>Ga0299912_10002433_pt1 | contig 15247 bp, 11 predicted proteins | sample RVTome_2_FD_207667 | JGI IMG/M metagenome (GOLD analysis project Ga0299912, IMG submission 207667) | Soil microbial communities from uranium-contaminated site in the Upper Colorado River Basin, Wyoming, United States - RVT95D214 (version 2) ... | reverse complement strand
GTCAGGTCGCAAGCAGGCATTCGCCGCAGCGTGAGTTTGCAAACGGTATAATCGCCACTTGCGTGGGAGTGGACCAGGCCTCTATTTCCAGGCGAACAGCAGCCGGTCCTGGCCCAGCTTGGCCAGCACTTCGTCGATCTCCGTGTTCGATACGGCAAAGCAGCCCAGGCTGCGGCCGACGCGGCCTTGTGTGCGGGCCATCACCGGGGTGACATAGCTGGCGCCGTGGATGACGATGGCGCGCGGCGCGGCCATGCTGTTTTCCGCATCCAGCCCGTGCAGGCGGCGAGAGCGGCCATGCTTGCCGTAATAGGTGGTGCCGGTCAGGAAACTGCCGCAGCTGGAGGCGTTGGATCCGGGACGGTTGGAAAAGAGTTTCGCCCAGCCGCTGTTGGCCGGGTCCGATCCCCGGCCATGCGAGACGAGATAGGAACTCAGCACCTGGCCATTGCCGATATGGACAAGATCGAAACGAGGCAGTCTGGAAGGGGCGGAAAAATCGACCAGGCCGATGATGTCGCGGTTGCGGATGGCCGAGCCGTGCTTGTCAAGTGCCGCCATCGCGTGTGAAAGCAGCGCCGGCTTGTCACCGGTGCGCACCGTGGCAAAGGCGCCCGATGCGATCAGTCCTGCAGAACTCGCGGTAACGGCGCTCAAAAAATGGCGCCTGTTGAAATTCATGTTATGCGGAATCCCGAAGTATCTCTGTTTCTTTAACCGGTAACCTAGGTGCAATCCTCTTGATTTTCAAAGCGTGCAAGGCAGATTTGAGATGAAGCGAAACCTGTTTACGATTATCGCCATGGCGTTGTGCTGCGCGGCGACCGCGCCTGCCGAACCGGTTTCGGGCTGGAATCAGGCGCAGCTTGAGCAATTGCGGCACTGGGTGCGGGCGGCTCCCGAAGATGCCTTGCCACTGCTGGATACCGCTTCGCTCGATGCTGCGGAAAGCGGTGGCGACCCTGCCGCCGTGGATGCCGCGGCCACGGCGCTGGCGCTGCATCTGGCGCGCATGCACCTGCTGGGCGCCGCCACGTCCGCGCAGCGTACCGGCTGGAGAATCCCCGACAGCGACAGCGCATCCGATCTGCCGTCGCGGCTGGAACGGGCCGTGAAAGTCAATGCCATCGATCTGTTTTTCGCGGGCCTGAAACCGCAGCATTCCGATTACGCGGCGCTGCGCGCGGCCTATGCCACCGAGACGGATCCGAACCGCAAGCGAACGCTCGCCCGCAACATGGAACGCTGGCGCTGGATGCCGCTCTCGCTTGGGCAGGATTACGTGCTCGTCAACGCCGCCAGCTTTGAAGCCGGCCTGTGGCGGCAAGGCAGGCGCGTGGGCACATGGCGGGTGATCGTAGGCAAGAAATCCACGTCCACGCCCGTCTTTTCCGCGATGATCACCGGCGTCACCTTCAACCCCTGGTGGGAAATTCCCGCCAGCATAGTGCGTGAGAAGCGCGGCAATTTCCCGGCCCGGCTCGGCTATGTCGTCAGCGGGGGGAAATATCGCCAGCGGCCGGGGGCGAACAATGCGCTGGGCCGGATGAAGCTGGTGATGCCCAATCCCTATAACGTCTACATGCACGATACGCCCGGCAAGCACTTGTTCGAGCGCGATGTCAGGGCTTTCAGCCATGGCTGCATCCGCGTGAGCGATGCTTTGGGGTATGCCGCGACCCTGCTGGAAGGCGTGAAAACACGCGAGGAAGTGGATGCAATTGTTGCCGGCAGGAAGACCGTCACCACCAATCTGGCGTCCAGCCTGCCGGTTTATATCACCTATTTCACCGCCAGCATCAAAGGCGACGGCAACCTTGCCATCCAGCCGGACATCTATGGCCGGGATACCAGGATCGATACCGTTCCCGCCCGGAAACAGGGCTGCCCGACTGAATGAATCCGGCTGAATGAAGACGCGCAGGGGGGTGGCGCTTGTCCGCCTTTGCCGCTGCCGGTTTAGGCCAGCTCCGGTTTGTCTCAGGGGTAGAGGACAGGCTATGCTGGCTGCATGACGGATCGATCCGCCGATTCACCCGCCCCAGGGCTTTCCGAAACCGAAGCCGCGGCGCGGCTGGAAGCGGAAGGGGCAAACGAGTTGCCGGGCGGGGGCGAACGCACGCTTCTGGCCATTGTCCGGGATGTTCTGCGCGAACCCATGCTGCTGCTGCTGCTGGCGGCGGGCCTGATCTATCTGTTGCTGGGTGACAAGCACGACGCGTTGATCCTGATCTGCTTTGCCGGCCTTACCGTATTCATCGCTGTCGTTCAGGAATCGCGCACGGAACATGCGATCGAAGCACTGCGCGATCTCAGCACGCCGCAGGCCATTGTCATTCGCGACGGCAGGCGGCGGCGCATCCCCTCGCGCGAGGTGGTGCGCGGCGATCTGATGGTTTTGAGCGAAGGCAGCCGGATTGCGGCTGACGGGTGGCTTGTGGAGGCCGAGGGGTTGCAGGCCGATGAATCCCTGCTGACCGGCGAATCCGTTACGGTTTCGAAGCAGGTGCTGCAGGGAGAACCGCCGGCCGAACTGCCGCTGCCGGGCGGAGACGGGCTGGCCTATGCCTTTTCCGGCACGCTGGCGGTGCGTGGCACCGGCCTGCTTCGCGTCGCCGCGACCGGCCCGGCCAGCCAGATCGGCCGCATCGGCGCCTCGCTGGCTTCATTGGAAACGGAAACCCCACGCCTTGCCTTGCAGACCAGGCAACTGGTGCGCTGGTTCGGCGCGCTGGGCATTGCGGTCAGCCTGCTGGCGATCCTGCTTTACGGCTTGCTCAGGGGCGGATGGCTGGAAGCCATCCTTTCGGGCATCGCCATCGCCATGTCGATGTTGCCGGAGGAACTGCCCATCGTGCTCACCCTGTTCATGACGATGGGCGCTTTGCGCATGTCGCGCAGCCGGGTTCTGGCCCGGCGCGGTACGGCGATCGAAACGCTGGGTGCCACCACCGTGCTCTGCACGGACAAGACCGGAACCCTGACGCAAAACCGCATGGGCGTGGCCGAACTGCGCTTGCCCGATGGGCGCGGCTGGCAGGCAGGCGAAGGTGGACCGCCGCTGGAGGAAGCTTTCGGCAAACTGGCCGGGATCGGCCTGCTGGCTTGCCTGGAAGAACCTTTCGATCCGATGGAACAGGCCTTTCACGACCTGGCCCGCAAGGATTCGCAGGCGGGGCTGGCCGGGATCAGGCGGGATGGCTGGGCCTTGCGGCACCAATATGCGCTCACTCCGGAATTGCTGGCCATGTCCCATGTCTGGGGCGGTCCGCGGGACGAGGCGCAACTCGTCGCGGCCAAGGGCGCGCCCGAGGCGATTGCCGAGTTGTGTGGCCTGTCTCCGGCCGAACGGCAGGCGATGGAAACGGCCGCCGGCGAAATGGCTGCGCGCGGCTTGCGCGTGCTGGGGGTGGCCGAAGCCTGCTGGGGCCAAGGCAGTCTGCCTGAAACACAGCACCAGTTCGATTTCGCCTTTCGCGGACTGGTCGGCCTGGCCGATCCCGTGCGCGAAGCCGTGCCGGATGCCGTCCGCCAGTTGCAGGAAGCGGGCATCAGGGTGGTGATGATCACAGGCGATTATCCGGCAACCGCCTCCGCCATCGCCGGGCAGGCCGGGATTCGTGGCGGCGGCGTGATGACGGGCGAGGAAATGGCGCGGCTGGATGACGCGGAACTGGTCCGCCGTATCGGCGACATCGCTATTTTCGCGCGAGTCATGCCGGATCAGAAGCTGCGCATCGTGCGGGCGCTCAAGTCGGCGGGCGAAGTTGTCGCCATGACCGGGGACGGGGTCAACGATGCGCCATCGCTGAAAGCCGCGCATATCGGTGTGGCCATGGGCCAGCGCGGCACCGATGTCGCGCGCGAGGCTGCTTCCATCGTGCTGCTGGACGACGATTTCGGATCGGTGGTTTCCGCCATGCGGCTTGGCCGCAGGATCTATGACAATATCCGCAAGGCTTCAGGCTTCATCATTGCTGTACATATGCCGATCGGCGGCCTGGCGCTTGCCCCGCTGCTGATCGGCTGGCCGCTGATCCTGGGGCCGGTGCATATCGCCTTGCTGGAAATGATCGTCGATCCGGTCTGCTCGCTCGCGTTCGAGGCAGAACCGGAAGAGAGCGACATCATGCGCCGCAAGCCCCGAAATCCGGAAAGCCCGCTGATTTCTCGCCGCTTGTTCGCCTGGGCCGGTTTGCAGGGAGGCGTGGCACTTCTGCTGCTGCTGGGGCTGGCGGCCTGGGCGAATCATTCGGGGATGAGCGATGCCGTGATCCGGGCAACCTGTTTTGCCGGTCTGATTGCCTCGGTTCTGGTGCTGGTTGCCGCAAACCGCTCGTTTGCGAGCGGACCCGGCGCCTGGCGCAAGGGCCGTAACAAGCCGCTGATGGTCATCATGGGCCTGATCGCGGCCCTGTTCGCACCGATCTTCCTGCTGCCGTCAGCGGCCGGGCTATTCCACTTCGCGGTGCTGGATATTTCCGGTATCCAGGCTGTCGGCCTGCTGGCGGCGGTTCTGGCGGCGGTTCTGGCGCTGATGAAACGGAATTTCAGAAAGGCTTTCGCGCAGTAAGGAGTTGTCTGGCAGTGTGCGCTCGCAAAGCCCGTGCAGTGGATCAAGCTGTGGTCAGCTTTGTCATGGGAATGCAATATTATACTCAGATGCGCCATAGGGAGCTATTCTGTTGATTGCGCATGAATCCATGACCGAAACGAACCATACGACGGATGCCGTTGCCTTGCCGCCTCCCGGGGAGCGTTTCTACAATCGCGAACTCAGCTGGCTTGCCTTCAACCAGCGTGTGCTTGCAGAGGCTTGCAACGGGACATACCCGCTGCTCGAACGGCTTCGTTTCCTGGCCATATCCGGCAGCAATCTCGACGAATTCCTGATGGTGCGCGTGGCCGGCCTTGCCGGGCAGGTCCGCCGCCAGATCGAGGAAGTTTCGATAGACGGGCTGACTCCGTCGCAGCAGCTTGCCGCTATTCACGAAGCCGTTCTGGAACTCGAAATGGCCCAGCAGGACGCCTGGCGCGAGCTCAGGCGATTGCTGGCGAAGCGGGGCGTCGCGATCGTCGGGGAAGAACGGCTCAACGCCGTGCGGGAAAGCTGGTTGAAGGACTATTTCCTTGAACATCTGATGCCGATCATCACCCCGCAGGCGATCGACCCGGCGCATCCTTTCCCCTTTGTCGCCAATCAGGGAATGGGTGTGCTTTTCGCGCTTTCGCGCATCGCCGATGACGCGCCGGTGATGGAGATGGTGCTCGTGCCGCAGGCGCTGCCTCGCTTTGTCCGCCTTCCCGGCGAAGAAGCCATCTATATCAGCGTGGAAGATCTGTTTTGCCGCTATGCCGGGCTGCTGTTTCCCGGCTTTCGCCTGCTGGGGCATGGCGTGTTCCGCGTACTGCGCGACAGCGACATCGAGATCGAGGAGGATGCGGAAGATCTGGTCCGCTATTACCGCACGGCCATCCAGCGCAGGCGGCGCGGGGAGGTGATCGTTCTGCAATTGCAGGGGAAATTCGATCCCGCCGCGGAAGAACTGCTGCGCAACCAGCTGGGGCTCGACAATGCCATTGTCATCAAGACAAAGGGCCTCATCGGCATCAACGGCCTTTCCGTCATCGTCGAGGAAGACCGGCCCGAGCTCAAGTTCGAACCCTACAGCCCACGCTATCCCGAACGGGTTCTGGAGCATGACGGGGATTGCTTCGCGGCGATCCGGGAAAAGGACATCGTCGTCCAGCACCCCTACGAAAGCTTCGAGGTGGTGATCGATTTCCTGCGGCAGGCGGCGGCCGATCCGGACGTCGTGGCCATCAAGCAGACGCTCTATCGCGCCGGCAAGCAGTCGGCGGTCATCTCCGCGCTGATCGCGGCGGCAGAGGCCGGCAAGTCCGTCACCGCCGTCGTCGAGCTCAAGGCCCGTTTCGAAGAGGAACAGAACCTGCTCTGGGCCTCGCAGCTGGAACGCGCGGGCGTGCAGGTGATCTATGGTTTCGTCGAATGGAAAACCCACGCCAAGGTTTCCATGGTCGTGCGCCGCGAAGGCGATGGCTACCGCACATATTGCCACTTCGGCACGGGCAATTACCATCCGGTCACGGCGCGCATCTACACGGACCTCAGCTTCTTCACCGCAGATCCCCGGATGGGGCGCGACGCCGGCCGGCTGTTCAATTTCATCACCGGTTATGTCGAACCGAAACGCACCGAGCTGCTGGTCATATCCCCGCTCGGACTGCGCGAGCGGCTGTATGAATGCATCGACAGGGAGTGCGTGAACGCCCAAGCTGGCAAGCCGGCCATGATCTGGGCCAAGATGAATTCGCTGACGGATCCCGACCTGATCGACAGGCTCTATGTCGCGGGCCGGGCCGGTGTGATGATCACGCTTGTGGTGCGCGGCATATGTTGCCTCAAGGCCGGCGTGCCGGGCCTTTCGGAGAACATCACGGTCAAATCGATCATCGGCCGGTTCCTTGAACACAGCCGGATCTGGGCATTTGCATCGGGATCGGCGCTGCCCAGCCGCCGGGCGCGCGTGTTCATAACTTCCGCAGACGCCATGAGCCGCAATTTCGACCGCCGGGTGGAATTGCTGGTGCCGATCCGCAACCGCACCGTGCACGATCAGGTTCTGGACCAAGTGATGCTGGCGAACCTGATCGATACCGAGCAGAGCTGGCTGCTGGAACCGGACGGCAGCTATCACCGGATGGGCAATGGCGAAAAGGCCTTCAACCTGCACCGTTATTTCATGACCAACCCTTCGCTTTCCGGCAGAGGCACTTCGCTTGCCAGCGGTCGCAAGGTTCCGAAACTTTCCCTGCGCCGCGGCAATATCTGAAGGCCGCGGCCTACCCTTTCTGCACGGATGCACAGGTGCGACATGAGCGAACAGCATGCCATTATCGATATCGGTTCGAACACCTTGCGGCTGGTCGTCTATAACGGGCCGTCCCGCTCTCCCGTCGTGCTGCTGAACGAGAAAGTTACGGCAAAGCTGGGCAGGACGGTCGCCAGGAATGGGCTGCTTTCGGAAAAGTCCATGGCGACGGCGCTGGCGGCGCTGGCGCGCTATCGGCAATTGCTGAAACTGATGTCGGTTGCCGATGTGGAAGTCGTCGCCACCGCGGCTGTGCGCGATGCCGCCAATGGCGAGGAGTTCCTGAAGGCGGTTCGCAAGATCGGCCTCGCGCCGAAGCTGCTTTCCGGTGAGGAGGAAGCCCGCATCAGCGCCTTGGGTGTGATCGCGGCCTTCCCCGATGCCCGGGGCGTGGCGGGGGATCTGGGCGGCGGCAGCCTGGAACTGACGACCATTGATGGCAGTGACTGCGGAAAGGGCGTGACCTTGCCTTTCGGCACTCTGGCACTGGCGGAAATGCGCGCGGAAGGTCCGGCGAAATTCGCGCGGCGCGTACGCAAGGCGTTGCGCGTCGCGGAATGGACCGAAGGGGCGGGGCAGCCCTTCTTCCTGGTTGGCGGTTCGTGGCGTGCCCTGGCGCGCTATGCCCTGAATCAGAGCACAGGCCCGCTGGACGATCCCCATGGTTTCGAAATGACACCGGAAGCGGCGCTCAGGCTGTGCCGCCGGGTGGCGACGGGCAAGCTGGACAGCAATGTGGAGGGCATTTCCGTCTCGCGTCAGGCGGGCCTGCCCGATGCGGCGGCGATGCTGGCGGTGCTGATCCGCGAGATCAAGCCTTCCAGGCTCGTGTTCTCGTCCTGGGGGCTGCGCGAGGGCCTGCTTTACCGCAAGCTGGACAAGGGAACGCGGGGGCAGGATCCCTTGCTTGCCGGCGTGGCGGGGTTCGTGGAAGGGTATGGCGTCTCCGCCTCGACCGCGACGATGCTTGCCGGCTGGACCGCCGATGCGGTTTCGCTGAGCCGGGGCGAAGACGAAAGGTTGCGTCTGGCCGCAACCATGCTGGCGCTGGCCAGCATGCGCAGCGAACCCAATCTGCGCAGCGGACTGGCCCGGGATTGGGCGCTGCGCAAGCGTTGGCACGGCATCGACGTGCGCGGGCGCGCCATGCTGGCCGTGGCGGCGCTGGCGAATGCGGGGCGCACGGTGGTTCCCGCCGATCTCGTCGGGCTGGCGTCGGATCAGGATTTTGCCGATGCGGTGAGCTGGGGGCTGGCGATCCGCTTGTGCCGCCGGTTCACCGCGGGTGCCGCGCAGGCGCTTTCCAGCACTTCGCTCAGGCGGGACGGCGGGCGCCTGGTCCTTGCCCTGCACGGGCCTTTCCACGCGCTTTACACCGAAGTCGCGGCGAAGGACCTGAAGGCACTGGCCGATTGGCAGGGACTGGAAGCGTCTGTCGAGCTGCTTTAGGGCTCTTTGACCGGTTGCGTGGAACAAGCCCTAGCTGAGCAGTCCTTGGGATTCCGCGATCGTGGCTATGCCTCGCCGTCCGCCGGACCTGTCGAGCTGCACGACGACATCGATGACGGAGGCGGCGTATTCCATGGTTTCCGCGCGAGTCAGGCCGATGCCCGTCTGCATGGCCATGAGAGCGATCTGTTCGAGCGCGCCTCTGGGTGAATTGGCGTGGACGGTCGAGAAGGAACCCGGGTGGCCTGTGTTGATGGCGCGCAGGAAGCTGATCGTTTCCTGCCCGCGCAGCTCGCCCAGCACGATGCGGTCGGGCCGCAGGCGCAGGGCGGCCTGCAACAGGTCGTTCGCCGTCACTTTCGCCTCGCCCAGTTCGCCTTTGACCGCGATCAGGCCGACACCGTTGGCGCCGGGAAGCCTCAGCTCCGCGGTATCTTCCACCAGCACCACGCGTTCATGGTCCGGGATTTCGCGCAGCATGGCATTGAGGAAGGTCGTCTTGCCGGTGGACGTGCCGCCGGAGATCAGGATCGTCTTGCGGCGCGCGATGGCCTCGCGCAGGTAGGCGATCGGTTCCGCCAGCACGTCGGGCATGGGTTGTTCGCTGGGCTGCGCGATCGGCCCCCGGTCATAGGCGTCGAGCGGCAGTTCGAGCAGGCGGTGGCGGCGAATCGCCATCGACCAGTGGGTGCGCGTGGCCGGCGGGCCGCACAGCTGGATGCGCCCGCCATCGGGCAGGGTGGCGGCCAGCAGCGGATGTTCGCGGTTGATGCCCTGGTGGCTGGTGCGCGCGACCTGTTCGGCCAGGCGCTGCAGCAGCCGGTCGTCGATCTCGGGCAGCTCGATACGTTGCATGCCGGCCCCGTGGCCGTGGGGATGCGCGGCATCTTCCACCCACAGTTCGCCGGGGCGGTTCACCAGGATTTCCGTCACGGTTTCGCGTTCCAGCCAGGGGCGGAACGGCGCGAGATAAGCGTCCAGATAAACGCTGCGCGGGCGGGACGGCCGTTCCATGTCGTCTTCCCGCTGGAGCGGGTGGACCGTTCCGCTCATTCGGCTGCCACCCTGGAGAAATCGAGGTCCCGCGCGGTGAACACGCGGATCGGCTCGCCCTGGCGCACGCGGATCGTCGGACCGATCTGGCCGTTCTGGCTGACGGCCGCGGCTGCCGCTGACTGGCCGCCGCCGGCAATGACGACGCTGGCATTGCCGCCGATCGCCGAAAGTCCGCCAACCACCGAAAGCAGCATGGCCGAACCGAAGCGTTCGAAGAAATGGCTGTTCACCTTGCCCGCAAGCCCGGTCTCGCCGCCGAAGCTGACCGCGGGCGAGGCGATGTTGACCGAAACGCCGTCCGGGCGGATCAGCCTGGTCCAGATCACATAGGCGCGCTTCTGGCCGGCCTGCAGTCCGCTTTTGTACTGGCCGATCAGCCGCGAGGAACGCGGCACCAGCACGCGCGTGCCGTCAAAGCTGCGGACATCGGTGCTGACCACGGCGCGGACGTAGCCGGGCACGTCGGTATCGATCGCGGTTTCCAGAATGGCCGGGATCAGCGTGCCCTGGCTCACGGTCGTGCGCGGATTGAAAGAGGCTTCGGCCATGGCCCTGGAGCCGCCCACGCCGCCGATGCGCGAAGCGAAGGCATCGTTCGAATTGTCACCCGAAGCAGGCCCCCCCGTGGAAGTGCCAGGCGCCAGAGGCTCGGGCAGCGCGCTGGCGTCGAACACTACGGTCGGCGAGGCATGCGGACTTGCGACTGGCGCCAGACCCGGCGCGGATTGCGGCGGTGCCGCCAGAACCGGCTGCGGTGCAGGCGCGGGCGCGGGTTGCGGCGCGGGGGCGGCCTGGGGGGCGGGCGCGCCGGGTACGGACGGCGCGGCGGGTGCGGGCGGGGCAGGCGGTGTGACCTGCTGTTGCGCATTGCGCGCGGAATCCATGCTCCACAGCGTTACCACGCCCAGCAGGGCAACCATGCCGATACCGGCGGCCAGCCCCAGCCCTTCGGCGCGGGGCTTGCGCTGGGTAACCGTGGGCAGGACGTTGCGGGTGGCCAGATCGATGATTTCGGCGCCTGCCTGTTCGCGCGGATCAAGATCGCTGGTCGGGTTATGCCGTTCGGGGAGCCGGGCGGTGTTACGCATGTTCATTGCTCCTCGGTGCTGGTGGCAGCGGCCAGTTGGGCCAATGCATCGGGTTTGGCGGGGGTGCGGGGCTGGCCCTTGTTCTCCAGCGTGGCGCTGTCGCGGCCCGAACGCAGGATGATGAAGTCCGGCACGCCATCGATGACGATCACGTCGCCGCGCACCGCATAATTGACGGCGCCTTCCTCGCCCTTCTGGTTGCGCATCAGGATCGCGGGCACCGGCGTGCCTGCGCTCCACGTGGCATAAGTGGCCTGGCCGTCATCATAGATGCGTGACGGCAGCAGGCTGGGCTTGCCTTTGGATTGCCACGCGAAGTTGAGCTGTGCGGGATCGGCCACCGGCTGCTGGACGGCGAGTTCCTCGGCGGAATTGAGAGCGTTGGCGGTCGCCTGCTGTGCGGCTTCCTTCTTCACATCGTTCGGGTAGTCGAAGCGCAGCACATAGATCGGCTTTGAAGCTGGCGAGGCGACAAGGTCGAAATAGTAATTATGCCGGTCGGTCACCACGGTCATGTTGGTGCGCGCATGGGCTTGCAGCGGCTTCACGAACAGCAGGTTCGCGCGCTTGTTGGGCGTGACCTGCCAGTTCTCGGAATCGCCGATGGCGACATTCTCGATATGCTCGTCCTCGCGAAAGGCGATGGAAGCCTGAACGCCGAGCCGGCCGTCGATGCGCACGACTTCGGTTTCGCTGTAATTGCGGTTGGCCAGGCGGGGGTCTTCGCCGCGCGTGGCGGCCTGGGCGGGTATCGCCAGTGCAAGCAGGACGGCTGCAGGCAGCAGGGTGGAACGGATCATCTCAACATCTCCCGGGCTTGGCTGGGGCGCGCGGCAAAACGGCTGCCGACACCGCGCGCGCGCTGACGCGCGAGAGGCGGCAGCGACGAGGCCGTTTCGGAAACAGTGGGCGCGATGGCGCTGCGGCTGTGGCGCAGGCTGGAGGAAGGGGCGGATGCGGCTTCGCCGGATGTGGCGGTCATGCCCGCCGCGGATGCCAGCACCGCCGTGCGCGAGGTGCCCATCGCAGTGGCTTGCGGGGCGGCGGCGAAGCCGGCAAGCGTGGGGGCTGCCGTCATGGTGGCAGCGGCGTGCGAAGATTCGCCACTGTCGCGGACGCCGGCGCCGAAGACCTGCCAGCCCGATACGATCGAGCCGGTCACTTTCACCACCATCGCCATCAGCGCGACGTGGACGGAAGCGATCAGGAACAGCGCCATGGCGGCGTGGCCGCTGATGCCGGTCTCGGTGACGAGATTCGCCAGCACCGGAACCAGCAGCTCCAGGACCAAGCCGCCGCCAACCACGACGAACAGCGGTGTGACCGCGGTCATCACCACCCCGCGCAGCCATCCGGCGAAAAGGCCGCGCGTGCCGGAAAACAGCGCGAAAACGATAAAGACCGGCCCCAGCGCGAGCAGTATGGCCAGCGCGATGCGCGCCGTCACCAGCACGCCAACCGTGCCCAGCAGCAACAGCAGCGCGCCCAGCCACATCAGGTTCTGCGGCGAGAAGCTGCCCGCCTGGGCCGAAGCCTGCGCGGCTTGTCCGGCGGCCTGGCTCGCGGCCTGCCCGCCAGGGGCCATTTCCGCAGCCTGGGCAATGGCGTTGAAGACGATGTCGAGCCGGTCGGCGAACATCACGGTCGCCGATCCTTTCGCATCCAGCAGGATGCCGGCGATCTGGTCCGGCGCACCCACGGCAAGGTTCCAGACCACGTTCTGATAGGCGACCCAGCTGGTCGCGAAAGTCAGCACCAGGCCCAGAGTCATCATGCGCGGAGTCAGGGCGGAGATGCCCAGCCGGCTGCGTCCCGTAAGCAGCGAGATGGCGAAGAAGGCGATATAGAGCGTGAGCACCAGCGTCAGCACCGGCATCAGCGCGCCGCCCGCGCCGAACAGTCGCCCGAAGGCACCGGCCGCGGTTTCGGTCGCAAGGCAGTCGACCGCGCGCAGCGCGGGAGCCGCGCCGAGCGATGCCTCGGCCGTCAGCTGTTCGCAGGCGCTCACTCGGCCGCCTCGGTCCAGAGCGCGCCGGTTTCGTCCTCTTCGCTCTCGTTCTCTCCGGGCCAGAGCGTGCCGGTCAGCGCGGGGAACCAGGCGGCGGGCGCGTCGCCATAGCGTTCGCGCAGGGTATCGAGCTTGCGCACCGAGCTTTCGCGGCCCGAGAGCACGGTGACCACTTCGGGCATGCCCGAAAGGTCGAGCCGCACCACGACCGAGGCATCGGGCTGGCGGATCAGGAAGCAGCGGCTGTGCGCGGGCAGGGAGCGGATAAGATCCAGCTCATGCTCGGTCAGCCCGAAGCCTTCGCAATAATCCTCTGCCCGGGCACGGGCGTTGGGCATGAAGATCATGGTGGCGGTCTGTTCGACCAGCGCCGTGGCGATGCGGCTGTCGAGCGCGTCGCGCGCCGATTGCGTGGCGAAACCGACCAGCGCGTTGCGCTTGCGCAGGGTTTTCAGCCAGTCGCGGATGCGGGCGGCGAAAACCTCGTCGTCCAGCGCTTTCCAGCCTTCGTCGATCAGGATCATGGTCGGCTCGCCGTCGAGCCGTTCCTCTATGCGATGGAAGAGATACATCATGGCCGGCGTGCGCAGGCGCGGGGTTTCCAGCAGCGCGGTCATGTCGAAGCCCAGCGTCTGGGCGCCGAGATCGAGCCGATCTTCGGCATTGTCGAACAGCCAGCCATGCTCGCCGCCTTCCATCCAGGCGTCGAGCCGGCTCGCCAGGTCGCCCGGCTGCGGGCGGCGTGATCCGGCCAGAAGCTCGCGGAAATGCTGAAGACGGCGCAAGGCGGGATCGTTCGCATAGGCGGCATCGACGGCGGCCGCGATGATCGCGTGTTCTTCCGCGCCTTGCGCTTGCAGCAGCACGCCCAGCCAGTCGCGCAGGAAAGCGCGGTTGATGGCCGTATCGGGCAGCGCCAGCGGGTTGAAGCCGGTGGGATGGCCGGCGGCGATGCGGCTGTAGCGCCCGCCGATGCCGCGCACGAAGATTTCGGCGCCGCGGTCCTTGTCGAACAGCACCGTGCGCGGCGAGAATTTCTGCGCCTGCGCCGCCAGGAAGTTCATCACCACCGTCTTGCCCGAGCCGGAAGGCCCGATCACGGTGAAGTTGCCCAGATCGCCGTGGTGGAAATTGAAGAAAAACGGCGTGGAGCTGGTCGTCTGCAACAGCGTGACCGCTTCGCCCCAGTGGTTGCCGGTGGCCTGGCCGATGGCGAAACCGTGGAGCGATCCGAAGCAGGCCATATTGGCGGACGAGATCAGGGCGCGGCGGACGAGATAGCCCTCGTTGCCGGGAAACTGGCCCCAGAATCCGGGTTCCAGGTTCACATCCTCGCGCACGGCGACCGCGCCCGCATCGGCAAGGGCGGCCGCGCAGGAGGCGGTGGCCTCGTCCAGCGCATCAAGCGTCGCGGCGCGCACCAGCACGGAAAGGTGATGGTCGCCGAAAGCGACGCTGCCCACGCCCAGCGCATCGCGCGCCGCCTGCATCTCGCGGCGTTCGGCCATGGCTTCCTCGTCGGCGGACCTGAGCCGGCGGATGGCAAGATCGATGCGTTCGCGCGAAACCTGCCGGTCGCAGGGGGCATAGCTTTCGGTCAGCACCATTTCCTGCGGCAGCCGCAGCAGCGCATCGGTCAGGCCCGGGCCGGTGCTGTCGGGATAGTCCTTCAGGCTGACCAGGGCGGCGAATTCGCTGCTGCCGCCGGCGTCGCGTAGCTCCATGGCATCCAGGCCGAAGCTCACGCGGCGATACGGCAGCATGCGGCCGATGTCGGTGCCTTGTGCAGGGCGGCGCACCGGGCGCATCTCGCCATTGTAAAGCGCGGAAAGCAGCTCCAGCACTTCCGAGCAGGTGCCGCCGGCGCCTTCGTAATCGCCCAGCAGCCGCGCGCCATAAGTGCCCAGCGAAGCGGCCAGGGCATTGGCGGCGGCGCGCAGCGCGCGGATGTCGGCGGGATCGGCCTCTACAGGCGCGGCACCGCGTTTCATCATGCGCGAAAGTTTTTCGGCCCAGCCGGCCTTGCCGCGCGCGGGGCGGCGGACCAGTGTCACGAACTGGTCGTTCACATAAAGCGCGCCATGGCTGAGCTTCTCGCGCCAGCGCGCGTCGATATGGGCGGCCAGCGGATCGTCGAAACGCGCTTCCAGCTCGACATGCACCCGGCGGCGGATGACATGGTGATACAGCACGAAACGCGCATCCAGATTGCTGCGCAGCAGCACTTCGCGCGTGGCGGCATGCGCGTTCAGTTCGTCGCTGTCCGCCGTTTCGAAGGATAGGCCCGGCACCAGCAGCGACAGCATCACCGAGCCGTCACGCAGCAGCACCGCATTTTCGTCGACAAGCGCCAGATAGGGCAAGTGGTCACCCGCCAGCGCTTCCTTCTTCGCCCAGGGCAAAGCCCCCGTTATCCCTGCCATCACACCGGCTCCTTCATGCCGCGTAGCTGTTGCAGCCCCAACGCTGCCAGTTGCGCACCCGCGCGCAGCGGCTCACTTTGGTGATCCACAGATCGAACACGCGCGGTTCTCGCAGGCAGGCGAGATAGCCCACCACATGGATCGCCAGCGCCACCGGCAGCGCGAGAAAGCTCTTCGTGATCAGGAACAGCTCGGTGGTCACGGCCGCGTTGATGATGAAGAAGCTGTACGTCACGCCCGCGAACATCTGCGGGCGGGTCAGCGCGCGGTGGACGGGATAGCGGATCAGTTGCATGTCCGGTCAGCCGACTGCCGCTGCGGACTGGATGC
>Ga0299912_10002430_pt1 | contig 15253 bp, 6 predicted proteins | sample RVTome_2_FD_207667 | JGI IMG/M metagenome (GOLD analysis project Ga0299912, IMG submission 207667) | Soil microbial communities from uranium-contaminated site in the Upper Colorado River Basin, Wyoming, United States - RVT95D214 (version 2) ... | reverse complement strand
GTCTACAGCTACTCGACCGACCATGGGACGACGTGGGAACCGTTGGTGACCGGCGTGTCGAACAGTATCTCCGACACCGAGCCTTTCATGAAACTCAGGATAGAGCTGGCGACTACGAACACACTGACATCTCCAACTGTCGACACGACCGTCGCACAGTACGCAGTCGCAGCGACGACTTTCTACGTCAGCGTTCCTTCGACCGTCGTCGCGGGAGAACCGTTCGCGGTCCTGGTAGAGGCCAAGGATGGACTGAACAGAACGATCACTCACTGGACCGGCACGGTCGCCCTGAGCGCGACTGATGCGGCAGGGACCGGCTCCGCGAGCTCCCTCCTTTCAGAGACATCTGCATACATAGGCACCGGGGGCGGCGTTGTCGTAAGCGGCGAATCATACACGACTGCGGAAACCATCAGGATCAAGGCGGAAGCTGAAGGCGTATTCGGCCTGAGCACGACGATCGTTGTCCTTGCCGGCCCCGCTGTCGCGGTGAGCATATCTCCCCGCCCGGAGACTCTCTTCGAATTCTCCAGCTATGCGTTTATCGCGACGGCGCTGGACGCATATGGGAACGGGATCGTGAGTGGATCATATTCCTGGACTGCAGACGCGTCGATAGGGACGCTCAACACGACTTCCGGCAGATATGTGTTGCTCGACACAGGAGTCGGCAGGCAGAGCGGCAACCTCGCGGTCGAGTGTGGCGGGTTCACAGACACGCTCTTCATCTCAATCGTGCCCCCGATGTTCCCTCCGACCATCACGGGGACCATCGACACGCAGGTCTACGAGGAGGACTTCGGCGCTTGGGACCTCAACATCACCTCGCTCGTCTCTGATCCCGAAGATTCCTGGCAGGACATGCGATGGTACGTCACGAACGAATGGGTCGTCTCGGTGTCGGGGGAGAACGAGACGGGCAACATGGACATCCAGTTCGAGACGATTGATGATTTGTACGGGAACAACGTGCTGCATCTCGTCGTGGTCGACTCGGACGGCATGAGCGCATCCACGGATTTCCTCGTACAGATCATGCCCGTGAATGACAGACCAGTCGTTGATCACATTGCCGCCCTAATTGTAACATATGACCAAGTCTACATCTATGACTTCGGGCCCCACGTGCATGACGTCGACAACTCCAAGGACGAGCTCACAATCAGAGTTGACACCGCAAGCCAGGCCTATGCCACCGTCAAGTGGCTCGTGATAGAGTTCCTGTACCCGCAATCGCTCAACGGGACTCAGCAGTTCGTCACGGTCAGCGTCTCGGACCTGACATACACGACCTCGACGACGGTGCTCATAACGGTCTCCTCCGTGAAGGTGCCCTTCTCGAGGAACCTACCGAGCCTGACGATGAACCAGGGAGCAACGGTTGAGCGGTTCATCAATCTAGACGATTACTTCGACGATCCCGATGATTCGGTCCTTTCCTACGGGAGCGTGTCGCAACACGTCGAAGTCACCATCAACGCGAACCACACGGTCGACTTCGAGGCGCCCACAGACTGGTGGGGGACCAATCAGGTCATCTTCACCGCGGAAAACGACGAGGGCGCGAGATGCGAGGAGGTCATGACAGTCGAGGTGATCCATGTCAACCAACCTCCGTCCCTGGAGGGTGTCCCCGACCTCGTTGTGAGGTACGATGAGAGATACAACTTTGACCTGAGGCCGTATCTGACGGACGTCGACGACCTGATCGAGACGCTCTCTCTCACGACTGACAACGCGTACATCGCAGTGATCGACACCGTATTGTCCCTCATGTTCCCGAGAAGTCTCGACGGCACAACGGTCCCCGTGGCCATCACCGTGAGCGACGGCGAGCTGTCGGACTTCTGTTCGATCGGTGTCACCGTGTCGGCGAACAGGCCGCCCGTTGCCCTGGCCCTGCCGCACCACTCCTTCCTCGAGGATGCGGAGGTGCCGTACCCAGTTGGAGACGACCTGGCCTCGTTCTTCGAGGACCTGGATGGCACTGTCGCCGACATGACCTTCACTGCATTCACATCGACCCCGGACATAAACGCGACCGCTTCCACGAACGCCCTGGGCGAGTGGCACGTGATGTTCGATGCCGTGCCCAACTGGAATGGCATCTGCATGCTCACCGTCAGGGGGACGGACGTATACGGAGCCCTCGACGAGACGACCGTGACCTTGGAGATCATACCTCAGCCCGACCCGCCTGTGCTGTCTCCGATTCCCAGCGTGACGATGATTGCAGGGTCGGAGAAGATGATCGACCTGGCCCAATACGTGTCCGACCCGGACTCCGAATATGAGATCATGGAGTTCTCCGCTGACTGCGTTGACAACAGGTATCTCGACATCCACAGCAGCGTGCTGATACTGAGCTTCGACGACGAGTTCCTGGGCGAGAGAGCGAACTCAAGGCTGGTCGATGTTGAGATAACCGTCCTGGACGAGGATGGGTTCACCACGACGACCACCCTCGATGTCACCGTGCAGAGGAACGCGTTCACCAACGTGCACGACCAGCAGTGGCTATACGTCGCTATGATCCTCACGGGTGGCGCGGCCCTCGGCCTGCTGATGGTGACCGTGGGCATGCGGAGGAGGCCGTTCGTGATCAGGGACATGATGCTGATACACAACGACGGCTTCCTGATCAGCAGGTATGCGAGCCCCAAGGAGGGTGAGGTCGACGAGAACATCCTCAGCAGCATGTTGACGGCTGTCCTCAACTTCGTCGAGGACTCGCTGGACACGAACCACGACGCGCTCAAGACCTTCGGCTTCAAGGACTACCATGTACTCGTCGAGAGGGGCAAGAAGGTCTTCTCAGCCATCGTATACGAGGGCGACCTGCCGACGGATATCGACGCGACCGTCGAGAGGTTCTTGGTGACCGTGGAGAGAATCTACAAGAAGAAGCTGATGCACTGGTCCGGAGACATCGAGACCGACTTCGCCGGCATAGACATGCTCATACGCGCCTTCGTCAAGGACCATTCGAAGAAGGTCAGGGCAGCGCCCATCGAGACGGTCTGGAGGACCAGGCAGATCAGGAAGAGCGTCCGTCCGAAGAAGGTCTCGATAGCCGACACTTCCGAGGACACCTTGAATGCAGAGCAGCCTGGGCCGAAGGATGGAAAGACCTAGAGAGCGAACGACGAGATGATGGCGGACGGCCTAACAGCATGTCGACCATACGCCATCTGAGCCGGCCTAACGATTCTGTTTGAATTGAGTCCGGTACATTCAGCACATGCCGCACGGAGTCCGGACTGACATCCTCAAAGGACGCACCATTGGCTCATTCAACCATTGCTCTTCCAGAGCCAACAACAGGTGACCAGTCCAGGGTGCTCTGATGATAATGCATGATCCATGAGCATCTGAATCAGAAGAAAGGATGTTCGACCCGGCGGGAGCCGATCCCACCGGGCCTAAGTAGATGAGAGGTTTCTTCGGGCCCTTCTCAGGCCTGGGGCGGCGGTGGCTCCATCGGAGCGCCGGCCGCAGGGCCCATGTCCGTTGGCTGCTGCCCCTTCCTGCGCTTCATCAGCAGCAGCACGATGAGTATCGCAGCGACTGCCACGAGCAGCCCGATGAGCGAGACCAGAGCAAGGGAGAATTCGGGTATCTCGACGTCCACAGAGACTGTCACCGTCTGGATGGCCTCAGTGTTCCCTGCCGCGTCCGTCGCGTAGAACTCGAGCGTGTGTGTGCCAGCGCCCGTCACCGTGATCATGCCCGTGCACGCAATCCAAGTGCCGCCGTCGATGCGGTACATTATGCTGGCCATGCCGCTTGTTGCGTCCGTGCAGTTGAGCCAGACATTGGCCTCGGTAACGTCTGCTGCCGTGACAGGCAGAACCTTATCTATCTTCACGGTGAGCGTCTTCGTCGCCTCGACCTGGCCTGTGTTGTCAGCAGAGCGGTACTCGAGTGTGTGCGTGCCATCGCCTGCTATCGCGACCGCAGCCGAATAAGTCGTCCACGAGCCTCCGTCGAGCCTGTACTGAGTGTAGTCCACGCCTCCGTCGCCACCCGTCGCGCTCAACGCGACACTGACGTCGGACTTGTACCATCCGTTGGCCCCGGCCGTCCCGGAGACCGCGGCTGTGGTCGTCGGGGGTGGGATCACGATGAGCTCCGAGAGAATTATCTGGCCGTATTGCTCGAATTCAGGCCAGCCCGAGTAGTACATCGGCCACGAGCTGATCGCGCCGTCATCGTCGTCGTAGACTCCCTGGTCGTTGTGGCTGTCCAGGATGAAGCCGAGCTCGTCGCCCGCAGAGGTCTCCAGGAGCTCCAGGGGTATCGCGTATTCGAATATCCTGTGCGCCGCCATATGGCTCGCGCTGGGGCCGAAGCCCACGGTGCCTAGGAGCCCGTCCTCTTCGAACGGAGCGCAGTGCCATGTCCAGGACGACGAGGCATCGCTGTACACATAGTGTGTCTGGGAGTTCGAGTACGATCCAGTCAAGGTGAACTCGTCCTCGCCCTCGTCTGTCGCGACGTCGTCGTTGCCGGTATCGAAGCTTATACTCGAGTAGTCCCACTCGTTCTCGGTCATATCGCCGTACATGTCGAGGAGGACATAGAGGTTCGAATTGTCGTTCATGACATACATCGTGCCTGAGATCTCATTCGACACGTAGGCTTCGTCCAGATCGACCGCAACCGCGTCCGCCCACTCAGTCGCCCCGATAGCGCCGTCCACCGTCGGTGATGAGCCAGCGTAAGGCGACATGATGGTCGCAGGAGTGGCGTCGAAGCTGTCCCAGTCGTACGATTCGCTCGTGTAGAAGTTATCGTCAAGGTACATGCGGTTCTCGTCGTAGAGGTAGATGTAGACATAGTTCGTCCCGGACCATCCGTTGGCGTACATCCGCCATCCCGGATACTCGACCGCGACCACGTTCGTGCCCGCGTCCAGAGTGGCCCAGGTGCCGGCCATGCCGATATAGCCCCAGCCCGAGTCGTACATCTCACATGTGACCAGGAACACGCCCGCGCTCGTCACCTCGACCGTTACGTTGACGATGAATCTGTCGTAGTCGCCGTCGGAGTCGTCGTCCACGGCCCAAGATGAGTGCGGCGAGCCGAGATAGGCCGGTATGCCCTCGAAGTCGGTGTACAGGTACGCCGCGGTGAAGATCCAGTCGTTGTGCATGTATCTTCCAGCGGAATCGTACAGGTACAGCTCGACCTGGTAGGGATCGTATCCGTAGTCATTGATAATCCAGCCGGTGAACCATATCTCGACCGAGTTCCAGCCAGCTGTGAGGTAGGTGGTGTTGGAGAGTGCCTCGATGGACCAGCCCCAACTGTTCTCGAGGTCGGCGGTGATCAGGTAAGTGCCCGCGACCGTCACGTTCACTCCGATCTCGACCTTGAGATAGTCATAGAGCGTGTCGGCGTCGTTGTCGATCGCGGAGTCGACATGAGGCGCCTCGAACCATCCGAGGGTGTTCTCGAACTCCCACAAACCGTAGTACAGGGTCTCGTAGTAGTCCTCGTCCAGGACGGCCGCGTGGCCGAACAGCGTGAAGTAGACGTCGAACGGGCCGTCATCCCCGTAGTAGTAGATGGACCAGCAGAGGAATGCCAGCTCGACAGTGTGGTTGCCCACGGTCAGGTGCGTCGTGTTTGTGATCGTCCCGATCGAGTTGCCCCACGAGTTCTCCATGTAGCCGCTGACAGTGTAGTCGCCCTCGACCGTCACGCTGACGTTCGCCTCAATGACGAGGTAGTCGTAGAGGCCGTCGGAGTCGGTGTCGACCGCGAACTCGGAGTGCGGCGTCTGGAACATGGCGCCCGGCCTCTCGAAGTCCGCGAGGTCGTAGGTCGGCGTGAAGTACGCGTAGCTGTCCATGTACATCATGGAGCCCTCGACTTCGGCGAAGAGGGTGAACTGGGCATAGAACGGACCGCTGACGCCGTTGGTCACGATTTCCCACGCATCGAACACCATCGTCACCGTCCTCGTGCCCGTGACGAGGTCGACGTCGATCAACTCATAGCCGATGCTGTTCCAGTCCGTGTCGTAGAGATAGCCGTAGATGACGAACCTCCCGTCGTAGTTGACATCGATCACGACGTCTATCGCGAGGTGGTCGAAGAGGCCGTCGCTGTCCGTGTCAACGCCCATGTCAGTGAACGGATCCACGAATGACCCGGGGACCTCCATGAAGTCCGTGTGGGAGTATGCGGCGGTGGTGTGTATGCCGGTATCGATGTCCACGCCCCAGTTGTCCTCGATCAGGAGATGGACATGGTACGGCCCGTCGGTCCAAGTCCCGCGGATTATCCAGCCGTAGTACATCAACTGGGCCGTGTGGTCGCCCTGGCCGTAGTAGCCCCATCCGCCGTCCGATGAGATCGCCCATTCGGAGGACGTGTGCAAGATGCCCGAGATGTAGTACCATCCCTCCGTGAGCACATGGAATGACACGTCGACAATGAGGTAGTTGTAGTCCCCGTCTGAGTCGGTGTCGTCCCCGTAGTCACTGTGTGGAGGCGACAGCCATGCTGGCAGGACTACGCTGACCAGGATGCATGTGTCGAAGACCAGCGGGTCGGCGTATGATGTGGCAGTGAGTGTAGTCGTCTCAGTGGAGCTGGCCGGCGAGCCCGGCAGATCCACCTGCACGATAAGAGCTGCGAAGTCGTTCGAAGGAACCGTCCCCGTGTCTGGGATTAGGTCGCCGTCCGTGTCGCCCAGGGGGTTCATCAGAGCGTCGTAGACGGCCACCGACCAGCCGAGGTCGGATACGTATGTGATTGCGAAAGAGTCCGCAAAGGACTGCCTGTTGAATACCACGAGATTGTAAGTGAGCGTGTCCGAAGGTCTGCCTGTCTTCGTGTCGCTGGGGCCGATGGTGACGATCCCGGGTGAGTACCTGATCGCCAGGCCGTCTGTGAGGACCGCGGAGCCGTAGCCGTACTGCAGCCCGATCGTTCCTGCCTGGTTCTCCATGCCCTCGGAGGCGGACGTGCCAGTCTCACCGTTCAGGGTCAGGTACTGGCACCAGATGTCGTTCGAGGTCTCGTTGAGCACCACCTCGAACGTCATGAGGTTCGAGCCGCTCAGGCGGGTGACATTGTACCACTCGACCACGAACTGCCTGAACGGGGCGGAGCCGACCGTCTGGAAGACTACCTCCCCGGAGTTCGCGTACAGGTCGTCCCAGTAGACCGCGACGAAGCTGTCGACGTCACTGGTGTCAGGTATCATGTCGTTGCTGTAGGATGAGCTGGAGGTGCCGAACATGACGAGCGCGTTGGTGGACACGTTCAGGGCGGAGTACCTCCTGCCGTAGAACTCGAAGTCGAAGCCTATCGGCAGGACGCTGCTGGTGTCATCGTCGCCGGACGCGTACGTGTTCGCACCCGTGTTCCTTATCTCGATCCAATCGAGGGCGACGCTCGGGGTCGGGGCCTTGCTATCGGTGTAGAAATACCCGGCCGAGTCTCTTGCGCTCTCGAAGGCCGACACGTTCGTTATGGCGGCGCCGAAGCCGGCGCCGACCATGGCTAGCACTATCACTGCTGCAATCAGATTCGTAGCTCGCATGTTGGTGAACCCCTTCTGCGAAATGCTAGGAATTAGACTGAGGAGGAGGCTATATGAACCCTGGAGGGGCGGTTACCAGAAGTGATATTGAGCCGGGGACAGGGTATTTATAGAGCCAGTGTGCCCGCCGGAGGAACTCGGAGACTGTTGCTGCCGGCGGAAAGTGCCAAATCCTAGCACGGGCATGCTGACGCCTGGGGAAGCGGAATGACGGGAGCATGTCTGGCGAGTCCGGGGCTTGTAGTGGACAGGGGCGAGGCCGATGTTTTGGAGCATCCTCGCGGAGTGATCGGAAGAGGACGGAGCCGCGCGTGTGAGACAGGGCTCATAGACCGAGGACATGGAATCGGCCCTCAAAGAAGGAGGAGTCCCGGAGACACGACAGGACGACTCGCCACCCTGGGAATCATCGCATCTGCAGTCCTGCTTGTGATTGCGACACTCTCCATCGCATTCAACATCGGGACCGGAGACGACGTCCTGAAGGCGAGGGTGAGCTACACGCCCCACGATGCGATAATGATCATGGGGAATACGGGCTTCACATTGGCTAACGGGGTCACGGACGGAACAGGCAGCGCGATTGACCCGTACATCATCGAGAACTGGGAGATCGACGCAACCCTGGACATGTTCGGGGTCTACATCTACGGGACGACGGCCCACTATATCATCCGCAACGTGCACGTCTTTGGTGCGGGATCGATGGGCGTGGTCATGTATCAGGCACCCCACGGCTCGGTCGAAGGCTGCTTGATGGACAGCGGGATGGCGGGAATCCTGCTGATGGAGACAGACGACTGCAACTTGACGGGCAATGAGGTCACGGGCCAGGATCTCGTCGGGATTGAGATGTACACGTGCCAGCAAGTGAACATCATCGGGAACACGCTTCTGAACAACAACATGTCGTCGATTGCTGGCATCGATGCGAGCGACATCTTCGTCTCGTCGAACACCTGCTTGGACTCGAACTGGTCGGGGATCATGCTCGAGGAGTCCGGATACTGGGATATCGATGACAACAACATCTCGGGCAACGGGTTCTTCGGGATCGCAATGAACAACACATGGGGGATCACAATCGAGAACAACGAGGTGACCTCGAACGCCGAGTACGGGGTCTATGTGGGCAACTCGACCGATGTCGGCGTGTTCCACAACGTCTTCATAGGGAACGGGGTCCAGGCGATGCAGGATACCTGTGTCAACACGGCTTGGGACGACGGCTACCCGAGCGGAGGCAACTACTGGTCGGACTACTCGGGCTCCGACGAAAACAACGGCCCCGACCAGGACATCCCGGGTGCGGACGGCATAGGCGATACGCCCTACGTGATCGATGTTGGAGGGACCGACAGATACCCGTGGATGACGCCGGACATGGTGATCATCCCCGAGTTCCCATTGGCAGCTCTCCCGCTGATGATACTGGCGCTTGTAGCTGTTGTGACCAGATGGTCGTCCAGGAGTCGGAGAAAGGGCTGAAGAGCCGTTCGATCTCTGCGCACTGGGATGAGTGTCCCGGCATCCTATAACCAAAATGTATTATACCAAAATGTATATTGAACACTCAGAGGTGCCGCTGTCGACTACATGTAACGCGACCTCGCAAGACGGGATTAGCTCGATGACGGAGGCATGGACCAGTTGACGAACCCGTTCAAGTTCGGAAGGATAGTGACCGGGCAGGAATTCGTGGACCGGGAGGCGGAGATCGCCCAGATAGTGAAGAACCTACGTAGCGGCGTCAACGTGGTCCTTTACTCCCACAGGAGGATGGGGAAGTCCTCGCTTCTGGCCGAGGTCATGGATAGGCACCGAAAGGAATTCGTGTTCGTCTATGTCGACCTCTACGGTCTGACGAACAAGACGCGCTTGGTCGAGGCTTTCATGTCAGCGCTCGTGAGCTCGGCTTACGGGAGCCTTGACAAGGTCGTGGCGGGGATATCGGAGGTCCTCAAGGGGTCGAGGTTCAGGGTGGTCCTGAACGCGAAAGGGGAGCCCGGGATCGAGTTCTCGATGGCCGAGCCCACCGTCCCCGAGATCCAGGACATCCTCGACCTGCCCGAGCGGATCGCCAAGAAGAAGGGGAGGAGGCTCGTGGTCATGTTCGACGAGTTCCAGGAGATCGGCGCCCTGGACGGGACCCAGCTTCTGAAGGCGATGCGCTCCAGGATCCAGACGCACAAGCACGTGACATACGTTTTCGCCGGGAGCAAGAGGCACCTCCTCCTGGAGCTGTTCGAGGAGAGCGAGGGGGCGTTCTACAAATCTGCCAGGCCCATGGAACTGGGGCCCATCCCGCGGGAGGATTTCGTGAGGTTCCTGGTCAAGAGGTTCCGTGCTGCTGGCGGGTTGCTCCCGCCCGAGCTGGCAGGTCGGATCGTCGAGACCGCGGGGGGCAACTCGTACTACGTCCAGCAGCTGGCCTACGAGCTGTTCGACATCTCGCCCAGGCCGACCCCCGCTGACCTGGAGAAGGCGGTCTCCGGGATCCTCGCGCACCAGTCCCCTGCGTTCTCGTTCCTGTGGGACTCCGTGAAGAGCCAGCTGCAGAGACGATACCTCTTGGCCGCCGCGAAGGAGCCGACAGGCCCCAGGGGAGCGGAGTTTGTGAAACGATACCATCTCAAGTCGGCGGCGCACCTCCAGAGATGCGCCAAGCAGTTGGACGCGCGGGGCATAACCGAGCGCGGCAGGATAGTCGACCCCGTGCTCGCCCTGTGGCTCAGAGGGCTCGCGGAGTGAGGAGTGTCCGAGGGACCGACGTCCGCTCAGGGATACGAGCCTCATCTGCCCTGAGGCGGCTTAGGCGGCTCCTCCTTCTTCGGAGTGGTATCGTCCGCCATCTGCATCATAGCGGTTCCGATGTCCTTTCTGGCCGCCTTCGCGTCCGACTCCTTGGCCTTCCGCGTCATGCCGAAGAGCTTCGGAATGGCGATGATCGCTATGAGGGCGATTATCGCGAGGACGATGAAAAAGTCCCAGCTCAGGAACCCGAGTCCGCCCCCGCCTTGGCCATCATCGTCCTCATCTTCGACAGCTTCCTTCTCGACTTCCAGCGTCATCGTCTCCTCGACGTTGCCCGCGAAATCGATCGAGTAGTACTCCACCGTATGGTTCTCGTCTCGGGACAGCTGTACCGGCCCCGTGTAGTTCAGCCACGGACCGTCGTCGACGCGGCATGAGGTCTTCTGCACCCCGCTGGTCAGGTCGGCTGCGCTGAGCGTGACGTTCCAGCCGGACAGCAATGTGTTCGTGTTCGGGGCGGTGAGGTCCGTCTTGAACTCGAGTGACTGAATCGGCTCCGAGTTGCCTCCGAGGTCGTACGACCTGTAGTTGAGGACGTGGTTGCCGTCCTCGGCGCACTCTATGGGCGAGTCATACTCCTCCCACGAGACATCGTCCAGCTCGTACATCGTCCTGTCGACCCCCAGCTCGCCCCCGGTCGCGGTCAGTGTGACGTTCACATTGGAGACGTACCAGCCAGCGTTCCCAAGCGTGCCCGAAAGCGATGCAACGGTCTCGACGAGAGGCCAATCGATGGTGAGGTCGCCGAAATCCGTGAGCGGAGACCCAGGCTCCATGAAGTACGGCCACGAGCTGCCGTTGTTCCGGGTCTCGTCAAACACGCCGTGTACGAGGTCGCTGCTCACCGCGAACCCTATGACTGTCCCGGGCACGGCCCCTATGAGCTCCAGGGGTACGGCGAACTCGTAGATCCTGTGATCGTCAACAAGGCTGGGGCTCGGCCCGAAGCCCGAGGCGGCCGCGAGCCCGTCATGGCTCGGCATGGTGGGGTCGAACGGCCCACAGTGGATGACCCAATCCGTGTCAGCGGCTGAGTACACCAGGTGGACCGTTTGGCCAACAAACGATGAGCCGACGAGGAACTGGTCCTCGCGCCCATCGATTGCGACGTTGTCGTTGTCCGTGTCGAAGGAGACGGCGGCGCAGTCCCCCATGTCCTCCGTGAGGTCGGTGACGACATCGAGGCAGACCTGCAGGTGCGTGAGGTTGTTCTTCACGAGCATGGCCGCGCCGAACGGGTTCTCCATGTCAGGCCGGCCGAGGTCGACGAGCGTGGCGTCCGTCCATTCGCCCTCGCCGTAAGTGCCGTCGATCACAGGAGCTGATGTGGATAGCGATGATGTGAACGAGCCCGCCTCGAAATCCTCGTAATCGAAGGGGTATGTGGTATACCAGGTATCGTCGAGTGTTCTCCTGAGGCTGCTCTCATAGTCGAAAAGTATTATGACGACGTAGTAGGGCCCGTCATGCTCAGCAGCGTTGATGTAGCTGCCTCTGATGGAGAACGACATGGGATGCAGCCCGACCACGAGATGGAGCACAATCTCCTCGTAGTCCCTGATGTAGATGAGCGAAGACCCCGTATTCTTCAGGAGGCCACACCAGATCGTGTAGTCGTTCTCCTCAAAGACCTCAAAGGATGCATCGGCGACGAGGAATTCGTACCTCCCGTTCCCGTCGACGTCCAGGCCGGAGGCGTCTGAGACCGAGTCGATTACCGCGGGCAGTGGGTCGAATTGGTCGTAAGTGTACGGCTCGGTGCTGTCGATGAACTGGTCAATCAAAGTCCAAGGCCAAGGCCCGGAGGAGAGTTTCGCGTCGATCACATAAGGGCCGTCGACCCCGTGCTCCCATATCCATATGCCTTGGAACGTTATCGCGGTCACGTGAGTACCGATGCTCATGATCCCGCCGGTGCCCTTTCCGCGGATGAGCTGACCTGAGCTGTCGTTCAGGCCCACCTCGACCAAGTACTCTCCGGCCTCGTACACCTCCGTCGTGATCTCGATGACGAGTTGATCGTAGAGTCCGTCCGTATCGCTGTCCACCACGTGCTCGCTCGATGGGGGCACAAGAATTGCGCCCGGCTGCGCGGAACCAGGATAGGGCACGAAGCATAGGACAGACAAGAACATCGACAACGCGACGGCCGAGGCAACCACAGGCGACAGACGCATACAATGACCTCCGGGGACCACCCCGACTACTCTGGCTAGCGTCGCGCGCGATATTAATACCGTCGGCAGGAAGAGGCGAATGCTACAAAGACGCGATATGTTTAATACTGGAACTGGCAATGGGAATGCCGCAGGTAAGTCCCGGGTGAGGAAAAGTGTACCGGATGGTGCACGCCCAAAAATCCCCCCGGGGGCTGCATGTTCTCATCGGATGATTCCGCCGTAGCCAACCCTGCCGGAGATGAGTCGATAGTACTTATCCTCCTTCCTCTCAATCTTCTGAAATACCGCACCCGCAACGAAGTCCGCGGCCTGAAGCCCTTCCGATTCCTTGGATTCGACCAGACTCATTCGGACATCTGGTGGAAAGTGTCCGGCATGACGAGAACTGATGGTCTGCGCCAACCTCGTTGCCAGGGCCGCGTTCGCATTCGGCTTGGACGAGAACCTGTCAATCGTCACGCGCAGGGACTTCGCTTGAGTCCTCGCAGACGCCTCGGACAATGCTCTTGATGCGACATGGAACCAAAGGGACTCACTGCCTGACAGCGAGACATCCTTCCAGCAGCGCTTTGTAACAGCAACCCAGAAGATCTCGGAATTCGTCTCCGCGATCCCCCGAAGGAAGTGCTCGCGCAGGGCTTCGTTGCTCCTGTTGAATTTGAACTCGTCACCGCCCTTGGCGTATCTGCCGAACCTGCGGTGGGCCTTTCGGACAAGCCTCGCTATCCTGTAAGCCTCCGAAGTGACCAGAGCGACCACCACCAAGTACCTGGAGCTTCGTGACGAGAGGCCCAGGTCGCCGCTCTCGTCCATGTAGACTTCGAAGTGTCTGTTCAACGATCTAGGAAGGTCAACAAGGAACCCATCACGAGTCCTGCTGCATGTAGTCTTCTGGACTAGAGATGGCTGTGGAAATGCGAGTGAGGTTCTACCTCAGTTCTAACAGAAGCGCCTCAAGAAAGTGGTGCAGACCCCGGCCGGAGTCTTTACCATGCGCCTCATGGCGCATATATACCGGCCAGGACTTACCTGCAAGTTTCTCATCGATACCATTGGCAATAAGCCTTTTGCGCGGATGCAGTCCCATCATCTCGTCCTGAATCCGACGAATTGACCGTCCAACGGTCCGCCGACATAGAACACGCTCGACTCGCTAAGGGCAGATACTATATCGCTCGATTCAACCACAACAACACCGAACGGGAACTCCTGGACGCCGTAAGTGCTTCAGCCGAGCTCAGGCCCGCAGAACGAGGAAGCAATCTGCGCCAATCCCTTGCTTGGCTCTTGCGCCGGCTCCCGCCGGATGGTTCATTTAGAGGAAACATACCAGGACACGACTACGTCGGTGCGACATATTCATGAGCAAAAGCAGACGTAGGCAACATGCAGGTAAGTCCCGGGGGGTATAAGCGTACCATGCGGTGCGCGTCGCAACACTCCCCCTGGGGGCTGCAGAATTCTCACCAGATCTCCGGGCCGCAGCTATCCTGTTTGCATTCGGAGGCCGCTCAGCTCGCGCATGAGCGTACCTGGGGCGCGCATTACAACTAGTCGTTCTCCTCCGCCGAAGGATTGACTCCTCGGACTACATGTAAGCGCAAGCCCGCTGAACGGCGAAATGGTGTCATCCAGCATGTCTTGCCTGTGGGCGTTCATCGACGAATCCGGTGATTTGGGCTTTGGGCAGGGTTCTTCCCGTTACGTGACTTTCGCCGCAGTCATCACGTCATCACTCTCAGCAGTTGAGAGGATACCCAGGAGAATCCGAAGAAGGAGGCTGAAGAAGAGCCTCCGTCGCATTCCTGAGCTGAAGTTCCACAACTCCAGCCATGAGGTCAGGACGGCTGTCCTGAGAATGCTAGCCGCCTCCGCGGACGTATGGGTAGCTTGCTTAGTCGCCGACAAGAGAAGCGCCAAGGACCGATTCTCAGGGCGCATGGACCAGCTCTACCTTGAGAGCTGCATGAGGATGGCAAACGAAGTTGCGAGACTTGTCGGGCCCCGGAGTTCACTGAACCTGACGTTCGACGCGAGAAGAGGGGGAGGAATCGTTGACAGCGACTTCGGCTCCCGCATCCTCGAGAACGTGACGGGCAGGTCCGTAGGGATGAAGAACATGCTAGCTAGCGCGCGCGTCTCGAAGCTCGATTCCGTTAACTCCGGAGGACTCCAAGTGGCGGACTACGTAGCGGGTGCTATCCAACGGAGGTACGAAAGAGGCGACCCGCGATACTACCGGATCGTCGCGCCGCTCATAGAAGCCGAACTGGACTGGTCCGCACTCTCAATGGTCCGTGCAGGGAAAAGCAGACCCCGGCCGGATTGTTTTCCATGCGCCTCAAGGCACATATCTACCTGCCGGGACTTACCTGCGCATTCACCATGTGAGCGGACCGTAATAAGGCTTCTGGGCGAACGTAGCCCCGGTCATTCCGTCTGGAACCCGATGATCTGTCCGTCCATCGGTCCGCCGATATAGAACACGCTTGTCTGGCTCAGGGTCGAGTCAACAATGTCCTTTTCTACAACAACCATCCCGAACGGGAATTCCTGTGCGCCCGAAGTGCTCCAATCGCCCTCGAGCACATAGAAAGACCCGTCGTCCAGAGCGATTCCCTCCCTGAGGTCGTACGGCAGCCCCCTCGAGTCCTCCAGGTCGAACAGCCTCGTGCCCGTTTCGGACAGCCTCTGGTCG
>Ga0299912_10002429_pt1 | contig 15255 bp, 16 predicted proteins | sample RVTome_2_FD_207667 | JGI IMG/M metagenome (GOLD analysis project Ga0299912, IMG submission 207667) | Soil microbial communities from uranium-contaminated site in the Upper Colorado River Basin, Wyoming, United States - RVT95D214 (version 2) ... | reverse complement strand
GCGTACTACCGACCCATAGAAATGTCTGAAGAACCTTAATTGCTACACTATCCTGCTTTCGGCGTATCCATTCGCGTGAGCGGATTGCCGGGGTTATTGCGGCTGCAGACCTATCGTCCGGATGAGCTTCCCGTACTTCTCGTGGTCGCTCCTGAGCGTCTGCGCAAACGACTCTGGCGATTCGGCGACAACGGTGAGTCCGATCGCGTTGAGCTTATCCCTGACGTCGGGCATCATCATCGCGCGGTTGATTTCCTTATTGAGCAGCGCGACGATCTTCGCCGGCGTTCCGGCCGGGGCGAGGTAGCCGAACCAGCCGCGCGAATCGTAGCCCGGCAGCGCCTCGGCGATGGTCGGCACGTCGGGAAACAGTTCGGCGCGCGCGGGACTCGTGACCGCAAGCAGGCGCACTCTGCCGGAACGAATGAACGGCGTTGTTGCGCCGATGCCGAGGATGGTCGCATCCACGCGTCCGGCCATGATTTCCGTCATGATCTGCACGCCGCCCTTGTACGGAATGTGCAGGTAGTCGAACCCGGCCTGCACGCGCAGCATTTCGATCGCCATGTGCGGGAAGCCGCCCTCCCCGTTCGAGGCGAAGCTCAGTTTTCCGGGGTTGGTCTTGCCATACGCAATCAGATCCCTGACCGATCTGAACGGCGCGTTCGGATTGACCACCAATGCAAGGTAATTCGTGGTCGAGAGCGCAACCGGCGCGAAATCCTTGAGCGGATCGTAGGGAAGTTTCCGGTACGTGTGCGGCTGCACGGCAAGATTGCCGCCCTGTCCGCCGACCAGCGTGTAGCCGTCGGGGGCCGCGCGCGCTGCAAGTCCCAGGCCGAGTTGCCCGGCGGCGCCTGCGCGGTTGTCGACCACGATGTTTTGCCCCAGCCGCTCCAGGAGCGTCGGTGCAATCAGCCGCGACATGGTGTCCAGCGAATCTCCCGCCGGAAAGGGGATGATGATGCGTATCGGTTTCGACGGGTATTGCTGTGCGTGTAGCGTGGGGGCGATTGCCAGGATGACGGCAAGCGCGGGCAGGAAAATCAAGCGATGCATAACGCGACTCCTCCTGATCCGGGGGACGCCGCCTTTATACCACAATGCATGTGCTTCAGTTCTCCGGTCGAGGCACCCCTCAATCATCGGGTCTAAGGCGGTCGCCGCCCGTCCGCATCAGGTACGCCCGCAGGAAGGGGCGCGCACAACAGCGGATTTCGTGAGCAGCATCCTGGTCGTCATATCCTTGGCTTGAGAATCCACTCCGACCGGAGCCCTGAAGTTAATCTAATTAACGGCCGTTGTCCGGAAAGGTTTAGCTGAGTACGTGATCCGGCAGCCTGATTTCCTTGCCGACGGGAAAACCGAGAACGCCGTTGTGCGCGAAGACGTAGCAACTGTTGCGGCCCAGATCGCCGGTCACGACTATCATGTAATCCTCCGGTTTCCATACGATGGGCACCATGCGGTCAGGATCGCCGGATTCGTGGAATACCTTCGGGATGCGCCCGGCCTCGTGCTCTTCAGCGAGGTTCCAGGTCGGTTTCTGCGTCCAGTCGCGCAGGTAGCGTTCGAACATCCAGGCCGGCATGCGCGCGTGGTCGAAGAGCTGCTGTTTCAGGTCCTGCTTGGACCAGCCGCCGGCGGCTATGGTCTCGGCGAGGATGGGGGACAGGAGCAGCAGCGGCCGCAGCGTCCCCATGCCCTGCCCCACCGTGAACATGATCTGCCACGAGTATTGTTTGATCACGGCGTCGGCGATATACGGCAGCAGCGCCTCCGGCGTCGCGCCCGACACCGACGAAATGTGATTGCCGCCGGTGTAGCGGCCGATGGCAACCGCATTGGTGCCCGCGGCAAAACCGAACTCCGCGCAGTGCGGCGGCCAGCCGATTTTCGCCAGCACATCCTCGTTTTCCGCCACGACGACGCGCCAGGTGTTGCCGAACGTGGCCTTGTCGTTCTTGTGCGGCAGGAAACCGGCGACATTGCGCAGATAAAGCCGCCAGAAACGGCCGACGGTCGTGTTCGCCTGGAAACCGTCGCGCATCACGCCCTGCGTGTAATTGAACCCGAGCGTCTTGATGATGGGGCCGTTCAACACGATCAGCGTTTCGCCGCCAGGGGTATTGCCGCTGTGCTCGACGCCGTAATCGTGGTCGGCCATCGCCTCGATCAGTGCGATGAGCACCGGCATGTACTCGGGCCGGCAGCCCGCCATGACCCCGTTTACCGCCACGCTCCACACGGTCGCTGCGCGGCTGTCGGGCAGCAGCACGCCCAGCACCTCGTCTGGCTGCCGATCGGTATGGCGCAGGAATGCCTCGACCTTCCCGGCCGTCGGCGGCACGATCGGCAGTCCGTCGGACAGCTCGTGCGCGATGAAATAGTCGTTGACCTCCTCGAACGTGCCGCGACACACGATGTCGCGCGCGCCGGGCTCGCTGCCTGCCGCCGCCTGCGCCGGCAGCCTGAGCAGGTTGTCGACCACGCCGGCCAGCGTAACCTCGCGGATATTGCGCTGCAGATCTTCCTTGCTTTGAAGGCCGGGGTGGCCCGGCACCGGCGCCACCTGAAGATTGGGCATGCCGAGTCCGACCGAAGCCGCTTTCGCCAGCCCCATGAAGCTCTCGCAGACCAGCGTCGAAGCAGGAATGCCGGCGGTTTCGGCCGCCACACTCGCCCGCAACACGGCGGGCGTGCAACTGCCTCAACACCCCATGCCGGAAACGACGGCGTCCACCCCCAGCGCTTTCAGTTTCTGCGGCAACGCCGCCACGACCTCGCGTTCATCGCTGCCGTGCGTGTTTCCGAACTCGCTCCAGGGCACGAACTTCACGCCGGGATAGCGTGCCTTGAGACTCTCCTCCAGTTGCGCGAATACTTCGTTGCCCCGGAACACATAGTCCCAGAGCCAGGCGATCGTCTTGCCTTCAAGCGTGTCGAGCCGCTTTGCGAGAGATTTCACTTTGGCCTGGCGCGGGCTGCGCGGCCACAGCGCCTCGTACTGCGCGCATCCTGGGTCTGTCATCTGAACTGCTCCTCGCAAAAAAATTGACAAGAGAATATCGCATCGCTACAACCGCGCATAGGGAAGCTCTGATTAAGCATGGTTTTGTCATTCCCGCGAAGGCGGAGACCCAGCGACCGCTTGAACATCCTGGGTTCCCGCCTTCGCGGGAACGACGAATCTAAAAAAACACGTTATGCCCGCGCAGACGGGCATCCAGTAAGTTGTTAAGTCGTCCTCGCGCAAGCGGGGACCCAGCAAGCTGATATGCCGTCGTCCTCGCGCAGGCGGGGACCCAGCAAGATTTCCACAACATCCTGGATTTCCGCCGAGGTGGAAATGACGGAAGGTCATCAGGGCGGGAGATCGTCAGAGCGGGAGAGCGAAACAGATAAGAGGTGGTCGCGGAAAGCCGGGGCACTTCGAAGCCATGTCCATATTAACTTATTGTTTTTATTAGTATTTTATTCCAACCCTCCAAAGCACAAAAAGCGCGTTTCCTAAAGAAATCAACAGGTTTGCCGATGTCAATACCATGGGAGCAAATCATGGACTTGATAGGCAGCATCAACCCTATAGAGAACAAGCCTGGCGGACGCAATCCTAGTCCCGGCAAGGGAAAGTCTGTGCCCAAAAATACCCGCACCAATGCTGCGGACGAAAAAAATACCCCGACGGATGCCCATCACTCCTCAACCGAGTACGACACCACGCTCGGCCGGCAGCTAGACACAACCGCATAGCGCGGTTAAACAACTCCATCGGCCGGGCCGCGCCAAGCCGCGTTCCCCTTACTAAAACACCTTTCCGAGGTTTCGGACGACCGGAATCAAAGGGGCCAGGGTGGATATACCTGGCAACGCGCGAGAATATTGACCCGGGCCCCTTTGATTCTTTCCCTTTTGATTCTTCATTTCCCGGGAAAGACCCAATCGCGCTTGCCGGGACGGATCTGCTATAATGTGGTTACATGTGTAAGCACACCGGGAGAGGTTCATGTCCAGCATCGTTGAAAAATATTCGGGCAAGGTCACGCCGGTAGGAAACTCCAAGGGCATACGGCTGGATGCGGCCTTTTTCAAGGCGCACCCGGAGTTTGAAGGCGAAGTCCACGCAACCGTCCTCGCCGACGGACAGGTGCTGCTGTCTGCCCGGTCGTCCGGGAAGAAAAGGAAAGCGGGCGAAATGGACGACCCGGTTCTGCTTGGTTTTCTTGGCTTTCTAGAAGCGCAGATGGCGGCACAGCCGGAGCGGATCACCGCAGCCGATCCGGCCCAGCTTGCGCGCGTCCGCAAACTCGTAAAAGGCGTCAAAGCGGGCTAGGAACTTGTCGGACTTGGATCCGACAAGTTCCTTAGGCAAAACCGCCCCCGGAAAAAATACGAAAGTGCCATCAAAAAACCTCCCAAAACGTTGTCCCTGCGTGTTGCCCGAGGTAAAACGACCGTGGAATTAAACGTTATTCGGAAAAAGCGGGGCGGTTTTGCTTTTAGCAGCCTGTCGGACCGTCAAACTCCGACAGGCTGCTAAGCTGTCGTGAAAATCAATGGCTGGCAGATCTACTACTTCCGGACTTTCGCCGCTGCGCTCGACGAACTGGAGACCGAAGTGGCTGCGCTGGCGGCAGGCGATCCACGCGGCTACAAAGCGCATCCCAGAACGCGCTTGCTTGCATCGGTGTACCAGGCCATCACCGAGCGCGTGCCGGCAAACCCCGATCATCCGGATTTTCGCCTGGGCAAGACGCTGGGCAGGGACTATGGCAACTGGCGGCGGGTGAAAAAGGGGCTGCCGGAGCGCTATCGTCTTTTCTTTCGCTTCGCATCAAACCCGGTCAAGCTGATTGTCTACGTCTGGTTCAACGACGAGGACACGCTGCGTAAGGCCGGCTCCAGGACCGATGTGTATGATACCTTCCGTCGCATGCTCGCGCGCGGGGAAGTGCCGGACGGCATTGATCATCTTCTGAGGGAAAGCGTCAAGAGCCCTCAAGGGTGAATAGCATGGGGTTCCCCGGCCCGGGTTGAATAACGGCTAGGGGCGCTTTTCTTGCGGGACTTCCGCACCGGCAACCTTCACCTTTTGCTCCTTCAGTTTCTCCGCCTGCTTGGCCAGCCGCGCGAGGCGCTTCTTGGCTTTTTCCTTCCTCCGCCTGGTCGTGAGCGTCTGAGATTGAGTCGTCATTGGCGCCTCCTGTCGATGAACTGTTGAATTGCACCATGGGCCGGGTCGGACTAACCCGGTGTTGTCCCGACATTATCATCCAGGGAAACGGTGTTTTCCAGCTTTAAAGCGCCATTTCTTGGCTCAAATCGCGTTCACGAACGATTATACTGATCGGCAGAACCCCTTGTGTCCGTTATGACTGAAACATTCTCTGAAGCACTCGAAGCCCGCACTCAGGACGTGCTGGACAGCTGCACCCGCTGCGGCCGCTGCTTCGAAGTGTGCCCGATGACGGCGCCCGCCGGCATCGCGGACAAGAACGCTGCGGAAGTCGTCGGCGGCGTGCTGGACATCATCCGCGGCGGGAACGGCTCCGTCGAATCAACCCGCTGGGCGCAGGTGTGCTCGGGCAGCGGCTTTTGCATCCCCGCCTGCCCCGAAGCCGTGAACCCGCGATTCATGCTCGCCCTCGCGCGCGTCGCCATGCAGCGGCACGCGACTGCGGAAGAACAGCACAGGAAAGGCAGCGCCGGGTTCTCGAAAATGGGCCACGCCGTGCGGGTGCTGTCGCGCATGCAGCTCCCGGCCGACGTGCTCCGGCGGTTTCGCTGGGAAGGTCCGGCGCAAACCCCGCCGGAAGTGGTCTTCTATACCGGCTGCAACGTGCTCAAGACGCCGCACATCGTTCTGCTGTCGCTGGACATCCTCGACGCGCTCGGCGTGTCTTACAGTGTGATGGGCGGCCCGGGCAACTGCTGCGGCGTGATTCAGTTTCGCACCGGCGACCTCGACGCTTCGGGCCGCATCGCCTATCGCACGACCGACCGCTTCGCCGCCAGCGGCGCGGGCAAGGTGCTCGCGTGGTGCCCGACGTGCATGATCCAGATCGGGGAAACCGTGCTGCCCGGACGCACAGTCGCTACCGGCGCGCCCGCCTGCGATCTCGAAGCGTTCGTCGTGTACCTCGCAAGCCGGCTCGACCGGCTGCGTCCTCTCATGCGCTACCCCGTCAACAAGCGCGTCGGTCTGCACGAGCATCCGGGCCTGGCGGGCGTCTGCGAGTCCGCAACCCGGCTCCTGCGGGCGATCCCGGGACTCGAATACGTCGAACTCGATCAGCCGCAGGTGGGCTACATGTGCAACACGCTGCAGCCGCTGCCCGCGTTCAAGCGCGACGTGCATCGCGGGCTGCTCGAAGCCGCCGCGGCGGCGAAAGTCGATGCGCTCGCCGGCGTCTACCACGCCTGCCACCGCGAGCTTTGCGCCCACGAAACCGACTGGCCTTTCGAAGTGGTGAACTTCCTGGAACTCATCGGCGAGAGCATGGGCATCAGGCGGGAAGACACTTTCAAGCGCCTGAAGAAAATGCAGGACACCGATGCGATCCTCGCGGAGGTGATGGACCTCGTGGAGAAGCACGGGCTCGCGCTCGAGGAAGTGCGCGCGGTGATCGAGAAGGATTTGCTCGGGGAGCAGCCGCTGCCGCTGCGCAGCGCGCGCGTGGACCGGGACGCGTCGTCGGCACCCGGTTGATCAAACGGCGTTCCTACATCACCAGTTCGACCAGATACGGCCCCGGCGTGGCCAGCCCGCGCCTGAACTGCACCGCCAGTTCATCCAGTGTTGTCGCCCGGCCGGCGGCAACGCCAAATCCCCTGGCAAGCGCCACCCAGTCGAGATCCGGCCGGTCGAGCGTGAGCATCGCGGTCGCATTGCGGCCCGGCGCACCGCCGCCGACGTGGGCGAGTTCGCCCACCAGGATCCTGTAGGCGCGGTTGGCGAAGATCACCACGGTCACATCGAGCTCTTCGCGCGCCATGGTCCACAGCGCCTGCTGCGTGTACAGCGCGCTGCCGTCGCCTTCGAACGCGATGACTTTGCGGTCCGGCGCCGCAATCGCCGCACCCGTCGCCGCCGCCAGCCCCCAGCCGATGGAACCGCCCATGATGTTGAGCCAGTCGTGCGGACGCGCGCCCAGCGTCGCGCCGGTGAACGCGCGGCCGCTGGTGACGGCTTCGTCGATCACGATCGCGCGGTCCGGAATCAGCGCGTTGAACAACGCGCCCAGGCCATCCAGCGTGACATTGCCGGTCGGCAGCGCGGCGTCGTACGCCGGCGCGTTGACCCGCGGCGGCGTCGCGCGCGCGCCCAGCGCATCGGCGAGCGCTTCCAGCGCGCCTTCGAGATCGGCTTCCGCGCCGGCCATCCTGGTGACCGTGCAGCCTTCCGGCACCAGCACGCTCGGCTTGCCGGGATAGGCAAAGAAGGACACCGGCAATTTCGCGCCGGCGAGCACCAGCTGGCGCACGTCCTTCAGCATCGCCAGCGCGGCATCGACCGCGAACGGCAGTTGCCGCACCACGGCGCGTCCGGCACCGCGTTCCATGCGTGCATTGTTGTATTCGCACAGCAGCGTGCAGCCGGTTTTGGCCGCGATCCGCGCCGCCCATTCCAGCGCCGGGCCGCGCAGCGCCGCGCCGCCGAGCAGCAGCGCCGCGGGCTGGCCGGCGCTCAGCGCGCGCACGGCATCGGCGATGGCCTGCGGCGCCACGCGCGCGCGGGGGGCCGGCGCGTTCACGATGGCCGGCCCGTCCGCGTCACCCCATGCGGTATCGGCCGGCAGGATCAGCGTCGCGATCTGCCCCGGCGCCTGGCGCGCAGCCTCGACCGCCTGCGCACCGTCGGCGGCGACGGCCCGCGACGAACGCGAAGTCTTCACCCAGTCCGACATCGGCCGCGCCACGCCTTCGATGTCGGCGGTCAGCGGCGCGTCGTGCCGGATGTGGTAACTCGCGTGCTCGCCGACGATGTTGACGATGCCGGAGCGCGCCTTCTTCGCATTGTGCAGATTGGCGAGCCCGTTGCCGAGGCCGGGACCGAGATGCAGCAGCGTCGCCGCCGGCCGGCCCGCCATGCGGTAATAACCGTCGGCCGCGCCGGTGACCACGCCTTCGAACAGCCCGAGGATGCAGCGCACGCCTTCGACGCGGTCGAGCGCGGACACAAAATGCATTTCGGAAGTGCCGGGATTGGCGAAGCAGACATTGACATCGCCGTTGAGCAAGGTGCGCACGAGGCTTTCCGCGCCGTTCATGATTATAATTTTCCTTTACAGACAATCGCTGACTATGCTCTGCCGCCACGCCGCACATAACATATCAAACGCGCTTCAACTCCCGTATCGACTTCACCAGTTCGCCATCAGCCCGCTTCAGGGCCCGCGTGGCCGCGCGCGTATTGCCGAAAGTCGGCACATATTGCGAATGCTTTCCCGCGCCACCCGTGACGATGACGATCAGATCCTCGGGCTTCGCCCACATGTGCACGGGCGTATCCAGCGGCGCATGGGCATATTGCTCGGCGAGCTTGCGGCGGAAACGGCGCTCGATCGTTTCTTTTGAAAATCTCGACATCGGCAAGGTTGCGTGGTCGAACAGCCATTGCTTGACGTCGGCCTTGCTCATGCCGCCGCCGGCCACGGTTGCCGCGTGCTCGGGGCCGAAGGCGATCACCGGCTGACCCGCGTAGTAGGCATTGTTCGATCCCGTAATGGCGATGGTCCCCGCCACCATGGTCAGTATGCCCTCGGCGGTAAGGCTCTCGTGATCGTTGACGTTGTGCGGGCCTTCCGCGGCAACCACGGTCACGGTGCTCGCCTCTCGTGGAAAGCCGAGCTCGACGTGCAGCGGCTCCCACGGGCTGTGGTCTTCGTTCTCCGCAACGCAAAACGTAAACTTCGCGGGCGTGCCCGCGGTCGCCATATCGCCGGTGCCGGGAATCGCCGCACCGATGTTCACCAGCGCCAGCCGCACCGCGCGCCCGATCGCCGCATTGGCGCGATAGTAGTTGCCCATCACGTTTTGGCCGGCGTTGATGCCGACCTCTTTGGCCACCGGTCCATTGAAAATCAGCAGCGGCGTGCAGGGATGCGTGGTCGCCTGGGTGCCATAGAGGTTGTACTGGTCTTCGGCCATCGCTTCGAGCGCAAGCAGCACCAGCGGGAAATACTCCGGCTTGCAGCCCGCCATCACCGCATTGGCGGCCACGCGTATCGGCGTCGCGGCGCCAAAGCGCGGCGGGATTCTCGCCACCGGCTTTTCGAAGTCGCGATCGCAGTACGCGAGCATGCGCTCGACGCGCTCGGGCGTCGGCGGAATCGCCGGCAGGCCATCGCTCCAGCCCTTTGAACAAAGAAACTCGTATACCGCCTCGGGGTCGTCGTCGCACTCGACCAGCGCTCCGGGCGCTTTCAGCATCGCAGCGAGCGAACTCATGACTGTTTCTCCTTGACGAACTTGAGCAACTGGGGCAGCGCCACCTCTGCGCGTTCGCGCACTTTCTCCATGCTCAATCCGCCCAGCGGATGCTGAATTTTCAGCAACGGCAGGTCAGGCACGCCGAACACTTTGGCCTGCGCCGTGCCCAGTTTCATGAACGTATCGGAACACACCACCGCGGCGATCAGGCCCCGCTTCGTCAACTGCGCCATGTCGTGGACACTCCACGACGTGCACGAGCCTCAATCGGCCATCGCGCTGATGACGAGATCGGCCTCCTTTGCCAGTTCGTCGAGCACCTGGTCCGGCGCCGGGCGGCTCGACGCGGGCTTGCGTTTTATCACCACCGAATCCACTTTGAACTCCTTCTTCACGCCTTCGATGATGAAGTTGAGCAAATGGTCGGCATTGCTTTTGCTGTTGTCCAGCACGCCCAGCCGGATACCGCCGCCGCCCAATGTGCGGTTCGATTTCAACTGCGCCACGTCTTCGATCGGCGCGTCGGGCACCACCAGAAATATCTTTCCCATTTCAACTCCCTGTGAAAAATTTACTGCAGTATTGCTTAGTTATTGAGCTTGATTCCCGCCGCGCGGAATACCGGCGGCCATTTCTGCAATTCTGTTTTTACGTATTCGGTGAATTTGTCGGGCGGATAGCCTACGGGGTCGAATCCCCGCGCTTCCATCTGCTTGCGCACGTCCGGCAACTTCAGGATACGTTCGAATTCGCCGTGCAGCTTCTCGACAATTGCGTGCGGCGTTTTCCCCGGCGCCAGTACGCCGTAGAACCCGTTGACCTCGTAACCCGGCAGCGCCGCTTCGGCGACGGTGGGCACATCCGGCATAGCACCTACCCGGGTCGCAGAACCCACGGCGAGCGCCCGCAGACGGCCGGCCTTGATGAACGGCAGCGCCGCGCCCGGCGACGTCATGAGCATGTGCACCTGTCCGCTGACAACCGCGGTAGTGGCATCGCCTGCGCCTTTGTACGGGACATGAATCATATTGATCCCGGACATGTGCTTCAGCAGCTCGATCGACAGATGACCGCCCGTGCCGGCGCCGGAAGAAGCATAGTTCAGTTCGCCGGGCCGCGACTTGGCCAGGGCGATGAGTTGCCTGACCGATTTCACCGGCAGCGATGGATGCACTACCAGGACATTGGGGGCGAAGGCGAGCAGGGTGACGCGCGCGAAATCATTCAGGGTGTCATAGGGGAGCCTGGAGTAAAGCCCGGGGTTCAGCGCATAGCCGGTAGCGACAATAAGTATGGTGTGGCCGTCGGGTGGCGCTTTGGCGACGATTTCGGAACCCAGTATACCGGCCGCGCCGGGCCGCAGATCGACCACGACCTGCTGGCCCCAATTCTCGCTGATCCTGGCGCCGAACAAGCGAGCCAGCAAATCGTTGCCGCCGCCCGCCGACGACGGCACGACCCAGCGGATAGGCTTGGACGGATAGCCCGCGGCCCCATCTCCCGCCTGTGCCTGCGCGCGGTCCGCAATGGCAGTGACCGATAGTATGCAGCCCAGCCACAACGGGGCCAGGCGCAAGGTCCTGCCCGACGGTAGTGTCATTTTCATTGGTCTCCCCCCCTGGGGTCAGATACGGAAATCGACAGAAATCGCGCTCATGGATGTTTCACGTTTCACTCAAGCTTGAGCCCCGCCTTCTTCACCAACCCGCGCCATTTCTCGTATTCCGCTTTCACCTGCTGCGTGAATTCGCGCGGCGGGTTGCCGACGGTTTCGGTGCCCCCGGCTTCCATGCGGCGCGCGAGTTCGGGTTCGGTGACGGCTTTCGCGGCCTCTTTGTACAACTGCTCGACGATGCGCGCAGGCACGTGCGCCGGGGCAACCAGGCCGAACCACGCGCTCACTTCGTATCCCGGCACGCTCTCGCCGATCGCGGGCAGATCAGGCAGGGCCTTGATGCGCCTGGGGCCCGTCACCGCGATGCCTCTCAACCGCCCTGCTTTCATCAGCGGCTGCGCCGAGATCGGACTGCCGAGCATCCAGTTCACCTGCCCCGAGATCACGGCGGGATAGCCATCGGCGACGCCCTTGTACGGCACGTGCGTCATCCTGGTGCTGGTGAGCGCCGTGAGCAGCTCCGCGCCGAGATGCAGCACGCCGCCGGTGCCCGACGACGCGTAGGTGATCGTGTCGGGTTTCGCTTTGGCGAGCGCGACGAGATCGCTCACGGATTTCACCGGCAGCGACGGCGTCACGACGATGATGTACGGATTGGTCGTAAGCTTGGTGACCGGCTGAAAATCGCGGATCACGTCGTAGCGCACGTCGCGAATCGCGGCGTTGGTAACGTAGCTGCTGCTGGTCACCATCAGCGTGTAGCCGTCAGGCGTTGCGCGCGCGACGATCTCCGCGCCGAGGCTGCCGCCCGCGCCGGGCCGGTTGTCGACGATAAAAGGCTGGCCCCACACCGCGTTGAAATGCTGGCCGACGATGCGCGCGAGACTGTCGACACCGCCGCCGGCGGATACCGGCACGACGATGCGTACCGGCCGCTCGGGATAGCCCTGCGCGGCGAACGCCGCCGCGGACGCGTTGAACAGCGTGGCGGCGATTATGCATTCCATTGTTTTTATTGATATTTTCATGACTTCTCCCCAGGTTTCGCAATGCGCGCGATGTCAACGATCAGGTAGTGTAACGCGTGAGCGACGTAGATCCATTGGCCGGGTCGAACTACGCTAAGTCGAAGATTGAACCGCCAGGGAAAATAACACAGGAAACAAATAAGAGGTCGTGGGAAGCCCACATTGGCCGGGTCGGACCACACTAAGCCGTAATGTGCGAGATGTGGCCCGACAGGAAATGGCGATAGGCGCGGGCATCGCGGGCATTGAGGAAATCCTTGGAACGGGCGTTTCCATGACAAAAACGCCCTTCCAAGGTTCCGGACCGCTATTTGACACGCTTATCGCCCGAGAGCAAGGGCTTGCGGTGGTCCGATCTGGTTATGGGAAAATCATGATCAAGATGGTGATAGGGCAAAAATGGGGTCGGCCCTGTTTATCCGGCACTTGCCGGTCCCTATCGTGGCACCACTCGCGCAGTGTCGCCGCTGCCCTCGACCAGCACGTTCATGCCGTTCCTGAGCCGGCTATCCACAGGCTGCACGATGGTCACGTGACCGCCGGTTTTCATCTGTACCGTCACGTGCTGGGCATCTTTCTTTTTCAACTTGCTTTCTGCCGCGGTGCCGGCCGCAGCGCCCGCCACAACTCCGGCTATGGTCGCGGCAGTCCTGCCCCGCCCGCTACCGACCTGCGAGCCCAACAGGCCGCCGGCCACTGCGCCGACGGCTGTGCCGACACCAAACTTGTAGTTATCGTCCACTTTGACGGTTTCGATGGCTGAGATCGTCCCGTTGCGATCGGCCTGGCTCGCGACCGTGCCCTCCGTCTCACCGTATTGAGGTCCGCCCAGCGAACCCATTTCGGCGCAGCCGAAAGTCAATGCAGCAGCCAAAGGCAGAAGAATTGCAATTTTCGGTTTCATGTCGAGTCTCCATTCTTGAGGAAAGCAAAAACAGACTAAACCTGGGACACAATCGCGCCTTGACGAGGATCAAAAAGAGCCACGATTCTCGTTATCCTGAATCCCGAATCCCGAATCCTGCTTTTGCAACCGCCAAGGCGCCAAGGAAAGAAGGGAAACAGATAAGAGGTGGCGGGGAGCCGGAGTTACTTCAGTGCAAGACTCACGTTAATACATTGTTTTAATTAGAATTTTATTGCCGCTCTCCGAAGCGAAGAAGACCAGCGGCAGGCCTTTACCTTATAGGCCCGCGGAGTGAGTTCCAGGGACTCTTTATTAGCCGGGTCGGACCACGCTAAACCTGATGGCCCGCCAGGAAAGGCCGCAGCTCGCGCACATCGTCCAGCTCTTCCAGGGCGTTCACCCGCCGGATGATTTCCTCTGTCTGCCCGGCGCCAAGCACCGGCGTCATCAGGAGCCGCGCCTTGGCGTTGACGCTCTCCGTGTCCATCGGATTTTCCTTCGTGCCCGGGGCGTGGCGGGTGAAGTGGCTGACGGTGCGGCCGTCCTTGAGCGTCACTTCCACCCGGCCGCTGCGCGGCGCGGCGGGGTCCATGAGCGATTTATCGGCAACCAGTTGCACGCGCTCTTTCGCTGCGCGCACCTTCGGATCCTTCATCCGCTCGTAGGAATGGCTGTCCTCGAACGAGACGGTGCCTTCCACCAGAGCCACCGCGATGATGTGCTGGCAGTTGACGTCCGGCATGGCGCGGTCGTTGACGATGCGCGCGCCGTCCTCCGGCAGTCTCACGACGATCTTCTCCACGTTGTCCACGTTGAGCTTGTGCTCGCGATGGAGCCTGAGGAACGCATCCAGAGGAGACTGGATCGGATAACCGACGGAGAAAGGCTTGATGGCGGTTTCAGTGATGATATAGCGGCTTCCGAGTCCCGCCACCATTTCCTCCGGTTTCGGGTCGGTGGACAAAGCTATGAGCACGTTGTGCTCGCCATCGAGCACGTCCCAGACGCCGCTGAATCCCATCTGGGCCATGATGGCCGCAGTCACGCCGTTGCGGGCGCCCATGCCGGAAAAATCGAAAGCCTTTTCGACGTGCTCGGCATCGCGGACCCAGCTCCACACGCCCGATACCTGCTGGGCCGCATACGAAAGCGCGTGGCGCATCCCCTTTTCATCCAGCCGGGCCAATGCGGCCGCGGCCCCCACGCTGCCCATGGTGGAACTGGTGCCTTCGGCGCTGCGGTGAGTCGCGCGCACCAGGTCCGCCCCGAGTGCCAGGAGAAAGCGACAGCAAAGATCATAGCCGAGCGTGACCGCGTTGAGCAGCTCCGTTCCCGAACTGCCCTCGCGCTCGGCCATCGCGAGGGCCGCGGGCACGACGGAGCAGCCGGGATGGGCTTTGGTCGCCGGATGGAAATCATCGGTCTCGTCGGCGTGGGCGAACATGGCATTGGCCAGAGCGGCGTTGATGGCCGTAGTCCTGATGTCGGTAGTGACCACGGTCGCTTCCTCAACCCCGCCCTGCGCCCGCGCGTACTTGATCGCCATCTCGCCGGGCTTGAGATGGGAACCCGACACCATCGCGGCGAGCGAGTCCAGGATGCGATGCCTCGCGTCCCGCGCCACGTCCGGCGCAAGTTTCCGCTCCCGCGCCTCTACCATGTAACGCGCCAACCGCCCGGTAACATCAGTCGTAGACATCTACATTCTCCTTACGCATTTTGTATTGTGAGCAAGCATCGTCAGTGCGATTTTATCCTTAATGTGCCAGACATGGCCCGGCAGAAAATGGCGATAGGCGCGGGGCATTGAGGAAATCGTTGGAACGGGCGCTCCGCAGCGCTGCGGCTGCGGCGCATGGCGGAAAGCTCGAAAAACGAAGATTGAGCCGCCAAGCCTGTCCTGAGCCTGTCGAAGGGATCGCCAAGGAAAAATAAATATTGAACCGCCAAGATTCCTTTTAATACCTTCCTTTCAATACCCGCTTGACGGGTGCGCTTGACGGGTACGCCAAGGCGCCAAGGAAAGAAGGGAAACAGATAAGAGATGGTGGGGCGCCGGGGTTACTTCGGAGCAAGACTCACGTTAATACATTGTTTAAATTAATATTTTCGTGCCGCCCTCCGAAGCGCGAAAAGCGCATGGGCCGGTCGGGATTCACGGGAAGCTTTTCTCGGAATTGATATGCAGGCGTATTATCGTTGGGGATGTATCCGTAGGCACCCAGGTTTTCTCGGAGGCAAAAAATGTCAACCAATACACGTTAGAACATCGA
>Ga0299912_10002428_pt1 | contig 15256 bp, 13 predicted proteins | sample RVTome_2_FD_207667 | JGI IMG/M metagenome (GOLD analysis project Ga0299912, IMG submission 207667) | Soil microbial communities from uranium-contaminated site in the Upper Colorado River Basin, Wyoming, United States - RVT95D214 (version 2) ... | reverse complement strand
CGCTTCCGGTGTGTCCCGAGAGCTTGAGGCTCTTGGGCAGGCCGAAGGCCTCGGCGCTCCACTTGACGATGCGGACGTCAGCCTCGAACTCCCTGAAGAAGGCGGCGGTATCGCCGACATAGTCGACGCCCTTGTTGAAGCGGCCCGAGAACTTGGGCGCGATGGTCTGGACGGGAACGCCCGCATCGGCCAGGGCGGCGAGGATGACGATGAGTTCGGCGGGGCTCTGGGGAATGGCGGTTTCATCCATCGACACCTCGGTGACGAAGTCGTCTTCCTTCCGCAGCTCGCAGATGCGGCAATAGGTCCTGGCGGCCTCTTCGACGGCATGCAGATAACGTCCGGCCGCTGCCCTGATCGCGACAGAATCGAGGCGCGCGGGTATGCCTGCAGCCGCGGGCAGATTCGCGTGTTTCGCCGCGAAGGCCTCGATCTCCTCGGGAGCCGCGCTCTTGCCGATGTAGTCTGCGACATCAAGGGTGAAAAAATCGCAGTGGGGGGCGAAGCGGTCGACCGTGGCCAGGCCGATATGGTCGGCGTCGACGTACCAGGGGCCGTCCCAGCCCGTCTCCCTGATAGCCTGCTCGGCGGCCGCGCGCTGGTCGGCGGGTTCGGTGCCGATCAGGAGATGCTCGCGGTTGCTCTTGTTCCATACGATCGCGACATCGACTCCTTTCTCCCGCGCCTTCCGGAAAGCTGCGATTTGAGCAGCGCCCTGGCGCCCAAACCGGTCGCCGGCGCCTATGGAATACCGCTCAATCGTCTTCATGACATCTCCTTGGCGCCCCGGATTTCCAACAAAATGGGGCGATCTTATAGTGTCTTTATATCATGACTGCCGAGAAAACAATATCAGTGGTTACGTCCCCGATGTCAATACGAATATTTGAATCTCATGTCATCACTTCTGTTCCCCGCCGGTCAAGGATATTGTAATCCTGCCAACACCCGAACGGATCACTCTTCGGCACCAAGCCCCGGCGACACGGTAGAGGAGGAGCATTCCTGCGGGTTGACTCAATTACGGCACCTCCTACTGATCAACGCCTTCTACTGTACCTATAGGTCGTTTGTTGTTTATTGGAGTCAACAATCGAGGCCGATGCGTGTATGTAGCAGATTACAACCCGTACTGCGCAGGATTGACCAGCGGAATGAGGCAAGATGCCGGTCGTTGGCGTCACCTACAAAGGTGAGGATTTAGTTTCTGCGGCACCGTTGATTACTGATTGAAAAAGTATAACGTCACGCTTCGTTTTTGTTTTGCCCGCCCCGGGCAAAACAAAAACTGGAAGCGTTGGTTAGCCGTTTCCCTTGTTGCCAGTGTTTGAATCGTCGAGTCCAAGCTGGTTGAGGAAATCCATTTGCCCGTGGTCCGTTCTGCGCCTCAGGAAATACCCCTTTTCTTTGTCGCGCAAGTCTTTGACCTGCTGGAAGATAGCGGAGAGAGGTAGACTCTCGTTGGGCTTTTTGACCGCGCTGATAGCGATACGCTTTATGTTGTTGTAGAAGACGGGATTCGCAGCCTCGCCTGCCCTTGGCCTGAAAAGCCTCGTGTTGAGATCTTGAGGATCATCCTTGTTCATGGCGATGCGGAGTGGGTCTTCGTCGAACTGATAGGTTTGGATGTCGTCTTGGAGTATCTCACTGGTCGAAGCCAGATAAGTCTTAAACGGCCGCACCCGCGCTATCGATTTGTCTGGGGAAGGTTCCATGAGCATAACCAGGAGGGATTTCGTATTGAGGTTCAGTATGTAACGTAGATTCGTGAGAATCGCTTGCTGTTCGCTGACCTCATTCTCATTTAGCACATTGTAGCACATAAGAATATCGGTGTTGATCAGTACAGCGTGTTGCTCGGCAAATCGGCGCTCACAGGGCTGTCTAAGGTCGGCACTGATTTTGAACTCCTTGATTGAGACTTTGCGGAAGAAGTCCTTGACTAATGTGTTGATGTACAAGCGCCTCACCTCGTCCCATTCATCCACCTTCTCGATCGTCACGAGGTTCAGTCTGCGGATTACCTGTGTCTTCTCGTTAAAGTAGTGGAGGATACCGAAGACCTCGACTGCCGCAGCCCCTCCGAGGAGCGTTAGAGTAAGCTCTCCGTCCTGTGGCTGCGGGATCTTTGCCGAGAACTTCTGGCCGATCTGCCGGAGCTGGTAGTACGGGAGGTAGGCATGCCGCTCTCCGAATGAAGCAAGATAACCGGCGCGGTTCTTCTTGACCCTGTAGTTGATCTTGGAGGGCATCTGCATTTTGAAGGTGTAGAACTCGCGAATGTAAGCGATCGCGTCCCGTGTCTTCTGAACGTAATGGGCACTGAGCGTGTTGCTCTGAGACTCCCACGTTCGTGCCAAAAGGATCTCGAATTCAGCCATGAAGGATCGCTGTGCAACTTTAGTCATGCATTCATCTACGTTCGGCTTACGCTCGGCTTAACCGGCTGGCAATGAAGCGCAGCGGAATTGCCAGCCGGTGTTGAAGCCGTTGTTAGGCCTTTGGCAATGGGTGAAAATCCTTCATATTTTCTGGATCCATCCCAATTAGTTCGATAAGTTGTTTCTCCTCTACAGACTCTGTGTATAGGATAAATGCGCTGTCAACGACCCTAAGCACATTATCATTGGAGTCGAAGTCAAGGATAATCGGCTGCACTCGATGTTTATGCTGAAGTTTACCGACATTCTTGAGTGTTTGAAGAACATTGGCGAATTGAAGGTGATCACATTTAAGGGGTTTGTCCCGGAGGCGCTCAAGAATCTTACTCATTTTCAAACCTGCCCTCAGTTCAGGTGGTGTCGCTGTTATGAGCACATAAGCAAGCAGTCGGTACATATCAAGTTTCGTTTTCTGAAACCCTTCGGCAAACTGTGTAAGAAAGTTCTGATAACGACCCGCCTGCTCAGCTGCGATCTCATTTACTATCTTGCCGACATTTTCAACACTTCCAACCTCCGTGGGCGCATCCTGTGTCATATGAACTCCTGTATCCTGGCACAGGCGGTAACATGTCTCTTGGAGGATGCCAACATTTTCTTCGGCAGCTAATAAGATCTCGTCTTTGACCGGCACTGGGAATACGATGTTTAGGATTGATTCTCCAGTTTCGATAACTCGGCGAAGATCGGCTTCTTTCCATTTGTCTGCATCAATCGGTATGAGACGGCCAGCCAAGTCTCCGTTGTAAAGAACGAGTCGATTCGATTCAAGCCATACACCAATGATGATAAAACATAGTTTGGACTTCTCATGAAAGGCTTTCAGATCGATTGCGATTTCTTTCTGCACATCTTCAGATAGATAGTGGAAGTCCTCTAAGACAATAAACTTCTGAAAGCCCATAGAGTCGAGAACACGGATCACATCGTTCGGGTCGGCGGGATCGATCTCTAAATATTGATTCTTGGAGGATACCTCCATTTGCCCCTCTCCTGATCCCTTAGCTTCGCCTTTACCTTCTGCTAACAAAGGAATTTTCCCTTTTGCTGAGAATTCTACGCCCAGCTTGAAAGTACCACGAGTTGTTTTTTGTTCTGTAACCTTAGTGGTGGCCCCGGCCTCCTTCAGGATTATCGAGTAGAGCTGATGGGCATCCGTTGTATTGCCACACTGAACGACGATGTAATCTTCTGGCTGGAGACTGTGCTTGCGAAGGCATGTCTTGCCCTGTTTAGATCCACCATAGACCACGATGTGCTTATCCCGAGCCAAGTTGTTTTGAAATTTAGTATCCACGTATTTGCGCTCTACATATGTAAGCGGGAAATCACGAGACACCCCGAAGACATGGGAAAGACTTTGCTTCTTCACTGACGGCCTCTTTAGATCGTTGACTGCTTCGACTGAAGTCGCTGCAATCTATCATTTTATCAAGTAATACTAAGCTCCACAGGCCTAACGGAAAGTTCAGTTGTGCCGTGCCCTTTCGGCATCAACTGGAACGACAGGTTAGGTCAGATTTGTGCACATGCCAACGGCTTTCAGGTCCTTAATAATGCTGTAGGCAATCTCCTCAATGCTCTTATCAAACTTTTTGTATATCATGCCACTTATATCACTGGGGAGGGTGACTCCTCCGGTATAGAGGCAGCAGGTACGGGATCGACCGAGTCTGCCAATGAAGTAGCCGAACTCAAAAATGACGTTTGCTCTAGCGCGGAGTTCCTTTTTCCTGTCCTTGTCCGGCTTCCTATCGTCGCTAATAAGGTATGCCACTTCATCTGGTGTTAAAAGGATGAAAGCATAGCCCACATCACTGTACTTTTCGAATTTCTCTATCACCGTTAGTCCCTGATCCGCTTGGCGATGCAAGACAATGGGCTCAAGGCCGATTTCCGTAAGAAAAATCTCAAGATTTGCCTTCGCAGCCTCGTCATGCCCATGCACTAAGAACACTTGCTTGGACGGAGCCCGGCTATCTATTGTATTATTATCTTCCGGTGGGTTAGGCGCCCCTCCCACGACCGGAATAAGCTCGAGTCTCTCAAGGATGGACTTGAGTCTTTCAATCTTTCCTTCGCAAAGTTCATGGAGGTCACGAATTTTCTCTCCCAGCGAAGGCGGGCGCATCGACATGACAACCGACCCGATGTATCGACTATACTCTACGGCTATTTCATCTGTTGAGAATATTCTCTTTAACAGTTCTTTGTTGTAGTCATTCCACAGGCGGTACTCCTTGTCTGCAGTATCATATGATTCCGGACTGTGGCCCAAAGTGCTTCTTATCTCATTGCACTTCGCGATCCGACTCTCGATTCGTGCCTGGGCGTCTTCTCTTGAGGTGAGCAATTCTACAGGCGAGCGTATTGGTTCAGATGGTTTACCCCTTTTTGCCATAAGCACCTCCTGGAATACGACCTAACGACGCTGCGGATAAGCGGCTGACGTACACGCGAGCTTGCTCGCGGGGACGGCTGTCCGCTGCAACCGCTTTATGGCCAGGCGCGTAAGCGCCGGCCAGAAAGCGGATGGCAAGACGCAGCGTCGATGGCTCGGTGCGCAGTGTCCGAGCCATCAATGGTTATATTAATCCGTATAAAAACCCAAATGCCGCAATAATTGCCGTATAAGACGCCGACGGGAATTATGATTTTTGGGTCATAAACATTATCGTATCTAATAGTTGCGTATGAACGTTGTTTTTATTATGGTGTTTTATGCGTATCGGCATAAAATACCCTCGACCTCTTTATCGGCAATAAAAAACCCCTCTCTTTTTGCATGAGACGGGGTATTTGCCAGCCAGTCCATATTTCCCTCCAGGATGGTTATACGTGATGGAACGTATTCAACTGCCGTTTATATCTGCATTTTTACTATCACGATTTTCGTTTGAAATCTACAAGATCAAGAAAAATATCGACTTATTTCTTTCAGGAAGAAGAAAATACCACCTCCCGCTGAAAAAATCACGCTCAAAAGTCTGCACGTTTCAACCCATTATCATTGATCCGGACCGACCTCCCAACCGCTCGCTTTGTATTTGCTTGTCAGTAAGGCTGATCTTGAGCAATCCGGCGTCTGACGAAGTTCCGGTACTCCGGATCGCCCGGGCCGGGAGCTTTATCCCGGCGATGACACCCACACCCCGATTTCCATGACCGGGTAGGCGACTGTCCCTGCGGATTGGCGCCAAAGCGGTACCCATTGCCGAACAATTCAGCGGAAAAATCAGGCCGAGAATAAAGATTGACATCTTTGTCGGCAAGGAGTACGTCGTCCGGGACGGCGACATCATCAACTTCCGCTTCAATGTCTGAAAAATTGAAGATACAGAGACCTTTCAAACGGATGCGTGAGGAAGGGAAAATGGAATTCAAGGATCAGGTGGCGGTCATTACCGGAGCGGCAAGGGGTATCGGGAAGGCCATTGCGTTGGCCTTCGTGGGTGAGGGGGCGAAGGTGGCCCTCGTGGATATCGACGGTGAACCTCTGGAGAAACTTCGGGAAGAGATCGGGAATCGCGGAGGTCAAGCCCTTCCTATCCTCTGCGACATTTCGAAAAGTTCCGATGTGGGGGAGATGGTGAATCGGGTTCTCGGAGCCTTCGGCCGGATAGACGTCCTCGTCAACAACGCCGGTATCATCCGCAGGGGAACGATCGAGACGGTGACGGAGGATGACTGGGACCGGGTTATCGCCGTCAATCTTAAAGGTACCTTCAATTGCTGTAAAGCCGTGGTGGCGCCCATGAAAAGACAGGGGGGCGGGAAAATCGTGAATGTCTCTTCCATAGCCGGAAAGATGGGGGACATCACCTCCGCTCCCGGCTACGGCCCGTCCAAGGCCGGGGGTGATGCGTTGATGAAAACCTTGGCCAGACAGCTGGCCCCTTACGGCATCCGTGTCAATGCCGTAGCCCCTCACGCCATCGAGACGGAGATGAGCGCCCAGTGGTCTGAGGAAAGAAGAAGGGAGATTATCGGCTCCATTCCCCTCGGGAGGCTCGGGAAACCTGAGGATGTGGCTCAGGCCGTTCTCTTCCTTGCATCCGGAGCGGCCTCTTTCATTACGGGGGAAATCCTCGATGTCAACGGGGGAGCTCTCATGGATTGATCCATGACCCCTCTATCCCGGGCCGGGAGCTTTATCCCGGCGATGACACCCACACCCCGATTTCCATGACCGGGTAGGCGACTGTCTCTGCGGATTGGCGCCAAAGCGGTACCCATTGCCGAACAATTCAGCGGAAAAATCAGGCCGAGAATAAAGATTGACATCTCTGTCGGATTGGATAAAATTAGAAACGCCATTTCACAATACGAAACCATGGGACAGACAAGGACAACGCCAAGCCATCGGGGTCACCCATTCGAAAAGTTCATGAAGAAAGGAGGGGTATAAAAAGCAACCTTTTGTATGATCCATGTTTTCCGGAAGTTTCTTTCATTCTCCCGCAGTCTCTACGTCCTGTGGACGGTGAAGGATGCGGAGCAAGGGGAAGGGGCGCCCCGACCTTTGTCTGGGGTGATTAACTAAGGAGGAGGGTTGATATGAAAAGCTGGAAAATCATTTTTATCTTGTCGGCTGTGTTTCTGATATTGCCTATGATCATCACCTTTCCTGCGTTTGGTCAAGCGAAGTACGTCTTGAAATTCAACCATGTCTTGGGTGCGAAGGAGCCTTATCACCAAGGGTTCACGGATTGGGCAAAGGCCGTAGATGAAAAAACAAAGGGCGGCCTGAAGATTGAGGTCTTCCACAGCGCACAGCTTGGTGTCGAAGAGGACATCCTCGAACAGATCAGGCAGGGGGCGAATGTGGGACAGAACACCGACTCCGCCCGTATGGGGAACTATGTCCCCGGTATCGCCATCATGAACGGCCCCTATTTTGTCGATACCCTGGAGGATGTGATCAAACTCAAGAAGCTGCCGACGGTCAAGGCGTGGATCGACGAGCTGTCCAACAAGTTCGGCCTGCAGGTCGTCTCGTTTACCTGGGTCCAGGGTTACCGGCATTTCTTCACGAACAAGCCCATCAAGACCCCGGCCGACTTGAAGGGGATGCGCATCCGGACGCCTCCCGCTCCCATCTGGCAGGAGTCCATCCGCGCCCTCGGGGCTTCTCCCGTGGCGCTGCCGTTCGGAGAGATGTATCCGGCGCTTCAGCAAAAAGCGATCGATGGCGTTGAACTCGTCTACAACAACATCCCTGCGGGACGTTTCTACGAGGTGCTCAAGTACGCGAACGAGACGAAGCATATCATGCTGATCAATTTCGAGGTCATCAGCTCGAAATTCTTCAAGGGCCTCCCCGCCGACTACCAGAAGATCCTCGTTGAGGAGTGCGACAAGGCCGGTTTGGAAACCTCGAAAAGGATCCTGGCATCGGAGCAGGAAGTCAAGAAGCAGTTGATCGCCAAAGGAATGGTGGCCGTGGAGGATATCGACTTTGCCGCCTTCAAGAAGGCCGGGGAAAAGGCTTACGAGGTTTTGAAGATCACCGACGCAAAGAATAAAGTCTATAAGGAGCTGGGAAAGAAGTAGGGTCAGAAGAAGGGATTGATGGTTGTTTAATCTGGCCTCTCCTGCCGTGGAGAGGCCGGGTTGGACGATGCGCGTTCCGCAAGACCGGACGCATCGAGATAGACTTACCTGACGAGGGGCGAATGATGAAAAAGGTCTATGAATGGATATGCGATGGAGAAGCGTTTATAGCCCGGGCGCTGATGATCGCGATGGTCCTTTTGATCTTCGGAGCGGGGATAGCGCGCGTGTTGGGCTATCCGATCAATTGGGCGATCGATACGGCGACGTGCTTTTTTGCCTGGGCCTGTTTTTTCAGCGCCGATATCGCCTGGAGAAACAATAAGCTGATGTCCGTTGATATCTTTGTCAACTACTTTCCAAAGAAGGCCAAGAAATATTGCCGGATGGTGAACTACATCATCCTGACGGTGTTTTTGACGTACATCGTCGGGGCGGGTCTGTGGATTTCCTACGTCAGTAGGGAAAGGGCCTTCCAGGGAATCCCCGCCATCAGCTACTCATGGGTGACGCTCAGTCTGCCGGTGGGCGGCATCCTGTTGCTGATCTCGACGATCATCAAGATCCGGGGTGAAATCAGTGGGGCGCGGAGATTGACGGAACATCAACCCTCTCGGGATAGCATTCCATTCATTGCGGAGGTATGATGGATGTTGCTGGTATTTTGTGCATTCCTGATTCTCCTTGTTATCGGGATGCCCGTTGCGTTTGCGATCGGCATCTCCGGGACGCTCTTTTTCCTGCAAAACCTGAACCTGCCATTCACCATTCCCATCCAGCTCGCCGTTTCCCAGACACAGAACTTTGCCCTGCTCGCGGTTCCGCTGTTCATCTTCGCGGGGAACCTGCTCAACGGCTCGGGGATCACGTGCCGACTGTTGGACCTGGCGAATGTCCTCGTCGGACATATGCGCGGCTCTCTGGCCCAGGTGAACGTCATCCTCTCCACCCTCATCGGCGGGGTTTCCGGTTCGTGCATCGCCGATGCCGCCATGGAAGCTCGCATGCTGGGGCCGGAGATGATCAAAAGGGGGTACTCGAAAGGCTATACCTGTTCGGTCAATGTCTGGACATCGCTGATCACGCCGATCATCCCTCCGGGGATCGGCTTTATCCTTTACGGCACCCTCGGCCAGGTTTCCATCGGACGGCTCTTTGCCGGCGGTCTGGTACCGGGACTTGTGCTGACAGCCCTCTACATGGGCGCTGTTTCGATCGATGCCAAGAGAAAGGGATTCGAGCCCGCAAGAAAAGGGCTGCCAACCATTCCCGAAGTGGTCAAGGCCACGGGACACAGCATCTGGGCGCTGTTGTTTCCGTTTGTCCTGCTCTTCGGATTGCGCATGGGGGTCTTTACCCCGTCGGAAATCGGCGCCTTCGCCGTCGTGTATGCGATTCTTGTGGGATCGCTTGCCCATAAGGAGCTGACCTGGGAGGGATTTAAAGAGGTCATGCGGACGACGACGTTTGATGTCGGGGCGGTGATGATCATCATCGCCCTGTCGGCCATCTTCGGCTACGGGATCGTATGGGAAAAGATCCCGGAGGTCGCGGCCGATTTTGTCCTGGGGGTCAGCGGCAGCGATCCCTACATTGTGATCGCTATCATCGTAGTCTTCCTGCTTGTGGCCGGGATGTTCGTCGACGGCGCCGTCCTGATCCTGATGCTCACGCCGATCTTCCTGCCGATTGCATCCGATGTGGGTTTCGATCCCGTCCATTTCGGACTGATTTTTGTCTTGACGATCACCGCTGGGAACATGACCCCGCCAGTGGGGGCCGCCATGTATGCGGGCTGCACTATCCTGGATTGCTCCATCGAAGAGTATGTCAAAGAATCTTTGTCATTTTTTATCGCCACCCTCATCGCCATTCTCCTTTTCATCTTCTTTCCGCAAATCACCCTGTGGCTGCCGAATCTCCTGTTTGGGAAAGGATGAGGCCGATCCATCTCAGGCGAATACAAGGAGGGAGAAAAAGATGAAACGAGATGATCTGATCGAAGCGATTGTTCTCCTCCTCTGCGGAGGGATAACTGTAATCCTTTCCCTGCAGATGCCGATAGGGACGTTTCGGATGGCGGGTTCGGGGCTGTTTCCCCTGTGTCTGGGGATTGCTCTGATGCTCCTGGCCCTTCTGTATCTCGCGAATCTCCTGTTCCAAAAGGATGCGAAGCAGCAGTCACCGAAAGCCGCGGCCGCCTCACCCGGCGCCGCCGGACAGATGCTGCTGTTTCTGGGCGCCTCTGCGCTTGCCACCCTATGTCTCAATTTCCTGGGGTATCCGCTGACCTCATTTCTTTTGATGTTGTCTCTGCTGGCGATTCTCGGCGTCAGAAAACCGGCCCTGCTCGTCAGTCTGCCGCTCTTGACCGCAGCGGGTTCCTATCTCCTGTTCGTTCAATTCCTTAGGATTCCCCTGCCGAAGGGGCTGATCGGTCTGTAGGAGGCGGAAATGGTGGAATCCGTACAACATCTTTTGTCCGGTTTCGGAATCGCCACCACGGTGGCCAATCTCCTGTATTGTCTGCTCGGGGCCATCGCGGGGACGCTGGTCGGCATCCTCCCCGGTCTCGGGCCGATCGCCGGGATCGCCCTCCTCATCCCGGTAACGTTCAGCCTCAATCCGACATCGGCCATCATCATGCTGTGCGGCATCTACTACGGGGCGATGTACGGCGGCTCCACGACCTCGATCCTCCTGAACGTTCCCGGGGAGACCGCCTCGGTGATCACTTGCATCGACGGGTATCAGATGGCCCGGAAGGGCAGGGCCGGACCGGCCCTGGCCATTTGCGCCATCGGTTCGTTCACCGCCGGGACCCTGGCGATCTTCGGTATGGTTTTTCTGGCGCCGCCGCTCGCCCAGGCCGCGCTCGCCTTCGGCCCCCCCGAATATTTTTCATTAATGGTCTGCGGGTTCATCGTCCTGAGCAATGTGACGGGAGGTTCCCTGATCAAGTCCCTCATGATGGCCGTCGTGGGTCTCATCATCGGAACGGCGGGGCTCGATCCCGTCACGGGGGAATACCGTTTCACCTTCGATACCACCTACTTGCTCAGCGGCATCGAATTTGTCGCCGTCGCCATCGGACTTTTCGGGATTGCGGAGGTCCTGGCCAACGTCGACCAACCGTTGGAGAAACTGGAACAAAGCGTCATTGTACCGCGTTTCCGCGACCTCTACCCATCCCTCCAGGACCTGAAAGCATCGGTCGGTGCGATTCTCCGCGGGGCGGGGATCGGGTTCGGCGTGGGCCTGGTCCCCGGGCCGGCGCCCGTCATCGCCACGTATGCGTCCTATATGGCGGAGAAGAGAATCTCCAAACACCCGGAGGCGTTCGGCAAAGGCGCTATCGAAGGGGTTGCCGGTCCCGAATCGGCGAACAACGCCGCCTGTCAGTCGGCGTTCATCCCCCTGTTCGTCCTGGGCATCCCCTTCGCCCCGCCGACCGCCATCCTTCTGGGGGCCCTCATGATCCACGGCGTGGCGCCGGGACCGATGATGATCACCGAGCATCCGGATGTCTTCTGGGGGGTCATCGCCAGCATGTATATCGGCAATTTCATCCTCCTGCTGCTCAACCTTCCGTTCATCCCTTTCTTCGCCAGCATCCTGCGGATTCCGAAAAAGATCCTCCTGCCCCTCGTCATGCTGTTCTGCCTTACCGGGATGTACACGGTCAACAACTCCGTCAACGACATCTGGCTGATGCTCCTGATGGGCGTATTGGGCTACCTGATGAGAAAATGGGCCTACGACGCCGCACCGCTCCTTTTGGCCCTGGTCATCGGCCCGAAAATGGAGGTCGCTTTCCGCCAGTCGCTGATGCTTTCGCACGGGGATTTCGGGGTCTTTGTCGAGCGCCCATTTTCGCTGGCATTCCTTGTGGCGACGTTTCTTTTTCTCTTTATGCCGGCATTTCGGTTAATCATCGGGAGATTCAACAGAGGCCCCGGCTAAAGGGGGGATCAGGGTAACCAAACCACGGGACGGCCGGTCAGTTACCGGCAAACAATCCATAGGAAAAAGGAGGTATTGGTATGTTGAAAAAAATGTTTTATGCCTTGGCAGTCGGTTTCATATGCATTGCAGCGATCCCCGTTCAAGCCGCTGATTTTCCGGAGAAGGAGGTTCAGATCATCATTCCCTGGGCGCCCGGCGGGGCAACGGACCTCATCTTTCGGGCTCTTGGCGCAGCAACAGGGAAATACCTTGGAAAGGCTGTGGTCGTTGTCAACCGGCCCGGAGGAGGAAGCGCAGTGGGGTATACCGAAGGGATGAAGGCTCAACCGGATGGATATACTCTTACCTCAGCAGTCACGCCCCTCACAATCCTGCCTCATCAGGTGACAACTGCCTATACTTACAAAAATTTCGACCCCATCATCAATGTGGTGAGTGATCCATCCATGTTCTTAATCAGGTCGGATGCACCCTGGAAGATTCTCAAGGAGTTTTTGGACTATGCCAAAAAGAACCCGGATATGATCACTGTTGGGAATTCGGGAGCAGGAGGCGGTGTCCATCTCGTCGCCCTCGCCTTTGAAAAGGCAGCCGGTGTGAAATTCAACCATATCCCGTTCTCAGGTGGAGGTCCATCCGTAACCGCCCTGCTCGGCGGGCATATCAACGCCGTTTCAGTCTCCCCGCCTGAAGGGATCGAGCATGTTAAGGCAGGAAAGTTGAAGATCATTGCTCTTTTTGCGGAAAAGAGACTCGAAATGTTCCCTGAAGTTCCAACGGTTAAAGAACAGGGAATCGACTTTGTGATGGGAATGTGGCGAGGACTGATTGCACCCAAGGGCACTCCACCCGATGTGATCAAGAAACTTCACGATGCCTTCAAACAGGGCATGGATGATCCGGTATTCCTAAAGAATGCAAGGGACATGGCAGTCAATCTCTCCTACCTCGGCCCAGAGGCTTTTGGAAAATTGATGGCTGCTGATCATGAATTCTTTGGCAAATTGGTCAAGGAAATAAAAAAATAATCTGAATCAGAAAGGAGGGTAAAATAATGAAGTTACTTAGATTAGGTTTTATTTTCTCAATCATCGCTTTTTCGTGCCTTCTCTTTGGTTGTGCAGAAGTCACTCCTACTGTCAAACCGGAGAAGAAGACGACCATTCGTATCGGAAGCCCGTTTAAATCGGGTATTGTCGTTGAGGCGGCTGAGAAGTTCAAGGAGCTGGTTGAGAAGGGAAGTAGCGGCCGGATCGACGTGCAGATCGACGCCGGTACCAAGGCGGAAATCGACATCAACAAGATGAACAGAAACGGCGAGATCGAGATGCAGTCCAACGGAACGGCTTTTCTGGAGTACTATGCACCGCCGTACTACTTCTTCACTGGTCCCTATGTCATGAAGGACTTCGACCACTACATGCGTGCCTGGAACGGTAAGCTCGGCCAGGCTGCGCGGGCCCAGTTAGAGAAGAACGAACTGAAGTACTTGGGGACTGTCTACCGGGGACTGCGGCAGACCACGGCAAAGAAACCGCTCTACACGCCGGCGGATGCGTATAACATGAAGCTCCGGCTGCCACCCATCCCCAGTTGGATGGCCGTCTGGAAGGCGATCGGTACCGACCCCGGTGGGGTGCCTTTGCCCGAGCTCTATAGCTCTCTCAAGACAGGCAAGGCCGAGGCCTCCGAGGGCGACCTGCCACAGATCCAATCCTTCAAGCTTGACGAGGTCCAAAGCCATTTGATCATCACCAATCACCTTGTCCAAACCGCAGGAATCCTAATCAACAAGCCTTTCTTCGACAAGCTGTCCAAGGCGGACCAGGATCTCATCGTCAAGGCCGGTAAGGAGGCGGAGGAGTGGGCCAACAACAAGATCAAGACAGGCGAGGCGGCCATCCTGGTGGATCTCCAGCGAAAGGGCATGCAGGTGGTGATCCCGGACGCCAATTCCTTCCGGTCGAAGGCCAAGGACGCCGTCGACGAGTTGTTCAAGACCCAATGGTCGGTGACGACATGGGCAGAAGTGTTGGCTCAATAGTTTTTCCCCCTCACCCCCTCCCTCTCCCATGAGGGGAGAGGGGAAGGTGGGGGCATCTGATTGAAATGGGAGGCTATCAAGGAGGAAAATGGTACTGACAGATGAAATCAAAGAAAAGGAAAGAAGGGTTAGAGAGTTTCTTCGAAGTAAGAACCTGAAGGGTGTGATTCTAAAACGCCAGGCAAACTTCTCCTGGCTGACGTGTGGTGGCCTTAATCTTGTGGGAATCACGACCGAGGTGGGGGCCGCCTCCCTCCTCATCACAGAAAAGGGGAAGTACGTGATCTCCAACAATATCGAGTCACCCCGGATGGCGGAGGAGGAGAAACTGGAGGGGCAGGGCTACGAAGTCCGGTCGTTCCCGTGGTACGAGGAGCGGGAGGCTTCCGCGGTCGCCGAGATCGTCGGCACGGGGGCCTTGGGATGCGATGCTCCCTTCCCCAACGCGGTCGTGCTGACGGAGGAGATCGCACGCCTCCGCTATTCTCTCACGGAGGACGAACTGACCCGCTACCGGTGGCTGGGGGAGAGGGTCTCCGAGGTCGTTGAAAAGACGATGAGCGCTACGAATCGAGGAGAAAAGGAGTCGGAGGTGGTCGGAAGGCTCTGCTACGAACTATGGAGGCACAGGATCGATCCTGTCACGCTGATGTCGGCGGCCGATGAACGGATTTCGCGCTTCCGCCACCCCATCCCCACGGAAAAAAAGGTGGAACGGATCCTGATGGTTTCCGTCAACGCGAGAAAAGGGGGTCTCATCGTCTCCCTCACCCGTTTCGTCCATTTCGGGAAGGTGCCATCTGAATTGAAAGCAAGGTACCATGCGAACGTCTGGATCGACTGCACTTTCATGGCGGCGACCCAACCGGGCGTTCCCGCGGCGGAGGTCCTGCGGAAGGGGATCGAGGCGTATCGCGCCAAGGGGTATCCGGAGGAGTGGAAACTCCACCATCAGGGCGGTTCGATCGGTTACACCGGCAGGGATTACCGGACCCACTTTCAGACCCCGGACGTCGTCCAGGAAAACCAGGCCTTCACCTGGAATCCGTCCCTCACGGGTACGAAATCGGAGGATACGATCCTGGCCGCCACACGAGGGGTGGAAATGATCACCCGGCCGATTCTCTACCCCACGCTTTCGGTGGAGGCGGGGGGGATCGCCTTTGTGAGGCCGGATATCCTTGAGAAGGATTGAAACGGGTTCCTACGGAGTGAAGAAAGGAACGAGCCATATGGAGCGAGTGAGAATCGG
>Ga0299912_10002426_pt1 | contig 15261 bp, 17 predicted proteins | sample RVTome_2_FD_207667 | JGI IMG/M metagenome (GOLD analysis project Ga0299912, IMG submission 207667) | Soil microbial communities from uranium-contaminated site in the Upper Colorado River Basin, Wyoming, United States - RVT95D214 (version 2) ... | reverse complement strand
TTTTTCATTTTTTTTATTTTTTCCCTTGACAAGGGGTATCAGATTATGGTTTTATTGAGGCAAATCCTGAAGAAAGGATGATCTTCAACGTGATGGGCAGCAGTAAAGGATATATTCAGAGTTGGCGATTCTACTTTTATTATTATTTTATAGCGGTCTGCCCGTCGCTTGGGGGGATGGAACCGTAAGGGAGGTTACATAGCCAACTAAGCCATGGGTAGGCAGCGATGCTATCCATGGCTTTTTTTTGGGGCCATGGTAGCACAAATGACCATGGCCCATACTTTTAAGGGGAGGTGAAAGATGGTGATCGTGATGAAAAAGAATGCCACAGAGGCCCAGATAGACCACGTTATCAAATGGATCGAGTCAGTGGGCTATCAAGCACACCCCTCCCGGGGGGTGGAAAGAACCGTCATCGGCGTCGTGGGCGACGACCGGGGCAAAGAACAGCTCAAGTCCGCCGAGCACCTGGAGGGGGTGGAAAAGACCGTGCTCATCCTCAAGCCGTACAAACTGGCCAGCCTTGAGGCCAAGGAGGGGTACACAATTATCCGGGTGGGCGAGGTAAAGATCGGCGGACCGGAATTCGTCGTCATGGCCGGCCCCTGCTCCATTGAGAGCGAAGAGCAGCTCATGGAGAGCGCCTATATCGTCAAGAAGGGAGGGGCCCATATCTTGAGAGGCGGCGCCTTTAAGCCGAGGACATCGCCGTACAGCTTTCAGGGGATGGAAGAGGAAGGCCTCAAGCTCCTGAAAAAGGCCAGGGAAAAGACGGGCTTGCCCGTTGTCACCGAGGTCATGAATACCACCGATGTGGAGCTGGTGGAGGAATACGCCGATATCATCCAAATCGGCGCCCGTAATGTTCAGAACTTCCCCCTCCTCAAAAAGGTGGGGCAGACACGGAAACCGGTTCTGTTAAAGCGGGGCATGATGACGACCATAGAGGAACTCCTCATGTCGGCGGAATACATCCTTTCTTCCGGCAATGGTCAGGTCATCCTCTGTGAGCGGGGTATTCGCACCTTTGAGACGGCAACGCGCAACACCCTGGACATCAGTGCCGTACCGGTGCTCAAGGAATTAACCCACCTGCCGATCATCGTCGATCCAAGCCACGCCGCCGGTCACTGGAAATACGTCATCCCGCTGGCCAGGGCCGTCAGGGCGGTGGGGGCTGACGGACTCATGATCGAGGTCCATCCTGAACCGGAAAAGGCCCTCTCGGATGGCGTCCAATCCCTCAAACCCGAGAAGTTTTACCAGCTCATGGAGGAGTTGGGGACCTTGGAAAAGATCGTGGGATTGAAGACAGAGGTCGTCCAGTGAACCGGATCAAGGTACATCTTGATAAAAAGATATCGTCATCTTATGAGATCTATATCGGGAAGGCGATCCTAGATCGCATGGGCCTTATCCTCAACAAGCATAAGTGGGGGGGGCGCTACATCATCCTCACCGATTCCCATGTTTTGGCGCTCCATGGGGAGAGGGTTCAGCAGACGTTGAGAGAAATGGGCCTCAAGGTCGATATCATCGACTTCCCGGCAGGGGAGGCCTCAAAGGATATCAAGACCAGCCTGCGCATCTGCGATCAGTTGATGGCGCTGGGGGCTGACAGGCAATCGGCCCTCATCGCGCTCGGTGGCGGCGTCGTGGGCGATATCACCGGTTTTGTGGCCTCAATCTATATGCGGGGCATCCCCTACATCCAGGTCCCCACCACCCTCCTTGCCCAGGTGGACAGCAGTATCGGAGGAAAGACCGGCATAGATCTCTCTACCGGGAAGAACATCCTCGGGACTTTTTACCAGCCCAAGGGGGTCTTCATCGACCTGTCCTTCCTGCAGACCCTGGAGCCGCAGGAACTGAAAAACGGCCTCGCAGAGGTCGTCAAGTACGGCATCATCGATGACCCGGAGCTCTTCAGCATCCTTGAAACCAAGGCCAGAGATATCACGAGCCAGGACGCGGACCTCCTCGAAGATATCGTCACCAGGTCATGCCGCATCAAAAAAGGCGTTGTCGAGATCGATGAGCGGGACAAGGGGCTGCGCCGTATCCTGAATTTCGGCCACACCATCGGGCACGCCATCGAAACGGAGTCGGGCTACACCATCCCCCATGGAAATGCCGTATCCATGGGCATGGTTGCCGCTGCCATCCTATCGGAGCGTATGCACTACCTGGCTGCCGGAGAACGGGAAAGGATCATCGCCCTTATCAGGGCAATCAAGCTCCCCGATCGCATCCCCGCAAACCTCAGCCCTGATGGGATCTGCGCCCACATGAAAGGTGACAAGAAAAAGGCAGGGGACACCCTCAACGTCGTGCTCCTGAAAAAGATCGGCCTCCCCTTTGTCACGAACGGCGTGCCGGAACAGCTGATCAGGGAAACCATCAAGGGATTAATGACATGAAGAGAGCATCTCTCAAGGACCTCAGGGAAAAGTTGCGGAAGAAAGACCGTGAGATCGTCAAGCTCCTCAATGAACGGGCCCAGCTCTCCATCGAGGTAGGCAAGACAAAGAATACGCAGGGCCGGCAGATCTATGACCCCGCACAGGAGGGTAAGGTCTCTGATTACCTCAGTGAGATCAACCAAGGCCCCCTGGCGGAAAAGGCCCTGCAAGACATCTTCCGGGAGATCGTCTCATCCTCCCGTGCCCTCCAGGAGCCGACAATGGTCGCCTATCTGGGGCCGGAGGCATCATTCTGCTACCTGGCTGCCCAATCCCATTTCGGCAAGAGCGCCCTGTATTACTCACAAACGAAGGTATCCGAGGTCTTCGATGAGGTGGAACGGGGTCGGATCGCATGGGGGGTGGTGCCCGTGGAAAATTCCTTGGAGGGGTCCGTCAAGACAACCCTGGACAGGTTGATCTCCACACCCCTCAATATCCGGGCGGAGATCTTCCTCAGGATCTCGCACTGTCTGATCTCTCCTGGCACGAAGATGGAGGGGATCAAGCGGATCTATTCCCATCCCCAGGCCCTTGCCCAGTGTCAGGGCTGGTTGAAGAAAAATCTTCCCCACGGCCAACTGATTGAGGTGGACAGCACCGTAGCCGCGGCCGAGCAAGTCGTGAAGGATCGTGAGGGCGCGGCCATCGGAAGCTGCCTGGCAGCAGCCCAGTATGGGCTCACGATCATCGCGGAGGGGATCGAAGATAGCCCCTTGAACACTACGCGATTTTTCGTCATCGGCAGGGGGCAAGGCACGGCGACGGGAAACGACAAGACCTCCGTGCTCTTCGCGACGCCCCATGTGCCGGGTGCCCTGTATCAGGCCCTGGGGCCGTTTGCCAAAGAGCGGATCAATCTCACGCGGATCGAATCGTACCCTATGAGGGATAGGCTGTGGAAATATCTCTTCTTTGTAGATCTTGCCGGCCACCGGGATGAAAAAAAGATCAAAAAGTGTCTCGCAGAGGTGCAGGGAGCAGCCACGCTCTTCAAGCTCCTCGGCTCTTATCCTCGGGGAGAGGAACCGTGATGCTCTGCATCCCGATTGTCGCCACGACCAATGAGGCCGCCGTGGCGCAGATGGAAAGAAGCGCCCCCCTGGCCGACTGCCTGGAGCTGAGGATCGATCAGATCAAGGATTGCAACCTGGAGCAGCTGATGAATGAAAAACAAACCGGGACGCAAATCCTGGTCACCAACAGGCGGCGAGACGAGGGAGGCGGTTTCCCCGGCACCGAGCGTGAAAGGATCGAGCTCTTGAAAGACGCCGTGGCGCTGGGGGCCGATTATGTGGATATCGAGGCCAGGACCAAAAAGCCCTTGCTCAGGGAATTGGCAACGCAGATCGAAAAACACGGCAGGCGCACGCGATGGATCATCTCGTATCACGATCTCCAGAGAACCCCTGCTGAAGGGGCATTGAAAAAGAGATTCGATGCGTGCAGCAGAACCGGGGCCGACATCGTCAAGATCTGCACTTATGCTCGTGAGATGGATGACAACCTGAGGGTGCTGGGACTCATCCCCTACGCGCGGAAAAAGGGCCGGGCAATCATCGCCTTGTGTATGGGGGAGAAAGGGAGGATCAGCAGGGTCATGGCGCCCCTCTTGGGCTCCTACCTGAGCTATGCCTCCTTGGACAAAGGGGCGGAATCGGCGCCGGGGCAATTAACCATAGGTGAGATGAAACAGATCCAAAAGATCTTGCATGCCGCAGGTACTGAGGAGCGCTGAACCCCGTATGATCGCACCAGGTCTGTTAGCACCATGAAAAACCCCGCTCCGCCAATCTTTGCCCTCTTCGGCAATCCCGTCTCGCACAGCCTCTCCCCGCTGATGCACAACGCTGCATACCAAAAGATGGGGATCGATGCCTCGTATCGCCCTTATTGCGTAGAAGACCTGGAAGAAGCAATCAAGAGGATCAAGAAACTCCCCCTGCAAGGCGTCAGCGTTACCATCCCCTTTAAAACAGCGGTGATGCCTTATCTGGATGAGATAGATGCGAGTTCCCAAGAGATAGGTGCCGTCAATACGATCTTGCATGATGACAACAACAGGCTCAAAGGCTACAATACCGACTGGATCGGCATCGTCCGCGATCTGGAAGAATCCCTGGAGATCAAAAAAAAGCACTTCGCCATCCTGGGGGCAGGGGGCGCGGCGAGGGCGGCCGTATTCGGTATCCTGCAGAGAGGAGGTATCCCCCTGGTCATAAACCGGACCCCCGAACGGGGCGAAAAGCTGGCAAAGGAGTTCGGCGTGCCCTTCTATCCCCTCTCGGAGATCAAGGGCATCAGAGCGGAGTGCCTCATCAATACCACCCCCGTGGGCATGGCGCCTGATCGGGGAAGATCACCCCTTCCCAGGGAGAGCCTCAGCCATTTCAGGTGGGTCATGGATTGCATCTATAACCCCCTAAGGACACAGCTATTAAAGGAGGCCGAAGAGGCGGGAAGCACCGTGATCACCGGCCTCGGGATGTTCGTGCACCAGGGGGCCGAGCAGATAAGGATATGGACAAGGAAGGAACCACCAATCGAGCTAATGCGCAAGGTCGTCCTCGCAAAGCTAAAAGAAGACCATGGAGATTAAACCGCTCAAAGATCTCAACGCCACGGTCAGCGTGCCCGGGTCCAAGAGCTACACCCAGCGGGCCTTGATCATCGCTGCCCTGGCCCAAGGGCAATCGGTCTTAGAAAATCCCTTGATAGCCGAGGATACGGGATATGTGAAGGAGGCCCTCCAAGCCCTCGGCGCGGAGATCAGGGCCGACAAGGAGGATATCGTCGTCAGCGGGATCAACGGCCATCCCAAAAATCCGGGCAGGGAGATCTACCTTGGCAACAACGGCACCGCCATGAGGCTCCTCACCGCAGTGGCTGCCCTGGGCAAGGGCTCTTTTACCCTCATTGGTAGCCCTCGACTCCTGCAGCGACCTATCCAACCCCTGCTCGATGCCCTGACCTGCATGGGGGCGGATGCTCGATCCAAGCTCAACAACGGTAACCCCCCCGTCATCGTCCATGCCCATGGCCTGCACGGCGGCACAATCACCTTGACGGATATCGAGAGCAGCCAGTACATCTCCGCCCTGCTGATCTGCGCCCCCTATGCCGAGCGCGATACCCTGATCGAGCTCCGGGGTGAGATCCCCTCGCTCCCCTATGTGGAGGTGACTCTAGACGTGATGAAGCAATTCGGTGTGGAGGTGAACAAACAAACAAGCCGTGGTTATGTGGTGAAAAGCGGCCAAGGATACAGGGGGGGCCGCTATTGCATTGAAGGGGATTGCTCCAGCGCCTCATATTTCTTTCTGGCAGCGGCCCTGTGCAAGGGTAAGGTCCGCGTCCAACATATCAATCCCCGGACCCTGCAGGGGGATATCGAGATCCTCCCCATCATGGAAAGGCTCGGCTGCACCGTCATCAGGGGAGAGGATTGGGTCGAGGTAGAGGGAGGGGAGCTGGCCGCGGGCGAATACACCTTTGATATGGGGGCAATGCCTGATATGGTCCCTACCCTCGCGGTACTTGCCGCCGTGCGGCCCGGCAGGACCATCATCACCAACTGTGCTCACCTCCGCTTAAAAGAGAGCAACCGGTTGAAGGCCCTGGCAACGGAACTGAGCAAGACAGGGGTGAGGGTAGAAGAGACCGGCGACGGCCTCATAATCGAAGGGGATAGCCCCCACGGCGCGGTGATAGCGACGTACAATGACCACCGCATAGCCATGAGCTTCGCTGCCCTGGGGCTGGCCATCCCCGGCATCAAGATACAAGAAGAAAACTGCGTGGACAAATCCTTCCCGGGCTTCTGGGCAGAACTGCAAAGGCTGTACGGCAGATGAACATCATCTTAATCGGATACCGTTGTACAGGCAAGACATCGGTGGGCAGGCGGATAGCTGTGCACATGGGCATTCCCTTCTATGACACGGATGAGCTCATCCAGAGACAGGTGGGCAAGACCATCAGGGAGATGGTCGAGGAAGAGGGATGGGATGCCTTCCGCGCGCAGGAACGCGCGATCATCAAAAAACTCCCCGCGTCGGCAGATGCCGTGATCGCAGCCGGAGGCGGTGCAATCATGGATCCCGAAAACAGAAAGTCCCTGAAGCATAATGGGCTTTTCGTCTGGCTCATTGCCGACGTCAAGACCATCGTCGAGAGGATGCGCGACGACAGAACCAGTGATGCGCAGCGGCCGCCGCTGTCCGGCCATAGCCTGGAACAGGAGACGACAGAGGTCCTCGAGGCTAGGAAGCCCATCTACCGGGCATTGGCTGATTGCACAATCGATACCTCCGGCAAGGGGATAGCTGCCATCGCCGACGAGATCTTGAGCGCGCTGTCCCGTTGCCGTCTCGATGAACAGAGGTCGAGGGCGACCTAGTGTTTCATACTCTATCCGCAGTCCCGCTCTGCTTTATATAAATCAGAGATGACGGCCCCGCTCCACAGCACAGAACAAGGAATGCGGGGTCCCGCAAGCGGGAGATGTCGCAGAGCGACAGAAAGGAATGATATGTCAGGTAACTCCATAGGCGTCTTGTTCAGGGTCACCACCTGGGGAGAATCTCATGGAACGGCCCTCGGCGCGGTGGTGGATGGGTGCCCCTCCAACATCGACTTGACGGAAACGGCAATCCAAGAGGAGCTCAACAGGAGAAGGCCGGGTCAGGGCAGCTCGGCCTCACCCAGGCAGGAGGAGGATGTGGTAGAGATCCTCTCCGGCACCTTTGAGGGCAAGACCACAGGGACCCCCATCTCGCTGCTGATTAGAAACAGAGATGTTGACAGCGCCGCCTATGAAGAACTCAGGAACATATTCAGGCCCGCGCACGGCGATATTACCTATGCCAAGAAATACGGCATCCGCGATCACCGGGGGGGTGGTCGGGCCTCCGGCAGGGAGACAGTGGCCCGGGTGGCGGCCGGGGCCATCGCCAAGAAGGTGATTGCGCGCCACGGCATCGAGGTCTGCGCCTACACCCAGGAACTAGGGGGCATCGTTGCCGAACGGATCTCCCTCGCCGAGATCGGCAGCAACAGCCTGCTCTGCCCCGATAGAAAAGCAGCTGATCAGATGGAAAAGCGGTTAGAGCAGGCGCGCCAGCAAGGGGAATCCCTCGGCGGAATCGTAGCGATCCTGGTTACGGGATGTCCGCCGGGTCTCGGGGAGCCGGTCTTCGATAGGATCGACGCCGATCTCGCCAAGGCCCTCATGGGCATCGGCACGGTCAAGGGTGTGGAGATCGGCGCCGGCTTTCAGGCAGCCAGGATGATGGGTTCGGAAAGCAATGACCCCATCACACCAGAGGGTTTCGCGACCAATCATGCCGGTGGCATCCTCGCGGGGATCACCAACGGCGATGAGATTACCATCAGGGTGGCCTGCAAGCCCATCCCCTCCATCGCAAAGTCCCAGCAGACCATCGATGTTCATGGAAAGCCGGCAACCGTATCGATTCGCGGGAGGCACGATGTATCGGTCATCCCCCGCATCATCCCAGTGTGCGAGGCCATGGTCAGCATTGTCCTGGCAGATCACCTCTTGCGGCAGCAGGCCCTGATCAACAATAGCGGATCGTAAGATGAAGGATATCCAGATCGGGATCATCGGCGGCACCGGCGGCATGGGAAGGATATTTGCCGATCTCTTTCGCCGGGAGGGGTATCGCGTCCAGGTTTCAGGGAGAAAGAGCGGGCCTGATATCACCGCGATGGCCGAAGAGTGTCAGGTAATTATCGTCAGCGTCCCCATAGGCATCACCGTGGAGATCATCGAGCAGATCGGACCGCTCATGAAAAAGGATGCACTCTTGATGGACTTCACCTCCCTGAAGACGGAGCCGATCAAGGCCATGCTCCAATCCTCTCCCGCGGAGGTCATCGGCCTCCATCCCCTCTTCGGCCCCGGGGTTGCTTCCATAGCCGGATATACCATCGTCATCTGCCCCGCAAGGGGCGAACGATGGATCGCGTGGGTGCGGGGTATCTTCACAAAACAGGGCGCGATCCTCATCGAGACGACCCCCGAGAGGCACGATGAGCTGATGGCCCTGGTTCAGGCATTGAACCATCTGAACTCGATAACCATGGGGATGATGCTCAAGCAATGGGGAATCGATCTCGCGGAATTAGCAAGGTTCGCCACGCCCATCTTCAATACGAAGCTCGCAATCATCAGGGAGATATTTACCAATAATCCAAGACTCTACGCGGAGATTATCACCTTGAACCCGCACATCCAAAAGATCCTCGAACTCTATGAGAACACCCTAGCCGATATAAAAAGCTTGATCGATAAAAAAGACACACAGGCCTTGACAAGGTTGCTCGAAGAGAGGGACATAGAGAGATCGTAAGCAATTGGTTCTGTAATGTTTATACTACATACCAACAGGTATTTTCGTTGACCTGGTGTGACCAAGCATGATATGCTGGCTAGCACGAAAATACGTTGAGCCTTCAGGAGGATTGCCATGAAAAAGCGTCCTAAAAAGAAGTCGGGTGCTATGAAATGGGGTAAAAACAGTCCGTGGTTTATCGGGATAGTAGGCGGCCTTATCGGGGCATTTGTGGTAGGTGCTGTCTTGTATTATTTCTACGGGCACAGGGAGCTGGATATCTACCGGGCCATCGCTATGACCTCCCTCAACAACGCCGATAGGCTGCTGGAAAAAAATATGGTTGAGGACGCCCTGGCGATATACGCCAATGTCTCCGGCCAGGTGTCGGAAAAAAAGGACCCGGGGCTCTATGCCAATGTGAAAAATAGCGGGGGCGTCTGCTACTATAAGTTGGCACTTGTCAAAAATACGGAAGAGAACCTCCTCAAGGCCATCAATGCCTTTCAAGAAGCACTGAAGATCAGGACTATTGAGAAATACCCTGCCGACTATGCCACCACCCAGAACAACCTCGGTAATACCTACAGGGCCCTCTCAGAAATTAAAGACAAGAAGGAAAACTTGACCAAGGCCTTCGAGGCCTTTGAAAAGGCCCTGAAGGTTTATACGCGTGACAAATACCCAGCTGGCTATGCCGCCACCCAAAACAATCTGGGGGCTGCCTATGCTACCCTTTCCGAGGTCAGGGCTAAGGAGCAGAACCTGAATAAGGCCATCAAGGCCTTTCAGGAGGCCCTGAAGATCAGAACCATGGAGAGATACCCCCTTGGCTATGCCACCACCCAAAACAACCTCGGCAATACCTACAGGGCCCTGGCAGAGGTCAAGGACAAGGGGGGTAATCTCTTGAAGGCCGTTCAGTCTGTTAAGGAGGCCTTGAAGGTCTACACGCTGAGCGAATATCCCCTTGACTATGCCACCACGCAGAACAACCTCGGCAATGCCTACGGCGCCCTGGCCGAGGTCAGGGATAAGGAGGCGAACCTGGCCAAAGCAGTCAGGGCCTATGAAGAGGCCCTGAAGGTCTACACCCTGGGGAGATATCCCTCCCAATTCAGAACGGTAACGGCGAGCAGGGAGAAGGCAAAACAGAAGATGAGGTAGGGAGCAGGTGGCACAGGGCGTGCATGTCAAAATTTATTATTGACGTGCCCCTTAATCTCTGGTATATGATATGCAAAACGATGAAGGTTATGGCGATATGACGAAAAAGATCAGCATCGGCAACTATTGGTGGTGGACGATACAGGAGAGGTTCGCCCACCGCTGACCCTTTGCCATAAAGACAAGGCCGTGGAAGACCTCTCGAGGACTCCACGGCTTTTTGTTTGTCCAGATAGACAAAAAAGGCCGTGATGAAACCGCGGCCTTTTTATTTTAAAAAAGGAAAGGGATCTATATCGATGCACTATCCAGCGTTTGAGCGGTTTGAGCGATTGACCAAAGAGGGGAACCTGATCCCCATCTACCGGGAGATCCTGGCGGATACGGAGACCCCTGTCTCGGTCCTCATGAAGCTGCGCGCCAAGCCCCATTGCTTTCTTTTAGAGAGCGTGGAGGGGGGTGAAAAGTGGGGGCGCTATACCTTCTTGGGATTTGACCCGCATTGGACCTTCATTGTCAGGGGCGCGGATGTCCTGATCCAACAGAATGGCGAGATGCGCACCCAGAAACACAAGGGAGACCCCCTGGGCTTGTTGAAGGATATATTGTACCGCTACCGCCCCGTGCCCGTTGATGGGCTCCCCCGTTTTTACGGCGGGGCCGTGGGATTCCTCGGCTACGATATGATACGCTATGTTGAGCAGTTGCCGGCCCAAGCACACAAAGACCTCCCCATCGATGACGCGGTCTTTCTCATCACCGATGCCCTGATGATCTTCGACAATGTGCGGCATACCATCAAGGTAGTTGCCTGTGCCCTTACCGAGGGGAGAAATGACCTGCAGGCCGTGTATGACGAGACAGTGGCGAAGATCGAGAAGATGATCGAGCTCATAAAATCCCCAGCGGAAAGGGAAGGACCGCCGCACGATACGAGGGACAACGCACCCCCTCGATCCAATATGCAGCCGGAGGCATTCAAGGCCATGGTGAAGCGGGCCAAGGACTATATCGTTGCCGGCGATGTCATCCAGGTCGTCCTCTCCCAGCGATTTCAAAGGGAACACCGCACGGATCCCATTGATCTCTACCGCGCCCTCCGCTACATCAATCCATCACCCTATCTCTTCTTCCTCAAACTCGCAGACCTCATCCTCATCGGCTCGTCGCCGGAGGTCACCGTGCGCCTTGAAGAGGGCGTCGCCGAGTTGCGCCCCATTGCCGGCACGCGGAAGAGGGGAAAGAACGAACAGGAAGACAGGCACCTTGCCGATGAGCTTTTGCAGGACCCCAAGGAGCGGGCGGAACATGTCATGCTCGTCGACCTGGGCAGAAACGACCTGGGCAGGATCGCACAAATCGGCAGCGTCCAGGTCACCCAATTCATGGTGGTGGAGCGCTACTCCCACGTTATGCACCTCGTCTCCCATGTCCAGTCGCAACTGCTCCCTGGCAAAGACGCCTTCGACGTGCTCAAGGCCACCTTTCCGGCAGGCACCCTCACCGGCGCGCCGAAGATCAGGGCGATGGAGATCATCGATGAGCTGGAGCCTTCCCGTCGGGGTCCCTACGGGGGTGCAGTGGGATACTTCAGCTACACGGGGAATATGGATTTCTGCATCACCATTCGCACCATGGTGATCCGGGATAAAAGCATCTACATCCAGGCAGGCGCAGGGATCGTGGCCGATTCAGACCCTGAGGCGGAGTATCAGGAGACCGTCAACAAGGCGATGGGGATGATGCAGGCCGTGGATATGGCCGATACCGGACTTGCCATAATCGACAAGAACAATCGGTGAGAAAGGAAAAGGGCTATGATCTTGATGATCGACAATTACGACTCCTTCACCTACAACCTGGTCCAGTATATCGGCCAGCTCGGCGGCGACGTGGTGGTGCATCGGAATGACAAGATCTCCCTCGACGAGATCCGGGGTATGAAACCAAATGCCATCGTCCTCTCCCCTGGCCCCTGCACGCCAAAAGAGGCCGGGATCTGTATTGAGGTAATTAAACAATTGTACGCCACTATCCCCATCCTGGGGGTCTGCCTGGGGCACCAGGCCATCTGCCATGCCTTCGGCGCCGAGGTGGTCAGGGCCCAGCGGATCATGCACGGGAAGACCTCCCAGATCATCAACGATGGCAGGACGATCTTCCAGGGGCTGCCCAACCCCTTTGTCGCCGGCAGGTACCATTCCCTGATAGTAAAAAGGGATTCCCTCCCCGATTGCCTGGAGATCAGCGCCGAGACCGAGCAGGGGGAGATCATGGGCATCAGGCATAAAGCGTATCCGGTGGAGGGGGTCCAGTTTCACCCCGAATCAATCCTCACACCGAACGGCAAGAGGATCCTGAAGAATTTTCTGGCCATGATCAATAGCGGAACAGATAACGCCAGAAAGGAGGTTGCGTGATGATAAAAGAGGCTATTGCCAAGGCAGTGGACAAAAAAGACCTGAACGAATCGGAGATGATGCAGGCCATGGATGAGGTGATGGAAGGGAAGGCGACACCGGCGCAGATCGCCGCCTTCATCACCGCCCTGCGGATGAAGGGGGAGACGGTGGAAGAGGTCACGGGCGCCGCCCGTATCATGCGGCAGAAGGCTACAAGGATCGACGCCCGCGCCCCGATCATCGTGGATACCTGCGGCACCGGCGGAGATGGTATGAAGACCTTCAACATCTCCACGACGACCGCCTTCGTGGTAGCGGCTGCAGGTATCACCGTGGCGAAACACGGCAACCGCGCCGTTTCCAGCGGCTGCGGCAGCGCCGATGTCCTGGAGGCCCTTGGGGTGAACATCGGCGTTGGACCGGAGATCGTCGAGGAATGCATCCAGCAGATCGGCATCGGCTTCCTCTTCGCCCCCAAACTCCACGGGGCCATGAAGTACGCCATCGAGCCGCGCCGGGAGATCGGCGTCAGGACGATCTTTAATATGTTAGGCCCCTTGACAAACCCCGCCGGCGCCACGGCCCAGCTCCTCGGCGTCTATGATTCCAAGCTGACGGAGATGTTCGCCGGCGTCCTGAAGAACCTCGGCACCAAGAGGGCCTTTGTGGTCCATGGCACTGACGGCCTCGATGAGGCCACAATCACCGGGGAGACGCGCGTCTCAGAATTAAAAGACGGCCTCGTCAGCACCTATAACATCGATCCCGTCGAGATCTTCGGCGAGACCTATAACGGCAAAGGGCTCGTTGGCGGAGATGCCTCAATCAATGCGCAGATTGCCAAGGACGTGCTGGGCGGCAAGGACGGCGCCTGCCGGAAGATCGTCCTTCTCAACGCCGCCCTGGCCATCATGGCAGGGGAAAAAGCCGCTACAATCAAAGACGGCATTGCCGTGGCCGAGGAATGTATCGACAGCAAGGCAGCCATGAAGAAGCTGCAGGACCTGATCGAATTGAGCAATAGCTGAGGTAGTATGATCCTCGACCGGATAGTAGCAGTAAAGCGCGAGGAGGTTGCTCGATTAAAAAAGGCCACGCCCCTGGCTCAATTGCAAAAGGCTGTTGGTGATCTTCCTCCGACGCGCGATTTCAAAAGGGCCATCAGCAACTCAAGCTGCGCTATCATCGCCGAGGTGAAGCGGAGCTCACCATCCAAGGGGAGGATCAGGGAGCAATTTGATCCCGTGCAGATTGCGGGCCTTTATGAGGAGCATGGGGCTTCGGCTGTCTCCGTCCTTACTGATGAGCAATTCTTCGAAGGCAAAGGGGAGTATTTGGCAGCGATCAAGAAAGAGATCACCCTCCCGCTCCTGCGCAAGGACTTTATCATTGATGCGTATCAGATCTACGAGACAAGGGTCCTCGGGGCAAATGCCCTTCTGCTCATCGCAGCTATTTTGGACAAGGGGCAATTGCAGGAGTATATCGAGCTGGCTGAACAGTTGGGGCTGGCGCCTTTGGTCGAGGTTCATACCAAGGCAGAGCTAGATAAGGCCCTGGCTGCAGGCGCCGAGATCATTGGTATCAACAACCGCGACTTGAAGACATTTGCTACCGATCTAAAAAAGACGCTGGAGCTGGCCCCTATGATCCCCAAAGGTAAGATCGTGGTGGCGGAGAGCGGCATCACGACGAGAAAGGACATAGAACTGCTGATGCAAGCAGGGGTGCATTGCTTCTTGATCGGCGAGGCCCTGATGCGTGCTGGTGATATAGGCGGAAAACTCAGGGAGCTCCTGGGCCAGAAGTCAAACCAATGACAGCGATAAAGATCTGCGGCATCACGAATATAGAGGACGCCTGTTTGGCTGCAGCCAGCGGCGCCGACGCCATTGGCTTCATCTTCCATCCGCCAAGTCCTCGATACGTAACACCGGAGACGGTAAAAAAAATAATAGCGGAGCTGCCGTATCCCGTTATCACCGTCGGAGTGTTCGTGAACCTGGATTGCGCGGAGGTGAAGAGGATCATGGACTTGTGTAGGCTGGACATGGTCCAGCTCCACGGAGCAGAATCCCCTGCCTTTTGCAGTCAATTCCCCCGATCGCAGGTGATCAAGGCCATTGCCCTGACAAAGGAAGCAGATCTGGCGCAAATACGGGAGTTCCCAGTCAAGGCCATGTTGGTAGATGCCTTTGATCCTCAACGCTACGGCGGCACCGGTGAAAAGGCAGACTGGGCCCTGGCTGCCAAGGTCAAAAAACTGCACCCCCTGATCCTGGCAGGCGGGCTGTCACTGGCCAATATCAGGGAGGCCATCGATGCAATCGCCCCTGATGCCGTGGACATCAACAGCAGCGTGGAGAGCGCACCAGGGAAAAAAGATCATGCCCGGGTCAAGGAGATCATCGAGCTGGTGCATTCCTTGCGCGTTCACAGGACGACGATCTTCAGCAGGTAATTACACATGGTTGGCACACTCCCTCAAACCATGAAATTATCATCAACGCCCTCTCCTGCTGTCGAAGATCCCGCCGTCTTTGCGGTGGGAGCGGGAGAGGGAAGAGGTGAGGCCGAAGGTGGCCCTTTGGCCAGTGGATATGATTATAACTTCCCCCCTCACCTTCATCCTCTCCCCCTGGGGAGAGGAAATACTGAGTGTAAATTTTTAAAGGATGTTACAAAAATTCTTACATCTAATAAGGTGTACCCATGAAAAAAACCGCACCGGATAAAAAAGGGCATTTCGGCGTCTACGGAGGTCGCTACGCAGCCGAGACCTTGATGCCTGCACTCCTGGAGCTGGAGGCAGCTTACCTCTCGGCCAAAAAGGACAAGGAGTTCCAGCAAGAGCTCGCCCGCTACCTCCGC
>Ga0299912_10002425_pt1 | contig 15267 bp, 26 predicted proteins | sample RVTome_2_FD_207667 | JGI IMG/M metagenome (GOLD analysis project Ga0299912, IMG submission 207667) | Soil microbial communities from uranium-contaminated site in the Upper Colorado River Basin, Wyoming, United States - RVT95D214 (version 2) ... | reverse complement strand
AAACGGCGTTCAACGGAACGGCTCGCAAACAGTTCGCGAACAGTTCTCGGCATCCTCGATGCACAGTTAGAGCGGTCGGAAAAGTACTGTCAGCAGAAGGTCAGTCAGGAGGCTTATCGGGGCATATATCGCTTGTTTTCCCGTGCACATCCGATTCGGGCTCAGGCTGTAACCACACTTCCCAGGGCTGCAGACCTGCCATAAAATCGACCCATAGAATTGCTTTATCGGCCGCCTCTTTTGGCGATGTGTATTGTGAAGTGATAATCCAATATCGGTCGAGGGAAAACTTCCAACCGTCTTTCTCGCCAGCGATTTCCTCGGGCCGGATGTCCTTCCAGCCTTTCGTAGTAGGCTCGTCACCGCGCCAAACGGCTTGGCGGGTATAAAGCAGGCCGGAAACTTTTAGGGCGTCTAAATAGCCCAACTCGCCCGCCTGACCTTCATATCTATGCCGGCCGCTCAAGGTCGTGCGGAAAACCTGATGACCGGAATACGGATCACGTAACGCGCCAATGAACGCGGCTTGCGGGATCCCGGCTACCAGTCGGTTGTATTTGCCCTTTCGAGCGGTCCCTTTCGACAAGTGGACCAAAAGGTAGCCAAGCGCGAATATGCGCCGCGCTCGTAGCGCGCCGATATCGCTTCCGGAATATGAGTACGCCCGTGTCAAATTAGCATCGGTATTTGACATGGTAGAATCTTGCACAGTTTCGGGATACATCCCGAGCGCCGCACGATGAATACGAGTAAGCGCGATTTTGTTCGCCATTTGGTTAGCAAACTCACGAATAACCTTCCCCGTGGAATCCGCGATCATGCACTGGCAATTCCGCCATAAGTCAGCCGGGATTAACGCGGGTTTTGGATTGTCGAGCTTGTCGAGCCGATCACGGAGCCGCTGAATCATGCGTAGATTTGAGCGCTTTACTTGTTTCTGTGCTCGTTTCTCGCGTTTTTGCTTTTTCAGTTCCTTGTCATAACGCGATCGCGCTTGCCTGTTCGGTAACGATTCCCGTATGCGGTCTATTTCGGGTTTCGCAGGCTCTGTCCGGCTTTTTTCACAGATTTCGGCTAATCCATCTACGCCAACTACTTGAGAAAGCCGTTTTAGTATGTTATGAAGGTCTGGCATTTATAGAAGATTGCATCGTACATGGCGCGCATTGCTACGTCAATTTTACTGTCCCGAGAGGAACGAATATTATTGAAAACAGTTGCCGCCATGTACGATCTTACTTTCTCGGCTTACGTGCGAACTGTCATCGTAGAACATGCCAACCGAGTCTTGAGAAAGCGCGATAATTTGCCTCGAATAGAACGGATCGTCATCGATGAGCAAACCCGAAAAGGCGATTAGTGACCTCATCGCCAAGCGTCCAAGCTCGGCGGTCAGGTTGAACATTTCAAAGTTGTCTCTCAAGGGAAACCAGATCGTTTGTTCTTTTACGCCTGAGGAAATCGAGAGCGAGAGTATCGGCGCAGTGCTGAAAGATATTCTCGATCAGTGCGACCAGTGGGCTGAATCGGAATCGCGAGAGACGACATTTGTTGGAGATTGGATCGCGGGTGACGAGCATATCGGCCGCTCTCTCCAATGGCGCGTTTTGCCTCCGGGGGCCGTCGAGGGTCCGAGCGATGGCTCTATTGAATCCATCCTATCGAACCTGCAAAAGATGCTGAAGGAAAACCATCAGTATACCGTTGACCTCACAAAGCTCGTTGGTGGCATTATGGAACAGACGGTCAAGGCATTGATGGAGCGGATCGGCGAACTCGAAACGGAACGCTCCTCGACCCTGGCGCTCAAAGAAGAACTGCTCATAGAAGCAGCGACGCTCGACGAAGGAACCAAGGAAAACATGACCCAATTGATGGAGTTGGCGAAGACGATCATCAACGCGAAACTAAAGGCACCGCAAGACTAAAAGGGTATGTCGGCTTCTTTCAGAAATTTCTCGGCGGCTTTGAGCTCGGCAAGCTCGCGCTGACATTGCTCAAGTTCATCTGTGTTCGGCTCGGGTTGACGCTCGCGGAATAGTCGCTCGGCTTCTTCTTCGAACTTGCGCTCTTTCTTCGAGCGCAATTCGTCGAGCGCTTCGGGATGGTCATGAACCCATTCGAGAAACGCTTCGGTTCGTGATCGGTGTTTGGTCTCCCTGATCTTTCCGCGCTGTTGCTTGAATAGTTCGACCATCATTTTGTCTTCGCCCAAGTTGCGAACTACTTCCTCATCGGATTCCGCGCGCAACTCGGCCGCTTTCCGGCCGCCCTTGCGGCCGCGCTCTGAAATCAACATCGACGCTTCAGCTCTTAGCCGGTTGATTTCCTTGCGCTCTATATCGAGCGCTTCGAGAGATCTTGAGATTTCATCCATTCCCCGCTGGTCAATAACCTTACAGCTCTTGCAAGTTTCGGCCGCGCGGGCTTTTGCGCGCTTTATGTGCTGTTCGAGTTTTCGCCGCGCGACGAGCGCCTTTTTCCGCGCGCTCTTTATCGCCGTTCGACAATCGGTTTGGCACTGTTTCAGCCGCTTTTTTCGGTCGCGTTCGGACGCTTTCACCGCTGCTTTTAGACGCGGTAGAACCTGTTTTCGTCGCTCGCTTATCTCGCGTTTCAACTGCTTTCGCTTTTCCGGAATGCTTGCCATGCTGCAGCATATTCCTTCGCATCTCGCAAATCAAATCGTCTAAGGATTCATCCTCTATGCGATCTCTTTCATGCGCATCTCTTAACGCATCTTTTAACGTTCGGTGCTGACGCATCATTATCGTAAAAAGTCTAAAGCGGTTTTTGACCATAGCGTACCTTCTTCTACGTAGCCGTCTACCACGTCGCGTGACCGCCAACGACCGTGACGCATAATGGTTCGATCATCGACGCCGTTACGTGCGGCCGTTGTAGCAAGTCCGCGACGTAACGAATGAGACGAGTACGACGCGGGCAGTTTCGCTAGATACGACGCGCGGCAAATAATACGCGTTATCGTTTTTGTGCAAACCGGAAAGATCCGATCTTCAGCGGGTGGCTCTTCGATCAAATCCGCTTGTCGCAACAGATACGTTTCGAGGTTGCGAGCTGGACATATATCAGCATGTCCAAGGTGATAATACGGGAGCGGAATGATTTTACCTTTACCGCGTTGATCGGTCTTGCTTCGTCGGATTTGCAACTCGAAACCATCGGTCGCCTCGGACAGATCCGATCGGCGAATCGCAACTATTTCGGACGCCCTCAGCGCTCCCGCCCAACCTATGCTTAACAGCGCTTTATTACGTTGTGATCGTGTGGCGTTTACAAGCGCTTTCAGCTCCTCGATACCGATCGCTTTAGCTTTATTTGCCGGCCGACCGTTTTGATACGCGTATCTCGACAATTGTTCTCGTATGGTTGGAGTCCGCACGCGATCGGATCCGAACAGCCAGCACAAAGCGCAAATGTGTTGTGATATCGTTGCTACTGATATTTTACGGTTTCCCATCGAACTGACAAAACCACCGATATGATCTTCGAGTTCGCCATGGTTCCAATGTGTATTATCGTCACTATGCGACCACTTGTACCAACGTTCTAAGCAATAGCTATACGTCCGCGTAGTCGAATCAGAGTGAGGTTTCATTTTGTCCACTGCCACGTAGAGATCATTGTCATTGTGGGATCTGTCATCGGTGGGGGTCTGTAGATCAGCAACATTAGGTCTTTCGGGTAGGGCCATTGCACGCCTACGAACGTCAACCGAGGTCGAAGACCTTCGACGTCCGCCTTGTCTAGGACATAACGTTCGAACCAAATCGAGCCGATCGAAGCCGGAACAAGTACAAGCAGCACGGAACCCTTTTTTAGATTTCGTCTGTGTTCGGCGCATTTCTCGATCCACGGGCGTAACCAGCCGTACGGCGGATTGAGGAATAATACGCCGGATGTAGGCCACGCTCGTTTTAGCGAGTCCTTTTTTTGTCGTAGTAACGCTTGCATACCGTGTTCGATGCGGTCGCTGCTAGGTCGACCGTGATGCGACCGAATCGCCTTTCGATCGCTCGAAGAAACTCTTTAGGCGTCCGGTAATCCTGTTTCGAGCGGCCCGGTTTCTGCCGTGGCATTGTCCGCGCTTTATTTTGGCCTTTTGTCATGTCTCCAATCGGGTAATTTCTGACCACACCACGGGCAATATTCGATCAGATGTTCATCTACGTTCCAATAAAAACCCAGCGAGCTGGTCGCGGTTGAACAACGTGTTTTCATGTCCGCGCACAAGCACCAGTTACCGTAAACGTTCCAGATCATCTCAGACGCGTTTTTACAGCAGTCGGGGCATGTCGGTATTTGCTCTACCGATTTTTGATTGATTGATTCCACCATCGCAATGTCCTAGAATATACTGTTCTAGGACATTGTCAAATCGGATCGATTTCGGGCAATTTCGCCCGTCGATAACGAAGGAAAAAAACGATGATAATTCAAACGGCAAAACCGGTTTTTTACGCCCACTGCGACATGTGCGGAGCTGAGAATCGACTAGAGATCGATTACAATCTCGCTCTACTACCCGATACACAAGCGGCCGACCAGGCCGATTCACATGGGTTTTCATGCGTGAATATTCGGGTCGAAACTGCGGGAAAACGGTTACGCGGACTATGCCATATATTGGTTTGTCCGATTTGCCTGCGAACACTAGTTTCTGTGCTGAGAACGCCATCGGATCAACTATGGGAGGAACTTTCGCGATTTATGCCGGAAGATATTAAAGGACAATTGGATGAGCCGATAAGCCAGATTAAGCAGCTCGCGAAAGAAAGTGTCTTCGAGTCCGTAAAGGTTTATGCGGGTTTGAAAGGTCCCTCGCGTCCGCCCGAAGTGACAACCCATATTCCGAAAGGCACGACATGCCTCGATAAGATTTGTAGTTGTGACAATTGTATAGCGAGTCGAAATCAAATAAAACGAATTGAAGAAGTCGCTGCCACCGCCGCGATCCTGACACCGAAAGGAACGATAGGACTTCCCGCGTCCACGGCCGCGATCCTGCAATCCACAGCGTCGGAACAGGGTGCGTTCGGTCCCGAGGAACAGGCCGCCTTACGACGTCTCGTAAGTCAAGAGGGAACCCTTGAGGATATCGGTCTGTTTCGCGAGATTGCGACCTTGGCTAAAATCAACCTCCCCGTCGAAGCTCAACTCCGTGATTTCGACTCTGTGCATGAGGAGTTACGTCGCAATGCGTAACACCATCAAATCGACGCTCTACGGCTTTCTTTTCTCGGTCGGTCTGTTTGTGTCGGCGTGCTCGGGTTCAGGTGATTCCGACCTGGTTGACGTGATAGACTCGGACTCAGGCGACGCCCTTGTTTCCGACGAGTACTCCCCCATTCGCATAACGGACAGGGGCGTTGCCCCTTCTAAAAACGCGGCCGAGCTGGTCGACGCCGGCGAGCTCGACGCCGGCGACGCGGCCGAGCTGCTCGACGTCGGCGAGCTCGACGCCAACGACGGCGGAGACGCGTCAGTAGACGCGGCCGAGCTGCTCGACGTCGGCGAGCTCGACGCCAACGACGGCGGAGACGCGTCAGTAGACGCGGCCGAGCTGCTCGACGCCGGCGAGCTCGACGCCAACGACGGCGGAGACGCGTCAGTAGACGCGGCCGAGCTGCTCGACGCCGGCGAGCTCGACGCCAACGACGGCGCCGGCGAGCTGGTCGACGACGGCGCCGGCGAGCTGGTCGACGACGGCGCCGGCGAGCTGGTCGACGCCGGCAACGGCTGTAACGTTGTCGGAACTTGGCACGTTGACGTTACACCCGATATCTACTGTTTCCGTGTCGATACCGGGTTCATGCTCGACCTTGCCGCTCAACCTGGTTGCTCCACAGATCTCGAGATCTCGCTCGATTTAGTCGATACCTGGTACGGGCATTTCGTTGGTTCGATAACGTATCACCTGTCATTTGACGGCGATTCGGTAAGCGGTACAGCCATCATATCTGGAACCGTGATCTTGAGCGACACCGTCTCCGGACCGTGCACAGCTCACGCGACCGTTATAGGGGTTCGGCTATGAGGCTGGTAATCGAAGAAACCAGACGGCGGGTGAACTATCTACAAGATCACGGCTGTTACCGCGATCATATGACTTTTCGCTGGGGTTATAGAGGCGTTTATTACGGCTCTTTCGTATCCATGTGGACTCGATACATGCAGTTAGAGCACCGATCGACTGATTGGGTCCCGCCCGTGTACTACGATCATCTCGATTGTGATCGTTGCGGGAATTTGTCGCTCAGCGAAATTAGTATTGCTCTGAAAGAAGCGATCCGAGTCGCCGTGAACCGCAACTGCTCGTGTGGCGGTAAAGGACCATTCGATCCAGACTGTTGCCCGGCCTGCAAGGTTTGGCATGATCTCTATGACAAAAAATCACCTGCGAAAGGCAATTAGTAGATGTACACGATTACGATCAATCAAGCTCAAGCGTTCGCTTTGATGACGTTGTTACACGAGTCGATTAACGAAATGCTCATACCAAGCAAACCTATAACCGAACCCGAAGTGATCTTCGTCGAGTCACTGATGTCGATCAAGGATAAGCTCGATGCAGTAGTCGCGCCGAAAATCCGTAAATTAGTAGAAGAGGATAGCAATGAACCTAAAGCTTAAATCCACTTACATCGAGGAAGTGAACGACTACCCAAACCTCGAACAGGCCACACTTGACGCCGCGCGAGTTGCCGAGATCGAAGCACGCTCTCAGGGACTCGGTACCGCCACGATTGCGGATCAAATTGGAACGCTGATCAGAGTAGTTGTGACGTCAAGTAACCGAGAAGTGCGACCGTTACCAAAGTCAACACCTGACCGCGTTTCGTTGCCTGCATCGAAAGCGCGATCGTAGGCACCGCGCGCTTACCGCGGTAGAACCAGTTTACCTTCGGGCCGAATCCTACGCTTACATCGAGCACTTCTCCAAGCTTCTTATGGCGGCCGTAGATATCAGCCCTTTTTTTCGCCTCTTCGTCGTTCATCGAGGCCGTGGCTTGCGACGCGACGAAGTGCTGAGCTTGCGCGTTAGGCGTGCGTATTGTGCCGACAAGCACGGCTTGCACAATTTGCCGATAGCGCGCCGGGATTCTGTGTAGAGGCGTCCGCGCGTATTGCTCTCGGCGTTGTGCTCTCTCGATTGATTTTTTCTTTGCCTCACCGCTTAGACGGTTCGCCTCGATACCGTGTAACTCGCCTGTCGTGAACCATTTCGGATTAATCGGCTGAACGTAATCGCGCAAAAAAAGAGACAAGCTTGGCCACGCTTTTTTTGGGTACGTCGCTACATAACGCTGGATTAAAGTGTGGATGACGCCGGCGACGGGTTCGCCTTCCCGCCACGCGGACCGCGTGAGGTCGAGCACGTCAGTCTCAGTCAAGAGGTATTCGTAATCCTTGCCGGCGACCGACCAGCGGAGCGTAGGCGTTCGCTGTATGACAGTTGTCGCGATCACTTTGGGGAATCGAGCCGGTAAGCGATTGGACGAGACGCGAGGTCTTTTTCAATCGCGGATAGGCGATTTTTGATCAGAGTTACTTCCGCGCGAATCTCATACGTGTATACGAGCGCCGTAGAAATGAGTACCGTCATGACACTTGTTAATATCGTCTGAGTTATTCTCATTTCGTAGACTCCTTTTTTACGCGTTGATAGTTATCCCAGTTATACGCGGTCGTGAGAACTCCGCTGACCGCGAGGAACGTTCCGATCGGTTTCTTTCTCAGTTCCCAGCCTGCATACATCATCGCCGGCCCGAGAACGAACACGTCGAACAGCCGGATCGATTGCGCTTTTATTTCGCGCTCGATATCCATCTTATTTCATTTGCTGATACGTCTTGACCGCTCGTGATTCGAGGGCGTTCGCGAGTTGCGTACTGTTCATCATCACGCGCTTTCCGTCTTTGAGATTGACCATCCATTCTTTACCGGGTTGCAGCCTGATTTTTTGCGCGTCAAGCGCGGCTAACGAATGGCCGAAATCGCGCTTCTGAAGCCATACCAGTCCGAAGCCAAGAAGGCTTAGGCCGAGTAACCACGGATCGGATTTCTTCATTTTGCTATTTTTTCTTGGCCGTCGTCTTTACGGTCGTTTTCTTTTTCGGCGTGACGGTTGGTTGCGCCCATATCTGGGTAGGTGCGGGCTTCTTTTGCGCGGCCGCTTTTTTCGGTTGCTGCGTAAACAGCCACCACGCCGCGCCTCCGAGCAATAACAGCGGTAGAAGCTGGTTCATATTTTCGGTTCCTTTCTGCGTTGCCATCCTTTGCGGGGTATGTGTTGATCGAGCTGCCCCTTATTCCAATAGGTCAAGAACTCTCGCATAAGCTTATCAATCGTTTGCTCGACCGTGCGAGCCGGGAAAACTTCCGCGAGTCGTGGCTTGATCTTGTGCTTTCGGCGGTAGAGCTTCGCGGCCGCGATAACGAGCGGTTTGAACCTACGTCGGGCCGCCTTTCCATCGTACTTGCCCGATCCCTTGGCTTTCGCGAGCGACGCGTAGAGAATGTGCTTTCGGCGATGCAATGCCCACTCATAATGAATGGTCTTGAACAGCTCTTTCGCGTCGTTGTCCGGTTTCGGGTGCGGATTCGAACCGTCTCGATCGAGCGCTACCCAAGGACGACCGATCACGGCCTGTAAGTTGCGCTTTGGATCGAGCTTGATCGTTCGAAAGCTACCAGGCTGAAAAAGACGCGGGTCACCCTGTCGTAGATGAATCTGATTTTCTGTAACATCGACATCCCGCGACGTAAATCCGTGTTTTTTCGCCCATGCTCGCGCCTGTGGCACGGTAAAGAACGCCCTGCAAAACAGTAGGCTCTGAATTCGGGTTTTCGTTGGTAGCTTCATACCGTACCGTCCTGTCGAAATAGAATCCACCCCGTGACCGTGCTCAATGCAAGACCTCGACCAGTGCCGTTGAGGTTCGCGACTGTGACGAGGTATCCGCGAGCTGGAGGTGGTACGGGTAAATTCGCTTGCGTTGGAAACGACACCTTGATGCACGGCGAGCCATTGAAGATCTCTTGCGCGACTAATTCTATTTCGGCATCGGCGGCCGTCTTCTCGCCTGCGGTCATCTCGGCAAGCAGCCCCGCGCTGACCTTGTGATACTGCTTTAGCAGTCCAGCGATGAATTGAGCCGTATCGAGTAATATGATCTGCGTATACTTCGCGGGATCAAACGTACCTGTAAAGTCGATATCGATCCCCCACTTCCACACCGCGCCCGTGCTATTGCTCGTAACAACGCGTTTCATGAGTCTAACTCGTCGTAGAAGGCCATTACATAAATATCGACTGTATCGGCTCCGTTGAAGCATGCGTACTCGATGATCCGGCTTGAGTCGGTATACATTTCGAGTTGAAAGCTCTCGGCGGCCGTAGACTGATAGGTAAAAAAAACCGGATCGTTGATGGTAGAACCATTCGGCCTAAAATCGACAAATGAGGTACCAAACGGATCATAGACTCCGGCGATTTCTACGCCGATTTGATTCGGCGGTACAAATTGCGCTAACGGGACATCTGTAAATACGATTGCCGAGCCTCCGGACAGAGCGAGCATTTCCGTCCGTTCGACGTCGTACATCCATTTCCGCGAAACTCCCGAGCCTATGTACGCGCCTTTTCTAAGATTCGAAGAATTGTTGTTCCGTATCCAACCTATACGTCGCTTCTTGATGTAGCCCGCGGGAAACGTAAACGCCCCGAGATTATCCTCGTTGATGAGGAATCCCGCTACCGCGCCTGTACTCGGGTTCTTGATCACGCACACCGCGTACCATTTGTTCGCCTGTTCCACCGTATCGATGTTGCGTCCATTCGCGCCGGTTGCGGTGATCGCAACGGTGAGCAACGCCGGAACTACAATATCCTCGGTGTTGTCGTCCGATCGGACGGCGCCGGCTGAGATCGTGACCTGAGTTACGGACAACCACGCCGCGACGCAGTTGTACACGTATCCGATGTGTAATCCCACCGAACCGCTATTTCCCGGTTGTGACGCGTATGCACCTGGAAATCCTACGCCTGCGGTCATCTGATAAATCCACTAATCCAACCACCTGTAACGGGGGCGGTATACGTTGATTGAGTCGTCGAGTACGCGATCACAAGACCAGTAACGAAGGATAACCCCTCGGGAAAGTTGAACGACCACATCCCGTTATTTGGCACCGGGATCGGAGCTGCACGCGGAACTACCGCCCCACCTGGCGGGCCGGCTGCCAGATTGAAAAGTTGTAACCAGAGTTGCGCGCCGCTGGCTTGCGCGCCCCACGCCTGATAGAGCTTGCACGCGGCCGGTGAGAGCAGATACCAAAGCACTACCGCCTGAGAATCGGCAAACGTAGGCGCTCCCGATAGAATCGAGCCGCCGACATACGGGACGGTAATCGCGCGACCGTGAGAATCGAGTAAGGGTATCTGTAGCGTGTTCGGTGCGGCCGCGCCTCCTGGATTCGAGCCGTCGGCGTTCGCTGTGAGGTTCGACGTGATCGGTCGGCCGTGAGCATCGCAAAGCGCGGGTTGAAGCGTGCCCGGGGCGAGCGCTCCCGCCGGGCTAGCTCCGTTTGCGTTCGAAGTGCGCGACAGTGCGAAATTGATGGCGATACCGCCGTTCGTAACGATCAAATGTCCCTGGTCGTTACAGAGGGGAGCTAGCCCGTTATTGACCGCGGCCGCTCCGAGCGGTGAGCTTCCGTCCGCATTCGCTACCCGCGCAAACTGAGTGTTATCGTCAAGTTTCACGGGCATAGTTAGATCCTGATCTGGAGTATCGCAACGAGGGTAGCCATCGCGGGCACCGCTCCCGGATTACTGATTCCGAGAGTGATTTGAAATCCGCCCCCTAACGGCACCTTTACGGGTGCGTACGGTATATCTTGCGGATTCGGTGTGATCGCCGGCCGCATGAGCCAGTATTGAGCTGGCGGAGAAAAGGCGTTTTGAGCCGATAGATAGCCTTCGGCGTCGACTACGGTCGAATGGAGCGAGCCGGTTATCTCGCGCGAGTAGTGCGGGCATTGCACGCCGAATCCGCTGACCGCATCGCGCGCGAGCATCATCGTCCAATAGGCATCATGTAACCCGTGTGCGTAACCGACTTGCGCGGAGACGCCTAACGCAACTTGTGCCGTGTGCGTCCATCCGAACACTTTTATGTGAGTACAAGATGGTATGTGTAGACTTCCCGGCGATAGATCGCAATAAGTCCATTCCCGCGTCTTCCCCGATCCCCATTCAACAATGATTCGACCTTGGAGTGATTCGATCACGGGTGCGGTCGAGCTGACGTGAGAATAGAGACGTACGGCACCTCGGAATCTGTCTTGTGATATTGCCCAAGGATGAAAGGATAGCGTAACGGGTTCCGAGCGTTTCAGAGTAAGACGTAGGGCTTCCGTAATCACTGGGGAGCTCGCCGCCATTACAGGCCACGCGCCGGACGGATTGACAATCACCTCGTTCGAGATCGTTTCACCTGGAAGTTTACCGACGAAATCACGCCGATCGTCGGTCACTACCGGAAAACTGCCCATCTGTTTCGATGAGCTAAACGGTTCAAACCGTTTTATATGGTCTATCGGTGAGAATTTCACTTTACGCCGTTGGTTGCAGGGTCATCACGAAGCGATGTATCTTTTGCATGTGCAGCAGCTCGCGCACCTTTGCCGATGGTTGCGCGATCGGAACTATTGCCGTGCTAGGCGTGGAAGGGCGTTTTGACAGGGCTTGCGTTATCGCGCTCGGTGCGCCTCCGGAAGCCCTGATCTTCGCCTTCAACAACCGGACCTGTTCGGGCTTCATCGGTTTGTCTGCCAGCTTCATTGACGCTTCAATAAGCTTCTTCGCTTTGCCCGATCCTTTGGTTGCTGATTCAACAACGCGTAACGCCATGTTTGCGGCCGCCATCGGGGCGATTGCCGCGCCGCCGGTCACAACGCCTAATGCGGCCGTGGTGATCGGAGATTTCACGACGCTCTTGACGACTTTTAGCGCACCCCGAAAAGCCTTGCTCTTCGTTACCTTTTTGAAAACCTTACCGATGTCATCGAATATCCCCGAGATTTGCGGATCTACCGCAAATTGTTTGTAGGTATCGTCAAGTGAAGCCGTACCACTAAAGTACAGCATTCGACCATCTCGGGCTCGAAGCGGGATCGTCGCCGTATAGATTCCGTCTTTTTCTTGGAATATCACTTTCATGGTTTGCCTCTACGATCTCGGTGGTATTTTTATGCCTAAGTCAGCCGCGCGGGCTCTCGTGAGTGGTCCGAAGATTCCATCGTCCGGAATGTATTTCATGTACAACTGACTGCGTTTGACAGTCGGATCGGGACGCGCTTTTGTACCGTAGCTTCTCGTCTCTGCGAGATAAATCTTCAGAGCTTCCGCTGCTTCTCGTGGTGTTGGTTCCATCGTTTCGATCGCGGTTTTCGCGATCAAAACCTTTTCCTCTTCCGGTAACGATGTGATGCGCTCCGGTTCGGATTTTAGGGCGACGAGAGCCCTTTTGGCTCGGGCCTTTGTTGCGGGTGCCGTAACCGTTGACGGGCTCGCCGCGATTTGCGCGAGTTTCGCAATTACCTTTTTCTTCGCTGGGGGTAGTTTGCTGTTCATCACCTTAGCAACTACCTTTTTTTCTTTGGCGGTATACGGGATCGCGGGTGCGACTTGCGCTTTAGTCGTTCGGATCGCCGCTGGTACGCCTTTCGCTCTAGTCGTTGGTGTCGTTGTTGCCGCTAGCGCTCTCGGCGGCTTTTTTTGCGACATCATGAGCGCAACGACGGCCGCCCCGATGCCTATGATTGCCCATATACCCATGATAAAACCTCTATTCTCCGGTGTCTTTCATACCGAGTACTAACGACGGATCTTCTGTTTTTCCGCTCGGGTGCCTAACGTACACGTGCCACGTGCGGCCGCGTCTTGAAAACCACGGTTGCGCTCGCACGCCTTTCATTCTCAATTCCGCACAACGTGCGGCCGCGAGGTCCTCGCAATCTCCGAAACCGGTTTCAAGCATTTGAGGAAGCGTCAGAAACCACTCTCGTCCTCGACCGTTTTTTCGGCTTTCACGACGATAGCGGATCCCGCTGTCGTATAATTTCGGTAGTCGCTCGCGTTTCATGGCATTAACGTTCAGACGTACAAGCGCGTGAACGAGGTCTTTGAGATCCTCGATCGTCAACGCTTGTAGTCTGAAACCTATTTCCATGCGTCTTTCGAAACGCGCCTACTGCGCGACGTCTCCGATCAACATTCCGTCCATGACCAACGGGCCGGCCGTGGTGTTTTGTACCTGGATTTGAATCTGGACACCCGGAACAGCGGTGTCACCCTTTAGCCGCGAATCGGTCGCGGTCGGACCGAAGCAGGCAACCGGTATCGCTCCGGGTCCCGCGAATTGCGAGGCCGTACCGACCTGGATATCCTGGATATACAGACCAGCGGGGGCCGGGGTCGATAGCCGAGAGGGCTTGAACGGTAGTTGCGGGTTCAGGACGATCGTGACCGTCAGACCTGCACCGATCGTGTTGATTCCGAGTCCGATCGGATAGTTGCGAAATTGCGACGCGCGAATCTTGCGAATCGCTTTGTGGATTTTCGGCACGAAGGTCTTTTTGATCTTCGCCTTGAGACGCCTTTTTACCGCGCCGACGTCTTCGTCTTCGTCGTATTCTCCGGACAGATCCTCAAGGATCTCGTCTACGACGTCACCAACGAGTTCGTCTTCGCCGATAATATCCTCTCCGTATCCTTCGAGATATTCCATTTTTTTCCTCTTACGGATGACCTTCTTATATTTTTTATTATGGCCTACTCGTCGAGGCGGGTCATACGCGACGACTCGGCCGAAAACTTAATCCTCGGTCTCGAAGATCTCATCACCATAGCCGGCGACGGTCTTAGCGGGCTGTATACGGCTCGCGATACGGTAGGCGCTCACGGAGAGCATACCGTCCGCGAGGGATTGCGCGAATCGCTGCATCTGTTGGCCCTTGATCGCGTTCGCCGCGAGTAAAGCCGCGATACCGACCATATCGGTGAATTCGAGATCTCCGATCTTCGGAAGATCGATGCCACGCGATACCGCGAAACCAACGGCGGCCGCCGAGCCAACGGCAACGAGAGTATGTTGATTTTTCGCCGCTGCGGCCGTTGCTTTCGCTCGAGCTCGCGACATGGTAGCCAGTCGGCTACCTTCTAGTTTCTTAAATTTTGCCAAACTAGCTTTAGCCATGTTGTATCTCCTGTTATTGTTTCCGTTTTTTCTGTAGTAGGAACCATCCTACTAATAGAATTCCGACACCAACCACGAAACCCGGCACAAATCCGGACGGCCTCTCTACCCAAGCTTCAAGAGTCGAATATTTAGGCTTTTCGCCTAGTGTTTTTAGCGCTTGGTTAGTGCTCGTCGCTATCTTGCGATACATCGATAGCTGGTTTTGGAATTCGTTGTTATACAGTCCGAGAGCCTCTTCGAGCGGCCGATCGATAAGCCCTTCGTACCATTCGCGGAACGCTCCACGAGAGGCCGCGATCTCGTTCTTCATGTCGTTGCTGATTTCAGCTCGACCGGTTATGCTGCGTCCTACAACTTGCGCGTGTAGGTTGTTCCACTCGTCGCGGAGCTTGTCAGTCGCCGTCCGAAGTTCCCATGGGTTCACGCTTCAAGAATTCGCCTGCATTACAGTATAAACAAGAAATTCTTGTCATGTTAAAGCAGTGACGAGTAGGCATGATTCCTGCGATACGGCCTTAAGAAGGCCGTAATACAAATTATCGCGAAGCGAATCCGCAATTCTTGACTCGCAAAGGGCTTATCGCCATCCATTTAGGGGGTAGCGCGACTAATTCTTAATTAAACTCCGTAGGTTGTTGGACCTACGGTGTACGAACATCCGATGTTCACGTTGAACGAGAAAAGAGAATAATAATACAGTGCCGACATAAGACAGTTTGAGGGGGTTCGAGCTGTCACCTTGCCGATAAAGAATATTATCGTGACACTGGAACAGTACTACTGAAACGGCGTTCAACGGAACGGCTCGCAAACAGTTCGCGAACAGTTCTCGGCATCCTCGATGCACAGTTCGAGCGGTCGGAAAAGTACTGTCAGCAGAAGGTCAGTCAGGAGGCTTATCGGGGCATATATCGCTTGTTTTCCCGTGCACATCCGATTCGGGCTCAGGCTGTAACCACACTTCCCAGGGCTGCAGACC
>Ga0299912_10002423_pt1 | contig 15270 bp, 19 predicted proteins | sample RVTome_2_FD_207667 | JGI IMG/M metagenome (GOLD analysis project Ga0299912, IMG submission 207667) | Soil microbial communities from uranium-contaminated site in the Upper Colorado River Basin, Wyoming, United States - RVT95D214 (version 2) ... | reverse complement strand
ATGCCCGAAACAGATTTACCAGATCGTTAACCAAACGGTCGATTTCCCCGCAGAAGTGGTGGTACCGGACGTGATTGAAAAGGACTTGGGCGAAAATATTTCCACCCGGCAGGACGTGCTCTATTTTAATACACTCGGTTGTGCCTTCGTGGCCTTTGGGTCAAAAACCGCCGAAATTGCCGAGAAAAATATCGGAGGCCCGTTGCGCAAGATACGCACTTTATTTGAAGTTAAGGAGGGAGAAGAAGGAAACCTTCTCGATCTCCCCCGCCTCGCGCTTGAAATATATGATGTCGCCGAGATCGTCCTTATACAACGGTTATTGCTCGACATCGTGGAAATGTTCTTCTCCCGCAAGGACGTCCTTGACATGAAACCCAAGGAGATGGTCCGGATGCACGAAACCTTGGCGACCCAGCTCGCAATGGTCTATGGGGCGAAAGTATTTCGGGAAACTACCGCGCTCGCCCGCTTTACTCGGGCTAAGGAAGTTATGCTCGTGGACGAGCTCGCAGACGGCCTCAAGGAAAAACTGGAAAACATCGAAACTGCCCAAAAATCCCTCTACGAATTAAAGCAAGGAATCCAACAGAAAATTCTGGGGATCCTCTTAGGTGTAATCCCCTCGATCTTAATTATCTTCAGCCAGAGTGATCCCACATTTGCAACGGTTTTCTCCATCGTGCTTTCCGTAGGGTTAACTTTGTTCGCATCATGGGCTGCAAAGATATACTGGCGCCTCATTCGGAAAATGGAAAAAATCTAATTCAATTCTCTTTTTTACACGTTTGATTTTATTTTCCTTGTCCACTACTCGGGTCATGCGGTCTTTGACGCGGATAATCCGGAAAATTCGGGCATGTTGCTGAGTGATAGCCTCCTCAAAGCGTTCTCACTAGCCGGCGCGGTAAAATCCAACCCCCCCATTCTTGCCTTCATTAACGCGTGCGAGTCCGGCAAACAGGCAGACTGGACGAAGGGGGAAACCAAATACGAGAATCAAGTATTGGGCCTCGCGGCCGCGTTTCTCATCAATGGCATCAATTTCGTGGGGTCCATGTGGCCCGTATATGACGATGCTGCCCTCTCGTTCGCCCGGAATTTCTACTACGCGATCCTCTCCGGGGTATCCTTGGGAGAAGCGATGCTAAAGTCCAAAAAGGAAATTTTCGATGCCTTTCAGGGCGAAGTCATTGCATAGACATCCTATTCGTTATACGGCGATCCCACCCAAACCCTCGATATCAAAAAGGCGTGACGAACAGACTGAATTCCCTGCGACCGGAGAATTAATAAACTCCACAAGAGAAATATGGACAACCAAAATTGGGTGATATAAATGAGCAGTAAAAAGGACGACAAAAAGCCCGCAAAAGCTCCCGCGCCGAAACCAGAAAAGAAACCGGGGTTCCGGGCAGTAAGCCAGAAGAAGGGCGGAGCGATGTCGGCGGCAGACCAAGCAAAGAAGACTCTCGACAATTTAGACCTTGATGACAAGGTATAGATTTGTCAAGTATTCCCAAAGGTAACTTGGAATGAAAATTACTCCCTTCAAATTCCCTCTTTTTTCCGTTTATCTCTTGTGGCGATTGTTGGCAGTAACTTAAAATGTCATACCTTCGGGAATTTAATTCATGTCCATGCCCATCCCCCAGTCAGCCTTCACCCCCCGAGTCCCTCGCGTGACTCGCGGTAGGTTTAAAAATCAGAAAAAGATAGAGAAGGTTGGTTGTTATTTTAGCGGGACTTCCTTCACGAGGACTCCGTCGAGGTACACGAGGAGCGTCTGGCCCTCGTTTGCCTCCCAGGCCGTGATGGAGGTTCCCGCGTACTTTTGCCCCACGTACCGCTGGGCGCCTCCGTACCCTATCGTGCCGTTCGTCGACACGCGGCGCGTGACGGGGGCTTTCGCGGCGACCACTTCGGCCGGTTCTAGAGAGTGGGATGCCAGGGGCGTGTCCTTCTAAAGGATATTTAAACGGCCGTTGGCCTCCCGGACTTCCACCGTGCAGCCCATGTACCCCGCGGGGACCGGGTACATCTTGCTCTTGTAGGCGATCTCGTTCGTCTTCCGCACCTGCCGCGTCTGGACCCTGGTGATCCACCTTTCCCAGTCAATTGCGCCCTGGAGAGGGCGATAGACCCGTTCGGGGTCGCCGTAGAAAGGTTTGGCAGGCGGGCACCGGTGGGGGAGCTCCTTGTGGGACTTCTCGGCGTTGTACCATGCCAGCCAGTCCTGGAACATCTGGTTGAGCTCGGCGATCGTCATGTCTGGGTTTCTTTCCGCCGCTAGCTGTGCTTCCGGCACGAACATTTCGGCGACAGTCCTAAAGAACCGCTCCAATTTCCCCTTGGTCTGCGGGTGGCCCGGCCGGGAGTAAATGGGTTCCACGTCCAGGGAGTGCAGGAATTCCTCGAACTTGCCCCAGTGGTCCCCGTGGACATTCCGGAACTGCGACCCGTTGTCCGCGAGCACCGGGTTGGGCCGGCCGTGCTCGAGGAACGCGTCCCGGCAAATTGTAAACACGTTGGTTCCTTCCGTGTCGCGGAAATATTTCCCCGCGGGGATAAACCGAGCGTGGTCGTCTCGAAACGCGTGCAGGTAGAGCACGCCCAAGTACCCGAAACGCTGGGGGCCCGCGATGTCGACCTGCCAGAGGTCGTTCGGGTGCGCGCGCGTGAACCGCTTGTACCCCTTCCGGGGTGCCCTCCCTTGCTCGAAAGGCCGTTAGCCGCGAGGAACTTCCGGATGGTAGACTCGCACGGGGCTCCTCCTGGGAACTCCTTCTTGAGAAGGCGATGGATGCCAGCCGCGGTCCGGCGGGGGAATTCTTTCTTCAGCTCGATGGCGCGGGCGAAGACCTCGGCCGGGTGGCGTCGCTTTCTCTTCCTTTTAACCCGGGATTTGGGGGCTGACGAGTGAGTGGCGGCCATTGCCGCCTTCTTCCACCGGCAAACCGTGCGGATCGTGACCCCGAACATTGCCGCGAGGTCGCGGTTCGACAGGCCCTTGTTGTAGAACAAGTTGAAGGCGTCTTGCGCCTTTTCTTCTTTCGTAGCCGATCTCTTGGTTACAATCTGATATCACCTTCAGCGCGCACGACTTGCGCGCAAGCTAGCGCGCGGGGAAGGTGCTCAATGAGGTGAATTAACACGCCATTAATATTCTCGCTATAAAAGGAAACTACCTCGAATGGCAAGGATCCTCCCTGTCCACCTTAATTACCGCCCACGTAGGCCGGTAACGTAAGAGCGACCGAGAGAAGGGGTCGAGTAAATGTGTCCACCTTAATTACCGCTTACTTACGCCGGTAACTAAGACTTGTGTCCACTTTTGGGAATGACTATAGACACCTGTTAATTACCGACCACAGCGATTGAGCGATGTTTACAGGATGACTTCCGCGCCTATTCCTTAGATTTACCGAACAATTGATAGAAGGCATACGAAAACCAGAATTCAACCTTCTAGGGAAACGGAAGGGAGAATAAGGACGCTCTTTTTCTTGCGCATTCCTGCTTGCACGAGTTTGGCGTATTTTTCTTTGTAAGATTTGACGAATTCTTCGCCGTAGAGGACGATACCTTCCCCAATGGCATCTATTGCGGTTAGATCGAAATCCCCGAAAGACTTTTCAAACTCTTCGGGCGTGAAGCAAAATATGTCAATGGGAACGCGGGGTTTGATGCGGAGGATGATCTTTGGACGATCAAACCGACCGGTCTTAAAGTCCGCGATGACGACCAAATCATAATCGCTGTCTGGGTGTGATCTGCCGGTCGCTCGAGACCCAAATAAAATTACTACATACACACGTAATTCAAATTCGAGCTTGTCTATCATTTCCCGAAATAGGTCCCGTGGATCGATGATTTGCGTCACGGACTCGTCCCCTTCTTTGCAGTTATATTCTTGTCCCATTCTCGCTTTTCCGCCTCAATGTACTATAGGAGCACCTTTGCCTTATCTCGCAGCTTTTTCGAGTCCCCTGCATTATAGGTATCACTTGGAGCTGTATTCATCGAATCTCCTGGATAACTTGATGCGATGTAATGGGGTTCGAGTTCAAGTGCCGCGTTTTTGACGTTAACATTCACTGTTTTGCCTAGATCTTCATATTCTTCGAGAAGGGCCGTAACCGAATGCCCCCACGGGCGAGTATTATTTAAATATAAAAGCGCCTTTATCGCTTTCTCTCCTGCTTGTACGAAATGAAATACTGCCAAATGGAAGATTTTCTGTTTGAGGAGGACTTCCCCCGCTTTGAAATCAGACTTGGCTTCTTTGAGCCACAGGTTGAATTTATTCTCGCTCATTCTCATAGGATAAATGACGATGTAGATATATAAATTCCCGGGACGATTCTCTCAATATTTTCTAATTCAATCAATGGGAAAGGTATAGCTTAAACGAAGAATGGTCTTGTTACGAATAGGGAGAGAATTCCATTATTAGTTGCAGGTCGACTTGTGGTCATTCGTAGACGACAACCGAGGGGGACACAAAATGGCGCAGATGGTTTTAGTTTTCATTAACATCATTATCGTCATCGTTGTCGTCATCTTCGTAGAAGGCGTCATCATTGTCGTCCTCGGGGTCATCGTAATATTCGGGAAATAGGAAGTCTGGTGGGTCGATGACGTGGCAACCCTGCTTGTCGAGAGCGAGGAGCCACGCATAGATGACGTCCCAAGGCGGTGTGGACTTGGTTTGCCAATCGTCTGGGTATTGGAGCCAGAGGTGTTTCAACGCGCGCAAGCGGGTGATGGTAGCAGGGTAACACTTGTGACTGCGGACAATGTTGTTGCCGCGGAGGTCCAAGACCTCCAGTTGAGGCAGGTTACCGATGGACGCGGGTAATTCCTCCAGCTTGTTGAAGATGGCCCGCAACTGCTTTAAGCGGGCTAGGTTTCCAATGGACTCGGGCAATGTCCGTAGGTGATTGTAACCAAGATCAATGTGGGTCAGGTTGTGCAGGTTCCCCAATGTCTCCGGTAGGATTTCGAGCAGGTTATGTTCCACGTTCAAGTCCTCGAGGTTGGACAGGTCTCCGATCGCGTCCGGCAGTTCCATGAGCTGATTGTTCTCGAGGTTGAGGCGGCGGAGGGACTTAAGGCGACTGATGGTTGGAGGCAGGCGGGCAAGGCGACCGTTGGTAATGACGAGTGTTTCGAGCGCGGCGAGGTCGCCGATTTCGGGGGGGAGTCCCGTGAATTCATTGCGCCCCGCATACAACTCTCGGAGGCGGGGGAACGACCCTATCCAAGAGGGTAACTCTTGCAGGCCGTTGTTCGCAATACTTAGATTTTGCAAGTTCTGTAACGGCCTGATGGAAGTAGGCACCTCCATGAGGTGATTCCCCCCCAAGTTGAGTCTCACGAGGCGGGAGAGCGACCCGATGCAGGTGGGCAAATCCTTCAGGTTGCAGCCAATATCTAAAACTTGCAGGTCCTGCAATGTCCCGATTTCTGGCGGTATTTCCTCTAGGTTATTGCCCCCAACATCCAGGATCTGCAAATGATGCAACGCTCCGACCTCTGGTCTCTGGCTCGCGTCCCAGCGGCCGCAAGACCTCCACCGGGACGTCAATGCCGTGATCGTCAACCACTACATCTTCGGGCTCAACCCGGAGCACCGTCGTTGGCTCGCGACCGCGATCGGGTCCACGGCGGCGGTGGAGACTGCTCTGAAACTTGAGTCGGGGTATTGCCTGTTCCGCTCCGCCCAGTTCCGCAAGGGAATGCCCCTGCTGTTACGCCTGCCGCGCGCCCCGAACGTCCACCGCACATTCATTTAACCATCTTTTCCTTAGTTAGGTTAATTCTGCGTTGCGACATAGACCTGAAACCTGTGGTGACAAGATCGAAGGAATGTGGAATTCCTCAAAAAAGAGGTTCATAATTTATAGAGGATTTCCTAAAGCAACCGTATGAAGGGGCATTCAAATTGGGGATTCGCTACATTAAGTCGTCCCAGAGGTGAATGACTCCATCTCCGGGATCTGGTGAAATAGAATGGACCGGGAGGGACTTGAACCCTCGACTTCCCGCACGTCAAACGGGCATCATGACGACTAGATCACCGGTCCGGGATTGCTAAAATGCAAGGATAGGAAAACTGTGCTGGTTTAAATTTTTTTTCTAACAGGCATCAGCGGCTACAGGTGAGGATGCCATCACTTTTTCTCTAAACACTGGAGTCTCCGGGTTCCAATCCCCGTGGATGGTGAGGCGAGACCGCCCGCGAAAAGATTTACTGCACCTTAGAGCTCACCATTGTTAGCTTGCAGAATCACGAGCGCGGGGATTAGCAAAGCTAGGGAACCTCGATGACCGCGGGCCGCCACCCGGTCCCTTTGAAGAACTGGTCCGCGGGGACGAACATGCACCCGAGCGCCCGCGCGAAGGCAGCGTCCTTTTTCAGGTCGCCGACCATGATGGTCTGGGCCCGGTCGAGTTTGTGGTCCTCAACGAGCTGCACGCCGAGGCCGGGGAGAGGTTTGTGGCACCAGCACTTGACCGGGAAGGAGTAGTGCGGGCAGAAGCGGTAGTCGATGCGCACGCCCAAGAGTTCGTTGGTACGCTCGAAGCAGGCAACCGCTTGTGGCTCGGTGATGACGCCCTTCCCGATGCCAGACTGGTTGGACACGCCCAATAGGAGGTACCCGTCTTGAACGCAGCGGTTGAGCACCTCGCGGCGGTTGGGGAGGACCTCAACTTCCTCGGGGACGAAGGGATATTCGATCTGCTTCTTCCTCTTGTCGCGGTGGTCCCCCGTGGACCGGCGAACTGTCCCATCGTAGTCCAAGATGATGGCCTTGTTGACGTACGCGCTCGGGTCTTGTACGCGGCGGAATTGTACCTCCTCCAAGCTCGAGAATCCTTCGTCCGCCGAGGGGGATTCAAACTGCTTCTGGTACGCGTATTGTGCAACGGGCGGGAAGATGTTGGGGTTCTTTGCCGCCTTCAACTCTTCCGGCCCGAGGAGCTTGCCATAGGTGTCGAGCATGCGCTTGACCGCGTTGTACTGGGCGTCCTCGATGGACGTGGCAACGTGGACGCACCGGACCGGCAAGCTCCGTTCCGCGCCCCACTGTACGACCTCCGCCCGACTTTCCTTAGACGGGTAGGTGTTGTCGAGGACGAAAGTCCGCGTCCCTTGCTGGTAGAGCATCGTCATCCGCGCCATCAGCTTCGGGATGGAGCACCCCAGCAAGTCCCGGTTGAGGCGCACGTATCCCGCGTCCGCGAGTACTCCTGCCCGCGTGGACTTGCCCGCCGCCGGGTAGCCCATGATGATGACGATTTCGCCGTGCGATGTCATGAGTGGTATTACTGCTTAGGGTCTATTTATACGAACGACCCCTTGCCCAGCATTGCCTACCCGGGCATTCATTCGCTCCCACTTGTTTTACGGAATTCCTTGCTTTCTTGACAATTAGTGTTTCCCTCACCTCAATATCTTGTTCGGAGATGAGGACAATTTCCCCTTCTTGACATATTGCACGGTCACGTTAGGAGTTTTACTTCCTTTCAAAGAAATAGACAACCTTTATTATTTTCCAGTAACTAGCAAAAAAAGACAATATTGGCGAGATGCATGATCCTGGGATAATATGTCGAAAGAGACAGAAACGCATTGGCATTGTACTCGGGATTAGTCTCCTATTTGCGCTCGGTAACATCCCGCCCACGCTAGTTCGTGGCCAACTCGGCGCTTTCACACGATTGCAAGACGTGGGTCACCTTAAATACCTCACTACGGAATACAACAATACGCAGACTGGACCGCAATTCGGCACAAATTCGACAGAAACCTACGATATCACGACCTCACAGACCGGCCGTACCGAATTCGCTCTCTTGATCGCTCCATTAAGCAAGGATTCCCAGCGAGTGACCTTCTATGTCGACAACGATTCCAGGCACGTGTCCATCTCCACTAATGATGCCATCGTCCCTCAAAATTACACGGAACTCTTCCTCGGGAAAGAACAGGGTAACCTCACGATTGACGCGAATGTCGGAGAGTTAGGAATTTTATACAAGCTGGGCCGAACCAGTACGTTCCATTACGATGGCGCGGCCTCAGGCCTTTTTCAAGGATCCTCCATTGACGTCCTCGCCTATCGAGCTAACTTGGAATTTCTGGTAGCCTCATGAGCTTCTTGCCTGTATAATTATACCGTTGACTATAAATACGAAAAGGACACTGGAATTCTCGTCGAGGCGAACGGTACCTTACTCAAATACACGTACCCAGGGTTGGAATTAAAATGGAACTACACGATTACCCGCCAACTCCTCTCTGTCGCGCCCATTTCCACAGGCATTCCCGGATTCCCGATCGTAACGCTGGTCTCCTTTAGTCTCCTGGGTGTTACCCTGGCTGTCTTAATCACCCGGAATTTTAAAAAAGCGAGAAAATTCCCGGACAATCCCCACTCGGGGATTTGATTAACTATCCTTTCAAAAAATTGAGTAAACCCGCCCAATCAATCCGCGGGTAGAACGCCTCTTAGAGCACCTGGGGAGGCGTCTAACTGCCCTCCCCGGGTGCCCACGGTCATAATTTCAATGTAGTATCCATGACGCTAACGCTCAGGCATCGGCCGGTTGTAACCAAGAAAGGACTGCTTTCTGAAATCGCACGAAATCTAGTTGCAATGCCTGCAATCCTTCATAGAGGATCGCGTGGTTGATAACATCGTATTGGTGGGTGATGAGATTCCTCATTTTTACAATTTTCACGCATTTCTCTGCGAAATCTTGGTGGATCACCTTTAACCGACTCAACGCAAGCATACAATCCCCGTAGGTGGGGGGTGCTGGCTCGGTTGAATGCGCCACAACGTGAGTGCACACGTCAATCATATTTTGCACCAATATCTCAAATATCCGTTCGCCCTTGAGTTGAGAATCTATGTCTTGGCAAAATTCGGACGAAGGTTGGTGTAATAATTTCTTTAACGATACGAGGTATTTCCCGCTCGAATTTAGCTTTTCGATGATAAAGAGTTTGTCTACCACCATTCTTAGAATCCGCCCTCTTGGAGTAATTTTCCCATTGCTTGGTGGAGAAAATTATTAAACCAGATCATGTGGTCTGGGTATTCCTGCAACAGGTGTTCGATGAAGCGAGTTCGTATATCCTCCGAGACCTCAAACAGCAGAATCCCTTCTGAAATCACGTTGAATTGCACGTGTAAGGGTACCCTTTCTAGGAAGGTTATTTCTATCGCGTCGAAATTTGTTGCCGCCACCGCTTCTACGTTAAGTTGGGTCCACCGGGCTAAAAACTCTTTTGGAGTTGTGGATTCGCATCCCTGCCATGATGCAAAGATATCAATGTCACTCCACGGGGCATTTTGGTGCCGGGCCCACGACCCACCCAAGTACGCAAATTGCACGTTGAACTCTTGAAAGACAGGTGGGAGCTTGCCCTTCAGGATGGAGACGAGTTGTTCGAGCGAAATCGGTTTCATCAATTAAGTAATGTTCCACTCGCCATTTATGCCTATGGTTAACTTTATCTCATCGCGGTTGAAACGCACGTATCCCGCGTCCAAGAGTGCTCGTGCCTGCGTGGATTTGCCCGCTGCGGGGTAGCCCATTATGATGACGATTTCACCGAGCAATGTCATGAGTGGTATTTCTGCGTAGGGTCTATTTATACAAACAAAAAATTCAAACATATCATGGAAGAGAATACGGTGGCTAACCGAGTCCTTGATAAAGGCTGCAAATACACGGTTGGAGTCAACCACAATCTTCATCGGAGAGTCTCCGCGATTTTTTTGAACAGACTCTCTTTGACTTTCTCATCCAGTACCATAACGTCCTCTTCGGTCAAGGTGCTTTCCTTGAGCAGCTCGTTGAATTGCTTCATCTTGGCCTCGTATTCCAGCTTTTCTAATAGTGCAAGCTTTTTAGCATATCGCTCAATTGCTTGCCGGGCCACTTCACTCCACCGGATCTCGCTGTATTTTTTCATGAGAGTGAAGATTTCTTCAGGGAGGGCGAGGGTAATATTTGGCATAAATCTTCAAGCATCTATATGTGATATCACATATATAATTATTAGGGTCATAATTCTTATCGAATAAATCCATTCACTTTGCTTTCAGAAGATTAAATCACTCTTGAAGTAATTTTCCCATTGCCCGGTGGAGGAAATTCCTAAACCAGATCATGTGGTCTGGGTATTCCTGTGAATTCCCCAAAATGATTAAAACGGAGTCAACGTGTCAAATATTTGCGAAGACGGGCAAGGCCCTCGTGTATGTGGTCGAGCGAGGTTGCAAATGAAAACCGGAGGTACCCTTCGCCGTGAGGGCCAAAGACAACACCAGGGGTGGTGGCCACGTGTGCCTTCTCCAGGAGATCACGAGATAAGCTAAGGGAATTGGTTGAGATCTCCCGCACGTTCGCGAACGCGTAAAAAGCCCCTGCGGGCGTCAAGCAGTGCACTCCGGGTAACTCATTGAGACCGCGAACAATGAGCGCGCGGCGCCTCGCATACTCAGCCACCATCGCGGATGTGTCTACCCCACACTCGAACGCAGCAAGACCTGCATGCTGGGAAATAGAGGGAGGGCAAATGAAGAAGTTTTGCTGGATTTTGACCATATCGTCCACGAGGGGGGTAGGCGCGCACGTGTATCCCAACCGCCACCCGGTCATCGCGTAGAACTTCGAGAATCCATCCAAGAGCACTGTCCTATCCCGTACCCCCCCGATGGCGGTAATACTCGGCACTTTGATGTTATCGTAGGCAATTCCAGCGTAGATCTCGTCCGATATAATCCAGAAATCGTGATCCGTAGCCAGGTCTGCAATTATCCGGAGAATTTCCTCGGAATTTATTTGCCCCGTCGGATTGCTGGGGGAATTGAGGAGGATCGCCCGCGTTTTATCAGTTATTCCCGCTTGGATAGCTTCCGGCGTCACGTCAAACCGGTGGTCCTCGTATACTGGGACCCGAACCACCCGCCCTTGGAAAAATTCCACGAAATTCTCGTAACACGGGTAACCGGGGTCGCACACGAGCACTTCGTCCCCAGGATTGAGGATCGCGCCTAACGCCATCAAAAACAGGGGGCTAGTCCCCCCGCTCACAAGAATCTCGGAAACGGGGTCAAAAGTCACGCCGCGGGTGTCCCGGTTGAATGCAGCGATCCTCTCCCTCAGCTCGGGCATGCCCCGCGAGTGAGTATAGTGAGTGGCTCCCGCGCGAATTTGTTGGCACGCGGTTTCCCGCACGAGCTGGGGCGTGTCGAAATCTGGTTCACCAATCTCGAAATGCACGACATCAATCCCTTGTCGTTCGAGGGCTAGCGCCCGCTCGAGCACAGTCATCACCATAAAAGGTTTGATGGACTTAACCCGGCGAGATAGTTGCGGCATTAGATAGACCAAAATTTCCGTAATATTAAAATAAATGGTCGCACAGTCCCCGCGACAGATTCACTTCAAAAAGGACTCTATCCGCTTGAGCTCGCTCTTGACGATATCCGTGACTTCATCTGCTTGTTGGATTTCTTGCTGGTATACAGATTCCTTTTTCGTGATCACATCGCTGGCGGGTAGGGGGATTCTATCGAGATCCTGCAGGACTTTCTCGGTCGCGTGCAACCGCTGCACCGTGGCTTTTAATTTCTTGATTTTAATACTGAAAGTGTCGTTAAGCTCCTCCAATTTTTCCATTGTAGCATTGATCTCTTTCAAGAGCTCCACTTTCTCTTCGAGTTTTGTTTCAAAGCGCAAAGATCGAACGATATTCACCAGGTCCTCGTAGTTCCGCTTGATCTTCAAAAGCAATTCCGGATCCGTCTTAGGAATGACAAAGACCTTGTCGTGCAAGGGATCAGGTCCCACCTCCTTGATCTTCCCTCTCGAGGAGTGAGTCAAGGCCTTTGTAACATCATTGAAGTCCACGTCGAGAAGCTCACAGATCCGTAACAGGGGGACGGACCCGCTACCGCGGAACGCTTCCTTGATAGCCACCTCTTCTATCTCTTCTGCCGGTACTTCCTTCTCTTGGGTGGTGTCATACTTGTCAGACACGGAACGCACGGTTGCATCAACGCGAGACGTGTCCGGGACCACCCTGATGATGGCTACTTTCTGGGAGAAGAATCTCTTGTGCTCGTCCTGCAATTTTTTCATGATCTCCGACTGGCCTGTCGATGCCTCCTTGTAGGTCACTTCGAGTTGCAGGGGACCAAATCGGACGCCCCCGAGAGACCGCGTGAAATATTCGTCCGCGTCCCGCATAATTTGCAGGTATTCCTGAACGTCCTCGCCACCGACCGGGGCAAATAGGACACCCTTTTTCTTATCTAATTGAGATAACAATCTTTTCAAGGTGTCCTCGGAAATGGTGCCAGTCACCAATATTTTCTGCCAGGGCCCCAAGTTTGGCAAACCTTCGAGCGGGGACCCGTGATATACTGACACGGTTTCGTCATACCCGGTCTTCTTGAGATTGTCACGCGTGATGTCCGCGATGTCTTGGTTTGCCTCAAGAATGAAAATCTCGCCCTCCATCGTCATAAAGCTAGCTAGAGCCGCGATGTATCCGGACTTGGCCCCGAGGATGAGCAAGTTGTCACCTGCTTCAAGCCCGAGACTCTGGAGCATGATGCAGATCATGTGGGGCGCGGAAATAGTCCTCACGTACCAGCCATTTTGATAAAACGGGAGAGGTTCATCGTTGAATAACCGGTCTTCGTCAACCAAGTCCTTCGGCAGGAATTCTCGCAGCGGTACTTCTTGGAATGCCCAGATCAGGCGCCGATCCTTGAGGATCTCCCGTTCCATAAGGGCATCGATGAGCTCTTGGCATCTATTTTCAGACATCACACTCGCCTCAGAAGATTAGCGTAATTTCCGATTTAATGGGTTTTGTATCGTGAAATAAGCTAACGAGAAATCAAAATTAATTTGGTCATACTTAATGCCCACGAATTATTCGCGAGTACTACACAAATATTCGATCAGATTGGTGTTCTGGGGGATTATCTTTCTTTTCTATCGAATCGGACAATTTTTTAAGGAGGTGATAGAGCTGCGTGAGTTCTTCCAATGTAAAATCCCTGAAGCACCCATTGATGTCCCTGTCAATCGGTGATTTATAGATTTGTAGATCTTTTCCTTTTTTCGTGAGTTTAATTAATAGACTTCGCCCGTCTTCTGGATTCTGGACCCGGGTTATATGTCCATCTTCTTCCATTGTATCAGCGATACTAGTGATTGTAGCTCGAGTGGTATTTGCCGCTTCTGCTAATACTTTTAATTGGAGTCCATCCTGCTTCCATAATTGTCGTAAAATGAAGAGTTGAGGAGGAGTTAACCCCGGAAGCATATGCGTCCGAAATAACCAGCGTTCTTGCTGGTTAAACTGCTTGCTAATTTTCTTGATCAAGTCGGGGATGGACTTTATTAAATGCATCATAGAAGTGTATTCGGGAGATTCTTTCTTCATTCTTAATCTCAAATCTTAATTGCTTTCTTCATTTATAACTAATTTTAAAGTATACCAAAAATCTGAATGCAAATTAAATATTACACTTGTATCTCTCTACTACATCTATTCTCTTAAAATTGTTGTAGATCTCTTAGTTATGTATTTCAATGCAAATTGAAGCATTTTATGTCTTATCTTTAAAAAAAAAGATTAGGTTGTGACGTTTCTAAGGTAGGCAACACCCCGGGGCGTCAAGTCCACGACATCTCCTTGTAAAGTAATGTAAAAAACTCCTAAGAGAAATTGCAAGTGGTATCTTACTGCATTTTCATCGCATTTGAGGTGACATACGATCGCGCTGACTGAGAGGGAACTGTTTTTGAGCATTGCGAGGATTTCTCGCCGGATGGGATTTTGCATTGCATACATCGCCCGCCGGTGTTCCTCGCCCGGATTTGCATCTCCTTTTTCACCGAGCTTTGCTCGCCATTCTTGCAGCTCCTCGTTACTCATTTCCCGGCAATTTTTCTTTTCCATATCAATCACCATAGTACAACCAATCTTATTCTATCATTCCGATTCGTTGTTCAATACCGATTTTATACACCTTAACATACTTGTCTGCCCTGTTCGGGCCGAGCAACTCAAAGATTTCCCCTTGCGCAATGTCGAAACTCAGGTCATTCACCGCCACAACTTCGCCAAAGCGTTTCGTCACGCGACTGTGGGATATGACGATTTGGTTTGCCATAACTCTTCCACACGTTCGTTTAAGCTCCCGGAAACTTCACTTGTACCACTGTGTATCTCCGAGATTTGTCGCATTCCTCCATCATCTTGTGGGTTTCGCGACTCCACTTTGGATTGCGTGGTAGGCGGGAAAATAGGGGAAATTCGTCCACGACTTTAAGCGCAGGATCCCACCTGGCAATCTGCGTTTTCACGTCATCCAAGCCAAAATAGCGATTGACGTCCTTTACGCCGGCCATTTCCATCGTCCGACTCATTATTTCATTCCCCTGCGTGGAAGACGCGTCAAAGATTAATTCCCCGCCTGGAAATCGTGACGCCATTCCCCGTACGCGGGTTGCCACCGCCTCTTCTTTGAAGTAGTAGAATAACCCTCCGGCGAGGAAGTATATTCCCTTTTCCGTCGAAAAATCCATGGAATCGAAACAGCTTAGGTCAAAGATTGATTTTGGGATGACCTTACACCGTGGGGTTTCGGGAATCAATCGCGTGCGAAGGGTTATCATTTCCGGAAGGTCCAAGTCATACCAGAGAAGCTGGCCATTATCCACGCGGGAAAAAGTTGTGTCCAGGCCGCACCCGATGTTGACGATCGTTGCTCGTGGATGGGTTGCCACAAACTTCTTAATCGCGTTGTCAAATGAGCGGGCCCGAAATAGAAACTTCAATCCTTGGAATTCACTCATCATTCTCTGCACGATGGCCATATCTGCAGGCGCGATGGGACGTAATTTTACTAGATCTTTAAAAATTCGATGTGCTTCTGCATCATTTAATATTTCCGGGTTCATATGGGAATAGGTCGCACGCGCCCAGAGCGGCCCGACCATTGTTTGTTCAAGTGAATTTGCGGAAGACATTTTCATCACCAAATCTTTGTGGGATTCCATTTCACAATTACATTTGATGGCGATAGTTAGAGCTCTAACTATCAAGAAATGATTAGAGCTCTAACTATTTAAACTTAGTTTACCAAGATAAAAGCCTCAAATTCGCTTGTATATTTTCCAAAAAACCCTTTACTTTTCGCTATTATGGGATCGAACATTGCC
>Ga0299912_10002422_pt1 | contig 15270 bp, 12 predicted proteins | sample RVTome_2_FD_207667 | JGI IMG/M metagenome (GOLD analysis project Ga0299912, IMG submission 207667) | Soil microbial communities from uranium-contaminated site in the Upper Colorado River Basin, Wyoming, United States - RVT95D214 (version 2) ... | reverse complement strand
GATCGGTGTCATCAACTGTTATACCTCCTATCCCCGTTCTTTTTCGAAGAGTGAAGAGGAGATGCTCACCACGGTAGCCAATCAGGCTGCGATCTGCATTGAAAATTCAGGTCTGATGGAAACACTGGATATCGACGAAATTCTCAAGCTCGTATTAGAAGGGGTGACGAAGAACATTGGATTTGACCGTGCCCGACTTTATCTGATCAACGAAAAGAGAAATGTTCTTGAGTGCAAAATGGCGGTTGGAGTCGATGAGGAAAAGATCAAAGGGATTACCCTTCCTTTGGATCCGGAGGACAGCGTCGTGGCCAGGTCGATTTTGGAGAAGCAGCCCTTCATCATCCCGGATGCAAGTCAAGATCCAAGGGTCAACCCCCTCTTGAAAGAAAAGCTCCATCTCCAATCCCTGGTGGTCATCCCTCTCCTTGCTAAGGACAAGGCCTTGGGTGCGATTGCAGCGGACCACGTCGAGCCAGGGAAGAATATCACAAGTGAAACTCTCGAATCGGTGATGACCTTTGCACAGCAGGCAGGCTTAGCCATCCACAATGCCGTTATGTACCAAGAATTGAAGGCCTTCAGTCAGCAGATGGAAGAAAAGATTCAAAAGACGACCGCCGATCTCAGAAAGACCGAGGCCCAATTGATTCGTTCTGAAAAATTGGCTGCCTTAGGACAGCTGGCAGCGGGCATCGCGCACGAGATTCGAAATCCTTTGACCAGCATCAACATCCTCATCCATTCGCTGACAGAAAATCTTCCATCAGAAAACTCGCGCTGGGAGGATCTCAAGGTCATCGAAGAGGAGATCCTTCGAATCAATGAGATCGTTGACCAGTTTCTACGATTTGCCAAACCGGCATCCCCGCTTTTAGAAAAAGCGGATCTCATCCCCATCTTTGAAGAGACCCTCCAATTGCTAAGACCTCAAATAGAGAAAGGAAGGATCTCGGTTCTAAAAGAGTTCGAATCCTTGCCCCCCGCAACCATCGACAAGGAACAGATGAAGCAGGTGATCCTTAACCTCTTGATGAATGCCATCCAGGCAATGCCAAGGGCAGGCCGATTGGGCTTGAGCGGCCGAGTATCAAGGGATGGCCATTGGGTAGAACTTACGATCCAGGATTCTGGGATCGGTATCCCTCCGGAGGATATGGACAAACTCTTCGATCCTTTTTTCTCCACAAAGGAGGGGGGGATCGGCCTCGGCCTCTCCATCGCCCATCGAATCATCGACCAGCACCATGGGAAGATCGAGGTAGAAAGCAACTCTGGAAAGGGAACACGCTTCACACTCTCACTCCCTATTTCTTCTGAGGAGGAAGATGCAGACCATTTTGATCGTAGATGATGACAAATCGATCCGTTACTCCCTCAAACGGATGCTGGAGGAGAATTTTTCCGTTATCACTGCCCAAAATGGCGAGGAGGCATTGGATCGAGTCAGAAAGATCCCTCCCGACCTCATCATCATGGATATCAAGATGCCCGGCCGAAACGGGATCGATGTGTTGAAGGAGATGAAATCGATCGATCCCAAATCCTTGGTGATCATAATGACCGCCTATGGGACTACGGAGACGGCCATCGAAGCGATGAAATACGGGGCCTTCGATTATATCTTGAAACCTTTCCCCATTCCTCAGATGAAAGGATTGGTCGAAAAGGCGCTCTCATTGCGAAGAATGATGAAACAGGAAGTGATCTACGCCGCCACAGAAGGAGAAGAGAAAGGAGAAGGAGAACGGATCATCGGATCCTCTCCCAAGATGCAGGAGATTTACAAAATCGTCGGGCAGATCGCTCCGAGCGATGTCACTGTGATGCTCAGGGGTGAAAGTGGAACAGGTAAGGAGCTTTTCGCACGGGCGATCTACCAGCACAGTACCCGTTCGAATCAACCCTTCCTCCCTGTCAATTGTGCGGCAATCCCTGATACGCTTCTCGAAAGCGAGCTCTTTGGCCATGAGAAAGGATCCTTTACAGGAGCTACTTCCCGTCGCATCGGAAAACTGGAGCAGTGTCACGGAGGAACGATCTTTCTGGACGAGATCGGAGATATGTCCCTATCCACGCAAGCCAAATTACTGAGGATACTTCAAGAAAGGAGTTTTGAAAGGTTAGGAGGAAGGGAAACGATCAAAGTCGACATCCGATTCATCGTCGCAACGAATAAGGATTTGGAAGAAGCGATTTTGAGCGGTAAGTTTCGGGAAGACCTCTACTACCGGCTCAACGTAGTCTCCATCCACATTCCCCCTATGCGGGAAAGAAAAGAAGACATCCCTGAACTGGCATCCTATTTCATAAAGAAGTTCAACCGAGAACTGAAAAAAAACATTGCCGGGATCGCACCATCGGCTATGGAGAAGATCACTTCTTATGAATGGCCAGGGAATGTTCGGCAACTGGAGAATGTATTGAAAAGGGCCATAGTGCTCTGCCAAGGGGAATGGATACTCGAGGATCAACTCCTCTACGAAAAAGGGCGGGAAAAACGGGAAGCCGAAGATCTGGCTAAAAAGCCGATAGAGGATCTTCTCGACATCCTCTTCGAAGAGCTCTCAACGGTGCCAGTTACCTCACAGGATCTGGACATGATCTCCACCCTTGAAAGAGGCCTGATCCTCCGGGCACTCCAGAAGACCAAGGGGAATCAGGTCCAAGCCGCTCTGCTCCTGGGGATCAACCGGAGTACCCTGCGCAGCAAAATGGAGAGGTATCACATTAAGAAAGATGTATTGGTATCGGAAGAAGAGTAATAAAGTTCGGAGTTCGGAGTGAAAACTTCAAATTAAGAACTACATAACACTTTATTTCTTGGAATTCTCTGAACTCAGAACTCATCACTCCGAACTTATTTTGGAGGTAAACATGCGAACACTCAGAATTGGCCTCTGCCAGATCAACACCACAGTGGGTGACATTGACGGAAATACGAGAAAGATCTTGGACTATATCGCCCGGGGGAAGAGGATGGGAGCAGATCTTTTGGCCTTCCCCGAGATGGCGATTACCGGCTACCCTCCTGAAGACCTCTTGCTCATGCCAAAGTTCATTGAGGCCAATCTAAAGGCGGTGAAAAGGATTGCTCAGGCCACTTCCTCCATCACTGCTCTTGTCGGTTTTGTGGATAAAGACGGAGATATCTACAATGCCGCAGCCCTCCTCCATAATGGAAGGATGATCGATGCCTATTACAAAACCTTTCTCCCCAATTACGGTGTCTTCGACGAAGACCGATATTTCAACGCGGGAAAGGAGAATTTCATCTTTACCCTCAAGTCAACCCCTATCGGTCCGAGCATCTGTGAGGACCTTTGGTATCCTGGGGACCCCATCCGAACTCAGGCCCTTCACGGAGGGGCAGAATTGGTCGTCAATATCTCTTCCTCACCTTATCATGCAGGAAAATCTGCCTTTCGAGAGAAGATGATCTCGACCAGGGCTTCGGACAATTTGGCGATTGTGGCCTACTGTAATCTGGTGGGCGGCCAGGATGAACTGGTCTTTGACGGAGGAAGCGTGATCTTTGACCAAACAGGGAACTTGATCGCGAGGGGAAAGCAGTTTGAGGAGGATTTGATCCTCGCTGATCTCGATATGGAAGCGGTCTTTCGAATGAGGCTTCATGATCCCAGAATCAGGAGGGAGAGGTTAGCCAACGAAGAAAAAAGCCTGATGAAAATTGACCTGCCAAATCACAGCCATCCGGTGAGAAAAAGACCTCCTATCCCAAAAAGAGAGAACAAGCCTCTGGATCGCCTTGCTGAGCTCTATGCCGCCTTGGTTCTGGGGACGGGAGACTACGTCCGAAAAAATGGTTTCAAGACGGTTCTGATAGGTCTGAGCGGAGGCATCGATTCTGCTCTAACCGCTGCCATCGCTGTGGATGCATTGGGGAAAAAGGGGGTGGTGGGAGTGGCCATGCCCTCTCAATATTCCTCAAAGGGATCATTGGAGGATAGTCAACTTTTGGCAAAAAGACTTGGCATTCGTCTCCTCAACATTCCGATCACAGAGATATTTCAGGCATACTTGAAGACCCTCTCCCCATCTTTCAAGGGGTTGAAGCCGGAGGTTACAGAAGAGAATATTCAGGCTCGCATTCGAGGCAACATCCTGATGGCCCTCTCCAATAAATTCGGTTGGCTCGTTCTCACCACAGGAAACAAGAGCGAGATGAGTGTGGGATACTGCACACTTTATGGGGATATGGCAGGCGGGCTTGCCGTCTTGAAAGATGTCCAAAAAACTTTAGTTTACGAGTTGGCTAAATACAAAAATAAAATAGAAGGAAAAGACATCATTCCCAAAAATGTTTTCGTCAAACCACCATCTGCCGAGTTGAGGCCGAATCAAAAGGACGAAGACTCCCTTCCCCCCTACCCTATTCTCGATCCAATCCTTCAAGCCTATGTTGAAGAAGATAAGGGAGTGGAAGATATTGCAAAGATGGGTTTCAAAGAAGGGTTAATTAAAGAAATTATTCAGATGGTTGACCGGAATGAGTACAAACGCAGGCAGAGCCCCCCAGGCGTGAAGATCACCCACCGGGCCTTAGGAAAGGATCGGAGACTGCCTGTCACAAATAAATACCGAAATTTTTAGAGTTTTCTTTTTGCAGATGTTCATTTACTCTTAGCCCCTAAATCGGGAAGGATCTCAATTTTTTTATTGACACCTGTATAAAATTACAGTATAAGAGATTTAACTTCATAATTTTTCATGGCTGACCATGGCGATAAGACAATCTTTATTAACAAAACGCCAAGCGGAAATCTTAAGTTTTATCAAAACCCATATTCAATATTCGGGCTTCCCTCCTACCGTTTCTGAGATTCAAGGACAATTTTCCTTTAAATCCCCTAATGCTGTTCAAGAACACATAAAGGCCCTCGTGCGCAAAGGTCAGATCCGACGGAACCCAAATCAATGGAGGGGATTGGAGCTTATGGACTTCACCAAGGGCAGGGATGAAGCTTCTCAATATTCCACAGTTTCCGTCCCATTGATTGGCCGCGTTACCGCAGGACTGCCCGTTTTGGCTGAAGAAAATTTTGAAGGGACAATTTCCGTCGATCGCTCCCTCGTTGGCCGAGCCACAAGACTCTTTGCGCTCCACGTACGTGGCGACAGCATGATAAAGGCTGGCATCTATGATGGAGATATTGCCGTTGCTCAAAAACAATCCATTGCAGATCACGGAGACATTGTTATCGCTTTGCTGGGCGATGAAGCCACAGTGAAAAGGTTCTATCGTAAGAACAAGGTCATCATATTGCAGCCAGAAAATGATACGATGCAGCCTATAAAGATTAGTGAAGGAAGCGATTTCAAAATTTTGGGCAAAGTCATTGCAACGCTGCACCGGATAGGAAATGAGAGATCGGCATGATATAGCATTAGGTCGCTGAAAGCCATGTAGGGCAATGATGAAATGAGAGCCAACCTTAACAAACCGCACCTTTGGAAAGAAGACATCGCTCGTTCTGTAGACTTATACAACGAGTGGTTCCTTAACTTCGCTCCGAACACATACCGGGAAGAGCGTGTAAAGGCTACCAAGCATGTCCAAGAAATGCTCCACCGGACGAAACACCTTCGGAATCTTACGCCGGACGAACTCCGGAGTGATCCTTCTATTCTTTTCGCTCTCCGCATGGCCACTGCTCCCCCTATTGCCCGTGACCGTCTGGTTGGTCTTGCCGGAATCTCAAAATCCCTCGTGAACAACATGGAATTGGAACATCGGCTCCCGCCACAAATGAAAACCAACACACTGGATGCCAATCTCCGGAAGATTACCGAGATGATTATCCGCTTGGTGGACATTGACATTTTCCAATGGCTTGCTGAGGATCGTGACCCGACCAAACAAGAGGTTTACCGAGCTGCAACTATTGTGGCGGACCGCCTCTGTGGAGCCAACGCCGATCCCATCGTTCGCAATGCTCAAGAGAAGCGACAACTTGAAAAAATCAAAAAGTGGCTTGAGGATCGCGGTTACAGCGATATGTCCGGAAAGGTTACGCTGGATAAGATGAAACCGGGGATGTTCGCTTTTCGCTTAAACGTGCCGGGGTTAAAGGAAGACCACAAGTCAGTGAACATCCCTGTCGATGCAGCAGTGACGCCGCTTAAACTGAAAGGCGCCACGTTTCCGTTGATGATCGAAGCAAAATCTGCTGGTGATTTCACCAACGTCAACAAGCGTCGAAAAGAGGAAGCCGCGAAAGTTGGCCAACTTCGAAGAAAGCATGGTAATCGTGTTCGATACATCCTTTTCCTATGCGGCTACTTTGATAGCGGTTATCTCGGCTACGAAGCCTCCGAAGGAATTGATTGGGTTTGGGAACATCGCATAGACGATTTAGTAGCGTTCGGGTTGTAGGCATGGCCTCTATGGAAGAACGAGAGAAGGCTCGCTTCGAACTCCAAGAGCGAATAGATGCTGCCAAGACACAAGCAGAGCGTAACCGGCTTGGTCAGTTCGCCACACCACCGAAGTTGGCTTCCGATATTGTGGCTTACGCTGTTTCCTTGCTCTCACCACGCTTAAAGATCCGCTTTCTTGAACCCGGCTTCGGAACCGGTCCCTTCTATTCGGCTCTGCTACGTCAAGTGCCAGCTTCACGTATCGAAGCTGCGGTTGGTTACGAGATCGATCCACGCTACGCTGAATCAGCAGAGCGTCTATGGAAGGAAACCGCGTTGCGTCTCTATGTCGCCGATTTTACAACGACCGACCCACCGAAGGCCGAAGCTGCAAAATACAACCTTGTGGTCTGCAATCCGCCTTACGTTCGCCACCACCATCTGAGTCAGATTCAGAAGCGGGAACTGCAAAGCTCAATTGCCCGTTATCTCAACTTCGAGATGAATGGGTTGGGCGGCTTATACACGTATTTCATGGTTTTGTCACAAGCGTGGATGGCGAAGGAAGGCGTCGGCACATGGCTCATTCCGAGTGAGTTTATGGATGTGAATTATGGCCACAGGGTAAAAGAGTTCTTGATGAAACGGGTAACGCTTTCTCGTATTCATCGCTTCGATCCGAATAACGTTCAGTTCGGTGATGCCTTAGTATCATCGGCGGTCGTATTTTTTAAGAACTCACCACCACCCTCTAACCATGGAGTTGAGTTTACCTTCGGCGGAATGTTGGTAAGCCCAACGGCTTCGGACTCTATAAAACTTGCCGACCTTCGTTATGTCTCTAAGTGGACAGGATTACCTCAGGGCATTTCACGACTCGTTGGAAAGCATAACGGTGTTACACTGGCGGATCTCTTTACAGTCAAAAGAGGCTTAGCCACAGGCTGCAATGCGTTCTTCATACTCACCACAGAGCAAGTAAGGCAATTTAACCTACCAAAGAAGTTCCTAAAGCCTATCCTGCCAAGTTCAAGAGACCTTGAAACTGATGAAATCTACGCTGATGAGAATGGCGAACCGCAGATACAGAACCGACGCTATTTGCTCTCGTGCGATTTACCAGAAAATCAGGTAAAAGAAAAGTATCCGGTTTTGTGGCGATACCTCGAACGAGGCCTTGAAGCTGGGATAGACAAGCGTTATCTCTGTCAACATCGAGAGCCGTGGTACTCACAAGAGGAACGGCCACCGGCACCGTTCCTTTGTACTTACATGGGAAGACCAACCCGCAGAAGCAAGTCTCCGTTTCGCTTCATCCTCAACCACTCAAAGGCGACCACAGCAAACGTGTATTTACTGCTGTACCCGAAGCCAGATTTGGCCGCATCATTGAGTGACCATCCCGAACTGTATCGGAAGGTTTGGAAGACTCTCTCCTCCATTGCTGCCGAGACACTTATGGAAGAAGGAAGGGTTTACGGTGGCGGTCTCCACAAGTTGGAGCCAAAGGAATTGGCCAACGTTCCCGCAGATACTGTCTTAAGAGTTTTCTCTGACGGAGGGGAATTCAGGATGCGTCGGCAGATGGATCTGTTTGCCTGATAAAACTGGCAATAAGAACCCCACATAGAGGAAAAGATCAACTTGACGTAGAGTGAGGAAATGGGTAGGATGGGGCCATATGCCGAGGCAACAGAGGCTGGACACTCCGAGGGAGCAGAAGTAATCCTCATGGATTACGATGGAACGAATTTCCATAGACAATCAGAAATGCAACGGAAATAGACATGACCCTTTATCGACCGCTGAGCTCCTTGTATTGAGCAGCAGGTATTCTTAGGTTGAATTTGAATAAACGGCCCCTATTCTAATAATTTATGTTATAGAGAAATACCGGATGGTTACGGGTAAGAAGAAATAGGCGAGCCACCAATGTGCTAATAACTTGAAATAATAAGCTTATTTCCTATTTTATTTGCTCTTATTTTTACCAGAATTGAGCGACCAGATGGTGAATATTGATTTCAGAATGCTCATTAATCAGGCCGGGAATGTTGAAGGTGCGAGGGTTTTGTTTCAGAAATTGATTGCCTCATTGGTGCGAGTTAGGTATAAAGATGCTCGCGAAATCAGACCAAGCCCTGGAGATTGGGGAATTGACGTCCTTGTTGGAAAACTGACAGGAATCTCATTGGTTTGGCAAGCTAAGTATTTTATTGATGGCTTGGGTGAGTCACAAAAAGAGCAAGTCAGGACGTCTTTCGCTAAACTAATGATGAAAGTCGAAGAGAAAGGATTGAGTATTAACGCCTGGACTCTTTGTATCCCCCTCTCTTTGTCACCTGACGAAACAGTGTGGTGGGAAAAATGGCAAAAAAGAAATGCTAAAAAGTATAAAATCAAGATAGAACTGATGGATGAAACTGCGATCCGTTCAGAATTGGAATCACCCGATGCTGAACCAATCAAAATGGGATATTTCGGCCAGAACCCTACGATCATGTATTATTTCTTACAGGCTATGGCGAACCGGTCAGAACGGGAAATACAAGAATTACCCGAACCGTCTTTGTATGAGGAAGCCTTATTTATAAGGAAACTTAGGGCAAGAGGGACCGCAGAATACGCCTCTGCCAAGACACAATTTTTTAATGCTGAATTGCTTACCGAAGAGATATTGGACAAGGGAGATTTATCGGAGATTACTGCTATACGCAGCCTCAGAGAAAAACTCCGGTCAATGTGGGAAACGAGGTTCAATAACGCATGTACGATAAACGAGGCAGAAGTCATAAAGGTTTATCCTCTTCTAATGACAGTTATTGAAGAACAGGATAAAGAATCCCTGAGCAGTCAAGAGACAAAGGCGACGTTCGTTCACAAGCAGGGGATGGTCCATCAAATGGCAAACAGATGTGAAGTAGGGTGGACAAGACGGTTCCGTGAGGAATTCAAATAATGCTACCGGAGAGACAGCTTATGTCTGGAACGGATATTCGCCTAAGATTTTCGGCTGAAGATGAAGATTTGTTTAACTCGGCAAGAATATTAATCCTGTTTGACGTTTTACGTGAGAAAGGAAATCTCAATGGCACTAATATTGAAAGAATTGGATATTATGACTTTTTTTCCGCTCAGCCTTTTCTTGTATTTGGGAAAGAGGAAGAAGAGATTAAACAGGAGTTACTACTCCAAGGCTTTGAATCTAACACCGTTGGATACATTAGTTCTTCTCAAAGATTTACGAATAGAAGAGAGAAACTTAAACATTATCTTGCTGGGCTTCTAATGCGCAATCTAATAGACGTAAATAACATCGATGGCCAATTGCTTTACTCGATTACCAACGAGGGTAAACGAATTGCTTCACAATTTAAGTCTCTTTATGGAAAGGCTTATAAGAAAAGCGCAGAGATCGTCACGACCAAGCTTTCTAAAATGAGAGATAAAGAACTATCGGAGAAAGCTAGGCAATGGCTCAAGGCTGAACCGTTTATCATAGACTTATATGACTTTTAGGTGCAATCATATGGCTGGAATTACTGTAAGAACATTGAAGCTCAGAGGGATAGCAAAGGATTATGAATACAGTTTCAGACCTGGACTGAATATTATCTCGGGACCAATTTCAACTGGAAAGACTTCGATACTCGAGCTCATCGATTACTGCTTTGGAGCTAATTCCCATCCGGAACATATTGAGATACAAAAGAAAGCGCGGTCTGCTCTTTTGGAAACTGAAATTAACGGAGAAACCATAGTGATTGAAAGACCTTTATTTACTTCAGAAAGAAAAGCAACTATCCACGAGTGCTCTTTACTAGATATAGGGATAGAACATGTTTCGAAAGTTGTTCAAGCTCGCCAAATACCCGGTCAGGAATCCATAAGCTCATATATTCTCAATAAGATAGGCTTGTTGAATCTCTTGTTGAGAGAAGCTCCTACCAAAGATGGTTCAGATGTAGATATGATGAGTTTGAGAGACATTATGTGGTTTTGTTTCCTACATAACGAAAGACTTGACAACAAGGAATTGCTATTCGAAAGCGTACCGGTAAAAAACATAAAATTACACCAAGTCTTCAACGTGATCTTTAAGGTTCACGCCAATGAATTAAGTCACATTAGTTTACAGATCAAGAGTATGGAAAGTGAAATTTCCAGGTTGAGCGCAGAAATTGGAACTTTGATTGGCTTTTTGCGCGAAAGGCGGATTCCGTCTCGGGATAAGCTTGAAGAAAAACTCGCCATATTGTCCAAATCAGAAATTGAACTGAAAGCGCGTTTAGACAAGATTACTAATACATTAAAAGGTGAATCTAATATAGCTCAGCAATATAGAGTTCAGCTTACAGGGATTGAAGATGACTTGAGGCAATTATCGGCAAATAGGCGAGACAGGGAAAAACTGTTAAAGCGCCTCCTTCCTCTAAGAGGACAATATTCCGAAGACACTAAGAAATTACATTTTTTGCAGGAAGTAAAAAGGATTGTAGATCCCCTTGCATTAATTAAGTGTCCGTATTGCTTGCAGGAAATTAGCCAAGGCAGTGATATACGACGCTGTATGCTTTGTGGGAATGATATTAAAATAGACGCAGTAGAATCCTTTGATGTTAAGAAGGAAATTGGGGGCGTAGAAAGAAAATTAAAGGAATTGAATGCATTTATAGAAGAAATTGACAAGAAGCTTGAGGAGATTAACGGGGATATAAGATTCAAGGAAGGAATTGCTGACAAGTTGCGAAAGCAACTTGATGAAGCATTAAAAGGTTTCGTTTCTCCCTATATTGCAGAAAGAGATGCTATTGTCGGAGAAATAAACAGGATAAGGCAGGAGGTTTTGGATATTGAGACCCAGCAAAGTCTCCATGCTGGTATAGAAGAGCGCATCAATAAAAGAATAAGGTTGGAGGCAGATCTTGAGCTTAAACAAGCTGAGTTGGAATCCGAACGAGGGAAAGTTCGAAATAGGGAAGAAATAATAAATGCAATTAGCAAAAGATTTGGAGAGATACTTGAAGCAGTCAGCTTTCCGAAGATAGAAGCCCCCAAAGTAAACAGTAACCTTGTGCCGTTTGTGAGAAACTTAGAATATCGCAAGATTGGAAGTAGCGGGGCCATGACGTTGTTATCAGTTAGTTGGTTCTTGTCTATATTTGAGTGTGCAATAGAGCATGGTGGTTCTCACCCAGGATTCGTAATGATTGATAGTCCCCAGAAAAATATAGGTCTCAGTGCACGTGTCGATGAACCAGAATTCAGGGATACAAAAATAGTCGAAGGGTTATATCACCACATTATTGAGAAAGCATCGGAATATGAGAGTGCTCAATGGATAATTGTAGACAATGAACCACCAGAAATAGCGCGGGAGTTTATTCGAATAAAGTTTAGCAGAAGAAAAAATGCGCCCCCATATGGATTAATCGATGATGAGGCCGATTGAAGGGGATAGAAGTGATTTCCCTAAACTCAGGGACGAAATAGGGGAACGTAGGGGAAAATGCAACTTGACGTAGAGTGAGAAAATGAGTACGGTGGGACCATATGCCGAGGCAACCGAGTATGGATACTCCGAGCGCTGGCGGTGAGGAAGTTCGGGTATACCAGACAAACCATTCACGATTTTTGGGGGCCGACAGCACTCGGGTTAATCGAGTGAGATTTTTTAAAATGTTTCAGAACCTACGCCTCCATGTTGCGCAAATTTAAAAAGGAGAAAACCATGTTAGACGTGGTCTCAGTAGTTCTTAGCTTCATATCAGTGATACAGAACTTAAAGAATAGGAGGACGGCCGAAGAAAAGCTTCAGGGTATAAGCGATTCTATAGAGAAGGTTGACTTATTTTACAAACTACTACGCGACGCGAAGCAGATTCACGACCAATTTGATAAGTTATTAAAAGCTGGAATGGAGCCTCTTCATAAGCTTATTATGCAAGAAAATGCATACGCAAGGGTCACAGCTCATCATATTGAATTATTTTTCGAATACTACCGAATGATGATAGATACGATGGTGCCATTAGTGCCTATCTCGACAGACCAAGCGAGGCTGCAGAACTTGCCAGTTGAAATCAGAACCTGCATCGAGAAACTGGGTATTGTATATCCACAACTTAGGGATGCAATAACTACATTTGAGCAAAACAAAGCCCACCTTGTAGACCTCCACAAAAAAAAGAACTATGGCGAGGATCTCCGGACATGCGTCATTCTTTTGAACAATGCGGCTAAAGAAATACAATCGAACGCTGATAAAACAATTATGAACGTAGCACCAGTTATCGACTTCATCCATTTCACACTGCGCAACGGAATCAAGGAGCTATGATATGCTATTCAATGCATTATTACTGCGGAGTCAGCAGTTTGACAAGATGATTCGGGAGGGTCACTCGCCCACTTACGGCCAAATGGAGGCGTTTATAGATAGTATCATATTCGCATCTCATGGACATGTCACACCAGAGCAATTGGATAACCTCTGCATTCTCTTTCGAAAGTGGAAGACCATTATCAACCATCTTCACGGTGAGCGATACACCAGATCCATCGACAAGCCCTCCAGAGACTTCGATGTCTCCAAATTTAGCATAGACATTCCAAGCCCGGCAAAAACAGCTGGGCGGCTCCGACCAAATCTACCACTCTTGACGCTAGAGGTACTCATTCGGGCGATAGATCCATATCACGCGTTCTATGATGAAGCGCTTGTCCAAATTGACCCTGAGTACCACCAGAAACGGTCTAACGAGGGAATGCTCAAAGAGGCAACAGATGCGTTCAAACAAAGCGCACTGAAACGGGCCGAGGAACTTTATACCACCGTTATGAAGAACGTGGCAAAGCGAAAGGAGCTCGACTATAATCATCTATTCCAAATATCGTGGTCTTTGCACGGATTAGGCAACATCGAGATGGTTAGAGAGCGTTTGCGAGCGGCTCACCAATTCTTTTGCGCGAGTTATGAGATAAAAAAGCAAATTCCGAATTTGCCAAAGCTGTTCTTGCTCTCGACTCAGGCCAAGATGGTGGCTACCGAACAGGTCAACATACCCGCAAGGGGATGGCATCAAGACCTAATGGAGTTCTTTGTCGTGTTCTCGCATGTCAAGAACGATATACGGAGAGATAATCGAATCTGGAGCCTAAACCTTGAGGAAGACATCCAATTCTGTATCGCGAAGAGCTTGTTTTATCTTGATGATTTTCCAAACGCGAGAAGCTGGCTTGATGATGCGATTCGTATTGCGCTTAAGTGCAACGACGTTCCAGGAATGCTACGGGCTCGTGTCTGGAGAGGCGCAATAGCGAAAAGGCGTCATTACTATTTGTCATTTATTAACGGAATACTTTCTGAGATACCTCCCGAACGTAAGAAGAATCCCTACGTGAGAAGAATCGTGTCAGAGATTAGCCTGCAGGAAATATCTCTGCTTGATGCTGATTACGCAAAAGCAATACAAGACGCCTTTTTGCGTGCCTCTATAGAACCGTTATCATAACTTGCTCGACCATCCACCGGTGAGAAGGCAACAAGAAAAACGAGAAGGAAGGGACTTCGGGGACGTACTTTAGTTATTTAAGTAACTTTGACACGGCGGGACGCGGGTTCTAAAGCATTTTAAGATACTTCTTCAAATCTGCCGCTTCTTCAGACTGACCGCCAAATCGCAAAATGTCTTCCTCGCATTCGCCATTTTTTCTCTTCCGTATCCCCGACCGCAACTCCGATTGTTCTCAGATCATGGCAGCCAGGCATTGGCAATTAGATATTTCATTTACTCACCGATCTGGAAAGCAATCGGGGGCTGGTCTTAGGCTTGGACAGGCGAAGGTGCCTGATTTTGAAAGGGGTCTTTTTTCAAACTCCAAAGAAAATAGGGAAAGGCATATCTGGGACGGGACGTAGGTTCTAAAGCATATTAGGATCTTTCTTCAAATGTGCCGCTTCTTCGGACTTACAGCCAACTGGCAAAATGTCTTTCTCGCATTCGCCATTTTTCTCTTCTGCATCCCCTATCCCAACTCCGATTCTTCTATTCTCTCTCCTTAGATCCTTTTGCTTCAATCGCCAAGTTGTTTTAGAACCTACGTCTTGTCCCACTGCGTCTAAAGGTCAAGAGATTCCCTTTTTTTCTTCTTGACAGAAAAACATCCCCATGTCAAAATGTATCATGAAAATCAAAAATCATACTTTCAAATTTCATGGTACTAATTTCTGATGATAAAACGACTGAACCTTAACCGGCAGATTCAACAGGCCTTGAAACGTAGTCGTGTGGTGGCCCTGATCGGTCCCCGCCAATGCGGCAAGACAACGATGGCAAGGGAGTGGGTATCAGCCGACTCACCTAATTACTTCGATCTGGAGGATCCCCAGAGTCTCGCACGACTCGATGAACCGATGACCGCATTGAAGCCGTTAAGCGGAGTGGTGGTTATCGACGAAGTCCAGCGTCGTCCCGATCTTTTTCCGATTCTTCGCGTGCTCGTAGACCGAAGGCCACTGCCTGCCCGGTTTCTGATCCTGGGGAGCACCTCGTCAGATTTTCTCAGGCAGTCAGCCGAATCATTAGCCGGGAGAATTGAAACAATAGAGATGAGAGGGTTTTGTTTGGATGAGATAGGATGGAAGGCCCAGATGAGGCATTGGTTCCGAGGGGGATTTCCACTCTCCTATCTGGCACGGACCGAAAAGGACAGCGAAATATGGCGTAAGCAGTTTATCCAGACCTTTCTGGAGCGTGATCTTGTACAATGGGGTATCAACATTCCTGCCCTTACCCTTCTTCGTTTCTGGACGATGTTGGCCCATTATCATGGGCAAACATGGAATGCCGCTGAACCGGCCCGCTCCTTAGGGGTGACTGAACCAAC
>Ga0299912_10002421_pt1 | contig 15271 bp, 9 predicted proteins | sample RVTome_2_FD_207667 | JGI IMG/M metagenome (GOLD analysis project Ga0299912, IMG submission 207667) | Soil microbial communities from uranium-contaminated site in the Upper Colorado River Basin, Wyoming, United States - RVT95D214 (version 2) ... | reverse complement strand
CTGACTTGTACACCTCAACAGTGTAGTCAGCGGCAGGAAGGAGATTGCTGAATGTCCAGACTCCGGAAGTATTGCTGTAACCGGTTGTCTTGAGCACGCCAGCCTTTTTCAGGTAGACTCTTGCTCCCGAAATAGGGGTAGTACCATTGGACTGCATCACAGTTACTGTGATCTTGGACTTTGTGATTGATGTCCCTGCCACTACCTTAACCTTAAAGACCTCAGAAGCTACGAGATTTCCTGAAGAAGCGCTGTGGACAACGTTGTACACACCTGCGTTTGCGTAGGTGTGTGTAAAGGCTGCGCCGCCTACGCCTGTTGATACTGCACCGTCACCCCAGTTTATGGAAACGCCCAGGCTGCTTTGAGCCTCATGGTTGTTGCCCGCGGAAGTATCGGTAATAGTTGTTGCAGCACCTTTGAGAACGTCAGCGCCACCAGTGTGGGATACTGTAGGAGGAAGTTTTGATGCGTCATGCATGCCGGCAGCATAGACCACGAGAGCAGTCTCGTCGAAGTACATAGCCCCGTTCTTTGTTGCGGATGCGCCCTGGCTCCCACCGTGACACTCTCCGCAGGCGACGTCTGCATTGATAGCACTTTGATGCTGCGTCGTATGACAGCTCGCGCATGTTGCCGGCGTTCCAGTGCCTGCCGGATGCTTCATTGTTGACATAGTTACAGTGTGGCAGGCTGCGCAATTGTTGAGGTTTGTTAAGGCCGCCTGCCGGCTGGAAGTGTAGCCCAGAACTTCACCCTGGCTGAGGGTGTTGCCGACAGGCGCACAATCAGCAACATTAGCGAGGTCAATGACGTTTGCTGTCCCGTCTGATTTTATGGTGGATAATTTAACTGCAACCCTCTTTATTCCACCAATTGTTGTCTGGACTAAACCCTCTATAGTGCCACATGCTGTGTCGTCCTCTGTAGGGTTCGTAAAGAGTTTGTGGGTCTTGTCGAAGAAGCCTACAGACTTGGTGTTGTAATCTGGAGATGAAGAATTGCTGCTTGAGTGGCACATTACACAGCCGCCGCCTTCTGTTGAGCCGAGGATGTAGTTGCACGTAGTGCCTTGACCAACGCTGCTTCTGTCAACGCATTTGCCGCCCTTCGGCATTACATCGTGGCTGACGTCAAAGGTGTTGATGTAGAAGTTCATAACAGGGGTCGAAACTCCTGAGGCAGTGGCAACCCTGGAAACCATATCTGTTATTTCATCAGTGGTATTAACGATCAGCGATGTGTCTCCACCCTGGGCAGCGTTAAGGTTCCAGCTCCGGCCTGCTGCCAGCTCAGCAGTTCTTCTCGCCTGTGCTGCTGCTGTTGCAGCCCTCTGGAAGGTGGGCTTGATCGGGCTGTTGTCGGTCCATACAGGCACGACAGTGGTAGAGAGAGGCTCTAACATTATCGTATCGCTCGTGGATGATTTGCGCCACATATAGAGAGGCTTTGCATTCACACCCAGCTTATTCTCTGTGGTCTGGTTCCTTTCAAAGGTCCTGAAAGGTCCTACTGTAAAGTCAGCGATTTCCCAGTCCGCCGGGCCATTGACTACAGGGATATGACATACTCTGCAGTCGAGCTTGGCAAGGTGGATGGCAGGCAAGCCTGTATGAGCAGGTACAGGAGCGTCGCCTGTGTTCGGATGTGTACCGTCGATATGACAGCCTGCACACTTGACAGTGTTGTCGATCTGGTCCATGTTCTTGCCGTCAGGAAGGTTGTCGCCCTTTGCGAACTGGTGGTCGATCTTCTGCACAGTCAATGCAGGATAGATAACGACACCATGACTATCCGTAAGCGCCGGGAAGGTGCCGGAAAGATTATAATGGCAGACCGAACATGTCTTGTTGCCTCTGGTGGCATCCATATGGGCATCAGGGTTGTTGCCGTCATTGATGGATTCCGCCCTCTTGCCGCCTTCTGGTTTGCCTTTGGCCACTTTCCAGTCTATGGGATTCATAGTGCCTGCGCCTGCGTCGCCATCAGCGATAGTGCCTGCAGGCATAAGCCTCTGCCATGCAGCAGCGCCGAAGGGCTTGCCTGCGGGCCCGCAGTTAGCGTTCGTGGGAGCTGCCGCGCAGTCGGCCCACCAGCTTTTGTCCATAAAATGGCATACAGAGCAGCTGCTGTTTGTCGGGGCCTTCAGGATCTTGTCTGCAGCAACTGTATCGCTCAGCCATGACATTCCGGTTACGTTCGGCTGATTGCCGCCTGCTGCCTTCTGGGTTATATGCAGGAGACCTGTGTCTCCTGTCCCTTTTCCGACCAGGCCGAGGGACGCAGAGAGCTTGGGCGCTGTCTGTCCGCCCATTGCTGAGCCGATCGCGCCATAGTTTCTCTCGGTCTGGGTGTACTGATCCGCATAGTGGCACATGAGACAGTCTGCCTCTGCGACACCGCCGCTCGTCCAGTTTGCGACCCTTGAGACAATGCCTGAACCTGATACGAAAGTGAAATAGTCACCATTTTTCGGAGATGGGTTTGCAAATAAGTCTGCCCCTCCTTCACCTTCGATAAGTCCGCTGACACGTCCGTCATATCTGTAGCCTTCTCTGTCATACTCTAATGCGCCTCCGCCCGGATGGCAGAAGGAACAGCCTCCGTGCGCGAAGTCAAAGGAACTCATGTCAAATTTACCGTTAACTGTTTCCGTCAAGCCCGCCAACTGGCGGTTTGAAGGTGGTCAATATTTGCCGTACATGCCGCCGGAGCTGGTAAAATCAGCCTGATGGAAGAATTCCCTCTGGGCATCTCCCCAGTCGAGGTTTCTTCCCTGCTGGAAGTGATAGCCGGATGTGACGCCATGTTTAGGGTAAGGCACCTCATAGGTGGGTAATCCTGTGCCGTGGTTCTTTACTGCAAGGGCCGGATCGCTTTCATAGGTGTGGCAAACACCACAGGTCTGTTTCGGGCTGTAAGGGGTGGAACTCCCGACTGCAATGGCATTACCGTCTGCATCTTTGAGAATGACAGGCCCGTCAGAATGGGCGCCAAATCCAAGTGATGCATACCCTATGAGCCCTATCGCAAGGGCGATCATAAAGAGTAATAAACTTCCTCTTTTTTTCATGCATGTCTCCTTTTAAATTTTTTGAAGTTTTCCGTTTTCTTCAATCCTTAAAATATCTGCACACTAATTTTGATGTTGCACCTCCTTTGAGTCTGCCAAAAATATTAGGGGTTATATGTAATAAAGCAAGTAAAATGCCTGATAAGCAGTATTGAAAATATCCTTAAATTACAGGATGTTACAAATTCACATTGAGGAGTTAGCGTTGAATTGTTAAGTTGCAATGAACGAATTGCGCTGATTTGTTAAACTGTGTTGAACGAATTGCGCTTATATGTTAAACTGCATCAAGCAAATTCATAAAAGAGGTTGCCACTTAAGCATGATTAAGAAGTTTCTAAAAAAACAGGAGTTTTTAATGGAGGTCTTTGAGACCGTGAGAGATGGCCTCATGGTGGTGGATAAAGAGGGGCGTATATTGTTCTTTAACAGGGCAGCCGAAGAGATAACAGGGTATCGGAAGGAAGAAGTGATAGGGGGGCCCTGCATGGTGCTTGACACAGACACGTGCGTGGTCTCTACTGGATCGGGAAGACAGAAGCGTTGCGCCCTTTTCAAAGATGGCATAGTAAGAGACAAGCAATGCAGGATCAGGCGCGGTGATGGAAGGGCTGTATACCTTATGAAGAATGCTGTTGTTCTAAAGGACGATAATGGCAAGATCATTGGGGCCGTGGAGTCCATGACTGACGTAACTTCCTTACATATGAAGGAAATGGAACTGGAAGAACTGAAGCAGGATTTAAAGGGGGAATACTCCTTTCATGGTTTGTTAGGGAAGTCCGCTTCTATGCTGAACTTATATGAGCAGGTCAAAAACGCAGCGAGGAGTGAAGCCCCTGTGCTGATATACGGCGAAACCGGCACCGGCAAGAATCTTGTTGCAAATGCGATACATGCGCTGAGCAGGCGTAAGAATGGACCGTTCATACAGATGAACTGCGCATCGCTCAATGAATCGCTTTGTGAAAGCGAGCTCTTCGGCCATAGAAGAGGTTCCTTTACCGGCGCCATAAATGACAGGATGGGGAGGTTCGAGGCCGCACATAACGGCACCTTCTTCCTTGATGAAATAGTGGACATGCCCCTGTCAATGCAGGTAAAAGTCCTGAGGGTCCTTGAGGAGAAAGTGGTTGAGCGTGTTGGCGATCACGTATCTTTTCCTGTGAATATAAGACTCATTTCAGCCACAAACAAGGATTTGCATGCCCAAATCGCAGGCAGCCGGTTCAGGGAGGACCTCTTCTACAGAATAAATTCAATTTTCATCCAGATACCTCCATTGAGGGAAAGGACCGAGGACATTCCCCTCATTATCAGTTACTACCTGAAAAAGATCTCCTATGCAAACAGCAAAGACATTGGGAGAGTCAGTCCTCCGGCAATGGAGCTTATTGATAATTACCAATGGCCTGGAAATGTGAGGCAGCTTATCAATGCCCTTGAGCATAGCTCTGTCACTGCCGAGGGTGATACCATCGAGGTATCCGACCTTCCGAAATATCTGTTAAATGCGGAAAAGGCAAAGGTGGATAAAAATGCCATTGAGCATAGCCCAGTCAACGACAAGGGTGATACCATGGACGTCTCCGACCTGCAGAACTATCTCTTCCATGAGGAAAAGGCGAAGGTGTATAAAAATGCCCTTGAGCGTGAAAAGATACGGTCAGCCCTTTCCCTGTATAAAGGAAACAAGACTCTTACCGCAAAGCACCTCGGCATGAGCAGGGTCACCTTATGGAAAAAGCTCGAAGAACTCGGTCTGATATTCAAACCAGCTCAGTAGTGTCCGACACTTAAGTGAATAAATTTAACTGGTTTTCTGAATTCGACATTTCCAGTTGCATGGTTGTTTCCGTATTTGAGTTTTTACGGCGTTCTCCGAAGTGCCATAGAAACTCTTGATGCGCAGGTTTTGCTTTATCCATTTGAAGAAGAGCTCTACTTGCCAGCGGCAACGATACACGACGAAGCTTGCCGGGATAGTCTTTGAGCGAATAATTGTTTGATCGTACCGGAGGCCAGTTGCTCGATCGACATGATGAGAATAAATTCTGCGGCATTTAAATAGGGACCCCGGGGAAATTAAAAAGAGGAGGTGGAAAATTCCCCACCTCCTCCGGGATGCTACTTGTGATACAGTGAAAAGTTACGGTGTTACTGCACTGACAGAAAGAGGGACATCACCAGTTGTAGTATCAGCGCTTACCTGTGCACTCATTTTACCTACTCCATTGCCGAAATTAACGCCTGACTTGTAGACTTCAACAGTGTAGTCAGCGGCAGGAAGGAGATTGCTGAATGTCCAGACTCCGGAAGTATTGCTGTAGCCGGTTGTCTTGAGCACGCCAGCCTTTTTCAGGTAGATTCTTGCTCCCGAAATAGGGGTAGTACCATTGGACTGGGTCACAGTTACCGTGATTTTGGTCTTTGTGGTTGATCCTAGCATCACCTTCGTCTGGAATACAGCTTCGGACGCTGTTTTGCCATCAGTGTCAGTAGCCGAGTGGACAACATTGTATGTGCCCGCGTTTGCGTAGGTATGTGTAAAGGTTGCTCCGCCTATGCCTGTTGATGTTGTACCGTCACCCCAGTTTATGAAAATGCTGAGAGCGGTCTGGGCATTCTCAGGGTCCGTGGAAGCATCGACAATGCTTGTTGCAGTTCCCTTGAGGACATCAGCGCCACCAGTGTGGGAGACTGTCGGGGCCTGATTCGAGAGGTTGATGTGAATGCCCTGCGCAGTAGCCATGGCCTGGGCCTGAGTAAGAGCTGCGCCACTATAGTCGTTCATGTATGGGTCATGGCATTTTCCGCAGGCATAATCAACAGTGATGTAGTTCTGAGCTATTGTCTTGCCAGCAGCGTTAACTCGACTTATTGTCGTTGCGGTTGGGTCGATCTTGAAGATATGGCCTGCTACATCTCCGGTCTTACCCCAGGCAGCAATCCCATTGGTGGTGCCTGTGGCCTTCTCGCTGGTTGCCGACTGCGTCGATGAAGCCATGTGGCAGTCAACGCAGGTGATGTCGCCCATGTTGTATTTCAGGTCCTTGCCCGGATGGCAACTTTCGCAGGAGACAACTGCTCCTCTTGCCTCTGCCGACAGATCATTGTCCGTGATGCCCATGGCTGTTGCAATGGCATCTGTGACTTTATGCGCACGCTTGTGAGGATCGTGGCAGGCGATACAGGTCAAATCAGCATGAGCGCCGTCACCGCTGTAACCGAAGACCTGGTTGAACTGCTGATGATGGCCCTCGAACCCGGTCGTAGCGTTGGTAGTGGACCCGCCGGTAAGAATGGCCTCATTGGAGTTGCCTCCGCATTCATCACCATAACCGAGTGCGTTATTATTTGTTCTGATATGGCACTTTGCGCAGATTTCGTATGAATTCGCGCCATGGGTAACATTAAGACTGCCAATGGGATTGGGGTTTGTGCTAGGAAGCACAGCTGTGGTGGAATGAGCTTCGCCAGGGCCGTGGCATGCCTCGCACTGTACGCCGCTGTAAGTCCATTCACTGCGGAACCCGCCGGGTGCAGTAGTGGTCAGGCCGGTCGAAGCCCAGGGTTCGGTCCTGCCGCTGCCGAGTGGCGTACTGCAGAGCGCGTCAGTAGAACTCGTGCCGTTTGTGTTATGGCAGATTGCGCAAGAGTATTTCTTTGTAGCGCTGCCATATGTTGACCAGTTTGCACGGTGACCCTTGGGGTCAAATGTAGTATCTGCAGCAAGCATGTTAAACTGGGCCCCGGTAGGGCTTGCAACACTGCTTGACCAGATATATCCGGTCGCTGTGTTATCCACAGTGTCTTTGACGCCCCATCTGGCCTTCCAGCCGAAGCCGCCGATAACGTAACTGACTGCCGACCAGTCGAGCTTGCCGTTAACGTCGGTAACTTTGACGTTTGCTTCACTGTTGGGATTGAGAAGATCAGCTGTATTAGGCATAGTTGCCGACAGAAGCGCTGAAAGCGGGTCTGTGCCTGAGGTAGGTGTTGCGCCGTTTGTAACCCTGACCTTATAAGGATGTCCTGATTTTACGAAATCACTGTACTGGGTGGTATGACAAACTCCGCAGGCAGCAGAGCCTACATAGCCACCATCGATTGCCGCGTTTGCGTCTCCTGCCGGCAGTAGGAAGAGCGCTGACAGTGTCAGCACCAAGGCCAACACAAGCCATTTGTTGTTAAACTTCATAATATTATATCTCCTTATTAGATATTTTTGTCTTTCAGTCAGACCGATGCTACATGGGCTGACAGCCTTTTGACGATTCCTAACCATTCGATTTTTCTCTCTTTCAATACCTCCTTTGTGTCTGCCATTACTTTCTTAGATTTGGAGGCTAACGGGGGTTTCGCCTTCTTAACCATATAAGCAATAATGAGGCCAATGATGTAACAATCTGATTTTAAAGAGATATTTGAACTTTTTGGGTATGTGTTGACAAGAGATAAAAGTTTCCGTGAAGTTAAAGCTTTAAAACTCCCTTATATTTCAACTACTTATCAAAAAATAACCCTCTGTCTTGACAGGGGTAGTTTTTTGGTTAAATTCCCGATAGCTATGTCATTATTGACACATTTATAAAAAATCATTGTTTTTTAAGGAGTTAAAGAAAATTACAAGGCTGGATTCCGGCTTGGGTGTTCTACAAAAAATTGGTAAATGTCGTGAAGTGGACACCCGGCTCAATAGGTATTGGAATCCAGTGCATGGGCCCTCTTGAAATGCTCCTCAGCCTTTTTATGCCAGCCCCTCGCTGCGTAAGCCTTACCGAGATTGTAGTGCGTGAGTGCCAGATTGGGGTCGAATTCCAGAGCAGCCTGAAAATAGGTTATTTCCCTATTTGAGTCACCCTTTGCTCTGTATACGACGGCTATGTTGTTGTAGATTTCCGGGTTACGCGGCTCCAGCGACAGGGCATAGCTGAATTCCTCAAGGGCTTTATCGAGCAGCCCTTTTTTGCCGAAGGCCACGCCGAGACTGTTGCGGGCCCGCGCATAATCGGGCCTCAGAGCAAGGGCGGCCAGAAACTGCTCTATGGCCTTGTCGTTCCAGCCTTTTTTCATATACGCATGTCCCAAACCATTGCGCACTTTGGCATTATTCGGGCTCTTTATCGCTACATCCTCCATCAGCGTCACCTCATTTTGCCAGACCGTGTTTCTGGCCCAGGTGGCCGCAGTCAGGGTAACGATAAGCGCAACAAAGCCCGGAATGACCGCTTTCCCTATCAGCGGTCTGCCCTTTACTCTCAAGGCGATGAAAGAAAGAAAGGCTGCTAAAGCAATAAAGGCCCCAACCGACGGCAGATAGAGCCTATGTTCGAAGATTACGTCCTCGATCGGGACAAAGCTCGATTCTACTGAAAGCGCGATGAAAAACCAGAGGATGCCGAATCCGATAAGACGTGAATAGTCAATAGTGAAAGGTGAATCGCCCGCCCCAGGCGGGTCTGTTCTCCCCGGCGAATCCGCCTGTGTGCGGACCGAGGCGGATGAAACGTGGCTTGTAGGGGCAAGCCCCCCATGTTTACCATCTTGTTCGTCGGCCTGCCTGCTTGTCGGCCTGTCAGCTTGTTGGCCTGTCTGCTCGTCGGCTTGCCTGCTTTTATATAGCAGATACAGCGCGATTCCGAAGAGTGTTGCGAGAAAAAGAAAAGACAGAAATACCGGCGGGTTGAAAAACGAGCGGTACATCGGGTAATCATAATAGAGATTCTGGTTTACAGGGAAAATAATGAGCCGAATGTAAGTTGAGATCACCCGCATCTCTGTCATCAGGTAATCCCACCTCGCCATGTCGGTCTGCACCCTCGCCTTTTCGCTGAGATCCGATAGCGCCTCTCCCAGAGGTTTGTCTATATGCAACATGCTTATCGTAATGATCACCAGGGTCAGTAAAACGGGAATGAGCAGCAGAAGTTTTCTCTTTAACGTGGACCTGAAAAAGGTGAACTCGCAAAGGAATATCATGAGTGGAAGTGTGAATGTGATCTCTTTCGTTTTCATAGCGCAGACTGAGGAAAGCAAGCAGAGCAGATAGCTTGCCAGCCTTCCCGTTCGGCTGCTTGTCAGCCTTCCTTTGATATACATCACTACCGACAGAAGATAAAACAGCGTGGCAAGAGAGCTAAATCTCTGGACTATATACGTGACCGCCTGTGTCTGAATTGGGTGGGAGACGAACAAAAGGGCGACGGCAAGGGCAAAAAGCCGTGAACCGTGAATCGTGAATCGTGAATCGGTTTTTGACTCCTGATCTTGGTTCCCCGATGTTTCACGTTTCACGTCTAACGTTTCACGTCTAAAATACGGCGTCTGAAACGCAAGCAATACCAAAAAATAGACCAGGCTCGCGTTGATTAAATGAATGGCAAGATTTACGATATGATACCCGGTCACATCGAGCCCCCCGGCGTAATAGTTCAGCGCGAAGGTGAGATATCCGACAAAACGGCGGGGATTGTATTCGTAACCTTTGGAACTCGAAATGAAATTATAGAGGTCCTTTATTACAGGGTTGCCGGCAATGCCCGTTTCGGCATTGAGATCATCGAATACGAAGGGTACATTGAAGACATTCGAGTATGCGATGAGCCCGACCGCAGCAATAAGGAAAAGGTGATAAATGGGCAGCGAGCGATATTCCCCGCGGTTTAGCCACGAGGTTAGCGAGCGAATATAATGGAAAAAATATGCCTTGTATTGAGATTCCCTGCGGTCTTGCCGGAGGGAGTCTTCAATCCTTTTATTTCTCATGATAACTGAAATACTACGATCGTCGGCCAGAATTAGTCAATCAAAGACACCCATCCGGAATCCACAACCTGAAACCGTGAACCACAGAGTTCACAAGACGTTAGAGAAAGAAGCAGAATGGGTGACAGCCGATATCACTTCATGGCCCTGATTATATTCGTGTTAATTCGTAAAATTCGTGGCTAATAGCTCTTTTCAGGATAATCAGTCATGGTGTTCTTTCGTCTCCCTGAATTCTTTTGAGGTGATCAGATATCTTCTCATCAGCCTCTGTAAGTTGGCCCTGTCGAGCTTGAGTTCTTCAGCAGCTTTTGTGATGTTGCCATTATGCTTCACAAGGCACCTGTTGATAAGCGAGCGATTAAACCCATCGATAACTTTCTTCTTTATCTCAGTATACGAGCCACCGTCCATGTATTGAAGGCACGTTGATTTGTCTATCTCCGGCGGCAGATCATCCAGCATTATCGTATCGTTATCCGTGAAAGTGGTAAGCATATCTATCAGATTTTTCAATTCTCTGACATTTCCCGGCCAGTCATAACGGGACAGCATGCTCAGCGCTGCAGGATGAATTTTCTTCCTTCCCGCAAGAAAACGTTTTATTAGAAGGGCGACATCTTCCCCCCGCTCCCTCAGGGGTGGAAGAGGTACAGTCAAAACATTGATCCGGTAAAAGAGGTCTTCCCGGAACCTATTCTGCCGCATCATCTCTCTGAGGTCCCTGTTGGTTGCACAGATGACCCTGACATTGACGGTTATTTCCTTATTGCTGCCTAAAGGCATGAAACTACTTTCCTGAAGGACCCTCAGGAGTTTTGCCTGTATTGAAGGCGGAGCGTCTGCGATCTCATCCAGGAAAATAGTACCGCCGTCCGCATATTCAAAAAGTCCTTTCTTGTGACCTAAGGCCCCGGTGAAGGCCCCCTTCTCATGCCCGAACAATTCAGATTCGAGAAGTGTCTCAGGAATGGCAGAGCAATTCAACGAGACAAGCCTCCCTGTTTTTCTCCTCCCGGAAAAATGTATCGCCCTCGCAACAAGTTCCTTGCCGGTCCCGCTTTCACCTGTTATAAGTACTGTAGCATCTGTTTGCGTGACCCGTTCGATGAGCCTGTAAATGTCCTTCATCGCTTCGCTTTCACCGATGATGTTCTCGGGCCGGTATTGCGTATCGACGAACTTCCTGAGGTTGAGGTTGTCCTCTGAGAGTCTCCTTTTTTCGAAAAGATTTCTCAACTTAAGAGACAATTCATCTGTGTCGAACGGCTTTATGATGTAGTCGTAAGCTCCCAATTTCATCGCTTCTACGGCATTCTCGACCTTTGCGTAGGCGGTCATGATGATCACATCGGTATCGAAGGATTCTGCTTTGACGATCTGAAGGACCTCCATTCCGTCCAACCCCGGCATGTTAAGGTCAGTCAGAACAACATCTACGCAGTTTTCCCTGAGGTATTTGATCGCATCCTCAGGATTGGAAAAAGCGGCAACAGCATAGACTTCTTCAAAATGTCTCTTAAGCAGACGGCAGAAAACCAGATCGTCATCGATAATGAGGAGTCTACCCTTCAAAACAACCTCCGTTGAAGCTCATGAAAAATGAAAAATGTTGAGTCGTTGAGTCCTACACAACCACTTAACCTCTCAACCACTTACCGACTTACCCACTAAACCGCAATCGGCAGGGAGATCGTAAAGGTCGTGCCTTTCCCTTGATCGCTTTGCACTTCTATATCGCCGCCGTGGCCTTTGATCATACCATAACTGATCGAAAGACCAAGCCCGGTCCCGGATTCTTTGCTTGTATAAAAGGGGCTGAATATCTTATTTATCTCGCTCTCGGGGATACCGCAGCCCGTATCCGATATGCGTATAACAATATTCCCGCCATTTCCTTCCGCCGAGGTCGATACACTGAGTTCGCCCCTGCCTGACATTGACTGGAGTGCGTTGACAATAATATTCATAAAGACCTGCCGCAACTGTCCGGGAACTGCCATGATGCCAGGTAGACTGTCGGCGAGGTCCTCTGAAATTACGATCTTTCTGTACTCTGTCTGGTATTTTACAAGGGCCAGAATGTCGCGGATTATGGAGTTGACATCAGTCAGAGACTTGTCCTTTTCGGGTGTACGGGCAAAATTGAGCATGCCTCTGAGGATGTTCCTGCACCGGTGCAGCTCCGATTCTATAATGTCCGCGTCTTCAGCGTCCTGCGCAGAAAGTCTTCCCTTTATCATCCCGAAATAGCTGATGATTGTGGAGATCGGAGTTGCGAGTTCATGGGCGACTCCCGAGGCAAAGGTCCCGACTACGGAGAGTGTCTCGCTGCGGAGCATGTTCTCGTGGGTGATACGCAGTTCCTCCTTCGCCTCCTCGATCCTGCGCTCAAGATCGCTGTTTAAGTCCCGGAGTTCCAGCATGAGAGACTCCTTCTGCCGGGTCGTGCGGTTGAGGTTGTCGGTCATGGCGTTGAAGGTCTCCGCCAGAAATCCTATCTCGTCGTGCGAGACTATTTCGACCTTCGCGTCGTATCTGCCTGAGGCAACGTTCTCGATGCCCTTGACCAGTTTCAGCACCGGGCCGGTAATCGACCGCATGATAACTGCGACAATAATTATCGAAAGAAAAACACTGATGACAATCGCGACTATGATCGAATAGGTCGCGCGCTTTATAGCGGTCACCTGGAACGCTTCCATTTTCTCATTCATCTTCAAGGCCGCATGCCGTATCGTATTCATTGTGTCAATGATCTCGTCGCCGTCCTTTGCGGCATCCGCGTCGAGAGACCTCGCAAGCTCGAAATCACTGAGCGTCACGATGCGGCTGATTTTCTCTTTATATTTCCTAAGAAGGAGGTGCATATCTTCGATCATAGTATTGAGGGTATCGACTTTCCCCTTTGCCGAGTGGCAACTGTTGCATGAGGTGTTGCCGATGTAGCCGATGTATTCGCTCCTGGTGAGGGTGAGCAGCTCTTCGAGCTGCAGCACGGAATCGACGAGGATGTTGATGTCCCTGCTCAATCCTGCCTGGTGACGGTAAAGCTCAGCCTGCGCTCCCTTCAGGTTGATAAGAATATTGTTGTACCTGCCGATGATCTCTTCCTGGTGCTCCTTCAGTTCGTGATTGGCGGTGATGATCTGGAGGTTCTTCAGGATAAAGATGCCTGAGGTAATGAATATGAGCGTTATGAGACCAAGGCCGAGTATGAGTTTCCTTTTCACTGTTTTTCCTTTATTCTGCGGGCTTCAGGCTTCCCCTCTCTGCCGATGGCCTCAAGGGCGAAAGTCTCCGGTTTCAGGCCAAGTGTATTGAGCATCTCAAAGATAGGCTCAAACTCGGATTTCTTTGTCTCGATGAAACGGACGGCCCCTAGGGTCGAGAGGACTTCCTTACCCTCAGGCGTTTTTTCCATGTTCATGATGGCCTCACGTAACCGTTCTTTCAAAATCTTGTCGGTATCTTTCCTAGCCCCGAAGATATTTGCAGGTACCGGTGAGGAGCTGGCGAGGATAATCAACTTCTTTTTTATTAAGGGATTTTCTCCAGCCAATCTGTCGAAAATCTGGTCGCTCGCGCAGCCTATGTCGGCATCTCCGGTAAGGACGGAAAGGACCGAGGCGTCATGGCTTCCCGTATAAATAACCTTGCTGAAATAATCTTCAAAACGCAAGACGCCCTTTTTATAGAGGTAATACTTCGGAAATATATATCCGGCGGTTGTAGACTTATGAACGAGAGCGATCCTTTTGTGCTTCCATGTCCTCACATCATCTGTGATGCCCTTGTCCTTAAGAGCGAATATCAACCCCCGGTATGTTGATGTGCCATCTTTCTTAAAGGGTCTGGCAATTGGCTCGATATCGATCTTCGAGTTCATCACAATATAGCCGAGGCTCCCGAAGAAGACCGCGTCTACTCTTTTCTGGAGCATCTCATTATAGATCGCATCATAACTGTCAAGAAGTTTTGTCTTTACCGGTATGCCAAGGGAGCGGGAAAGGTAATCAGCCAGCGGTTTGTAGCGTTTTTTCTGCTCGAAGACGTTCTGCGCCGGAAGCAGGGCGATCACGAAACTGTCGGTTGAAATATGGTTTGCGTCGACGGCAGGCTTCTCCACATCCTTTTTTTCAAAGCAGGCTGCCAGAGAAAGGAGTGTAAGAAAAATCGCGCAGACAACAGGCATCCTCTTCATATGTCTAAACATATCATAATATATCAGAGCGGCATCGCAAAAAGTAAGAGTGTAGTCTGAGCTTACTGACTTATATACGGTTTACCGGTCAAAAGGCATCCCGAGCAAGTTCGTGCGCCCCTGCTGAAATGCTCCCTCTTATTACGTTTAATCGGATAAGATAGTATCCAATAATCTTCCAGACACTTTCCGCTCTATTTTAATTTTTTTACTATTATGTCTGAATATTCTTTATAGGTTTCGGGGTCGGTTTTTTGCAGGCATTTAGGACATATGCCGTGAGTAAAGGAAGCGTCGGAATGATCTTCGATATATTTTTCAACTTTTTTCCAATAACCTTTATCATCACGTACTTTTTTGCACCAGGCACAAATTGGTATTAAACCTGTTAAGGTATTGATATTATTAAGAGCATCCCGTAGATCAGAGATGAGTTTTTCCTTCTCAGCCTCCATCATTTTTCGCTCAGTAATGTCTCTGACTATTTCAATTCCGGCAATAATCCTGTTGCTGTCATCCAGTAAATTTGAAGAAGTTACTTCAACATATTTCAGTCCTTTGTCAGAAATTACGCTCCTGACATCCTTATGGACCCTTCCATCAAGAAAAGACCTTGAAACAGAGCAGTTTTCGCAGACCTGGCCCCTCTTCTGATAGGCTTTATAACAGTACTCGCCGACATTGTATCCAAAAAGTTCTCTGTGTGACTGGTTTTCATAAATAATCCTGAAGTTAGTATCAATAATCCTGACTCCGTCTCCTATAACATTGAGAAGTGAGATTATAGTCTCTTCAATTCTCGGATAGGACCCTTTTAACAGCTGGTGCAGTGTTTTCATCTCACTTATTCATCAACCTCTTTTCTTCAGATTTTCTAACATTAGGCAAACAGTACAAGGAATACCGTGCAATACTAATTGTCCCATCGGGTCTTTCGAAATTTAAAAAGAGGAGGTGGGGAATTCCCCACCTCCTCAGAGATACTACTGATACAGTGAAAGTTACGGTGTTACTGCAGTAACAGTCAGAACAGCATCAGCAGATGCATCAACGGTTACAGCTGTACTCATTTTCCCTACTCCATTGCCGAAGTTAACGCCTGACTTGTACACCTCAACAGTGTAGTCAGCGGCAGGAAGGAGATTGCTGAATGTCCAGACTCCGGAAGTATTGCTGTAACCGGTTGTCTTGAGCACGCCAGCCTTTTTCAGGTAGACTCTTGCTCC
>Ga0299912_10002420_pt1 | contig 15271 bp, 8 predicted proteins | sample RVTome_2_FD_207667 | JGI IMG/M metagenome (GOLD analysis project Ga0299912, IMG submission 207667) | Soil microbial communities from uranium-contaminated site in the Upper Colorado River Basin, Wyoming, United States - RVT95D214 (version 2) ... | reverse complement strand
ATGTTCATATGGATTCAGAGTTCCCGGATCGACATTAATATACGGATCGAGTTTCTGAATGGTAACTTTAAATCCACGAGCCTGTAATAATTTTGCCAACGATGCTGAAATAATACCTTTCCCCAGCGAAGAAGTTACACCCCCTGTAACAAATATGTATTTGGTATTTGACAATACTGAAATCGTTTAAGTTTGCGCAAAAGTAATAATTAACGCTGAAAATCGGGGTAATAAATACTATGAATTAATTAAGATTACTTTAACGCCATGGTGTGTAATGAATCCGCATTGTTACCTGAACATCTCCCTGCAAGCAACATAGCGATACTTTAATAAAGTCTTTAGAAAAAATCTAGAATCTACAAGAAAATGCAGAAATTATTGAAACAAACCTGATTGGTAGATTCTCTTTGTCATCAATCCTCGTACTCATCCAGCATCTTAATTTTACCTTTAAGCTGCTCGATTTTGCTTTTTGCCGATTCAATTTTTCGGTTTACATCGTTAATCATCGACTCGGCATTCTCCGAATCTGCAAAAAAACCTATATTGTTTTCCCAGAGAGTAATATCATTCTCCATCTGCTTCAGCCTGTTGAATAGTTTATCGCGTTCCATACGTAAGCGTTGCTGGGCATTGGGTCTGCTGACAATATTTTCCACACGATCGCGAAATTTCAGAAGCGCTTTTTTATTATCATCAAGTTTCAGCTGGTCAAATTTATTGTTGATTGCTCTCCTATAGCGATCCTGAATCTCATTTTTATGTTTCAGGGGAACAAATCCGATATCTGACCATTCGCGCTGCAAATCTTTTAACGACTTTAAATTACTTTCGACATCGGCTGTCAATTCAAAATTTTCAATTGTTTCGATAAGTTTTATCTTTTTCTCCAGATTTTCTTCATAGCGGGTATCAATTTCCGAGTAGAATTTGGCTTTACTATTAAAAAAATGATCGCATGCTGCCCGAAAACGTTTCCAGATTTTATCAGATTGTTTCATAGGTACCGGTCCAATCTCTTTCCAACGCTTTTGAAGTGCGATAAGCTCATCGGTAGTCTTTTTCCAGTCAGTACTTTCCTGTAATGCTTCAGCCTGAATACAAAGTTCTGTTTTCAATTGCAGGTTATTCTGCTGTTCTTCCCGGTTTTGTGAATAGTACTCTCTTTTTTTATTAAAAAATGCGTCACATGCTTTGCGAAACCTGTCATAAATTTGCGTGTTATATTTCTTGGGAGCAAAACCAATGGTTTTCCAGATTTTCTGAAGTTCAATCAATTCATGCGATCTTTCTTCCCATTCTGTATGATTTGTTATCTCTTCAGTAGATATTTTTTCAACTTTTTCGCACAGCAGCAATTTCTCCTCATAATTCTTCTTCTGTTCCTGTTTCAGGTTTACGAAATATTCCTGATGCTTTTTATTTATTTTCGTTGTGGCTTCCTTAAAGCGCTCCCATATCTCGGCCCGTTTATCGATGGAAACCGGACCGATTTCACGCCATTGATCGTGCAGTTTCTGAAGTTTACGAAATGCCTCCACAACCGAAGGTTCTAAAAGCAATTCTTCGGCAGTTTCGCATAATTTAATCTTAGCCTCAAGATTTCTTCTGAGATCCAGATCACGGAGTTCCTTGTTAATCTTTATATAATCGTAAAATGCCTCGACATGATAGTGATACGATTCCCAAAGATCTTTAAGATTTTGCTGAGGAACAGGACCAATTTCCCTCCACTGGTTCTGTAAATCTCTAAATTCCTGAAAGGTTTTATTAAGAGATTCCTGGCTATTGGCCAGCTCTTTAATACCTTCAATAATTCTGTACTTTTTTTCAAGGTTACTTTCTTTCTCACCTTCCAGCTTCTTACTGAGTTCGTTTCTTAATTCGCGATGACGGTTTAAAAGCTCCTTTAATTCAATTTCCACCGGTGATTCTTCAACCTTAAAATCCTGGATCTGTCCGCCGGAAGCCAGGAAGTTCTTTCGTTTTTCTTCTACTTCAACTTTATGCTTTTTATAAAAATTCGATTTTATTGCTTCTATATCCTTTCTGATATCATCCATCTGCCCTGCATCGAGCAGATCCTTTAATACTTTTACCAGATCTTCCATTGAAAGTTTTGTGAAATCAATTTTTTCTGGTATATATTTCGGAGGCGTTGGTATGCCAGTATGTTTATCTTCTTTACCTTGCCCTTCAATTTCATGTACGGTAAGAATTTCTCTTAAATTTTCCTCTTCCTTACCGACAGAAGATTTTGTTTTTTTCCCTGATTTCTTTGAGACTGGCTTTTGTTTCTCAGGAAGTCCCTTTTCCTTAGCAGTCTTCACAGTATCTATAGTGCCCGACTGATCTAAGGTTGAATTTTGAACCTCAGGTTCAGGAAAGTCTTCTTCAACAACTTCGTCAGGGCTCTTTTTCTTATCCGGTACTGCGTTGTCCGAGGATTTTTCAGCTTTTCCCAAAGCACCGGTTTCATTGCTGATTTCTGAAGTTCCTGAAAGTTCTTCGCTGCTTTCCGGAAGTTGTACTTCCAATTCACTGCCGGTAACTGATTTTGCTTTCTTTTTCCTCTTTCCATCTTTCACATTAGCAGATCGAGGTTTTTTCTTTTTAGCATTATTTGTACCGTTAGGATTCTCCGTCTTCATATTTTCGGATTTTCCGAATTGTTCATCTTGAACAGAGCTTTTAGCATCATTATTCGTCATAGCATTGAGCTTTGATTTTCTAAATCTCCACGAAATTATATATTAACAAGTAATCGTACAACGATTTTACGATTTGTACTTCTATTATTATAATTGAGCAAGATAAGGGATTTTATCCATATGATCCATGAAAATGCCATATTCCTGTCCATTCTGAAAGTAATCGAGAGTTAATGTAAAGTGTTTATGCTTTCCGTTAATGCATTATCACAAGTATGTTACCTTTGTAATAAAACGGAAACCAAATGCGAATTGATATCCTGACAATACTTCCCGAACTTCTGGGAAGTCCATTTAATCATTCCATTATTAAAAGAGCTATTGATAATAAGCTGGTAAAAATCGTAATCCATAACATACGGGATTATTCGACCAATAAACAACGACAGGTAGATGATTATGCTTTCGGCGGCGGGGCAGGCATGGTGATGATGATAGAACCCATTCATTGGGTTATTGAAAAGCTTCGTGATGAAAGAGATTATGATGAAATCATTTTTCTGACTCCTGATGGTGTTCGTCTCAACCAGCAAATTGCCAACAGGTTGTCGACTTTTGAAAATATCATAATACTCTGTGGTCATTACAAGGGTGTCGATCAACGCGTGCGTGATCATCTGATCACAGCTGAAATCTCAATCGGCGATTATGTACTTACCGGTGGTGAACTTGCAGCAGCAATTGTTACTGATTGCATTGTCAGGCTTATTCCCGGTGTGATTTCGGATGAAACCTCTGCACTTTTCGACAGCTTTCAGGATTATATCCTCGCCCCACCAGTATACACCCGGCCTGCCGAATATAAAGGATGGAATGTCCCTGAAATTCTATTATCGGGTAACCAGTTGAATATTGAGGATTGGCGGCACGAGAAAGCTCTGGAAAGGACCAGAAAACTCAGACCCGATTTGCTTGATGGCAAGATTGAATAAGGAATAAACACACTCTGAGAATCTTTTGATTGAAACGAAACCTTAGTATTAAAAATAAATATTGCGCAATATTCGGGATGAATATGTCATCAGCAATCCAAACACAATGCACGAAACTCCGATGATAGAACCCAGGTTATATCTTGCATAAAAAGGATTAATAAAGATGAGGATGGCAAATAGAATGCTGAAAACTCCTGTGACAAGCAAAGACCACCATTTGTCCATGTAATTGATCATGCGTAATGAGGTCAATACCTGTATGATCCCTATAATAAATGCCCAAAGTGCCAGAAAGAAAAGGAAAAAAGCTTTTGCTAGCTGTGGTTTAAAAACAAAAAATGCACCAACAAGAATATCAATAGCTCCTTCTATCAACCACCATCGCCATTTCGGATTGGTTTTTTTCTGAAGAAAAGTCCCGGTTATGATCATTGTTCCTGAAGCCATAACAAGAATTCCGAAACTTATAGCCATTGAACTTTTAATGAGCGGATACTGCCTGATAAGGACAACCAGACCAAAACCTATTGCGAGTAATCCTTTCAGGGTCATCAACCACCAATTTTTAAAAAGTCTGATCTGCATGTATCCGATTCAGAGAGCTGGTTGTTAAATATCGTAAAAATACGACAACAAATTTCATTCGACAAAGTTTGTCTTATTTTCGGGAATAACAGGCAACTTTTCAAAAAATCGATATTCCTTTTTATTATCAACGAATCGCGCATTTGATACTTAACTGTTTTCTAAAACGTAACGTCAAGGAATTATGTTAATAATGTTTCGTGTAAAAGAAAAAAAATTGTTAAAAACCTTCAGATCGTTCAGTACTCCTGATACAGATTTCATCGTATGGACAATGCCTGCATTGTTCAGTATCGCTGGTTTGCTTAAAAGGGACCTTACTATCAAAGATTTCGCTGATCAGTTGTATCAGTCTTTCTTCAAATTCAGATGCATAATCTAAAAAATTACGAATCGTATGTTTGTTTCTCTGCTCCGGGCGAACGATTTCCGGCGAATAATCGTCCTGAAAAATATCGCGGATATAATACAACATAGGCTGAATCGGAGATCCGGATCTTATCTTTGAAAGAATCCATGAATAAAGAAAAATCTGAAATACTGCACCATTTCGTTTTCCTCCTTCTGCAGTAAAAAGTGATTCAATATTCCTGAATTCTGTGTTTCCGGTTTTGTAGTCGATAAGCTGTATTGTTCCGCCCCTGATTTCGAACCGGTCGATAAATCCTCCGATACGGACTTCTTCAGGAATTCCTCTCGCTTTTATACTCGTGCAATAATTTTCTTCGATTGATTCAATTATATGAGGAACAGTTCTTTTATCAAAGGATAGGATGCCTTCTATATATTTTTCAATTACTTTCCGGATGATCATATTTCTTCCATGAAAGTCTTCTTTACCGGCATCTTCCTTCATGAAATACTCCTCGGAGAATGCCTGGTCGATCGCCCGGTTAACTCTATCTTTATTCGTCCTGAGGGTCTCAATAGTTTCGACCGTACATTCCTGATTGACGATTGGCTTATACAGTATTGCCATGGCCTTATGTAATATTCTTCCGAAAACATCCGCTTCTATCTGTTCGTCGATTTGATCAGGCTCGCTGATTTCTCTGATGTATTTGAAATAAAATCTCAATTTGCAATCGATGTAAGTATTTAATGCGCTCGGTGAAAGGAACGAATTGCTTCCCGGCTGCTGATATTTTTTTAATACATCAAATACTTCACTTGTTTTATTGATCCGGATCCCCCTCCGGACCTGTGAACCAATCATATATCCCATATTATAGTGCAATGGTGGAACCTGGCGTTCGTATTTCAACTGATAAATAAACCTGCTTGGTTCGCCTTTTTGTAATCCTTCACTTTTTGTGCTGTATACAAGAATAACATTTCGGGAACGATGCAACAGCCGGTAGAAATAGTAACCATATATGGCATCCTGATGCTTTAAAGTGGGTAGTCCGAAACCCTCCCGTAACGCGAAGGGAATGAACGACGGTATATGGTCCGTTTTAGGAAATTTGCCCTCGTTGACCGATAGTATAATAATAGTCTCAAAATCAAGAGTACGGGTTTCGAGTATACCCAATACCTGCAATCCGGAAAGAGGTTCACCTGAGAAGGGAACCGAAAGATTTTTCAGTATTTTTCGTAATAAATTCAGAATCGTCGAAAACGAAAGCTCAATACCCGATTCTTCGACAAGCACTTCGAATCGCATAAGAACTTTATGCAAGGCAAATAGTATTTCCAATTGCCATTTAACTGTAACAGATTGTTCGTCTTTCTTCCTGATTTGTTCAGCAATTTTTTCAAATATTTCACGAAGATACCTGCTGAAAAGCGAAGGTTCGTCAAGAGGCTTGAATAGCTGAGTTAACAATGCATTTTTTACTGGTAAATCATTTGTATTGATGTAAATCAGATTTTTCCGTAAGCATGTCTGCTGGAATGATTGAAAGGTTTTTGTGTCATGAATGTCATACAGGTATGAATGATTCAGCACAGAAAAAAAATCCTGATGATAATACAGATATTCACTATCCTTATTCTTTGACTTTCGTTTGTTCTTATGGAGATCAATGAGAGATGTGATAAAACTGTAAGCAGGAGTATCAATAATGGGATAGCCCATGGAAATATTTACTTGGTCGGTCCAGTCGGGAAGCGAATTCACAACAGGTAGTAAAAGAGATTCATCAGCCAGAATAAGAGCAGTTTTTAGCGGTGAATCGATTACAGTCGAACCTGAGATTTCAAGACATTTGTTGATAATTTTTGCCTGTGAAACAGGCGAGGGAACTGCAATAGTTGTAATCTTTTGAGACAGGTATGTGGTGTGTGCACCTGCTGAAAAATCTTCCGGTTGCGGATATTTCCGCAGATATTTACTCAGGAAGAAACCGGCTTCGTGCAGCTCACTTCCGATATACGACTCGTCGTAATCCCAAAAAAACAATGCATTACCCCGGGTTTTAAAACGATCAAACAGTATTTCTTCCGAATGATTCAACGCATTAAAGCCAGCAAATACCAACTCCTTGCCGGATTGTATCACTTCCACGTTTGAGAGGAGCCTGTCGACAGCCTTGCGATATGCCATTCCCTCATATGCCAGACCTTCCTTCTCAAGTGTATCTCTATATTTTGAATAAACTGTATCCAACGCTTCCCAAACCGAAATAAATTGTTCCTTTTCAGAAGACTCCCGGCTTACTCTCAGAATATTCCAAAAATTCCTGATCGTGTCAATCTGGTATTCTTCAAGATATTCCAAATTATCTTCAATTGCCTTTATATCGATCAGATTACGATAAAGAACGCTGGCGTTAACACGATATTTATCAATGCCGTCAAAATCGGAAAGAATGATTTCACAGTAGTAATAAAACGCATCAAAGTTTTCTGAAAATGAAGTGACTTCTTTTATCGTTTTATAAAGCCGGAATAGTAAAGTTAACGGATCGGCAAGTCGAAGTCCGCTAAGTTCCTGAATAAAGTCGCTAATGGTATAATACTTGGGTGCCCAGAGAGGTTTTGTTGATAACTGCGACAGGAAGTAATTGAAAAAAAGTCTTGCCCTCCTGTTAGGAAATACAACAAGGGTATTGTGTATATTACCGCTATTCCGGCGATAAAGGTAATTCGCAACATCCTGCAGAAAATATGTCATTTTTTCTTCTTTCATCTTATTGTGTTCTCGTAACCTTCATTGTGAGTAATATTTGCCCTGCCATAGATCCAGTTCTTTCATCCTGTTTTCGATGCGTCCTAATACCTGATCGTAACGCAATCCCGATATTTCGATTACACTATTCCATGGTTGAGTTTCAGCAGCCAGTCGTTCAATGATAAATCCCGGATTGAGCCTGCTCAGGAACCTGACCAACAGCTCAATATATTCATCGAGGGAAAACAGCTCGAACTTCGAAGGATCATTTTCATATTCACTGGCAAACCGGGTTCCCTTTAAGATTTGCAACTGGTGAATTTTTATTGAGTGTAAGGGCAAAGAAGATATGATGTCTGCCGAATTCAAAATCTCTTCGCGAGTTTCACCTGGTAAGCCAAATATAAAATGTGCCCCGCTATTCACGCCAAACTTCCGGCTTAATTCCAGCGCCTGCACTGAATCCTCAAAAGAATGCCCACGGTTAATCCTGTTCAGTATTCTGTTATTGATAGATTCAATACCATATTCTATTACCACATAATATTTTTGTGAAAGCCGGGCCAGATAATCGAGTTTCATCTCATCGATACAGTCGGGACGGGTACCTATTATCAAACCGACTACATCTTCCTGCTGAAGTGCTTCGGTGTATAATTGTTTCAGTTCATCAAGGGAAGCATAGGTGTTCGAAAATGCCTGAAAATACGCAAGATATTTCGGAGCCTTACGGTAACGTTTTTTATGAAAACTTTTTCCTTCTTCGATCTGCTGTTTTACTGATTTTTCCGGATTGCAATAGCTGGGATTAAATGCTTCGTTGTTGCAAAAATGACATCCCCCGACACCTTTTGTACCATCGCGATTGGGACAGGTAAATCCTGCATCGATAGTTAATTTCTGAATACGGGTCCCATATCTTTTTTTCAGATAATTCGACGAAGCATTTATCCTTCTGCTATTTCCCCAGGAATACAAACTCATATGTTTATTCTCCGATTTCGACAATTTCATTTTTATCGACATACCATATGAATCCATGAACCTTTTTATTTTCCAGTTCAGAAATTATGATCATATATTCTCTGATCTGCCGGCGGTGCGATTCATCGTGTCGTTCATGACTGAATTTATAATCGATCACATGAACTACATCGGGCCAGATAACCACCCTGTCGGGTCTTCTGAAACTTTCACCGGGTATAAGAATATCCCATTCCGTAAGAATCACCCCTGTCCCATCGAACCATTTCTGAACCATTGGATCGGTTATAACAGACCGGAAATGTTCTTCCAGTGAATAACCTTCATCCTTCGAAATAAGACCTGTGAACACTGCCTCCTGAACAATCCTATCTAATTCATTGAATGTCCTTACACTCGCCAGCAAACTATGCAATACCTTACCACGAATTCTTTTACTTCTGATTAGAATTGAATCCTGGAAATATTCGTAACCCTGTGGATTAAAAAAGATGCGACTTGTTGCCGGGTTACATGAGTATGGATGAATATAATCTGCTTCCGGTTGCGATTGACCGGCTGATTGAACAGTAGTTTCCATAGAGCCGATCTGATATACCAGCTGAGTTTTATCAGAAAATATTTCCGGAATAACTGTTAGCTCCGGAATACATTGATATAACAAATCTCCGACCGTCTTGATTTTGATCTGATCTCCATCGTTACATTCTGAGAAAACTATAAGGGTATTGATTGCCCTGGTGAATGCAACGTATAACAGGTTCAGATTATCGACATACGATTTGAACATCTCAGTAAAATAATCTCCCGCGAAGTGGGTATCTTGTAATGATCTGGTATAGTTTAACGGAATCATGGGTAGAAAATCAAATTGCCCCTGTGGAGGTTTAACCCAGAAAATAGAGTTGGTTTTCTGATCCAGATCCCAGTTACAAAATGGTATTAACACTGCTTTGAATTCCAGTCCTTTCGCTTTATGAACAGTCAGAATGCGCACAGCCTGGAGGGATTCGGCAGCAGGGATCGATTTTAATTTACCTTCCTCCTCCCAGTAATCAAGGAATCCCTGAATACCGGGAATATTGACCAGAGAATAATCATGTACCAGATCGAGTAAGGCATGAATATAGGGGACATCCTGATTGAATTTATAGGCTTGAAAAATCCGTATGAGCCGCTCCAATAGTTCATAAAGAGGCAATGAGCAGAGTTCTTCATAAATATTTATAAAGTCGGGAGGTAGCACAACCGGAGCATTCGATTTATCGAGAAAACCGGACCCAAGTGCCATTTCAACCACTTCTGAGGTCATGGGATCTCCTGTTATATGAGCCTTGTATGCACACATGAGTTTAACAAGGTAAATATCTTCACCCGGTGCATTCAGATATTGAAGTGCTGCAATAAGCATATTCGCTGCATTTGATGCTGAAAGAAATAAAGATTCTTCGGAAATAACATTTACCGGCTTGTATAACTTCGATCCGTTATTTGCAGCAATTAATACATCAGCGAGTAATTTACCTTCCTTCTTATCTCTTACCAGTAGTGCAATATCTCCCTGGGAATAACCTTTTTCCAAAAGTGAATTGATAGAACCTAAAAGAGGTTCAATATAATAATCGGGAGACTCCCTGATAGTTTGTTTCGGGTAAAATCGCAGCATAACTGTTCCTTTGTTTTCAACTTTTTCAGATGCTGTTTGCGAAATATCGTTATAAATAGTTCCAAGGGTTGTGAGATGCGATATTACGTTCTGATTTTCATTGTTGAAGATCAGCTGCAAACGATCGACGATTTTTTTCTGTGCCAGAGAAAAAAAAGTATTATTAAAATGTACGATGTTTTCAGAACTCCTCCAGTTGATATCAAGATTCTCGGTATGTATAATCTCCTCAGGATATTCCCCGTATATCTGTCGGGCCAGGATATCCCAGTCGCCGTTTCTCCATCGATATATCGATTGTTTCACGTCGCCGACGATCAGACATTCCTTAGCCTGCGAAAGGGAATTGCTGATCAGAGGCTTAAAATTACTCCATTGCAATATTGAAGTGTCCTGGAACTCATCAATAAGGAAATGTGCGTAACGATTTCCCATTTTTTCATAAATAAATGGAGCATCGTTCTGATTTATGATGCGGGCAAGTAATTGCGGTGCATCGCTGAGAATAAAGACATTCTTCTCGAGCCTGTACTGCCTGATTTTGTTCTCAATATCAATTAGAATGCCCAGTGTATAGAAATTCTTACGAATCACCAAGGCTGTTACATAATCCTTATATTCTTTGTCGAATATTCCTGCAATCTCTGAGAATAATGGCAGCAATCGGCATGATACCAACTCAATTATTTCTGTCTTCCGGCTTGTATCTGACGATGGCCAGTTGTAAGGGCTTTCCAGGAGTTTCAATGCAAGTGCTGTTTTTGTTATCAGTTCTCCCTTCGAATTTTTCAGATCACAACGTTCAAGTTTTTCAAAAAATTTTATTGCACCATTGCCCTTCCGGAAAAAATCATCAACTTTCAAATTATGCTCATTGATGATCTGTAGACCTTTCCTTCCGAAATCCCTGCATTTTTTTTCAAAAAACTCCACGATTCTGAAAAGTCTGTCACGATAAGAACGGAGCATTTCCCGATTGTCCAAACACGCATGAAGTTCTGCCGAATGGTTTAAAAATTGTTCTTTGAATAGTTCATTTCCCAGATCGGTCAAATCTTTCTGAATATTCCAAGATCTTCCCTCACTGATCTTATTTTCAGAGAAATGCACTAACCAGTTAAAAACTTCTTCATGATCCTCAAGAGTGTCAAGAAGCTGATCCACTGCATATTGTAATATAGTATGTGTATCAATTTCGACAGTATAATTACCGATAATACCCAATTCACGAGTAAATGCTCTGATGATACGCTGGTAAAAAGTATCTATTGTTTCGATGCTGAACCAGGAATATTCATGCAATATTTTTCGAAGCAAAACAGCTGATTTCTCTTTCATTCGGGACTCATTCCCCTTGAAAAGTTGAATAAAACTGTCGTAATATTCAGTTCTGTTATGACCAGCCAGCAGATGAAGCTGTTCAATAATCCTGTGCTTCATCTGTTCTGTAGCTTTGTTGGTAAACGTAACGCCGAGTATGCTTTTAAAATAATCCAGGTTTTCTTTCAGCAATAATTCCAGGAAGAAACGTGTAAGTCGCTGTGTCTTTCCTGACCCTGCTGATGCACGAATAATGTATAACCTGCTCATAAATTCCGGGTTAATCGTAAAAATAGACAAATTACCGGCAATTGTATTTAAGGAGTTTCAGGCAATTTTATGGTTTAGAAAAATTTGTTAGAATGTAATGATTATTTCACCTGAAAAAGGAATGGTTGCGTTATTACTCCACAATGATGGATCGATAGATATCGGTTAAAAAAAGGTGGTCGAACGTTCAGATATTATTCACGCTAATACTTACGTAACAATGTCTCTGCAGATAATTGCTCATTCGGGAAGTACATTCTTTCATTTGTCGACAGCAATAAAATAAAATCTATTAAGTTTTAAAAGGCAAAACATTCCGTCATTTGTTACTAGAATAATCCGGATTCATACAATAAAGATTATTCGCAGGTAAGAGGAAGGATAATAAGTGGGTCAGCTAAATGTTTTTATAAATTCCTGAATCCATAAAGATGGAGAGAGGGGATGCCCGAAAAATAATTAAGTAATACGATAATTATGACGGGCATCCTTAGTTTTATGAACAGCAATTATTATGAAGATTACATAATTGGGTTCAGGCATTATAATACCCTTGCCATATTAAAACCCGATCACTGAGCTCCATCGGATAAACTTATTTCGAGAATAGTCAGTTACATCAAGTATAGTTCGTTGATTCCCATATATCCTGATCCGAAATTATATTTATTTTGAAATACTCCTTAAATAAATAGGTACTTTTGAGATAATTTTTTATACTCAAATGAATTCAAAAATTCCGATCATACGAAATACAAATTACTTTTATTATATACCCCAGCTATCTATCTTGCTTCTGATCATAGCTGTATTCTTTTTTTGTGGTAGCGAACATTACCTCATTCTAGGTTTTTCATTTTATTTTCTTTTATCGATATATTTAAAAGTTCTTATTCCCAAATGGCACCGAAAGGGAATAAACTATATTAAGAAAGGAGATCTGCAATCGGCAATACTTGCGTTCCAGAAAAGCTACGAGTTCTTTCAGCGAAATGCATGGATCGATCAATACAGATCATTAACTCTTTTCAGCACCTCAAATTTTTCGTATTCCGAAATGGCATTGATGAATATCATTTGGTGCTTTGACCAACTAGGCGATAAAAAAAATGCAGGCAAATACCATAGCCTGCTAAAACAGAAATTCCCTAACAATAAGTATTCTTTATGATGTAAGAAACTGTTCTGATGACATTTTGTACTGTTATGATTCCTATCTATTTTATTGCTTTCGTTACACTGGCCCGCAAGAAAAGTACACACCCACACCCTCATCCATTTATGCTATTCATGATCGCGCCTGCTTTTTTCTACTAATGTGTTTCCGGATAAGAAAAGCCCTGTATATTCTCAGGGCTCACTACCTGTGATCCCGGCGCGATTCGAACGCGCGACCCACAGCTTAGAAGGCTGTTGCTCTATCCAACTGAGCTACGGGACCTTTTATTTTTTAATAAATACGTTCTCCTTTAAACCCTTGCTCTATCCAATTCCGAAACTTAGAAAATCCCTGCCTGCTGGTTCACCTGCCGCAGGCATGGCAGGTCCGATTTTCTTAAAGTTTCGAGAATCCTCGAAAAAATATGAAATTAAACCTGTCCGTTGACAGGTAGAAATTTCTGTTTTTCCGGGACTGAGCTACGGGACCATTTAGAATATTTTAATTTTTATACCTGCTACTTATTGATGGTTTTAACTTCCATTCTTTATTTTTTCCCCATTATTGAAACATACAAGCAATCGAAGCGTTCCGGGAAGTAACAAACCGTTTATACAAACGGCTGCAAATTTATAAAATAATTCATCGTTTGTAAAATGAAGCATGCAAATCAAAAGCAAATGAAATTGGTCTTATTGTTACCCTATTTTATAACGCATGGTAAGAATCCCTGTTTGTCCGATTTCGGCAATCTCGAATGGTTTTTTGATTACTCTGTACTTCTGTATTTTGCCTTTTATATCATGTTCCTCTGTATACTCCTTTTCTCCCTGTTCAAGTACTTCCATATCCTTCTTATGTTCTGTTTGATGAATACGGCTTCCGACCAGTTCATGATCTGTTTTACCAATGACCCGGTCGGGTGAAAGATTATAATATCCGGCCCCTTCAATATTGGCCAGATGAATTATACCATTTTGGTCTTTAAGAATAAAACCTCCCGGAATAGCGTCCAGCATACTCTTAAGCATTCTTCTGGAGTTATCAATGACCAACTGCATTTCACGGGTTCGTTTCTCATCGTCCTGTCGTAAGCGGGCAAGTTCGTCCTGTGTTGCCTGCATTTCTTCAAGGTTTTGCCTCATCTCCTCTTCCTGCTGAGCGATTTCTTCGGCTTTACGGTTCGATTCCTCCAGAAGAACGGTTGTTTTCATATTCAGTCTGACACTAACAAAGGTCGCAGCTATACTATCGGCAACCCTATCGATAAATTCGAGTTGATGTTTTGTAAATTCATCAAATGAAGCTACCTCGATCATACCCATAACGGCTTCATCAACCTTCAGAGGAACGATATACAAACAGCGAGGAATCTCATGTCCAAGTCCCGAAGTGATTTCAATGTAATCATCTGGAACCTGTTTCAGGTAGATTGATTTTTTCTCGAGATAACATGCTCCCAGCAATCCTTCACCAATCTCAACTGATTTTTCATGATATTTGCGCCTGTCGTATGCATAACCCGCAACCAATTCAATGTGTTTGTTGTCTTCCCTTTCGCCTTCAACAAGAAAAACACCTCCCACACTGGCATTCAGGTATGTAATTAAATTCTCTATCAGAGAATAAGCCAGCAATTTAATATCTGAATTATTCTCACGCAGCAAATCGTTGAATTTAGCGACCCCATCATTAATCCAGTTTCTGATCTCATCTTCACGTGAACGGGCCTCATGTTCATCGCGTGATTTTATTAAGGTGTCTTTTAACACATTCAGCGATTTACCCAAACTATCGCGCTCACTGAGTTGTTTAAAATTATAATTGTAATTTCCGTCGCTCATTTCAAGGGCAAACTCCTCGGCACTATTAATTCGCCTCCTGAGCTTATTATAAGCTTCGACAGTATCGCCCAGTTCATCGTTGCTTTTATCTTCCAGATCCGTGACTTTTTCACCATTATATAACATCACAATGCCATCAAGAAGAGCTTTAAGTCTCTTTGTGAAAGACCTACCAAAAGCACGAACCACCAGAAATGTAACATAAATTAGTGCAAGTGCAAGAATAATTTCTAATCTCAATTGCCTTCTGAACGGTTTCAGGGCTTCCCTTCTATCGGTTTTGGCAACCAGAAAAAGTTCATCATCCTTATTCAGGGTTAGTTTTTTCGAACTGGCAAGAACAGAATTTCCGGAATAATCGACCAGATGACCGGATTTTTCCATTAAAATTATATTTTTTGAGTCAATGGGGTACTGAGCCAGAATTGTCATATTATGGATCTTTTTGTATCTCAGAATTCGTTCAGCTTCCGAACGGTTAGCCATTCTGATCTGACTACGTATGTAATGTTCCTCGTTGAACAAAAACTTTTTAGGGTTATTGTGCAAACCCAGATCCCTCCCTACAAGAGTGTATTCAAATGTACTTTCGCCAGCCATCATTATCTCCTGAGCAAGTATCTCATCGAAAAGACTGCTGCCATACTGAACAATAATCACGTAAATCAGTTCGTTGAAT
>Ga0299912_10002419_pt1 | contig 15272 bp, 11 predicted proteins | sample RVTome_2_FD_207667 | JGI IMG/M metagenome (GOLD analysis project Ga0299912, IMG submission 207667) | Soil microbial communities from uranium-contaminated site in the Upper Colorado River Basin, Wyoming, United States - RVT95D214 (version 2) ... | reverse complement strand
CGGCTGCGACGATGACTCGATCGCGAGGGCGGCGGGCTGGCTGTTTGTCGTTCCGGCCGTGTTGCTGACGACGGCGATGTAGTCGCCCTCCTGTGCCACAGTGACGTTGGTGAGCAGAAGCGTTGTGTTCGTCGCGCCGTCGAGGTTCGTCCCGTTGAACTGCCATTGGTAGCTCGGGGTCGGATTGCCGGTGGCCGCGACCGTGAAGGCCACAGCCACTCCTTCCGTCACGGACTGGCTTTGGGGCTGCAAGGTGATGAGCGGAGCAGAATTTGAGGCCGAAGAGGTGACATCGCTGAAACTGGTGCCCACCACGAGATCGTCCAGATAAAGGCTGCCCATGCCGTTCCCACTCGACAGGGACTGCCGCAGCGCAAAGGTTGTAATGCCCAGGGTTGCGGCGGTGTCCGTCGCGGTGGCGTTGTTCGTGTCGCTTTCGGAACTCGGGTTGAGCCAGATGGTGGTAACCGGGGTGCCGGCATCGTAGCGCACGACCAGCGTGTAAGTCCCGTTCAACGCCAGATCGGTGGCAATGACGCCCGAAGCGGTGTTGGTGACGTTGCCGATGCCAATGCGGTAATAGCCGCCGGCGGCGCCGTCGGTCGTGACGAAGATTTTTGCGCGGAAACCGGAACTGCCGTTGTCCTTGAAATGCGCGAAGTAAGTTCCCGCTCCAGACGGCAAAGCAGAGAAATTCACCGTGAACCGCGCATACAAATTGCCGCTGCTGTATGGCCCGTTGCTCAACACCGCGCTTACGTCTTCGCTCTCCGCTTGCGTGAGAAAAACACGGCCTGACACCACGTCCACTTCCCCTGTCGTGTTCCCACTGTGATGCCCCCACTTGCCACTGCTGACGGTCACGAGGGAGCCATCGGCGTAATCAAACGAATCGCTCAACAACACTGTTGCGTGTGCGAAACCGGCTGGCAACGCCAGGAACAAGCAGAGGAGGAGAAACTTCTTCACAGGTACTGCGGGACAAGGCTGTGGCTTATAGGTCTAGTATCATCAATGTCGTAATATGATTCCACAAAACGGCACGTTCGTAAATGCCTATTTTGCACAGATAGGCGGCGTCCGGAGCCGGGAATTCACAACCTTGGGAGCGCCAGGAAAGCGCGGCACGCAAGGCCGTGGCGTGTCACAGGGGATTGTAGTTGTTGATCAGGTTCACGCGCGTGGTGTTGCTGACGGACTTGCTCGAGTTGGAAAACCGGCAATTGGCAATCGTCACGTCAGTGATCTGGTTCGAGGAATTCAGCCCTCGAATGTAGAGGGCCTGACTTGACAGGCTCGCGAACGCGCAATCACGGACATCAATGTTGCGGACGACGGGATAGTTGGTGCCGCCAGTGCAATACTGCATGGTCATGTGGATGCCGATTTGCGCGGTTTTGATCATGCAGTTGCGAATGTAAATGTTCTGGATGCCGCCGCCGCGTTGCGGGCAGGTCTTGAACCGCATCGCGTATTGCAGGGAGGAGCTGTTCATTAGACAGTTTTCGGCGAAAATATTGGTGATGCCACCGGAGGTTTCGCTCCCCATGGTGATGCCGCCGTGGCCGTCCTTGAATTTGCAGTTCTGAATCACAATGTCCCGGCTCGGGATGTTCACGCGCAGGCCGTCGCCGTCGCGTCCAGCCTTGATGGCGATGCAATCGTCGCCTTCGCTGAAGGAACAGTCCCTAATGAGCACGTCGGCGGCGGAGTCGGGATCGCAGCCGTCGGAGTTCGGTCCGCTGCTGTTCACCGTCACACCACGAACGGTGACATTGGTGCAATACACGGGATTGAGCACCCACATGGGCGAATTGGTGAGCGTGATGCCCTCGATCAAGACGTTCCGGCAGCGGAATGGCTGGACGAAGTTCGGGCGCAGGTAATGGCCGTCGCCAAAGATGCGTTGCTCGACGGGCACGCCGGCGTTGCCCATGGCAACCAGCGTTGCACCCTCCTGATCGGCAAGGCCGCTGGTCTTCCAGCCATACCACGGGCCGAGTTGCCCTTGTCCGTCGAGCGTGCCTTCGCCGGTGATGGCGACGTTCTCCTGCTCGAAGGCGTAAATGAACGGTGAGTAGTTCATCACCTCCGTGCTTTCGTAACGGGTGTACACCACGGGCAGGAACGCCGCCGTGTTGGTGCTGAATTTGATCGTGGCGTTCCTGGCAACGTGAAGATTGACGTTGCTCAGCAGGTGAATTGCGCCGGTCAGATACGTCCCCGGCGGTGCGACGACCCGGCCTCCGCCGGCCGCGTTGCACGCGGCGACGGCATTTGAAAAAGCCGAGGTGCAATCGGTGATGCCATCACCAACCGCGCCGTAATTCGTGATGACAAAATCGCGCTCGGGGAAGGTGGGTGGAACAATCCGCGCCAGAATGCCCGGCACTTGCGACCACGCATTCGGATCAGTCTGCGCGGCCACGCGTGTCGAGATCGTCAGTCCGCAAAAAACGGAAAGCAGGACAGCCCCGGCGGCGAATCGGGGCGTCCGAGAGCGTCGCAGCAAGCCTTTGTTGAGGCAATGGACCTTTGTGTTCCTGGAGAACGGCGGAACGTTTACTGCAAAACAGGATTGTTTCCCGGAAAAATGATTGAAAAAGAGTGCAACCACGGCTACGATTCTACGCTGAAGTGAGCGAGAGTCAAAAGCAAGTCCCGAGCGCACTCAAGTAGTTTGCAGACTGATGACTTGCGCCAACATGAACACTCCTGCCGAAGTTTTCCGAAGAAAAGCTCTCGCGCTTGCGATTGGGGTTTCCGCGTTGACCTTGGTCCCGATGGGACAGGCGGCAGTGCAAACCGCGGTGGCCTGGGGTTACAACTCTTCCCGGCAAATTGATGTTCCCCAAGGGTTGATCAACATTGTGGCTGTCGCTGGAGGAGCATATCACAGTCTGGCGCTCAAGGACGACGGCAGGGTGGTTGCCTGGGGTGACAACACTTACGGTCAGACCAATGTCCCGGCCGGTTTGACCGATGTGACGGCCATTGCTGGTGGTTGGTTTCACAGTCTGGCCCTGAAGAGCAACGGCACGGTGGTCGCCTGGGGCGACAACACCTACCACCAGACCAACGTTCCGTCCGGCCTGGCCAACGTGACGGCCGTCGCCGGGGGCTGGATTCACAGTCTGGCATTGAAAAGCAATGGCACGGTGATCGCCTGGGGTGACAATGGATGGGGCCAGACCAACGTTCCCGCGGGGTTAAGCAACGTTGTAGCCATTGCCGCGGGTGAATCGCAGAACCTGGCACTCAAGAGTGACGGCACGGTGGTGGCATGGGGCGACAACTATTACGGCCAGACCAACGTCCCGGCAGGACTTGCGGGTGTCTCGGCCATCGCCGGCGGCTGGCTTCACAGCATGGTGCTCGGGAGCAACGGCGCGGTGGTGGTGTGGGGCGACAACTTTTACGCACAGACAAATGCGCCTCCGGGATTGACCAACGGGACTGCGATTGCTTGCGGCGGCGAGCACAACCTGGTGAGAAGGAACAACGGGACGCTCATCACGTGGGGAAGCAACTGCTTCGGGCAGACCAATGTTCCGCCGGGGTTGACCAATATCTTGATGGTGGCCGGCGGCGGCTATCACAACCTGGCCCTCGCGACGCTGCCGATTCCACCGTTGGTGTTCAACACCGATCCAACAAATCTCCAGATGACGGCCAATGGTTTCCACTTGCAGGTGGACGGTGCGTCCGGGGTTGGTTCGGTCATCATTTACGCCTCGACCGATCTGTCGCAATGGGCGCCGATTCTCACCAACCCTCCAGCCACGGGGTCACTGCAATTCCTGGATTCTTCGGCCACGAACCTGCCGCGGCGTTTCTATCGCGCAGAGGAAAGGTGACGGTGGGGAACCGGCAGGTTGGGCTTCGCCGCTTGAGCGCATTCCGCCCTTGCGCCAACTGTGCAACTGGAGGGACGCGCTCCGTCGCGTCCTGTCGGGGGGGCGCCTGTGCGCGCGTGCGAGGCGGCGCGCCCGGTCAGCGTTTCTGGAGGTAGCCCGCCAGAGAATACTTCAGGCGCGCCAGTTCCGCAGCGCGCTCAGTTAACTGCGCGTCCGCTTCGATTTCCTCCCAACGTACACCCATTTCGACGTTGGCTACATCACACATGGCCCTTTGCCACACTTCCCTGGCTGGCGACGGCGGCGGCGGCGGTTGCACCGACCCCTGAATCAGCAGGCCGCTGCGCGTGCGCCGCTGGGCCGCCCCGGCAATCTTCCTTCCCTGCCAGAGCAAGTCGAGCTTCTCGTGGCCGGCGAAGCATTGGCCCGGCTTGGTTCGCTGACCGTGTGGGGCCAGTTCCGTGGGCACGCCGACCTTGCTGAATGCGGTCTGCACCCATTCGTGGATGCGGCGGTAGCTTTCCGCCGCTCGAGACGAATACCATTCGTGATGCGCCGGCAAAACGAGGCTGTAAGTCCAGTCGGCGTCGTGCGGAACGATCCCTCCTCCCGTTGGCCGCCGCACGAGGGGACGAAGCATCGTGGCTTTCTCGACTTCGGCGTATTTTTGGAAGTAGCCGAACGACGCCGCCGGTTCGGTCCAGCCGTAGAAGCGCAACACCGGTTTGGCCAGCCGGGGCATGGCTTCGAGCAGCGCCTCGTCCAGCGCCATGTTGAATGCCGCCGGGCAGGGGCCGGACTGAAGAAAAAGCCAGGTTTGCGGAATGGTGGAACGTCGGACATCCAACATCGGGCGCTGAACATCAAACGCAGAGTCGCACGGGTCCGACAACTTCGAAGTTCGATGTACCGCGTTCAAGGCTCGATGTTCTTTCGGTCAGACCTTGCCCGCGGACGGACATAGCTTGCGGATTTCGCAATCCTTGCAGTCCGGCTTTCGCGCAAAGCAGCGGCGGCGGCCATGCCAGATGAGCCAATGCGCGAAAAGCGTCCATAGTTTCTGGGGCACGAGTTGCATCAATTCCCGCTCGATTTTCTCCGGGTCTCTCTGGTGTGTCAGGCCGAGACGTTGCGACAGCCGGGCGACGTGTGTGTCCACCACGACCCCGGCGTTGACGCCGAACGCATTGCCGAGAACGACGTTGGCGGTCTTGCGCCCGACGCCGTCGAGCTGCGTGAGTTCCTCCATTGTGCGCGGTACTTCGCCGCCGTGGCGCTCGACAATTTTGCGGCAACAAGCTTGGATATTTTTCGCCTTGTTCCGGAAGAAGCCGGTGCTCTTGATGTCGTGCTCGAACTCGGCAGTGTCCGCGTTCGCATAATCGGCTGCCAAGCGATACTTCTTGAACAGTTCTGTCGTCACCGTGTTCACGCGTTTGTCGGTGCATTGGGCCGAGAGAATCGTGGCGACGAGGAGTTCGAGCGGATTCGAGAAGTTCAACTCGCAACGCGCACCGGGATACGTCTTCTGCAAGCCGCTGATGATCTTCCTCAATCGGGCGGCTTTGGCGGCGGCAGTTTCGCGCGGCATGGCGAGGCAGAGGTTAGGCGCGGACGCACGTGATAACAAGCTGACCCTTGGCGTGCGGATGCGAACAAAGGGGCCGGCCCGGAGCGCGGACAGCTTTGTTCTCATGCACTGCAGCCCACATCCCGAGACGCGCGGACGAGGCTGTCGGCGTTCCGGTTGCCACGGTCCGGAACTTTGGTTCGAGCATCCAGCTTGCGGTTTACTGAGCCGCCGGGACCGCGTTGGTGGAAATGACCTCCTTGCCGTAGCCCGTCCATTTGTGGATCAGGCCTTTCTCGTTCAGCAAATAACCAGCCACGCCAAGCAGGATCAGCACGATGAGGATGATCGGCCATGGACTGCGTTTCTGGGCATAGGGATCAATCAAATCGCGTTTTGAACCGGCCGGCAATTTCGCCACGCCCGTGAGGGAGCGTCCAAACGGAATGTTAATCTTGGCGCGCGCGTTCACGGCCCAGCCGTTGGCGTCGAGGATCGGCCCAAGGTTGCGCTGGCGCAGCTTGATCCAAGCAATAATGACCGACGGCGTGGAGATCACCAGCATGATGCCAATGAACACCAGCGGCCATTGCCACCAGGCAAGTTTCAAAACCCCGCCCGCCAACCCCCCCCAACACGGTGGCGATGGCGCCCAGGCCGACGCCCAACGCGGCAACGGTGCCCACATCGAACTTCTTCGGCGCAGGCGCGGGTTTGGTCTTGTCCACCTGTGCGGTGGCGGCGGCTGCGGCTTCCAGTTTGGCGCCGGACCCGGCTTCCGCGGCGGCGGCGCGTTTGGCGACCTGCTCCTCGATCATCCGCACGAATTTCTTGTAAGGCGACCAGAACGCCTGCCGGATGCTGATCGGGTTGTCCACGATCCTGGTGATGGTGGCGTCCCAGTCGCGTCCTTGCCGGTCGTAGAAGATGCCGTTGCGGCCGACCATCAGGTTGTCCGCGTCGCCGTCGGTGAAGGCGGCGGCGATGGTCATTTTCTCACCGGTGCTTTTGCGCACCAGATCGCAGTAGGCCAGACAGGTCTTGGCCAGCCCGGCCAGCGCCGCGTGTTTGGCCGGGTCATCCACCCGCACGCACAACTCGCAACTGCGCTGATCGAGGTAAAGTGTGCCTGCTTGGAAGACGGCCTTGTCCGTGTGCGTGTAGAAATCGCGGAAGTTGATGTAGTTCTTGAGGAACCTGTAAAGGTCGCAGTGGTAGCGGACGAGTCGGTCCACCACGGCGATGGCGTTGGCCTCGGGTTCGAGGGCCTTGTCTTTGGCAATGAGCGCCGTGATGACGTCTTTGGCCTTGCCGCCCAGAATTTCCCGCACGCGCTTGAGGCCGAGCTTTTCGACCGTCGCCCCCACTTTGCCCGCGATCCAACCTTCGTACGGCGTGAGCTTGGCGACCAGCGCGGTCCATTCGGCCTCGGTGAGAGAATCCCTGTCGCCGAGCAATGGTTTGACGGCGGCGACGTGCAGCGTGGCGAGCACATCCGCCCAAGCCGGGTTGACCCCGTCCTTCAACGGCAATGGCTTGCCCGCGGCGATGCGGGCGAGCGGGAAGGTGGCGATTTCAGCCGCCGTGATGGTCAGGTCCTTCGCGCCCAGCGCGAGGTATTCCTTCTCCTCGCGATTCAGTGCGTTGACGGCGCGCTCATCGAACATGGCGAGCCGGCAGCGGGCGAAATAGTCATCCGCCTTTGCTTTGACGGTTTTCACGGCCACCACCGCGGCGTGCGTCGCTTCGCCCAGCGGCAGAATGTTCTTGTTGGCTTCTGCCTGCTTGCACCAGTCGGAATGTGCCTGTGCTTCGGCGAAAAACTGGTCCACCTTGGCCTGGTTGACCCCGGGCTTGCCGCTGCGGTCCGTCTCGGCCCCGAGGCAGGCGATGATGTCGTTGATGACCGCTTTGGTCGCATCGTCGGACGCAGCGTCGGCGGACACGATGCCGTCGCCGTTGAACGTGGTTTGAGCGAAGATTTTGACGGTGTCGGTCGCATCCTCGATCGTGATGGCGGTGGCGTCCTTCTTGCCGAGGTTGACGAGAATCTGTCTGGCCGAGGCGAGGAGCTGTTTGCCTTCCGGCGTGGTGTCGTTGATGGCGCTGAGCGGCAGTGCCGGTGACGACTTGACGAGGTCATCCGGGTTCTTGAGGTGTTGGCAGGCCCACTTCGCCGCCGCGATGATTTCGGGCGCACGGATGCGTCCGTCCTTGTCGGTGTCAATCAGCGCGAGCGTTTTCGCGTCGAACTCCAGCCCGACGCTTGGGCAGGCCAGCGCCACCCACAATTTCTGGTCGAGTTGGTCGAGATTGAGGAGGTCGGCGCCGGTTTCGAGTTTGACCTGGTCGAAACCGCCGGCGCGGAAGAATTTCCATGTATGGTTGCTGTTCGTTTTCATAAACCTGGTGTGTTCTGAATTTTCGCCATTAGATTAGCGCAAGATTGGGATTTGTAAAATGAGGAGACTCAGGCACGTGAAACTGCCGGAGCCCAGCCTTGAGGCTGTCGGCTGTGCGTCGCCACAAGCAGAAACGGAAGCTTGAACGCCAACGGCGTTACACGAATTCAGGCTCTTCGATTTCCTTGGGCGGCGCAAAGAGTGGCGTGCCATCGTTGGCTTCGGGGTACTCGAAGATTCTGCCTTCGTAGTTGCGGATGACCACACGGTCGGCGTTGCGGCTCAGGACGTATTCGGGACTGACGGGCACCTTGCCGCCGCCGCCGGGGGCATCAATCACGTAAGTCGGCACAGCATAGCCCGTGGTGTGGCCGCGCAGTTTGCCCATGACTTCCAGCCCTTTTCGCACGCTGGCCCGCAGATGCGCCGAGCCGGCGATGAGGTCGCATTGGTAGATGTAATACGGCTTCACGCGGCACATGAGGAGTTTCTGCACGTGCGCTTTCATCACCGTGGCGTCGTCGTTGATGTGCCGGAGCAGGACCGACTGGTTGCCGAGCGGGATGCCGGCGTCGGCCAGCCGGCCCAACGCGTCGCGCACCTCGGTGGTCAACTCGCGCGGGTGATTCGAGTGGATGCTCATGAACAGCGGATGGAATTTCCGCAGCGTGGCGCAGAGTTGCGGGGTGATGCGTTGCGGCAGGAAGATCGGGATGCGCGTGCCAATGCGGAGAAATTCGACGTGCGGGATCGCTCTCAAGCGGGCCAGCAGGTGATCGAGCTTCTCGTCGCTGAACAACAGCGGGTCACCGCCGCTGAGCAGCACGTCGCGCACGGCTGGCGTGCGCCGGATGTAATCAATTTGCTCTTCGAAGTGCGGATGAAAGTCATAACCGGTGGCATTGCTGACCAGCCGTGACCGGGTGCAGTAGCGGCAATAGGCCGCACAGCGGTCCGTTACCAGGAACAGCACGCGGTCCGGATAACGATGCACGAGTCCGGGCACGGGAGAGTGCGAATCCTCGCCGCAGGGATCGGTCATTTCCCACGATGCGACGTTGGTTTCCTCGATTCGCGGCACGACTTGGCGGCGGATCGGGCAGTTTTCATCCGCCGGATCAATCAGGTTGAAAAAGTAGGGAGTGATGGCCACCGCCAGGCGCGTGTTGGCCAGTTTTGTCCCGGCGAATTCCTCGGGCGTGAGCGTCGGCATCAGCCGCTGAAGCTGCTCAACGGTGGTGATGCGATGCTTGAGCTGCCAGTGCCAGTCGTTCCAGTCGGCGTCGGACACATCGGCCCAAAAGCCGCGGCTCGCCGGGTGGAATTCCTTCAAGACCGCGAGCCGGGCGTGGTCCGGCAACGGTTCGCCATCCTCCAATTCGGTTTGGTTTAGCATTGTGAGCGACTATAAATTGCGGCGGTGACCTGTCAAGGGAACTAAGCTTAAGCATCGAAACGACAGGAAGTTGCGGCTGCGGGCAGGCGCTGGAAGCAAGGTCGCAGATTGGCTCAAGGCCCAAACCCGCCTTGCGGTTTGGCTGGTGCGGCCAGTGTCTGTCTGAAAGCCTCCCGCTTGGCGTCGAGGGCATCCAAACGTTTGACGGTCGTTTCGACAATCCGTTCTGCCGCCGAGCGAAAAGCCGCAGGAACATACGACTCTGACCGCGCTTTCGCCATCCGCAGGAGCAATGATTCAAGCGCCTGGCGATAATCGTTCACCAACGGCACTAGTTCCTTGGGCGCGCGCAATTGCAGCGCCAGCAACTGCAGCGTCTTGAAACGTACCAGTTCCGGCTGCCAGGCATATCCCCAGAGGCGGATGGTGGTTTGGAGCGATACCTCGGCGCGCGTTACCGGCGCGTTCGTGGCCTCGCGGGTCAGGACGGCAACTCGCAGGATTTCGTCGAGCTTGCCCAGCCCGTCTTTCAGCGGCCAGGTCTGCGCCAGGTCGCGGTCGGTGAAGTGCAGGGCCTGTAACTCCCACCATTTCTCCAACTCCCGCCGGCTCTGAAAGCAGTCGCGAAAGGCGCGCAACAAAGCCGTTGGAGCATCCGGCTGCGCGGCCAGCCCGTCCAGCACGGCGCACACGCAGGCCCCGCCGTTCTTCAGCCAGAGCAACCCGTAAACCAATAGCTGGGCGCTGTAACGGAAAGCCAGCGCGTCGTCGCCGAACAACTGTGTTTCCTTGGGTGCAATCAACTGTTCGAGCGTCAGCGGCGGATGCGCACGCAGAAATGCATGGGCCTTTGCCAACGTGTCGGCTTTCCGTTCCTGCCGAAACGCGCTCGCCATCGGGAGACTGTTGGGCTGCGATTTCGGCGGCTGAAGGAGCAGTTCAACGGTGCTGTCCGCCAGCACCTGCTCGGCCAACCCTTCGCTTAACCAGGAGGGCACGTCCACCAGTGCGTCCGTGCTGTAGCGGTTGACCCACTCCACCAGGAGCACTTTGACCATCGTGCGTACAAATCGGTCGGGATCAATGGCATCCGGCAAATCCAGACGGTAACTCCAGCCGTCGGCAAACCTCGTTGAAGTCAAGCGGATCGTCTCCTCAGGCGACTGGATCGGGTGCAGAACCAAAGAAAACTTGCCGCGCCACCGGTCTGGCGCGCCCAACTCCCACAGCACGGCCTGCTTGACGCGTTCGCACGAGACTGCCAGCAGGGTCGGCTCTAACCGAACCCAGTTGGTACCGATCGCGCGGCTCAGCAGCATGGGAAGCGGAGCCGGCTGGCGGTTCCCATGGACGATGAACTGGCCCGAGCGGCTGCGCGCCGTCACGGTTGCGGGAAGGCCAAGCTGCGCCCCGGCCTGAAACAAAGGCCCGCCCGCCACAAGCATTGCCAGCCAAACCGGCTTCATCGTCAGAGCATCTTAACTCCAAGCCGCGTGAGCAAACAAGGTTGCTTGCGCGATGGCGCGCGATGGGAAGTCATTGGCACGCCGATCATGTCGCCAAAACTCACGGCTTGGCTTTGTCCGCCTTGCCCGCGGCTGGCTTGGCCTCGGCTTTGGCGGTGGGCAGCTTGCTCTCGGTGGCACCGGACGCCGCGGCGGGTGACGGTGCGCCGGATTCCTTCTTGGCGGCCTGCTTGTAGCTCTCGCTGCGGTAATCGGTGATGTAAAACCCGCTGCCTTTGAAAAGCAGCCCCGCGCCCATGCCGATCTTGTGCTTCACCCTGCCTTTGCCCCAGCGTTTCTGTTTGCACCGGTCTTTCGGGCAGACCGTCAGGGGTTTCCCGGAAATCGCCTGAAACACTTCAAACTCGTGTCCGCACTTCGCGCAAACGTATTCGTAGGTTGGCATGACGTCGTGCTAATATGTGGGTGGGCGGCGGACCGTCAAGCGCCGCCCCATTTCACCAATCCACGGCGGACCTGTGGACGCCGAATTCACATCCCCTGTTTTCGCAACCGGTAAAACCGCGCCCCCAGGGTCATTTCGTTTGTGACGAAGTTGCATGGACCTACAACGACAGGCGGGTTCGTCACGCTTGACCAACTGTTGCTCGCTGACAGGCTGGTCGAGCATTCGAGTTGGAAACCCGGCTGGTTCGTCAACCAAGAAAGCACGACGGAATTATTCTCGAGGGTGCAACTCAAGCGCGGCGGATCCGCAGCCAGACGCCCAACAAAGACATCGTCACCACCACTGGTGGCCAAGGTGAAGGTGTCGAAGGGCGCGTTCGTAAGCGAAAAGAAACCAGTGACCGAGCAGTTGCCGGCAGCATCCGCAGTGATCCCCATTTTTGGGTCGTTATAGTTGTTGCTGTTGTCTTTTCCTCCGCCAAATTGCTTTGCCCACAGCGCCCGCCCGTCGGTGTCATATTTGACGATGAACGAAGACGGATACCCGTCCGCATCGGTCCAACTGCCGCCCCGATTTGTCAGAACGATGCTGTCGAAACTGGCGGTGTTGTAGAACCTCCCGCTGACATAAGTATTGCCCACGGCATCTGCCGCAATTCCAAACGCCCCCGCCGGCCAGATGATAATTCCCGGGCCGAAGTCAGAGGCGTTCCGGGCCCAAACCACGGTTCCCGCCGCATCGTACTTGGCCAGGAAAACCCCCGCATTGGTCACGATGAACCCGTCAATAGCAATGGGAGGCAGCGTGGGAACGGCCAAGCCGTTGGCGCCGCCCAGAAGATAGGCGTTGCCTGAAGCATCCAGCGCCAGATCAATTGCGCCATCGTAATCCGCTCCGCCGGCGCGCCTGGCCCAAAGCACATTGCCGTCGGAATCGCATCTGACCAGAAAAGCGTCCTGCACGCCTGCATTGGTCAGCGTGAACGAGCCAAACGTGACGGTCGCTGATGCGAATCCGAACCGCCCACAAAAGTAGTAGTCGGACGACTGCCCCGGGGCGATGGCGGCGATGTCGGGGAAGTCAACGGTTGGAACACCTCCTGGGTTTCTGGCCCAAAGCCAGTCGCCCGACGGGTCACATTTCGCAACAAAACTGCTCACGTAGCTGTTGCTGGTCACGAGCACATTTGTGCCGAAGTGACATGTCGTCGGACCATACCTGCCTGAGACGTAGCAATTCCCGGCCGCATCCACAGCGAAGCCTTCATCGGAGACGGTGTTCGTGACACCATCTTCACCCGCTCGGTTGGCCCAAACCAGGTTCCCCTGGCCGTCATATTTGGCGATGAATATATCGAACCCGACGGGGTCACTGGTGAGCGACGAACCGTCGAAGTCCACAACCCTATGGAACACGCCGGCGACGTAACAGCAGCCCGCGGCGTCCGTGCCGATCCTTTGGCTTTGGGTAAAGGTGAGGTTGGTGGCTGGCCCGATTTGTTTTGTCCACTGCACGACACCAGAGGCATCGAATTTCGCCACAAACATGCCGCTGTTGGTGAGAATGAGGCTGCCCAGAACGGCATTGGAACTCTCAATTGTGCCGACCACGAACGTGTTCCCGGCGGAATCAACCGCAATGCGCGTCCCGTAGTCGTTCGCGGTTCCGCCTCCTGGATGCGCCCAGCGGAAGCCGGGCGTCTCCAGTTGCGCGCTGCTCGCGACCCAGTGCGCGGCCCAAAGAATTGCGCCCGCGCCGAACAGCCTGAGTCGAGTGCTGAATGCCTTCATTGAGCCGTCCTTTCGATATTCTGCCAATGAACAGAACGAACGCCGCCGTCCGCGCAAGCCATAGGCGATTCCGGATTGATTGCCGGAGCCCCGCGCCCACTCATCGCAAGCTCGGGCTGTAGAACTGCACAAAGGTTCGGGCCGAACGCGACTTTCCCTTTCTCCCTGAGCAACGGCGCGTGGCCGCTCACGAACGGCGTTGTCAGAACAAACCACACTGCGCGGGTTGCGCAGCCCGCACACCGCCGGGCCGGTGAACTGCTTTGCGGACTTATGGGGCCGGCGGGGGATTGGTCATCGCCGGGCGGTTGGTCAGCGGCGGGATGATCCGGATTGAACCATCGGAGCCGATTTCCACGTTGAGATCGTAATGCGGCCCTTTCTCGGCCTCAGCCGACGGCGATTTGATGCCCTCCACGAGCTTCTGTGCGCCCTTCATCTCGGTGTCGGCGAACAACCCTTTCCGTATCCAATCGAGCCGCTTTGCGATGGAGAGTTCGTCTCTGAGTTTCCTCACTTGTGCGCGGAGCATCTCGAGGTCGTTGAACTTCTGTTCCAACTCGGCCTTCTCCGCCATCAGCCGCTTGAGTTCGCTTTCCAAGAACACCTTGTCACCCTCGGCGGCGGCGAGCTTCTTGTGCGTGTCGTCAATCTGCGTGTTCAGGTTGGTGATGGCCGTGCTCAATTCGAGCGCCTGCTTGTCGAGGTTCTGGTTCTGGGCCTCCAGATCGGCGATCTTGGCTTCGCGCTCGGCGATTTCCTTCCTGGCGGTTTCCAGATCGTTGGTGAATTGGGCGAGCGTGGCCACGGTCTGGGTCAGGTCATTGGTCAGCTTCTCGATCTCAGTGTTGCGTTCGTTGAGTTTCTTTTCCAGTTGGACGTTGACTTGCGCTTGGTCCCCGAGTTGTTCGCTGGTGATCACCCACTTGTTGGAATAGTTCAGGATGATTTCGGCGTCCGTTTTCTTCTGGTCTGTGGCTTGTTTGCTGCGGACGAGCAGCGTCATGGCGAGCGCAACAGACAGGACGATCAAAATGATGATGCCGGCCTTGCTTTTCATATTGGCACGACAATGCCGTGAACGCCGGGTTTTGGCAAGCCCGCTTGTGAGGCTGCTGACGAGCCGCTTCGTTTCAGGGAAATCCCGGCTTTCCCGACTTGTCGGGATCGCCCCGCCCGATTCGGATTTGGGCTGCACGCCCTCCGGCTGCGTTCATCCACGGGCGGCCCGGCAGCTCAAGCCGGCATGGCGGCTTTTTCTTCCTTCGAATTTGCCTCCTGCATCGTCAAGGCCAGGAACGTCTCTTCCAGCGCCCCGCTCGCTCCACTCTGGCGGCGCAGTTCCTCCCGCGTGCCCACCGCGATCAAGCGCCCCTGGTGGATGATGCCAATGCGGTCCGCCATTTCCTCGGCCACACTCAATTCGTGCGTGGAAACCAGGGCGGTCATGCCCTGCAGCGACCGTTCCTTCAAGATGTCTTTGACGACGCGGGCGTGATGCGGGTCCAACCCCACCATCGGCTCGTCAATGACGAAGACCTCCGGGTCGTGCAACAAGGCGGACAGTATCGCCACGCGCTGCCGCGTGCCGTGCGACAGCCCCTCGATCGGTTTGTTGATGTAGGGCTCGAGATTGAAGCGGGCAATCAAGTCGCGCCCGTTCGACCGGATTTGGGCGTCCGCCATCTGGAAGAGCTGGCCCGTGAAGCGGAGGAATTCCCACGGCGTCAGCTTCTCGTAAAGAAAGGGGAAGTCCGGCACGTAAGCCATGCGCCGCTTGGCGTGCAGCGGCTCGGTTTGCACGTCGAAGCCGCAGACCCGCGCTGTGCCGGAGGTCGGCTTCATCAGGCCGGCCAGGATTTTCAGGGTCGTGGTCTTGCCGGCGGCGTTCGGGCCGAGCATGGCGAAAAACTCACCGCGCGGGACCGTCAAACTCAGGTCGTCCACGGCCACGAGGTCGCCGAATTTTTTTGCGAGATGGATAAGCTCGATCATGGCCGGCCGGTTTTGCTCAGAAGTTCGTCACCTGATCGTTCACCAGCGTCAAATCACCCGGCAGTTCCACCCGGAGAATTTCGCCCACGCGACTGACGAAAATGGCCGCCCGGTAGCAATCCGTCAGGCGAATGTCCAGGCGGTAGGCGCGGACGGACGTTCGCCCGATCTTGATCCAGTCATTCCGGGCTTCGCACTTCACACTGCTGGCCAGAACGCGCGGACGTTGCGGACCGGACAGCAATTCTCCCGTGTCCAGAACCGTGGCGGAGAAGGGATCCACCAGTTGCTGGAGCAGGGTTTTGGGATCGTTCAATTCCGAGAATTTGAAGGCCTGGTCCGTCTGGG
>Ga0299912_10002418_pt1 | contig 15274 bp, 8 predicted proteins | sample RVTome_2_FD_207667 | JGI IMG/M metagenome (GOLD analysis project Ga0299912, IMG submission 207667) | Soil microbial communities from uranium-contaminated site in the Upper Colorado River Basin, Wyoming, United States - RVT95D214 (version 2) ... | reverse complement strand
TGCGGGAGGACAGGCGGCACATCAAGGACAGGGACCTGACGATCCTGCGGCAGACGGTGCAGACGGTCTTGAATATGGAGATGGCTGCCACCGAGGAGATGATCCGTATCGCCACCGAGATCAGGCCCGATGTAGCAACCCTGGTGCCGGAAAGGCGGGAGGAGCTAACTACCGAGGGGGGGCTCGACGTCGTCGGCAATCGCCAGCGGGTGGAGGGGGCGGTGAAGGCGCTCAAGCGGGCGGGGATCAAGGTGAGCCTCTTCATCGACCCCGACGTGGCGCAGATAGAGGCGTCGCGTGGGGCAGGGGGGGATGCCATCGAGATCCATACCGGTCTCTATTGCGAGGCCAAGACTCCGACGCAGGTGAACGAGGAGCTTAAGAAGGTAATCGTCGCGGCCAGGCGGGCCCATGGTCTCGGCCTGGAGGTGAAGGCCGGGCACGGCCTCCATTATTTCAATGTACGCAGGATCGCCGATATCCCGGAGATAGTGGAGTTGAGCATCGGCCACAGCATCGTGGCCCGCGCAGTCATGGTGGGGATGGAACAGGCGGTACGGGATATGATCGTCCTCATCCAGCCGCCACCTCGGTGACGATCTCAAAGATAACCTCGCTGGCGAAGCCCAGGTTTTCTATCGATATCCGCTCATTATGGCCGTGGACGAACTTGGCGTCTTCCTGCCTCAGGCGAAAGGGCGAGAAGTCGTAGCAGGGCACCCCGATCTGCCGGAAGAAACGGCTGTCCGTTGCGCCGGTGATGAGAAAAGGGATGACCACGCATCCCGGGTCTTTTCGCCGGGCTACTTTCTCAATGGCCTGATAGAGCTCGTTGTCAAGGGGGGAGGGGGGAAGAGGGTTGCTTTCGAACTCCGGCAGGCGGACGATCTCTATCTCGTCATCCTTGATGACCTCCTTAAGCTGGGCGAAGAATGCCTCGCCGGAGGTGTCGGGGAGGAGGCGACAGTCAAAGGCCGCCTCGGCCTCAGAGGGGATAACATTTATCTTCTGCCCTGCCTTGAGGATGGTGGGCGTTATGGTGTTTCTCACCATGGCGTTGTATTGCGGGTTAGCCATAAAGGCCTCGGTAAAGGAAGGGTTCTGCAGGCCCTCTTCTATATCCTGATAACCCTTCGCCTCTTCCGGGGGCCTGACCTTGGCCAGGTTGGCGAAATATGCCTTCACCAGGGGGATGACCACCAAGGGGGTTTCCCACGCCACGAGCCTATCGAGGGCCCTGATCAGCTTTACCGTGGCGCTATCGCCGTGGGGCATGGAGCCGTGGCCTGTCTTGCCTTTGGCCTTTACGGCAAACTGGGCAACCACCTTTTGGGCCGTTGCGATCTCGTAGTGATCGAGCTCGCCATCCTTTCGCACGAGGATGCAACCCCCTTCATTGAGGACACAGGCCGCCTCTTTGAGGCGAGGTTCGTGCTCCAGCATCCACTTGACCCCCCACCTCCCGCCGACCTCCTCGTCGGCAGTAGCCAAGAAGATGACATCCCGATTGAGGGGGATCCGGTGGCGTTTCAGCAGGAGCATGGCCATCAGCAGTGTGACGCCGTTTCCCTTCATGTCGATGGCACCGCGGCCGTAGATATAGCCGTCCTTGATGATCCCCCCAAAGGGGTCGAGGTCCCATTTATTCGTTTCGACGGGAACGACGTCCATGTGGTTGAGGAGGATGAGGGGTTTTGCCTTCTTTGTTCCGGGGCAGACGGCCATGAGATTGGCCCGGCGCGGGGCGGATTCATAGACCATGGCCTCAATCCCTTCCTTGCGTAATAGCCCCTCTAAAAAGCGGGCCGCCTCCAGCTCATTGCCCGGGGGGTTGGTGGTGTTGATCCGGATGTAGTTCCGGAGGATCTCCGCTGCCTCATCCCGCGTTCCCTGCCAATCGATTTGATGGCTCTTCATATGCGCTCTCTCCGCGTGCAGGGTTTACTTCGCACCGCGCACCAAACTGTTTTGATTAATTTTTCACCACGAAGAACACGAAGTTCTCGAAAAATGCACAATTCTTTTCTTTGTCTTCGTGTTTCTTCGTGCCCTTCGTGGTTAATCTCCCCCTCTTTTTCACCACGAAGCACACGAAGTCCACGAAAAGTGCTGAATCCTTTTCTATTCTTATCTTATTAGCCTTCGTGCTTCTTCTGGCCAAAGGGCCACCTTCGGGTGCCCTTCGTGGTTAATCTCCCCCTCTTTTTCACCACGAAGCACACGAAGTAGACGAAGAATGCCAAATCCTTTTATATTGCCAGCATTTGTATTTCTTCGTGGCCTTCGTGGTTACATTGACTTTGTCTAGAAGGCGTCCACTGCGTGGCGTCCCGCCATAAGCGGGACTAATCAAACCGAAATCCCTTCTCAAAGAGCGTCAGGCAGGCATCGACCACCGCAGGATCGTAGAGGGTGCCTCTGTTTTGAGAGATCTCTTCCAGGGCACTTTCTATGCCGTAGGCTACGCGGTAGGGGCGGTGTGAGGCCATGGCCTCGACCGTATCAGCGACAGCCAAGATTCGTGCCTCCAGGATGATCTCATCGCCCGAACGCCTCTCGGGATATCCGGAACCGTTCATACGCTCGTGGTGCTGGAGCACAATCTCGGCCACCGGCCAGGGAAACTTGATCTCTCGCAAGATATCGCACCCGACTTGGGCGTGAATCTTGACCATGTTATATTGGATATCGGATAACTGGCCGGGCTTGCTGAGGATCTCAGCAGGAATATTGATCTTGCCGATATCATGGATGAGCCCGGCCATGCGGATGCCTTCGATCCGCTCCTCCGAGAGGCCCATCTCCTTGGCGATGGCGCAGGCCAGCCGGGTCGCCCACCGTTGATGACCGGCGGTGTAGGGATCCTTCATCTCGACCGTTGATGCCAAGGCATTAACAGTCGAGATGAAGGTTTCCCGCAGTTGTTGGTAACTGCTTTGCAATGCCTCCTCGGCGTGCTTGCGGCCGGTGATGTCACGGTCAACGCCGCGATACCCCTTGAAACGCCCCTCGGTGTCAAAAAAAGGTATGCCGCTGGTTTCAAGCACGACCAGATGGCCGTCTTTATGGCGGTTAATGTTTTCCAGCGCGATCAGCGGTTGCCGTGCAGCCTGTAACTGTTCAAAGATGCCCTTCACTCTCTGGGCTTCCTCAATCGGCATAAAATCGAAAGGCATCTTGCCCAATAACTCTTCCGGTTTGTAACCCAAAAGATCTCGAACCTTGGGGCTGGCATAGGTGTAGATCCCGTTCTGATCTACCTCCCAGATCCAGTCGCTCAAGGTCTCCACCAAGCCCTGAAACCGCTGCTGCGACTGGCGGATCTGCTCCTCCGCCTGCTTGCGCTCGGTGACGTCGCGGGCAATCCCCTGGATTGCATACGGCTTTCCTCCTCGGTAGATAAGAGAGCTCTCGACTTCAACCCAGACATAATTGCCACTCTTTGTTCTCAGTTTGTATTCACAAGGCTCACTCGTGGAGCCGGTCCGTTTAATCTCTTTCCCCCTTTTGACGGCGATTGCCAACTGGTCCTGGTCGAGCACAGAGGCAAAGGTAGCGGGAAAGTCTTTTCGCGTGTAACCCAACAATTTAAAAGCTGCGTCATTGCCATCAAAAAAACTGCCGTCGAAATCATGCACGAATACGCAGTAGAGTGTCCTGTCAAAAAGCGCCTGATACCGTGCCTGACTCTCCTCGAGCTTTTCTTCCAGCTTTTTGTGCCGCGCTTCAGATTTTTCCAGTTCGGCAATCCGCCGGCGCGATCGTTTTATTTCCTTCGTACGCTGTTCCTGCGTTCTGTCTTTTGTTTTCATGCTGGTCTAGTAATCTTGACGTTACCGAGGTACTGGAGCGAGCGTAAACCCTTTTTCGGTAAAGAGCCGCAGACAGGCATCAACTACTGTCGCGTCATAAAAGACGCCTCTGTTTTTTGATATCTCCGCAAGTGCCTCCTTTATATCGTAGGCAGGCCGGTAGGGTCGGTGTGCGTTCATGGCCTCGACGACGTTGGCGACGGCCAAGATCCTCGCTTCCACCATGATCTCTTCCCCTGACAGTCCCTGGGGATACCCGGAGCCATCCTGCCGCTCGTGATGTTGCAATATGATCTGGGCCACCGGCCATGGAAGCTTTAATCCCTTTAATATATCATAGCCGGCGCGGGGATGCATTTTAATCATTTCATATTGGACTTCGGACAACGGCCCGGGTTTGTTGAGGATCTCGGCAGGAACCATGATCTTGCCGAGATCGTGGATGGAAGCGGCCATGCGGATTCCCTCGATCTGATCTTCCGATAGTCCCATCTCCTCAGCAATGGCGCAGGCCAATTGTGTCACCCGCGGCTGATGGCCGGCGGTATATTGGTCTTTCATCTCGACGGTTGATGCGAGGGCCTTAACCGTCGAATGCAAGGTCTCTTGTAGCTGCTCGTAGCCGCGCTTGGCTTCCCCCTCTGCCTGCTTGCGCTCGGTGATGTCTGTGAAAACACCACGCAAACCTACAACACGACCACCCTCAAAGAAAGGCCGGCTGGACGTACGCACCCAGCGGATATCACCGGATTTGTTCACCATCCGGTACTCATGTGGCTCTGTATCGCCCGAAGCATCTCGCTGAAACTGTTCCATCATATATGGCACGTCTTCCCGATAGAGGAACTCAAAGAAAGAACGGCCGATGATTTCGGAGGGAGCATAGCCGCTAAGGGATTCTATAGCAGGGGAGACGTAGGTTACTATGCCCTTTTCGTCGGTGGCATAAAGGATATCGTTTATGTTTTCTACCAAGTCACGATATTTTTCCTCTGACTCTCGCAGCGCCTCCTCTGCCTGCTTGCGCTCGGTGATGTCCTGTGCAAAACCTATGAGACCGATTGCACTGCCATCTTTGTCAAAAATCGGAATCTTGTCCGTCCGCGCCCATCTTGTGCCGCTTGCAGATTCATATTGTTCTATTATATTAAGTTTTGAACGCCCGGATTGTAAAACCTCTTGGTCATCGTCCGTCATGCCTTGAGCCATCTGAGGGGAATAAAGGTCAAAGACTGTTTTACCCACGAAATCTTTCTCAGACATCTTAAGCGCTTCGGCAAATAGTTTATTGACTCGTATAAATCTACCATCTTTATCTTTATAGAAAACTATGATCGGCGAAGAATCGATAATAAGCCTAAGCTCCTCCCGCTCCTTATCCAAAGTTTCCTGTAATTTCTTCCGCTCGGTGACGTCACGGACAAAGACCACTGCGCCGTTTTTCTCATCATAAACAATCGGCGCTGCGGAGACCTCGACTTGTACGTAACTGCCGTCGAGCCGCAGATAGATCTGCTCGAGCATTGGGACGCGTTTTTTCTCCTCGTTGATAAGGCGGATGCGCTCCCGCACCCGCTCGCGGAAATCCGGATGAAACCGGTCCATAACCAACTGACCTAGCAGCTGCTCAGGCCGCTCCGCGCCGAATATGTGAAGCATGGCCGCGTTGATGTAGGTGAAGCGGTAGTCCGTCTGAACGAATATCCCTTCGGACGCGTTTTCGACCAAGGTGCGAAAACGTTCTGCGCTATCGCTCACAGCCTTTTCCGCCTGCTTACGCTCGGTGATATCATGCACATGCGAAATGAAGTATAAGGGTGCGCCTTCGGCATTGCGGACAAGCGAACTGGAAACCTCACAGGTTACCACGTGCCCTTTTTTATGGATGTACCGTTTCTCGAACGTGGCGCGATCTATCTCTCCCCGTAACGTTTTTTGTATGAACTGAGGGCTTTTATCCATGTCTTCCGGATGGGCGATATCGTTGATCGTCATTTTTTCGAGCTCTGCCTTCGCGTAACCGAAGATTTCGCACATCTTGCTATTAACCTTTGTCAAATTTCCTTCGAGGTCTACCAAGCACACACCGGTGTTGGCATTCTCAAATGCAAGGCGAAACCTCTCCTCACTTTCTCGCAATATCTCCTCTGCCTGCTTGCGGTCGGTGATGTCCCGAATAATTCCCCTAAACCCTGCCGCTTTACCTGAAGAATCTTTTTGTAACGATATAGATGCCTCAACGTTACTCCTCGTCCCATCTTTTTTTATAATCTCATAATTATATCCTTTACCCGGTTTCCCTGTTTTGTAGACTTCATTAAACGCCTGAAACAGTCTTTTTGCAGTCTCTTTATCTGTATACTGCCGGTTATTCATGCCCATCAATTCCTCTTTGGGGTACCCCCATATTCGGCACATGGTATCGTTGAAAAAGGTGAAGTTACCGGCAAGGTCTACTTCATAATATCCCTCCTCGATATTTTCAAGAATGGTTCGATATTTATCTTCACTCTTCTGCAGCGTTTCTTCCGCGTGCTTGCGCTCGGTGATGTCGCGGAATATTCCCTGCAACATTTTCCTTCCGTGGAGATACAGCAAGTTGGCTTTGATTTCAACTTCTCTGATTTCACCCGTCACGGTAAGAACTTGCGTTTCCAGCACCTGCCCCTCTTTATTAGTCAGGTGCTTCTTGAATGTTGCGGATATTCCTGTGTTATTGCCGGAGGGAGGGTGCAGAATGGCCTGATGTTGCCCGATCAGTTCCGCCCTATTTCTGCCAACTAAATCCGCCAGCGCCTGGTTGCAATCAAGTAGGATACCGGTATCTGCATCGGCCAGCGCGATGCCGTCCCGGGCTTCCTCAAACAGCAAACGGTATCGTTCCTCGCTCTCCTGCAATTCTTCCTCCGCGTGCTTGCGCTCGGTGATGTCGCGGTAGAAGGCAACCATTCGTCCGCCATCAGCGGGGAGATATGTGACGCTAACTTCAACGTCAATAATCTTGCCATCCTTGCGTCTTTGACGGGTTTCAAAGCGGTCGTAGCCAATTTTCTCTATCTTTCGGATGTGTTTGGCTGTATCCTCCGAGCTCTCTATCACTTCGATGTTTGGAATCGTCATATTGAGAAGTTCGTCACGGCTATAACCTATTATTCTGCAGTAAGCTTCGTTTACATCTTGGTAGTGACCCTGCATATCCACAAGCCCAAAACCGTCCATGGCGATTCGGAGAATAGTTTGGTATCTTTGCTTTGCCTGCTTGCGCTCGGTGATGTCTTCGCCGGAACTCAGCGTGGCAACAGGGTTGCCCTGCGCATCTTTCAACAGGGTATTATGCCAGGCTATAATCCTTTCCATGCCGGATTTTGTCAGGACTGGATTTTCGTAGAATTCAGTTAATTTTATCTCACCCGCCATGAGTTCCAGGAACCTGCTCCTTACCTTTTTTCGACGAGGCGAAGGTACGCAGGTCGTGAACCAATTTTTGCCGAGGAGTTCGCCTTCTTTGTATCCGAGTATTTGATTTCCCTTTCTATTTATGAGGGTGATCGCTCCCTTTTTGTTCAATACGACGAGTATCACCTCAGCGATATCCAAGTAGTTTTGTGCCCTATCCCGCTCCGTGCGCAGGGCCTGCTCGAACTGATTGCGCTTGTGTCCCCCTGCCTCCAGCTCGGCAATGCGCCGGTGCAATTGGGCGAGTTCTTTTGTGGGTTGCTTCTGAGTTTTGCCTTTGTCTTTCATCTAGTGTTTTCTCTTAAATGGGCAGGGCTCATCATGTTTGCCGAGAGATTCTTGTTCACGAGTGTATGTGTACAGTTGCCTGAAGGCGCTTCGGCATATGGCAAGTAGATGTGGATCGCCGTATTGAGTGAGACTAAATGAGTTTAAAGGAAAGGGAGCAGAGGACAATGTGAACATAAAACATATCCCCCTAAGAAAATTATATATCAACTGATCTTTTTGTCAATAAAAACCGAGGGTTTCCCCCATATGCTCGATTTGGTTGCGGGATATACCCTTCTTTTAGGATAGCTGAGGCTTGAGAGGTATCAAACATCCCCGAACAAGGGGACGATCTTGAATTGCGTCACATCCACGAGACCCTTGTCGGTGATCTTGAGCTCCGGAATCACGGGCAGGGCCAAAAAGGAGAGGGCCATAAAGGGTTCTTCCAGTTTACACCCCATCTCCTTGACTGTCTGCTGCAGGCGGTTGAGCCCATTGCGCACCTCTTCTATTGATTGATCGGACATCAGCCCGCCGATGGGCAAGGCCAGGGAGGCCAGGGTCTTTCCCTCCGTCACCGCGATTAAACCGCCATGCATCTCAACGACCCCCTGCACTGCCTGAGCCATATCTGCGTCGTTTGCACCTATCACTACGATGTTGTGGGAGTCATGGGCCACGGAGGAGGCGATAGCGCCATCCCGCAGGCCGAATCCCTTGACGAACCCCAGCCCAATATTCCCCGTCCCTTGATGCCGCTCCACCACCGCGATCTTCAGGATGTCCTGACCAAGGTCTGCTACAGCCCATCCCTCTTTTGTCTTCACCGTCTGGACAGTTTTTTTAGTGATGATCTGCTGGGGAATTATCTCGATGACCTTTGTCTTGCTGCCTTGCGCCTTGATCCGGAAGTGCGCGGCTGAGATTCTGGGGACGTTAAAGGTGTTCTCGGCTTTCGCCTTGTTCTCATCAATAATGCCGGCGAGAATTTTCCCTTTTTCGGCAACCAGGCGGCCTGCCTTAAAGACCTGGTTTATCTTGAATTCTCTGAGGTCTTCTATCACCACCAGATCAGCTTGATACCCAGGGGCGATGACGCCAATGCCGGGCAGGGGGAAGTATCGGGCGGGGTTGATGGTGGCCATCTGGATGGCGATGATCGGGTCGAGGCCGAGCTGGATGGCCTTTCTCACGCAGTGGTCCACACCACCTTCGGTGATGAGATCCGCAGGGTGGCAGTCATCAGTGACAAGCATGCATCGGCGGGCATTGCGCGGGGTGACGATGTGAATCAGCTCCTCCAGGTTCTTAGCTGTGGACCCTTCTCTGATCATAATATACATTCCCAGGCGCAGTTTCTCTTCAGCCTCGTCTCGGCGAGTGCATTCGTGATCCGAGGAGATACCAGCAGCGATATAGGCGGATAACTCCTTGCCGCTCAATCCGGGGGCATGGCCGTCGATCCGTTTGCCTTGGGCCATCTCGATCTTTTTCAGCACCTCGGGGTCTCCATAGAGCACTCCGGGGAAGTTCATCATCTCACCGAGCCCCGCTACCCATTGCTCCTGCATGAGGTCTTTGAGATCGTCTGCCCGAATCTCGGCACCTGCGGTCTCCAGAGGGGTGGCTGGCACGCACGAGGGGAGCATAACGAATAGGTTGAGGGGAATAGATTCGATGCCCTTGGCCAAAGGGCCACCTCCGGCGCGCATGAGGTGTATCCCCTTGATCCCCATGACGTTGGCGATCTCGTGAAAGTCGGTCACGATTGTTGTCACGCCGTGGGGAAGCACGGCCCTGGCGTATTCCCCCACCCCCACCATGCTGCTCTCGATATGCACATGGGCGTCGATAAAACCGGGCATGAGAAATCTCCCCTTGAGATCCAGCACCTCCTTGGCGGGATACTCACCGACGCCGACTATTCGACCCTGGGCGACGGCGATTGCCTGGGGTTCGATCCGTCCCGAAAAGACATTAATGAGTTGGGCATTTGTTAAAAGGAGGTCAACCTCTCTTTCGCCTTTGGCTAATGTTATAATTTCTTTGAGATCCGTTGGTTCCTCCAACCCATACATGGTTTTAGAACGGCTGTCCACGGTGATCGCGACGGTTTTTTTCAGCGCTATTCGAGCTTAAACCCTTTTTCGGCAAAAAGCCTGGCGCAGGCATCCACCACATCAGGGTCATAGAGGACTCCTCTATTCTGCGAGATCTCCTCCAATGCCTTGTCTATGCCGAGAGATGGTCGGTAGGGGCGGTGTGAAGCCATGGCCTCAACCACATCAGCCACTGCTAAGATCCGTGCTTCCAGCATAATCTCTTCTCCCTTTACCCCATGAGGATAGCCCGAACCATCCATCCGCTCGTGATGCTGAAACACGATCTCGGCAACCGGCCACGGAAACTTTATCCCCTTCAATATATCATAACCGGCCTGCGGGTGCATTTTGACCATTCCATATTGGACTTCTGTCAACGGGCCGGGTTTGCTAAGGATCTCAGCAGGGACAATGATCTTGCCGATATCGTGGATGAGGCCGGCCATACGAATGCCCTCGATCTGCTCTGCGGGAAGGCCCATCTCCCCGGCAATGGCGCAGGCTAACTGCGTCGCCCGCCGTTGATGACCCGCTGTATAGGGATCTCTCATCTCGACGGTTGACGTCATGGCATTGACCGTCGAGATCAAGGTCTCATGGAGCTGATCGTAACTGCGCTTGACTTCCTCTTCAGCCTGCTTGCGCTCAATGATGTCTAGCCCTGTACAAACAACGCAGATGGCATTTTCAATTTTTGTGCTCCTTCCTGTAATGTAAAAGGGGATTTTCTTTCCTGGTTTCGACAGTAAATTTATTTCTAATGAGGCCTGGCCTTTGGTGAGGGCTTCCTGTATCGCCTCGGCAGCGGTTTTTTTATCTTCTTTTGCAACGAAATCAATGATATTCATTTTTGCTATCTCTCCTGCAGAATATCCAGTAACTATTTCTACATTCTTATTCCATTGTATAGTATTTCCCTTGTCGCCAATGACAAACAAGAGGCCCGGTGAACTGTTAATTACAGCATCGGAAAATTTTTTTTCTCTTAATAAAGCATCCTCTGCCTTCTTACGCTCGGTGATGTCGCGTGCCACGCTCAGGATAGCCTTCTCCCTCCTGAACTTGATAGGATGCTCGTTGACCTCAGCCACAATCTGCCATCCGCTTCGTGAAACGTATGTTGTTTCGAACCTGCTCCAGCCAATCTTATGCGTTTCCCTGATGTGATCGGCAATTGAGGCAGCGTTCTCAGGGGTCACGATTTCACGAAGATTCCTGCCTACCAGGTCTTTTGTAGACCATTCGAGTTGTTGAGCACCGACCTCATTCATGTGAAGGATCGTACCCTCATCATCGTAGACCACGACTGTATCGGGAATCGCTTCAAAGAGTGTCCGGAACCGAGTTTCAGATTCCCTCAGCGCCTCCTCGGCCAGCTTGCGCTCGGTGACGTCGGTGAAGAAGCCCGCGTTGCACTCCTTATTGTCGATAAGGATCTTTGATGTGACAATATCTGCATACATGATTGTCCCGTTCTTCCGCAAACAGGGGATGGCCGGCGCTAATAACTTTTTACCGCGTGCCTGTGCCTCGAATTCAGAGATCACATGCTCCAATGATTCACTCGGATGAATATCTCTAACACTCAGGTTTCTCAACTCTTCCTCGCTGTAACCCAGCATGTTGCAAATGGAGGGATTGGCATACAGGAATTGCTTTGATTTGAGGTCAGCAATGAGAATACCCTCTGCCGTTCCCTCAAACAACCCTCTGTACCGTTGCTCGCTCTCACGCAGCGCCTCCTCTGCCTGCTTGCGCTCGGTGATGTTCAAGGAAATACCCCGAAATCCGATCGGTTTGCCTTCTACATCACTGATAAGAGATACCGAAAGTTCGGTAAACCCTTTAATCCCGTCTTTTCTGATATATTCCTCCTCAATCCCCTTACTCGGTTCCCCTGTTCTGTAGATTTTATTATAGACCTGATAGATTTTTTTAGCGGTTTTTTCATCTGTATACTGCCTGTTGTTTTTTCCGATCAATTCCTCTCTGGGATATCCTATAAGTCTGCACAGCGCGTCATTAACGAAGGTAAAATTGCCGGCAAGGTCATTCTCAAAATAGCCTTCCTGCATGTTCTCAATAATGCTTCGATATTTCTCCTCACTTTTGCGCAGCGCCTCCTCGGCCTGCTTGCGCTCGGTGATGTCCCGAGAAATACCCCGAAATCCGATCGGTTTGCCTGATGAATTTTTTTGTAAAGATACAGATACTTCAATGTATCTTTTAGTCCCATCTTTTCTTATAATCTGCCAATCGAATTCTTTGGCGGGTTCCCCTGTTCTGTAGACTTCATTAAACGTTTTAAAAAGTTTTTTTGCGTACTCTTTATCTGTAAACTGACGGTTATTCATGCCCATCATTTCTTCTTTGGGATACCGAAGGATTCGGCACATTGAATCGTTGAAAAAGGTGAAGTTACCGGCAAGGTCTACTTCATAATATCCCTCTTCGATATTTTTAAGAATGGTTCGATATTTATCTTCACTTTTGCGCAGCGTTTCTTCCGCTCGCTTGCGCTCGGTGATGTCGCGGAATATGCCCTGCAACATTTTCCTTCCGTGGAGATACAGCAAGTTGGCTTTGATTTCCACTTCTCTGATTTCACCCGTCACGGTAAGAACTTGCGTTTCCAGCACCTGTCCCTCTTTATTAGTCAGGTGCTTCTTGAATGTTGCGGATATTCCTGTGTTATTGCCGGAGGGAGGGTGCAGAATGGCCTGATGTTGCCCGATCAGTTCCGCCCTATTTCTGCCAACTAAATCCGCCAGCGACTGGTTGCAATCAAGTAGGATACCGGTATCGGCATCGGCCAGCGCGATGCCGTCCCGGGCTTCCTCAAACAGCACACGGTATCGTTCCTCGCTCTCCCGCAGCGCCCCCTCAGCCTTCTTGCGCTCGGTGATGTCGGCGGAATATATGCGAATGTGCTCAGGATCGACCAAGACAATAACTTGTGAGTACCAGCCGTCACCTACTCTCACTTCGCGCACGATATATTTTTTCCTTTTTTCACGAAGCTCGGGAAAATAAGGCTTAAGATCGGCCACGAAGGGATGTTCCCCTTGCTTTTTGTCAAGGTCCGAGAATAAGTGTTTGGCGGCGGGATTGGCGTACGTGAGCTGACCTTTTTGGCCGAACTCCACTATCGGCATGGGGTTCAACTTCGGAAAGAAAGACAGCCGCTCGATCTCCTTTTCTGCCAGCTTGCGCTCGGTGATGTCAGTGCATGAGCCTACCATTTTTAAGAGATTGCTTTTACTGTCACGCTGGGTTGTGCCTCTATCTATCCAATAGCGATATGTACCGTCTTTACGCCGTACACGGTATTCTTCGCTATAGGGCGTTTGCTCCTTGAGATGTTGATCGAGAGCAGCCATTACACGGTCGTGGTCATCGGGGTGGATGGCTTTTTCCCAGGCCTTTATCGTTCTGGGGAATTTGCCTGACGCATATCCAAGAAACTTATCAATAGGGCCAAACCATTCCAATCTGCCGGTTGGGATATCCCATTCCCAGATTAAATCACTGGCGCTTTGGGCTGCAAGCGCGAATCGCATCTGGGACGCTTTTAGTTCTTCCTCTGTCTTCTTGCCCGCGGTCTCAGATTGCTCCAAATCAGCTACACGCTGGCGCAATTGGGTCAATTCTTTGATGAGTTGTTTTTGAGTTTTCTCGTTGTCTTTCATCTCGTGTTCCTTCTCAGCCAGGCGGGGCTCATCACTTCACCCAAGAGATTTTTGGGCAGGGGGTAGGGGTTCAATAGCCTGTAGGTATTTCTATCTATTGGAGGAAGATAGGATTCTCCGCACCGGGGAGGGGAAATTGAAATGTATGAAAAAGCGTAAGAGGATAATGTGAACATTGTACATATCCTCCTTGGATGATTATATCTACCAATAGATATCTTGTCAACAAGAACAAAACGTGTGAACAAAACAGGACTTTAGTGCCTGGTTTGACTACAGGATGAAAAGAGATATATCTTCTTTGTGATGGTTGAAGCTCAAAGGGTTTATGCCTCATGGTATCATCATATGGCACCCTCTTACAAAGAGTGGGGCAACATAGGATTGTCGTGAGAAAAGGGGGGTGCTATAGTCTTTTGCTCAGGAGCCAATGATGCCATCTTTAGGCGCTGATCAACAAAGGGTCCTCCTCATCAACCCCAATGAGATGAAGCCTGCAGTGGCACCTATCGGCCTCGACTATGTCGCCAGTTCTTTGGAGCTGGCAGGTTTTAAAGTAGATCTGATCGATCTCTGTTTCTCAACCTCATTTCATGAAGCGCTGGATGTCTATTTCCGAGGGCATGATTCCCTGGCCATCGGGGTTACCGTGCGCAACACGGACGATTGTTACTACCTGAGCCAGGCATTCATCCTCCCGCGTATAAAAGAGATAATCGCTTATATAAAGGAAAAGACCGCTCGCCCCATCATCCTGGGAGGGGTCGGTTTCTCGGTGATGCCCGAACCTATCCTCGCGTATCTTGGGGCGGATTGGGGGATCTGGGGGGATGGGGAAAGGGCCCTGCCTGCCTTCGTGAAGCGGATGGCGGCAGGGGAGGAGCCTTTTGACATCCCCGGTCTAATCTACAGAAAAAACGGCAGATATTATTGCAACCCCCCTGAGCTTGCCGAGCTGTTGGATCTCCCCCTTGCGCGCCGGGAGGCGGTGGATAACCCCCGGTACCTTCGCGAGGGGGGGATGGGAGGAGTGGAGACGAAGCGCGGGTGTGAGCAGAGGTGCATCTATTGTGCCGACCCGTTGGCAAAGGGGAGGAGGTATCGTTTGAGGCCGCCGTCTATCGTGGCCGACGAGATGGAAAGCCTTCTGGCTCAGGGTGTGGATCACCTGCACCTGTGCGACAGCGAGTTTAACCTCCCCTATAAACATGCGGTAGCGGTCTGCGAGGAGATCATCAGACGCGGGTTGGGTGAGCGGCTGGCGTGGTACGCCTACCTGAGCCCGGTTCCCTTTACTGAAGCGTTGGCCCTCCTGATGGTAAAGGCGGGATGCAGGGGGATAAACTTCGGGGTTGATCATGCGGCAGATCGTATATTAAAGAAGCTGGGCAGGTCCTTCACGGCTCAGAACCTGCGGGAGACAGCTGCCATCTGCCAGAGGCTTAAAATCCCCTTCATGTATGACCTGCTCTTGGGTGGTCCGGGAGAGGACAAGGAGAGCTTGGCCATTGCCATCTCCTTTATGAAGGAGATTAAACCTTCGCGGGTGGGGATCGCGGCTGGAATCAGGATCTACCCGGGGACACGGCTGGCGGAGATCGCGCTGGCGGATATTGAGAAGGGCAATGCTCATGTCCGGGGTTCAATCAACCCTGACTTCTTCGCCCCTGTATTCTATGTTTCAAGCGCGATGGGGGATGAGTTGTACCCTTTTATCGCCTCTCTGGTAAAAAAGGATGAGCGGTTCTTCTTTGGTGGCGGGGAGGAGGTCGAGGCCAACTACAATTACAACGCCAACGATGTGCTTACGGAGGCTATCAAGCGGGGATATCGGGGGGCATTTTGGGACATCTTAAGGCGGCTGGCGGAAGAGGGGAGAGTTATAAAGGTCTAAGTTTGGAGAAGATTACGGAAGATTTTCTACGTCAGCTAGATCTTTATA
>Ga0299912_10002417_pt1 | contig 15278 bp, 15 predicted proteins | sample RVTome_2_FD_207667 | JGI IMG/M metagenome (GOLD analysis project Ga0299912, IMG submission 207667) | Soil microbial communities from uranium-contaminated site in the Upper Colorado River Basin, Wyoming, United States - RVT95D214 (version 2) ... | reverse complement strand
GAGACGATTGAAGTCCCCAGCGTTGGAGGAAGGAAACCTCGCGTCCTTTCCAGGCAGACCCTGGCAGAGATCATCGAACCCAGGGTCGAGGAGATCCTCACCTTAGTTCACAATGAGGTGTTGAGGACGGGTTACGGAAATCTGATTGCTTCCGGTGTGGTCCTCACTGGGGGGAGCGTCATCATGGAAGGGGCCCCTGAGTTGGCTGAGCAGATTTTTAATGTACCTGTTCGGAGGGGGAATCCCATCGGTATCGGTGGCTTGGTCGATTTGGTCAATAGTCCGATCTATGCGACCGGAGTGGGTCTGGTCCTCTATGGAAGTCGAAGTAAAGCCCAGAGTCGATTTAAAGTGGGTGAAGGGAATATCTTCAGCAAGGTCACCCACCGGATGAAGGAATGGATCGGTGAATTTTTTTGATAATTGAGGAATTAGGGAATTTAGGAATTATTTAATTCGCAATCCCTTAATTCCTAAATATAGAATTTAATCCTTAAAAAAGGAGGAGGGAAGATATGATCGAATTCGACGAGAACAAAAATTTGGCCGCCAAGGTCAAGATCATCGGGATTGGAGGGGGAGGAAATAATGCCCTGAATACCATGATCTCTTATAAGCTCTCCGGGGTCGAGTTTATTGCAGCCAATACCGATGCTCAGGCACTGGCGGCAAACCTGGCTCCCATCAGGTTGCAATTGGGCGCCTCATTGACCAAAGGTTTGGGAGCTGGAGCAAATCCCGAGATAGGGAGAAAGGCCGCCCTGGAGGATGTGGAGAAGATCCGGGAGGTTTTAAAAGGTGCGGACATGGTCTTCATCACAGCCGGATTGGGTGGCGGGACAGGTACAGGCGGGGCACCGGTGATCGCCGAGGTGGCTCGTGAGATGGGCGCTCTTACGGTGGCCATCGTGACCAAGCCCTTCCACTTTGAAGGAAAGAAGAGGATGAAACAGGCTGAGGAAGGGTTGGCGAATCTGAGGATGACAGCGGATGCCCTGATCACCATTCCGAATCAACGACTTCTCAGCATCAGCGGAAAGAGCATGACCCTGCTGGAGGCCTTTAAAAGGGCAGATGAGATTCTCTTTCATGCAGCCAAAGGGATCTCGGACATCATCGTCGGCCAGGGGATCATCAATCTGGACTTTGCGGATGTCCGAACCGTCATGTCTGAAACGGGGATGGCATTGATGGGGACGGGGATCGCTTCCGGTGAAAACCGATCGGTGGAGGCCGCCCAAAAAGCGATCTCGAGCCCTCTCTTAGAAGATATCACCATCGAAGGGGCACGGGGAGTACTCATCAACATTACCGGAGGCCAGAACATGACACTCAATGAAATTAATGAAGCCACCACCCTCATCCAAAAGGAAGCCCATGAGGAAGCTAATATTATATGGGGAATGGTGATCGACCAAGGTATGCAAGAAGATCTCCGGGTAACGGTGATCGCGACAGGGTTCGGAAAAGTAGAGGAGAAGAGTGTGTCGCGGTTTAAGAAAGTGGCTCCCATTTCTTTCAGCATGAGAGAGAATAAAGACGTTCCTACCTTCATGAGGAAGGTGAAGGTCAATGAGCGGTTCGATGAGTTGAAATTAAAAGAGCCACCGGAATTCTCAGTGGAGGATGAGGATCGTTTTGACATCCCTACGTTTTTAAGGAAACAGGCCGACTGAAAGAGCAAGTTATCAGTGGACAGTGGTCAGTCATCAGTCGTAAATACTAAAATTATCTGCGAAGACTGAAATTTGTTATAATTGATGTCATAGATCTCTTTTTGATAACCGATTACTGACTACTGATAAAAGATGATTTCCTGGAAACTTGCTCAGAAGGCCAAACGCATTCTCGAAAAAGAGAGAGGAACTGTTCGAAAACCATGGGGCGGGAAAAATTCGATATGTCTCATTTACCCCAACACCTACCATGTGGGAATGTCCAACCTGGGATTTCAGACCGTTTATCAATGTCTGAACTCGGAAGACGATATCGTTTGTGAAAGAGCCTTCCTTCCCGATCCAGAAGACCTTCAAGAATATCACAATACCCACACTCCCCTTTTTTCATTGGAATCCCAAAAGACTCTTTCCGACTTCGATATCTTAGCTTTCTCTATTTCCTTTGAGAACGATTTTCTAAACATTCTCACCCTTTTGGACTTAGCTCACATTCCAATAGAGAGTCGGCTTCGTGAAGAAGGATATCCCCTGGTGATTGCAGGAGGGGTGACAGTCTTTTTAAATCCAGAACCCATCAGCGAATTTTTCGACCTCTTTATCATCGGTGAAGCAGAGGAGGTGATCAGAGAATTTTTAGAGGTCTGCCGTAACGCCTATTTAGAAAAGGGGAAGAGAGAGAAAAATGATTTCTTGAGAGAGGTGGGCAAGGTGGAGGGAATCTATGTTCCAAAGTTTTATCAGGTGGCCTACACTGAGGATGGAAAGATTGAAGCGATGGAACCCGAGGCCGGATTTCCTCGACAGGTCAAAAGGAGATGGGTCAAAGAGATCGATCGATTTCTAACCCGATCCATTCTCTTTACTCGGGAGACGGAGTTTAAAGAGATGGCCTTGGTGGAAGTAAACCGGGGTTGCCCGAGGGGGTGTCGCTTCTGTGCAGCCTGTTTTGTCTATCATCCTTTTCGAAACCGAAGCCTTTCCCTTCTCGAAACTTTATCAAGAGAGGGCCTTACTGAGGAGCACCGAATTGGCCTCACCGGGACTGCAGTATCTGATTATCCCGATCTTCTCCCATTGTGTCAAAGTATCCTCTCTCAGCAGGGGAGAATTTCACTCTCTTCCTTAAGGGTGGACTCTATCACTCACCCTTTGATCCAGTGTCTGAGAGAGGGCAAGGATCGAACCGTGGCCATTGCACCTGAAGCTGGTTCCGAAAGGCTTCGAAAGGTGTTGAGGAAAGGTTATACAGATGAAGAGGTATTAAAAGCCATCGATACCTTGGTTGAGAATGGTCTTTATCAAATCAAATGCTATTTTCTCATTGGCCTTCCCTCCGAAACCGATGAAGATGTGAAAGCCATTCCCCTGCTTGCCAAAAAAATTCGCCACCGGATTCTGTCCAATCGAAAGGACAAGAAAGATCGATGGAAGTTGGTCCTCAGTGTCAATCCTTTCATTCCCAAACCGGCCACCCCTTTTCAATGGGCTCCTTTGGAAGAGGTGGTTGAATTGAAGAGAAAGTTGAAGGTCATTCAGAGAGGACTCAAAGGGGAGAAAGGGATAGAGATGATCCATGACCTTCCCAAATGGGCTTATATTCAGGCTTTGCTTTCAAGAGGAGATCGGAGGGTTGGAAAAATATTAATAGCGACTCATCATTACGGAGGGAATTGGGGCCAAGCCCTTCGGGAGACGAGTATCAATCCAGACTTTTATGTCTACCGGAAGAGAGACTTAGACGAGATCTTCCCCTGGGATTTCATCGACCACGGAATCCCAAAGGAGCATTTGAAGGGAGAGTACCTCAAGGCGATGGAAGAAGCAGGAATAAAAATATAGAAGGCAGTAAGCAGTAGGCAGTGAGCAGTAAGCAGAAGATAGAAAGTTGAAAGCTCAAAGTCCAAGAGCTAAATTTCAAGATCCAAAGTTCTAAGTTCAAATTATTTAATAACCATTGAGCTTTGATCTTTGAGCCTAATGACTCAATGACTTAGTGACTTAATGACGAAACAGGGAGATTCAAGAATGGGATTAGAGAGAGTTTCTTTTCAAAGCGAAGGGCAGAGGATTTCAGGTGTTTTTCACCTCTCTGACGTTTGGGGTCGTACTTGTGTGATTGCCTCTCATGGCCTTCTTTCCAGCAAGAATAGTGAGAAGTATATTGCCCTCGGGGAACGGCTTTCTCAAGAGGGAATTGCAATGCTTCGGTTCGATTTCAGGGGAATTGGGGAGAGCGAAGGAAGCATCGAAAACGATACGGTCAGTAGAAGGATTCTCGATCTGGGTTCAGCGATCGATTTTGTAAAGTCCAATCCCGATCTGGGGAATCGGATTGGATTACTGGGATCGAGTCTCGGAGGCTACATCTCTCTGATCAAGGCCTCGATGGATAAAGAGATCAGAGCCGTTGTGATCTGGGCCACACCTTTTCACTTAGACAATCTCAAGTCAAATAAAGGAACTGAAGGTTATCCTCTCCCTGGAGAGGCCTTTTTTAAGGATCTTCCAAAACATAGGCTCCTTCCCTTGTTACCAAAGGTTTCAAACTGTTTGGTCATTCATGGAGAGGAAGATGAACTCGTTCCCGCAGATCAGGCCTGGGAGATATTTCATAGTCTGGGTGGACCTAAAGAGATTCATATCATTGAGGATGCTGACCATCGCTTGACCGATCCCAAACATCGTCAACGCGCCATGGATCTCACTGTGGAATGGTTTAAGAAATATCTTTAGCAGGAGTATGTAAACAAGTGTGAATTTTTGAGGAGCAATGTGGTACCGCTATTTATTGCCTGCCTACAATATAATGTTATGTGCCTTTGCGGGCAATAAGAACAAGCCTTGATCGCTTTTCATTATTTCATCAATTCTTTAAATTCTTCTATTGTTAAATTAGAATCTCTTAAAATGCTTTTTAGAACTTTTGGGTGAAGAATTTTACTTACATGGTAAGGAACAGTTGCTCTTTTGCCTTCTTTGTTCTTATATATTTTATGGCTTCCGCTCTGTCTTGCAAAAGAAAAACCAGCCCGTTCCAAAACTCTTATTGCATTAGCAGCGGTTACCTTGGGTAAATTTCCGCTCATACTGAAACCTCCATCGAGGTAAGACTAACCGATTCAGGTTGAGTAATCTCCTCACCTTCTTCTATTCTGTCTTCTAAATGGAGACGAATGGCGTCCTTTATATTTTCCAGTGTCTCCTCATAAGTATCCCCTTGTGTGTAACAACCTTGAAGTTCTGGACAAAAGGCAAAGTAGCCATCCTTGTCTTTCTCTATAACCACCGAAAATCTGTATGCACTCATGGACTAACCTCCTGTTTGACTCATTTCAAATAAATTATAGCAGATTAGAGTAAATAAAACGAAGGATTTTGGTGCTGACCTTAAACACTTCATCATCTTCCGTTGCGGGCATCTATGCATGATGTTTATAATTTTATGGACGTCCCCAATATTCCTTTTGCCTCTAAAGCCTCTGGTTAAGGTATTGATACTTCTTTTTCTTTTACTAGACTGGAAAGAGAATTGAGAATAAAATCCTTTGCATCGAGTATCTCAAGAAGAACAGGTTCACCATCTTTAGAAAAATGAATGATCATCTGTCCTTCTTCTTCAGCATAATCTATCTTTTTATCTGAAAGTTCAATAAGAAGAGCATCTACATCTTTGCTATATTTAATCTTTCTCATATCTTGACCTCCTTCCTGGATAAACGGTTATGACATATTTCTTATCAAGAAACACTTCGTAAACAACTCTAAGAACGTGAATTTCATCAAAGCCCTTTTGAGCAATTAATCTATCCTTATAACCTTTATCTATTCTATCGGGCGCCCTGACAATATTTTCAACAATTTCTTTTGAAACGTCAATACCGTGAGATCTCAATATCTCAATTTTCAGCAATGAATGTGGGCTAAACTCTATAATGACTGGCATAAAACTATTTTAACTCAAGATGGTATTTCCCGACTATAAGTTTGTTTTCTACCGTTGCGGGGATTCTCTTTTCTAAAATGAATTTTGAAGGTTTGACCCTGCATCTCTTCTCTTACAAAAGGTACTGAAGCAAGTTGATTAAAGCCCAGTAGAATCATTTATGCCGCGTTAGCTGAAGTTTGAAACGCTCATTTTTTTAATTCAAGATTAAAGATTTGCCCCCTTCCGGTTGCTATTTTTACAGTTTATTTTACCATAGCTGAAACTGCTAGGGCCGAATGCTTCAATGTAGGGTCTAGTTATTGCATGATTATTTTCATCAACAGGTAAGTAGATATCGTATAAAGATTTAATATTAAAAGATTCATTGCCCTTCATATACTGAAAATGTTTTTCAGATAAAACAAATTCTCCAATATATTTATATTCACGAAAAGAAAATCCTTGTCTCACGGAACTCTCCAAGTAAATTCTTTCCATTTGATTTCTCAATTCCCCCCATGCAATGTTACATCTACCATTTGGGTTATTTCTATAATAATACACGGGGACTGGTAGATAGAAATAGTTCACGTCTCTTGAATTTTCTGAAAGCCTAAGGATTAAATCAACATCTTCGCCTAATATCTGTTGCTCATCGAATCCCCCTACTGATAAAAAAGTCTCTTTCCGCACAAATTGCATCTGATATACGAAATCGACACCCAACAGTGGATCGAGTTCTGTATTCTTATGCTTACAATGTAAATCATGGATAAATTTCTTTTTTCGAATGGAGATAACCTTTAGATGTGAATCACAATCGTAGGAATCCGTATAAACTAAATCGTATTTGTTCCAGAAACTTTTGCCCTCTGATCTCAATTTATTAAAAACAACTATGAAATTCTCTGTATCTATCGCGTCATCTGCATCTAACCAGCAGACAAATTCACAATCCAGGGATTTAACCCCAACATTCCTGGCAAAACTCGGACCATAGCGTTTATCTAAAGTTGTTATAATACAATTTTGTATTAATAAAGGGTCTATTACTTTGCTCAAATATTCATCAATACCTCTCCTGTCACCGTCTATTATAATTGACCAATTGAAGGTAATACCTGACATAAATATCCTGTTTACAGAATCCACCATTTCCTTAAGATAGGAACAATCTGTCCCCGAGATTGGTGTTACAATTCCGAGATTGAAATTTGACATAATAACTGTCCATTAATAATAATATTTAGAAGGAGTTAAGCAAATAATGTCTATACTAGTATTTGATGAAACTGTCACTATAAGCTCCAGCACATTAACTACATCCTTTAGAGGAATTTTTGGATATTCGACAAATTCACCCTCCTCAAGTTGTCCTAAATGAATATTTGTAACCCTAATGTTCTCGTCCCTTAAATCATTTCTAAGGGACCTACCAAAGGCTTCCAAAGCTCCTTTCAATACGGTATAAAGAGTGTTCGGACTAAATCGGTATCCTGTTCCTACAGTGGAGCAGATGTTTACTACCAGTGGGTCTAAGGCGTTTGACAATAGAGGAATCATCTCTTTCGTAATTAATATATTCCCGGTGATGCTCGAATCAATTTGATTCTTTATTTCCTCGAACGGTGTGACCTTGAGTCCCCCCTCGTACCAACCGCATGCATTATTGATATGTAAATCAATATGGTCATAATCCTTTCTAATCTCGGCTATCGCTTGCTTTATACTTTCTAAATTCCTTAGATCAGCGATAATTAGTCTATTCTGCGTTCTCGATTCTAATATATCCTTAAGTTCCCTTGAGGGTCTTCTTGAAAACGCAACAATATTATAACTCTTAGAGTTCGCCCAGTTAATAAATTCCATCGCTAATGGAGAAGTAGCTCCCGTTATTACAACATTTCGCACCCCTTGTTTTGAACTGCTCATTTTGGTCCTTCCTGCGGTATATTAACCTTATAACTAAGCGGTAGGGTAAACATCTTCAAATCCATAACAATTCCTAGTTCAACTGGTTCGACGTAATCGTTAATCATAGTTACTTTCGTGATTATTCCAAAGCCACTAAATTTATTTCCGATTTCGCTAAGTTTATTTTTTAGAAATTCACAATTGTCAAATAGGTGTGGTGAAGAAATACCAAACATAAGTGCCGATCCGTATGTACCCTGAGTCTGATTACCCATAACTAGATATATGAATCTATCTTCTGTTGTAAATGGATTTCTTACCTTAATAAATACAGAGGGGTCTGACGATATTCTATAACCATCCCTTTCAGTCTTAAATTCCACCCCAACCTCATCTGACACAAAAAGGGTGAGGATAGGATCTTCATATTCATTTAGCTTCTTCGGATTCAATTCAAAGTTGATCGGTAGGCCCATTCTATTGATGATTTTCCGAGTAACCAAATTATAGTAAGGACCGCTTACAGAAACGATATCATTGTCAAATGAGCTTCGATTCCGCTCAATATACTCCTCAGATGTTACAATTTCTATTGCCCTATCAGGATACAATTTGCTCAATATGTGAATGATCTCAATCAATGCATTACTATCACCATGTTGAACAGAATATGCATCAACATTGATGTCTTCCTCACTATGAATGGCTCCACTTACAACCCATATTGGTTTATCCTTTTTGCCCATTTCCCATATGTCAATTAGAGCTTCTTTTTTCTTTTGTTCAGGGCTGAGCTTGGTCGAAAATGTCTCAATAGTGTTTAGTGCGTAGATTTCTTGCCAAGTCTCACTTATCCCTTTTAGAATTGCTTTTCCAGCAAATGTGAATTTCTCACCGTATCCCTTATCTTTCAGATATTCATAAAACGAAGAAGATGCCCCAATCGTATTTGGCATCAAATAATTACTAATCCGAAAAACTCTATCAATCACTATACCCTGTGGATCCCCATGTTTAAAAAGATATATATCAGAACCATAATCTATGGCCAGCCTGAATTTTATTGAAAAAGCTGGCGAAGCATATCTAGAATGCCCTACATTCAATAACTTAATTCTGTTTGCTAACGTTTCACTAAATTCTACAAATTTGGCAGGGTCAGTTCGACCATTTTGTGAGAAAAGAAGCACCCCGTCACCTAAATATTTAATATAAGGTTCGTTAAGTACTTCTTCTCCTACAATTCGGATGACCTCCATAAAACTAGATAATCGCTCCATCCAGATATCCGGAGGCGGGAACAAAGCCTTAAAGCGAGTGGAATCAGTTAAATCAACAAGTGCTACTGTACCCGAACATTTAGTTTGAGACAGTGTATCCCAATTTTGTCGTAACGTAATCAATAACTCTTCAATGTTTTGCATAGAAATTCACCTATCCGCCATTTTTAAAATTCTTGACATAATAACTTTCGTATTGCGTGGAACATCACGTGTGATAATCGTTCCAGCAGCAATGTAGGAGTTCTTTCCAATTGTAACTCCACCGATGATTATGGAATTATATCCGACGATAACATTATCCTCAATTATTGGTGAAGGCGGATCCTCCATTTCTTCGTCGTCCCAGTCGTCAATTGCGTGTATCGGATATTTATGAATCAAATGCCCCATCATAGTAGATTCATTGCCAATCTTACACCCATTACAACAAAAACCTGTGACTATGCATCTATTACCAATTATCACATCATTGTATATCTTGGCCCCATACACTATTTTCGTTCCATCTCCTATTATTGTTCTTGATCCGACTCTTGAATGTTCTTTAATTTCAACTTTTTTCCCAATCCTTGCTCCGCGAAAAATTATTGAAAAGGGATTTACTACCGTGCCCTCTCCAAGAAAAGTTACATCACTATGCTCGATATCGGTATTTTCAAGAGTAAAATCTTCATCTTTACCTGAAAATCCAATTAGGCAGTGATGCCATATTTTAACTCCTTTCTCGATAAACATGGGTCCATATAACTTTGTGCTTTCCTCGACGAAAATACCTTTTGCTTCAAAATTCTCGCGATTCATTGGATATCCCACCTGTCGTTATCCATTCAACGGTTTCTTTTATGACAACATCTTCCATCCCGATAAATGTGTGCTCACAATCATGCGCAATAAATTTGCTCTGATTATTTGGTGTTCCATATTTTTCCGAAACTTCAAATGGAACAGCCGTATCTTTAGTCCCGTGAATGGTCAAGACTGGTATCTTGATTTCACTTAGAATCTGATAGGGCTTTATCTTCTTAAATTCCTCTACTAATTTACGCCCAATTCTGAAATCTGTCTCAGGTATTGTGATATAACCTTTTTTTCGTAATTCTTCATAACCTACAGGATTAAAAAAAGTTTTTCCCCAAGGAGTAATTGCATTTAAGAATGTTTTATCGAAATCTAATACTGGGTTCCACAAAACAAGTTTTTCAATTTTTTCCTCGTTCTTTGAAGTATAGAATATCGATGCAACAGCACCAAAACTTGAGGCAATAATAATATATTTAGGTTTTACTCCTAAAATCTCATCATATTTCTTTATAGAAGTCTCTATATCGATTAATTCTCCCTTTATTGTAACATTCTCTGTTTTTCCCTCTGAATCCCCATGCCCTCTAAAATCAAATCGTAAGGTGTTGTATCCCATTTTATTGAAAATAATACTCAATTTAATAAAACTTCCATCTTCATCCATATCGTTGTTTAACCCATGGCCCATTATAATATTTCTTTTTGAATTTTTTTTAATGTCCGTACTTATTTGAGCACAAATTTTGATCCCATCTGGCGTATTATAAAATATTTCCCTGTCGAATTTGTGTATGTTATCCATTCAGACTGCCTCCGATGAATTTATCTTAATTCTCATTATTGTCGCAAAGTGGAATGTGTATATTACCCTTTTGTTGATGATTGCGTATAACTTTTGAGCATTTACGACGTTTCCTGGAGCTTAGCAGAAGCGAATGTGAGCTTACCCCCGGAAACCAAGTGAAGTGTAAATGCTGTGTTATACGTCGTGCCTTATTCATTCTTCTGTCCCTTCGCTTCTGCAAAAATCTTGAGAATTTGAGCAGAAGGATATGTTGAGAGAGATGCAACGCTATGAGCCAGTTCAATGGGTAAAAGGGCTCCCTCAAACCGGCTACTCAAAACTGTCGGTAAAGTTGCAAGGATTCTTTCCGCACCAATAAGATTAGAGAGAGTAGGATTCTCAACATACTCTCCAGTAGGAACATTTAGCACCATTTGATGATAATGACTAATCCGAACAAAAACTTTGGCTCCGTAGTTTGTATCCTTACCATAGGGTGCCCCTCTATTAGGTCTGTGTTGAATCTGTTCTTTGATGTATTGATTGCCAGGGATAAAGAGCGATTGGAGGGGGGCATTGTTCCCAATCAGTTGCAAATGATCAGCAAACGCTCCAGTCTTTTCTTGTCCAATGAGGTGTACAGGATAACCCTGATGTCTTGAAAAAGCTAAGAATCGGCGAATTGGATTCACAAGCTTTGAATACTGTGCTCGAATTGAGAGAGGCCCATCTTTTACAAACAGGCAATTGGAAAGTACCTCCTTCTTTCTCTCCCAGAAGTATCTAACTCCTGTAAACAACAATAATGTTTCATGAATACTCATATATGCTGTTGCAACAGTTTCAGGAGCCGAGTCTGGAGCCATCTCTTGATGGAAACCAAGCATATCAGTGAGAAACAGCTTCCCTTTACAACCTGGGCAGTTCCCTTCCTCAGCATCATAGGGCAAAGTTGCAATGGTTTTCTCACAGTGAGGACACTCGAATAAAGGAAGCTGTTTTTGCTTTCCATCCCACTTTTCGTAAGCTATCCACTTGAGTGTTTCCATTACTTCGCGATGTAGCGGAGAAGAAGAATCTTCCACTACAGAATCAAAAATTCTCTGTCTAACTGCATCATAAAGAGACATACCTTGTCTGACAACGTGTCTCAAGGGAAAAACTGTAGCATGATATAAGGCAGAGTCAGCAAGTATATCTCGAAGAGCAAGAGGATGTGGAGAGTCTTTATCTATCGAAGCAAGCGCATATTGGTCAATTCTTAAAAGTGCTGTCTTTACAAATGCATGTGCCGAATATGGTGGAGTTTCAGACTCAATGATTTGAAGTGAACCATCTATGCCAAAAACTAATGGTAGAGGGACGCCCATCGTCGGCGACTGTTCCCAAGAGCAGGCAAATGATATAGTAGTTGGCGACGCATCTTCAAAACTCTCCCTGTATGTTTTGACCAATCCACTCTTTAAGACATCAAGATGTCCTAACCGGCTTGCGCGTTCTGCCGGTAACCGTTCTCCAGCCTTGTAAGGCATCTCAATTTCCTCCCTGTGTTTTGTCAGGCGGAGTAAACTTTCTGGCCTGCACCGATACAACAAAACGATGTGAGCGTGTAAGCATTCTTATGTACCCAACCGTTTTTGCCTGAAGGATATCGTCCTTTAGACTTTCATAGGCAACATTCACCTTAGCAAGAGCGTTTACCTCATCTTGAGATGAAAGATGGGCAATGAAGAAATTTTCTGTCTGGGCAAGCAAGTCTTTATTAATAGTTGTAACAGACTGCGTAGAATACACCATCCCGATGTGATATTTGGCACCCTCCTTGGCAATGCGACGGTAGATGTCCATCCCTTCATCCTTAGCAGGAAATAAATTGTGGGCTTCTTCAAAGTAAAGTTGAAGATAGTGATTACCTAGAGCATCGTTAGAAAACTTTTCTACTTGATGATGGAAAATAGCCTTTGACAGATGAACCGAGAAATACTCCATGGCTTCGGGCGGGGCATTGCCAAGATCGAGTATGACCGTCTGTCCATTATCCATAAGCTTTATGATCTCGTTTACAAAATCCCCAGCCTTTGGGTCGTGGTACTTCCTGAAGCCTTGGATAATCCCAGGGCCCGTGCTCACTATTGAAGAGGGCCTGAGGAATCCGAGAATGGCTAGATCGTCGGCATCGAAGAGGTCTTTACCTGAGGATGATTTCAGTTTTGTTCTACGGTCAGTTTCTGCACTTTTCTCAAACTCGTCTGCTAGTGTATCAAGGGAGTCGATTCTAGTACAATGTTTTATATCACTCACTCCGTAAATTGCCTTTCTTGATGTTTCATTAATTTCAGGATCGAACTTCATCAGCTTCCTTAGCTTTCCGAAGTCGGCTGGGTATCCTGCTCTGTGCAATATAGCCCAGTACATCAGGATTTTTCTTCTCGCTCTTTTCTCTTCGCCCGGTGATAATTCCTTGAGCGATTCAATGGATGGAACGTCTACAGAAAGGAATCTATCAATATAGATAGAATCTTTGCCTGCTTGTTTCAATAAAGCAGCGATTATCTTATGTGAACTTTCAGGATGCTCGTAGAAATCTAGCCGCAGTGGCTTTGACTCGGTTTTCTCTTTCTTCGTGAGCGCATATACAGCACAACGATCAGGATACCCGCTTGCAAGAGAACGGCTTTCATCTTGTGGATTGTCATTGGCATATTCGCCATTGATGTCGAACACAATCTGTCCAACATTTCGTGATTCACCAGTTGTCTCGATTAGGCTCTGGGCAATGAGTTTCACAACGTTGCTTTTACCAAGCCTTGTTTTGCCGAACATCGCCGTTCTTGCACCCATAAAATCTCTTGTAGAAACAAAGACTTCAACTTGAGGCTGAGGTTTGTTCGGCAATGGAAGCCTGCATTCAGTCAACCGTAAATCCCCGATGGGAAAGCGGCTTTCATTTGGTACCATCGTATTGATGATAAGTTTCAATAGGGCGTCATCACACGCATAGACACGATACTTGTGAGCGCTAACGAAATTATTTAGATCGCCTGAAAACTCTACCTGATCTATTTTTTCAGGATGGGGATAAAACATTCCAAGGACGCCAGTCTTGAGCGCCCCCCATTGCAATTCACTTTGAGTGAAAATATCCAGTTCTGGCATTGACTTTTTCTGCAACTCAAAGTAGGTTTGCTGAACTTCTTTGGACAGGGGGGTGGGGGCTGCTTCTAATACCCTTAACAAGGTAAAATGCGGAGGCAATGAATCATAACTCGCAGGCACCATTATGAGCATTGAATTTCGAGGCACTCCACCAACAGCAATCTTGAAGGGGTCAGATGTAATAATCGTAACGGTATCAAACCCAATATCAAGCACATACCCGACGAAGCGCATATCATCATATTTTTTTGCTTGCTCGTTAGCTTTCTCGCGTTCAAGGAATGTTTGTAAGACCCTGAGCGGATGATTTTGCATTGCAGCCTTCTCGAAAAAATCTTTCATTGGGATACCTCCTCGTAATTGCGAATAAGAACTTCACCTGAATTCTTTGTTAATGCCCCAATTTCTCTTCCAGTTCCTCTTGGAATAGACATAATATGATACCTGCGGAAAAGATATACTATGTCAGGATGTGCGGAGGTTGTCATAGCCCACCGAATGCCTCTTACCGAAGCTCTTTTTAGCGTTGCTGCCAACCGTTTATGGTTATCAAAACTAAATTTGCCGTACCTATAATGATCATGAATCATCTCGCGTTCACCTGGACGGTAAGGGGGGTCAACAAAAATAAAATCATCTTCTTCGCATGCATCAATGACTTCCTCAAAGTCACTACATTTCAGAGAAACACGCCATAGCTTTTTGGAAACCCAGACCAAGGTTTCTTTACTTATTACCCACCGCCTATCTTGTCCACCGTATCCCACATTAAACTCTCCATTGCCATTATGCCTCCACATACCCTTAAAACAGGTCCTATTTAAATAAAGCGTTCTCGCTGTACGAGTTGGTAAATCCAGTTCATCATGTTTCCAATCACGAATCTTATAATACGCACCTTTAGTGGAGGGAAAACCTTGAAAGATATTCCAGACTTCTATCGGATAACGACGAATACCACCATATAAGTCAATAAGTTCTGGGTTAATATCCGAGAGAAGTGCCCGTTTGGGGCTCAAGGCAAAGAAAACAGCACCACCCCCTGCAAATGGTTCGACAAAGCGATTTGCTGTGAGGGCAGATGAAGGAAGCTGAGGAATTAGAAAATCAAGCATTCTACCCTTACCACCTGGGTATCTAAGAAAAAGGACCCTTTTTTGAGTCATCAAACCTCCTGTGCCATATTGTGAGGCATGGCGTATAACTTGAAATAACCGTATGATTGCGATTATCCCTCCAAATTTGTCTCCAGCACCTCTCCCTTCTTTAAATTGTCTAGGGAGTAAATGAAACAAAAAAACCCATTCCTTTTTTGGAAATGGGGTCTCAATTCAACTCTGGACCATATGCTCACCCTGTCTATGGTTAAAGGGTTGAAGGGTATTAATGCATGGCCTCTGTTTTGATAGGAGATTACTAAACTGTGAGGGGAAAGTCAATATTTAGAAACTTTCTTAACTTTTGAGTCCAGGTATGGAGCCGTCCACGGGATAACCAAATTTTTCCCAGTATCCGGTCTCCTGCTCTTCTGTAAAAACAATGCGTTCCACCCATTTAACACCTTTGTAGCCATACATTCTGGGGATCACCAGTCGAAGGGGAAAACCATTTTCTGGCGGCAGATCTTTTCCATTGAGTCTGTAGGCGAGCATCGTTTCTGGCTCAAGAACCTCTTGGATAGAGAGGCTATCCTTATATTTTCCCCCTGTCGCATAAAAGGAGACATATTTAGCTTT
>Ga0299912_10002416_pt1 | contig 15279 bp, 14 predicted proteins | sample RVTome_2_FD_207667 | JGI IMG/M metagenome (GOLD analysis project Ga0299912, IMG submission 207667) | Soil microbial communities from uranium-contaminated site in the Upper Colorado River Basin, Wyoming, United States - RVT95D214 (version 2) ... | reverse complement strand
CCCTCACCCTTACTTTGAAATATCAGTCAATTTGTTTCAGTCAGCAATAGTTCCAACCAATAGCTATCGTTCAACATTTTTTTTAAAACAGGAGGTGAACACCTCCTGTTTTACTTGATACCAGAATTCGCTTTCACTTCGGCTTCCCTTTCCGCAGATTCAAAGGCTATCCAGCCGCTGGGCGATAATCCGAAATATTTAATTCGATCTTCTTCGGTGATATTTTCTTTTTTGACCACCGCCGGGACACCTTCGGCAAAACTATTGGGAGGTATGATCTGATTGATGGTCGTGGCGCTGCCATTTGCCAGAATTGCACCTGCCCCAATCCGGGTATTATAATCACAGGCCGTACCCAATCCAACGGCTGAACCTATTCCCATCTGGGTACCATGCATCACCGCCCCATGATTGATCCAACAGGAATCACTGATAACTGAATGATCTCGTTCAATATTGGTTACTGTTCCCTCATTGGCCGGTCGACCAGCCTCAATATTTACATTATCATAGATATGAACATAATTCCCGATAGTGTTAATTCCCCGAATGGTGACATTGCATTGGATCAATGAATGATGACCGACAGTGATGTCACCGGTCAGGATCGATCCGGCTCCGACATAAGCATAGGCACCGATCTTTATGTTGCCTTCCAGGATGGCGGTGGGATGAACCTGGGCAGTCGGATCAATTTCAATGACATTTTCAGAAGCAATTTTTTGACAGCCAATCTCCACCGAAAAAACCAGGAAAAATACTACGATTAAAAACCAGGTCTTTGATATTAATTTCATTGAGCATGCTCCCCTATTTTTTTAATTCAGATAGCAGACCATTGCCAGGTCGTCATGGCTATGGTCAGATGTTATTCTTTATTCCAGGCCCCGGGCAATAATTTCTCGGAATTTATGCGATAGAATTTATCAATCACTTTTGCCGGCAAGGCTAAGCCCTGAAAAGAACTGTCCAGATCCGAAACCGTCATGGTAGAGTCGGTGACGAAATATTTCCAGTCACTCAACCATCCTTCATGAACTCCCTGTTTAAATTCATTCACATCACCATTCACTTCCTGAGTTATATCGGTGGCATATAGAATCCGATCCTGGTATTTGATGAAGAATTGTCTTACTTTTTCCCGGTCACGGCTGGATTGATATTGCACCTGACCGGTCCTGGCGGCTATGTCTACCACTGCCTTTGGAAAGCGATCCAGGAATTTGGCTATTTCATCCACGCTCCATTCCAAACTGGCCAGATGGACCGCCATGAATGTGATATCTTTATTTTTTTCTAACATGCGGTCTCTGGCAGACATTTGTTCTTCATATGATGGCATTTCCGGATGCAGATACATATAGTATTGCGGATGGTGCTGGAAATATGCTTTATCACCATTCACCATCATTTCCTCAACAGGCAACCAGCAATCCTTCGGTTCTCCGGCATGACTGAGCAGCGGGATATTTTTACTGTGAATATGGCGGAAAATTTTATCGAACTTGGGATCATCCACCATCACCAGGTTGCTATCTTTATCCCGGAAATCCATGCCGATATTTTTCCAGATCTTCACTGCCACCGCTCCTGCTGCAAAAGTGCTGTCCAGATGTTCGATGGTCTTTTGCTGCCAGTCTTCCGAATCCCACCCTGTCATATAAAAAGTGGAGGCATAGGCAATCCGGTCCGGATAAGCACTTTTCCAGGTCATAGCCACCTTCTGCTGTACCTCGACTGGTGGAAAATCCGGATAATCCACATTGATGGTCAGAAGCCTAAAATTGTCAGCCTGAGCCTGTTCCAGAAAAGCGGGATTATCAGCATTCACATGCACATGAACATCAATTTTTTCAACCTTGCTAAAATCCTCCATGGTGTACTGGTTTGGCTCGCAGCCCATCCAGACCAGAAAAAGTACAGCAAAAAAAGTGAGAGTGATGGTTCTCAAATACCCGGGTAAATTAAACATGTTTACTCCTTTCTTTTGATTCGATACAATTTTATTATCAAAGGCAGAATCATCAACACTCTGCCCTGATTACTTTAATCGATATTACAGATCCTACAAAAATTTGTGATCCTACAAAATATGGCAAATTCTGAAATTGCCGGGAAGCATAAGAAATGTTCTGAGTTTAATGCCACTCAGCAATCCCTTCAATTTCCACCAGTAATTCTTTCCGGCAAATATCTGAGATGAGATATAAAGTCGGAACTTGCGGAAAATATTGCTCGCAAACCGATTTCACCTGACTCAAACTTTTTCTATTTTTTACATACACCCGTAAATAAGAGAGTGCAATCTTACCTGATTTCAGATCAATATGATGTCTTTGCAAATTCATTTCCGAGAGCAGTTGTTGAATGTTTTCGATGGTGGTAATGGTTTGTTCTCTGGCATTTTGCTCCGGATTCGAATTCTGCCCGATGATAGCGGCAGTGCCGGATACATACACTTGCGCCGTATTTTCAAAGGAAACATATTTTGCCCGTTCGAATTTTGGAGATGCTTTACCGGCAGCCTGGCTGATTGGCTTTCCCACCAGGACTTCATCGGAATAGGTATAGGCACTCATTTGCCGTGGATTTTTTATGGCGACTATCCGGACACCAGGTGAGTGATTCACTGCCACAAATTCCAGCACAACTCCACCGGTATTCATCCCGATTCCGGTAGCGGCAGGATAACCGTTTACAAATGAATTCTTCGAGTAGTAGCGTGATCTCACATCATTGAACACCTGATAATTCTGCATCATTTCCTGATTCTTAAAATTGATCCCCAGGATGTTTTCAATATAATTCCATTGCCGCACGACATTGGCAAATGAGAATTGTTCACTTTTTAAAATTCCTTCCATGAGATCAAAAGAATTTTCAGCGCACTCTAAAATGGAAGATGAGGTACAATTTTTGGTCAATCCACCAGCATATACCTCTCGGGTGTTGGGATATTTCACAACCGAATAAGTCAGGTTATTTATTTCTTTTCTTTCCAGAGTGACAGCTGACTCTTTCTTATTTAGAATTATTAATTCCACCGCACATTTTAGTTGGTTCTCCGGCGGCTGGGCTACGAAAGACGTCGGTGGTAAAGTGACAGGATAGTACTTCCTTAATTCCGCCAAAAGAGAATTTGACTGCTTATAATATTCTTCATTGTTTTTTGATTGAATGAAAATAGTTTGTTTGATCACTGCCTCAGCATTCAATTCATGATGAAGGAGGATTTCATCCAATTGAGTGAGACAGGATCGAAACTCCTCTGATAAATTGGATTTAGACTTTGGCTTTAAAAGGACATAATATTTATCCGGAAAATTCATCATATCACTCGCAAAAATTAGAACTATGTTTTCCTTTTGATTTTATTCAAAATATAAGAATCTCTAAAAGCTGAACCAGTAATTTGTCGGCTGTGATCTCCTCTTTCTCAATTTTATCAGCTAATTCTTTCCTGGCTAGACGGGAAGGTTTTTAATTGTGTCATAGAGTTGCCGATAAAGTTGGAACCGCTGGTCGTACCAGCGGGTATTTTGCATCCGGGGATGCAGCGATGTAACCGGTTTGACCCACCTGGCTGCCAGATCACGGATCGGTTCTCCGGTATCAGCTGCACAGGCCAGCATTGCTGCGCCGAAACAACCGGCTTCCACCACATTCATGATGCTGATTTTTTTTCCGATCACATCCGCCTTCAGCTGCATCCAGACCATGGATTTTGCGCCTCCTCCTACCGCCCGCAATTCGTCGATCCGGTAACCTGAGTTTTCCAGGATCTCCAGATTCAACCGCATTTCAAAGGTCACCCCTTCCAGCAGTGCCCTTAAAAATTCCCCCCGATGGGTAGATAATCGCAATCCCAGAATAGCACCCTTGGTAGAAGTGTCAAAATAGGGAGTACCCGAGGGGGTGAAGTATGGTAACACCAGCAGATGGGAGGGTTTATTTCCTATCTGCTCCAGCAGCAGTTCATAGGCATTTTTTCCAGATTTCTGTGCTTCCTGGATCTCATGCTCAGCAAACTCATCTCTGAACCATTTTAAAATATTACCGCCGGTTATACTGAAAGCAACCGTGGTATACATATCTTTGACGGTATGATCGTAGGTGCAGAGATTGTTTTTGTGCAGCCGATCCGAAAAAATCGGCTTGGCGAAGGCCGGGGTGATACATTCTACTGTCCCGGTGCCATACATTGCCATGCCGGGCTCAGTAACTCCCGCGCCTAGGGCACTGCATGGCTGATCATGACCGCCGGTTACCACAAAAGTGTTGGTGGATAAACCAAGGTCACGGGCCAGATTTGAATTAATTTTTCCCACCATGCTCCCGGAGGAAAGTGGAAACGCCAGCTGTTTTTGCGATATTCCCACCGCCGCTAAAATATCCGGATCCCACTGATGTTTCCGGATATCGAACATCATGGTTCTACCGGCCAGTGGCCAGCTGATGGTTGGTTCTAGACCCAGTCTGAACAGTAACAGGTCTTCAAAACATAAAAAAAAACGAGCCTTTTTCCAGACCTCAGGTTTGTGGTTTTTTAACCACAAAAGTTTGAAAACAGTAAATAAGGGGTGGGCTGTATGTCCGGTAGTCTGATAAAGTTTTTCTTCCCCAAATTTCCGAAGAAAATTTTCCACATACGCTTTGGATCTCAAATCTGACGACACCATGGCGGGAGATAGAATCTCCTTTTTTCCGCCAATCGCAGTGAATGCTTCTCCCTGACTGGAGATACCCAGACCTTTGACCGAATCAGGTTTAACTTTTGAAGAACATTCCCTGATAACCGCAAAACATTTCTGCATCACCTCATCAGAATTCAGCTCTGCCCCGCCATCATCGGAAAAAGTAACATCATATTCACGATTGGCTACCCAGAGTTGTTGACCATCCGCATTTACTACCACCGCCTTGCAACCGCTGGTGCCAATATCGACTCCAAGAAAATTCATTCTCTAAACCTTAAAAATATGATCATCTTACTTTTCAAAACCTGAGCCATGCCATACCTTATGTTTTTCAAGCCACCACCTGTCAATAGTACAAAATTTTATTGCTGCTCACACATACCAGATTTTTAAATAACCGGTAATAATATTTTTCATGCACTGAAAGATTATTTCCTGGCGATAGGTGGTTGTGAAATGGTTGAGCGCCGGATTACTCTGCAAGTCCACTTTTCTTCCCAAAAGGTCTTTAGCAGCTAATTTTTGGGCTTTTTCCGGTCCTAAGATCTTAGCGGCATTTAGAAGCATGTCCTGGAAAAGCATCGGAGAGCTATCGCGCTCCAGGGCTGTCCAGATATTCACTTTGCAAATGCCGTCAGCAAAAAGGTGTTTCAATTTTTGCGGGGGTACCGAGGAAGTCCCATGCAAACAGAGCCGGGGACCGAGGCGCCTGCTGATTTCACAGGCAATATCACTGCGGTACTGCAGACGGGGAGCAGCCGCACGATGTTCCGTTCCCAGGTTTGCTACCAAAATATCCACTCCGGTTCGTTGATAATATTTTTCAGCCAGGTCAGGATCGGTGATATCATTCTGGTCGGTGCCGCCGGAGGATTTGATCTCATCGCACACCCCTTCTATCAGAACAGACTGGTGGTTTTTCTTTACAAAAGCCGCGGTCATCTGGACGTTTTCCTCCAGAGGTAAAGTGGAGGCATCATACATGATCGAAGAAAATTGTCCCATATCCCAGTCCAGCAGCTCGCGGTCATGGTCCCACTGAATATGATCCAGGTGTATCATCACCCTGAGCCGGTTAAAAGGGGATACTTCCGAAAGCAACGCATGCAGGTTAATGAGGAACAACTTCATTCCCAGCTCCCACTTCCGGGTATGGGTATAATAAACTGCCTGCGGACGGTGTTCATATGTATTGGTAATCCCAATGATTATCGGCAGGTTTTCTATACCGACCAGCCGGCCATATTCATAAACCGCTGTCAGAATCGCTTCGGTGGTGGTCAGGTTTTCTACATTAAAAGCAGGCAATACCCATTTCCGCTCTGCAGCTTCAGAATAGACATCCAGAACCTGCGGTCTTTCTAAAATTAATGGCATAGGGTGCTTCCCTGACTATATTCGATTTTTAAAAACAGAACTGTCTCATAATCTGAGGAAAAAATAATTTGACCTCAGTGAGCAAAGTGGAAACTTGATATTTTCCCGGAAAATTGTTTAAGCCATCTTCCAGGTGATGAGTCACTCTGCAGCTAACGGTATATCTTCCACTGGATCTGCCAGGTATATTTTTCCTTCGGTGCCACCGACAGATTCAAATTATGCTTATGGGCATCGCTCAATGAACTGTTCAAACCGGGTATGGGTTCAAAGGCACACTCATTCCGGCGGCAGCCATCCTCATCGGGATAAGCAGAATTATTCCACCAGATCCCCACAGTAGGAAATTTCTTTTCCGGGAAGTTCATTTCCAGACGAATTCCTTTCTTAAAGGTCAGACTCAGTTTCCCGGGCTTGACTCGCTGAACGAACAGCATATTGGTCACCCCAAGGGGTTGCCTCAGTAAAAACTTACGTACCTCATCTGGATTTTTCAGCTCCATCATGGTATGGGTGGTGGCATTGTAAACTGATTCAAAACCGGGAAGATGAAAATCCACTACTTCATTCAGAGGCATCAGCGGATGAATGACATGCTGGAAAGGTACAGCTTTGTCACCCTCGTTAAAAACCTCAAAAACCCAATTGAGTCCGGTTTCACTGAAAAGCATTTTGCGGGTAAATTGAACTGGAAGCACCTGGCTTTTAACCACGAAAACCAGGCCATTGGTTTTCGGAGCTACTTTCCAGCTGAGCCAGCATACCTCGCCATGATCGGGAATGCGCCAATTACTTCCCGGATATAAGCATGATTCTACCGAGGGGAAACAATCATCATAACCATACACCGGACGATTTTCATACTCTCCGTAATCAGTGGATGGGGGACGGAAAGATTTCGGTTCGGTAGTCAGGAGATCATAGTTGTCAAAAGCCAGACGATCCAATCTGGCACCATCTTCCACTGTATATTCCACCAACCAGGGAGGGTACTGAAAGATTTTTTTCATAACTATTTTTCACTCCTTCCTCATTTAGCCAAAAGCAACGAATGATATGACCAGCAGACAGAATATTTTATAAAAAATACCCATTTAACTCCAGGATTTTACAGAGCTATGACCTTGATCCCGGTAAGTTCACAGAATGCCAACAATTCATCATATAAATGACTACCGTAACCCAATACCGCATATTCATTATTCCAGGCCTCTATCATTTTATCGACATCACAATGGGCGGTTATAAAAGCATGCGGCCAGAACGGGATTCCGCATTCTTTTTGCCGTCTTTCCAGATCCTTTTTATTGGGTTCAAAAATTGAGCAGCGCACAATGGCCATTTCAAATTCACCTTTGTTCCGCCCCAGACGGGCCAGGACACCTTCACCCGGTTTGCAAACCAGTTTTACCGATAGTCCACCGGCTTCACCCTCGGTAGGAATACCGTGTTCGGCAAATCCGGCCGGTCCCAGTTTTCCTGCCAGAGAAGGCGGACAGGCACCATCACCGATAATTTTGATCTCATTATTCGCCTTGTCAAAGTGCTGCAGATCGCCATAATACACCCGTTCCGGACTCAGATCAGTCAAAAGTTTTACGGTCATGGCAGTATTAAAATCACTTAGAGTAGAAGTTCCGAATCCATCATTCAGCATCATACTTTGAGCAAAACAGGTGGCACCATACTCATCACCCAGTCCCGGGAATGACTGGATAGTATAGAACTCCCAGTCTTCTTTTTTAACAATTTTTTTAATTGACAGGTACAATCTGATGGATCGTTCCGAGGTTTCATCTTCCGGTATGGGTTCAGCGAAAAATGGCTGAATCTCCTTTCGGGCTTTTTTGATTTCATCCGGGGTAATTTTTTTAGCAGTGTTAATTAATTCGGTGGTATCCCGTGAATCAATATCAATTCCAAAGACTTTCATCCATTGGGAAGGATCTGCTACTCCGCAGGTTTGCCCCATGCCCCGTCCCCCAAATACTCCGATGGTGCTCAGGTTGAGTTTATTTTTTTCGTGACTGGCCCGGCAGTATGAGACAATTTTATTGATTTCCAGCGGATTTTTATAATCGCCATAAACAAAGCGGTGAGGTATACCAACTTCCTTCAGACCACCGTGCATCACCAGACCTCCAACCGGTCTCCACCCCTGTGAGCCAGGGTTAGTCCAGAGAATAATTCCTTTACCGGTGCGGGAAAAATCCTGCAGGGGAGCAACGAGGTGAGCTGCCCAGACCCAGGTACCTGAGAACAGGATGACGGCATCTATATCATCCATCTTTTTAAATTTGGAAAAACAGGCTTTCGCTTCTTTTTTGGAGGCAATGATCAGGTCATGTTCTACCAGCTGTAATCCGGCTTTCTTGAGGGCTTCTTTGGCATTTTTTACCAGCTTATCATCAATGAACGGGGTACCCATTGGATCCTGTAAACCATCCTTATGAACTCCATACACGATAAATCCCACTTTAGGCTTTACCATCTTTTTTCTCCATGTTTTATGTGAATTTTCGTCACTCTCTACATTTACTGCCTGAAAAGTCAGGTTACTTATTGGTTATTTTTTAGTGACCGCTGCCACCTCCCCGGTTTTTCCCGATGTTAAGGCAGCGGTTAAAATTTGATGCTGCAGAGCCGTCTCTTGCGGGGTAACACATCGAAATGGTATTTCTTTATCGCGATGGTTGAATTCATCAAGAAAGGCCGCCCACATTTGCAAAATGGCATCACCAAATCCAAATTCAAAAATTCCGCCGGTTATGGTTTTATAAACCGAAGCATATCCTAGATCTTCATTCCGCCACTCCTGCTTACCTCCGTTTTTATATTCCAGGGTTTGCAGGGTTTTGGGATATTTGGTGGAATAGCGGGCATTAAAATTGGTACCCAGAATTTCGATATACCAGGTATCTATTTCACCCGGTGCAATGCGATAGGTCTTCAGGGTCATAGGAAACGTATATTTTTCAGCGGGATGCTCAACTTCACAGCAGATGGAAGCGTTATCCCAGGTTTCACAGGGAACAACTTTACCCTTGCCATCAGGTCTTTGCTTGACAATTTTCGAGAGGGAGGCAAAGACTTTACCGGGAATCCACCCGGCGCGAATAGGCAGGTGCAGGACATGCATCCCCAGATCACCCATGCAGCCATACTCACCATTGATTTCAATCATCCGTTTCCAGTTGATCGCTTTTTCAAAATTGATATCAGATGAGTGTAAAAAACCGGCATTCACTTCAATGATCCTGCCCCAGGGATTTTTGAGAATGAATTTATGGATCTCATGTGCCCCCGGATAAAAAGGAAATTCCGAAGAACAGCGCACAAATATCCCGGGATGTTTTTGAATGGTATCCAGGATTCGCTGGTTGGCAGAAAGATCGATCCCAAACGGTTTCTCACCCAATAAATGTTTGCCAGCCTGAATGATATCAATATAAACCTTTTCATGTAAATTATGAGGAAGCGAACAATAAATAATTTCGATATCCTTTTGGGAGAGCAAATCCTGGTAGTTAGTCGTCACGGTTTTGATAGAGCTAAAATTCGATCTATACCAGTCGAATAAACCTTCATTCAGATCACAGATTGCCACAATTTCCGGTTGAACCTGCAGATCCAGCAGGGCTGACCAGCGGGCGGCTGCCACCGCAAATTCCCGTCCCATCAGTCCACATCCGATGATGCCGCAACGAATTTTTCTTTTAGCAGTCATATACTGACTCCTGGGAAAATTAGGTTAAACAGTTTAATTTATATTTCCAAAAAAGTAACAATTAACCCTTTAAAATTTCCATGGCATTTTCCGGTTTTATCCCGTCATGAACAATCGCCATTAGAGCTTTGGTCATTTGTGAGGGCTTTTCATGCTGAATAATATTCCTTCCATAGACAATACCTCTGGCACCCTGCTGCATCAAGTCATAGGTTCGTTTTAATATCTCTTTTTCCGGAGCTTTTCCCCCGCCGCGCGGCAGGACCGGTTTGCGGGCAATTTCAATTACTTTATGATATTGGCTGATATCATCACACGGATCGGCCTTGATGATATCTGCACCCAATTCAGTTCCTTGCCGAACCAGCGGTAAAATCTTATTGATATCACCATCCACCATATAGCCACCCTTTTCATTATTGCGCTGCATGACCAGCGGTTCTACCATCAGCGGCATTCCATAATGATCACACTTCGGTTTAAGCCTGGCAATATTCATCACGCATTGCTGATGTAACTCCGGTTCACCCGGTAACATCAGCAAGTTCACCACCACGCAGGCTGCATCCAATGCCACCGCTTGTTCCACCGCATCATCGATGACATAGCTGAACAAATGATCGGGAATTAACGGATTATAACAGTTAGCCACATCGGTACGTAAAACCAGAGCCGGTTTATCTTTTCCCGGGATGCGTTGCAGGATCTCGGCCTGGCCAACTGTCAATTGGATGGCATCGGGCTGGGCATCCACAATGGTTTGAATAGCTTTTTCCATATTTTCGATACTGCCAAGGAACGATTTTTCGTTGAATAGGCCGTGATCGATTGCCACGTCCAGACAATTTCCGGACTTGCCGAATAACCGGTTTATTCGATATTTCATCATGATGTTACTCCTCCAAAAAGGTATTCATTATTTTTTTTATTCAATTACCTGATAGTCAGTTATTTCTTCTTTACGTTTTAAGGATGCCTGATCTCAGTAATCCAGGTTCTTATAAAACTCAATCTTCACCTGCCGGAAATAGGGCAATTGTTTTTTCAGCAATGCCTCGTGTGAATGATCTCCGCTAAAAAAATCGAGAACCTTGTAAGCCGATTCAATATCCGGGAATTCATTTTGCCAGATCAGGGTATTGCATGGTTCGGCGGCCGAAATGGGCTGCATCCGTGTTCCTTTTGGATAATCCGGGCGGGCCCGCTCCAATTCGGCAAATTTCTTTTCCAGTTCCATAAATTCATTCTCATGGGTGGGGTCAAACTGCTGCATAATACGCATGGTAATGCTCATTTTTAATCCTCCAGTAATTTGTAGACGTTTTTTGTGATGATACTTTTTGACCGGTCGGCTATGATCTGCAACGATTTTCGATCGGTTTCCTTATTAATGGTATGAGGAGATTCAACTGATGAACCACTGATAAGGGCAGCCAATTGTTGTGCTTCCGGCAGCGATAGACCAGCGGTGAGCCCGGCCATTAGTCCGGCCAGATGAGCATCACCCGCTCCAGCGGTATTCTGAACCTGTACCTGAAATACCGGCATATGAGTCAGCTTAGTTCCATCCCAGATCCAGCTTCCGTCCTTACCTTTGGTTACTGACAACAAGATTTTAGGATTTAGTTTGACAAAGGTCTTAATCGCTGCTTCAACAATTGACTTTGGAGTATGATCCATAATCGACAATCCGGCCGCAGCGGCCGCTTCATCCAGATTAATTCCCAGCAAATCTGTCTGTTGCAACAGTCCTGACTGAACAGCAATGCTAATTTCCCCGGAAGTAAAAGAGGCTACCCGGAAAAATTTATATTTTGTTCCGAGTTCCAGCAGCCTGGCCCGGGCTTCCAGGGGAACTTCCGGTGCCGCCAAGGCAATACCCTTTCCCGAAAATCTGGTAAATTCAGGCTCGACCTTCATCACGAATAGTGGATCCACCCGGGAACAGGCAGAATCACTGGTAGTCATATTGCCGCCGCTTCCGTCAGGATAAATAAAACAGAAGGAAAACAGGGTCTGATCACCGGCAGATTGTTCAACATAATTCATCTCAAATCCAGTCTCACGCATTTCTTCCACCAGTCGCTGGCCGACATCATCCCCGCCAACTCTTCCGACTGGAAAAACCTTAAAGTCTTTTCCCAGGAGAGTCTGAACATAATGCGAGATGATGTGCAGTTTGCAGTAATCTTTCCGGTCGAGGAAATATCCACTGCGGCTTTCTTCTCGGCCCAAGGTATGGTCACCATCCAGTCGGAAAAACATTCCCGATCCTATTCCTCCCACCCCAATCATCGCCTGATAACGGCACTGTTTAACATTAACTTTCAAGGAGTGCATTGAAAAATCTTCCTTTCCTGACTAATCAAATTCAACGTAATCATCTCAGCTATTCAAAATTAATTCCCAGATCCCATTCCGAGTGCTCACTAATCGGGTGCCGGGCAGTAGAAACAGTCGCAGTAATTAAAGCATCTGGATGTTCCTGCAGTAAAGTGATCGGATATTCCGGCGTCATTGAGCTGAACAGTGCTACCCGCAAGGCAGTTTGCTTCCAGGCACCGGTATCACTGTAGAGCCTGATTTTCTTAGCGGACAGACATTCCTTCATACCCAGGGTCACTGACATGGGCGGGACGAATTGATAAGCACTGCCAAAAGTCCGTTGTGCCAGTGCGATAATGGTGTCAAGATTATTTTCCTGAATACGCACCGTGGAATTCCGAAGCGCTTCTATCGTTACTTGGCTATAAGGGTGACGCCGCGTTTGATTATAAGCCACATGTCCGTCCTGTCCCCAGCCACCATAAGTGATGGCGATAGGTTCTTTCCAGATTTGCTCCCGGATTTCTTCCACATTATTGGCATGAAGCCACATTCTATTTTTTTCCGGCACTGCCAGAACCGGATCAACCGGGGCATAAAAATGCTCCTCCATATAGCCCCGGAAACTGTAGGGATGCTTCCGGGGGAGTTCATTTCCCTGCCAGTCCAGACATTCATCCATATGAAAGACGATAAATTTTTTCAAACTGACCTTTTCCTGGTTCACCAAATCTGTAAACGGTTTATACCAGCAGCTCGGCCCACATGGAATGATGGCCCTGATAATCTCGTTGTTTTTATAATATTTTTTTATTTCATCAACCAGCTCGCGGGCCATTAATCTGCCCATGGCATCTGAATCATCACATAGTCTGAAAGGCAATTTCAAGAGCGGATGATTCTCCAGCCGCTGATAAGGGATTTTACACCAGGCGTAAAGTTCCCTTTGGGTAATGGTGCTCATTATTCACTCCTGCAAAATATTAGGTTTGTCCATAATAGGAATCTTCCCCATGTTTCCGGAAAAAATGTTTATCGATGAGAGCCTTTTTTAAACTTTCCACACCGGGATTAATGAGTAAAGTAAACAGACCGATTTTTGCAATTTCTTCCAGCATCAGTGAATGATAAACCGCCTGTTCAGGAGATTTGCCCCAGGTAAATGGCCCATGCCCTGCCACCAACACCATTTGAACCTCATCCGGAGAAATGTTGGAAAATTTCTTGACGATCTGGTTGGCTGTCTCTGATTCATAATCACCCTTAATCTGCTTATCATTCAGTTCTGCAGTACACGGGATCTCTCCCGGTACATGATCAGCATGGGTAGTTCCCAGGCAGGGAATAGATCTATTAGCCTGGGCCCAGGCAGTGGCATAAGGAGAATGAGTATGAACAATTCCGCTGATGTTGGAGAATGCTTTATAAAGAATCAGGTGTGACCTGGTATCAGATGAAGGTTTATATTTACTGTCCACTACCCTGTTTTCCAAATCAACCAGAACGATTTTATCTGCTGTCAGCTCCGGATAGGGAATTCCACTCGGTTTAATGGCAATGATATTCTGCGCCCTGTCAATTCCGCTCACATTTCCAAAAGTATGGACTACCAGATTATTTCTGAACAGGTCCATATTGGATTGCCACACCTGTTCTTTTAATTCTTTCAATGAACCCATGGTCAGTTCCTCATCATCCCGTACTTTTTAGTTACGGCTTTATTCAGCCATAAATTTTACATCGCCAGTAAATAGATGGCGATACAGGCAACGACCATCCCGGCAAAGATAATCGCTGGTGGAATTACTGCATACAGAATAAGCGATAGAATAACCGTCACTACCGGAGCCAGAGCCATCATCGGCACCACAATGATTGCTTTCCCATAACGTATGGCATAAGCAAAGAAAAGGAATCCGACTGCATTGAGGGATTGGATCAAGGCCGCTGCATATACCCCGCTGAATCCCCAGTTAATGTTCTGGGAAAAATCAGTCATCATCAACGCAATGGGAAGCACAATGATCGAGCTTGCCATAGTGTAGAAGGTAACACTCTCGGCTTTCATGTTCCCTTCTTTAGTGCTGTCACTTGCAAATTTCATGATATAGGCCTGAACACCCCACATTAAGAAGACAATCATAGCCAGCAGCAACCACAGAAATCCCTGGACCGGTGAATTTTTGGGTGGTTGATAAGACAGCATAACGATCGCCATCAGCGCTAACACAATTCCTATCCAGGCCCGAAGGCTGGCGCGTTCTTTGAGAAACAGAACAGACAGGATAATGGTAACCACTGGATAGAGTGAGATGATCGGGAAAACGATATAGGCCGGACCGATACGTAAACACTGGAATAAGATCAATTGTCCGCTGCAGCCCAAGAGACCGGCACTCATACCTAATAAAATTGATCGGCGATCATGATCCAATTTCCAGTTGATAAGTTTTAAAGCAATAATCGTTACCGGTATCATGGTCAAAGCCCATACTGAATAACCCAGGGTAGCAGGGAATCCGGCTTTTTCCGGAATCTCAATAAATGCACCCCAGACTCCCCACAATATAGTTACTGCCATTGAATAAAATAACCAAGCTCGGGTTTTCACTCAGGTTTCCTTTCGATAAATTTTTAGATCACGTTCAACTACTGCGATTCTGCTTTGAATATATTTCGCCATATATTAGTCTTGTAAAATATTTTTATCTATCGCAATATAGTTATTTAGGCTTAACTTCAATCAAAAGATGTTTATTAAATGATACTTTCAATTCGGCCTTCGGGCCTTTGATGGTACCCAGGTCTTTATTGTTGACATAATCCATTATCCGGTAACTCCGTTTATCCAATCCTCTTAGTTCTACCACTCCGGTATAACTGGGGGCATAAAAGGCGTAATACATCACAGTTCCCTTCTGCACTGCATGGGTTTCCGGACGATCATAGCCGATGTCATACAATTCACCCCGGTAGGTACCCAGAGAAAGCATCTTATCATTATAAATTTTAATCCATTTTGCCCATACAGCTTCTTTCTCCGGAGTGAGACTGACATCACCACTTTCTCTATTCATATGCACACCTACCGGCCAGACAAATTTAGTTCCAACGACTCCACCAATACCAATCGTTGAAGCAAAATCACTTTTT
>Ga0299912_10002415_pt1 | contig 15280 bp, 10 predicted proteins | sample RVTome_2_FD_207667 | JGI IMG/M metagenome (GOLD analysis project Ga0299912, IMG submission 207667) | Soil microbial communities from uranium-contaminated site in the Upper Colorado River Basin, Wyoming, United States - RVT95D214 (version 2) ... | reverse complement strand
ATCGTCGAGACCTGCATGGCCTCAACGTTGACCTCAGGAAGCTTTTTCTGAATTCTGTCCTTGAGCTTAAGGGCAGCTTTATCAGTGAAGGTTGCGGCCAGGAGGTTCTCGGGTTTCACCTTGCCCGATCTGATGAGGTAAGCCGCCCGGCAGCTTATCACCTCGGTCTTCCCCGATCCCGGCCCGGCGATGATGAGCAACGGGCCTCCGTAGTAAGTTACGGCCTCCCGCTGGGCGGGAGTGAGATCGCAGAGGATGTCCGTGTTGCTGCTCATGGGTTAATCAAGATCAGTTGCGGTTATTTACACGAGGCTTATACTGACTATCCTTTCATTAATTTTTCATTCTTTGCGATTTCGTTCTGAGCCCCTAAAATCCTCAGAACTCGATTGCCAAATATCGATGCGGTCCTATGGCCATAGGTCTGATGACTGAGCCGGAGGTTGTCCGCCGAGTTCTTTTTGGCACAAGAGGTTCTTCGCTGCACATCGTGCTCCGGATCCCAAGATTCCTTTACGTTTATCCTCCCCATTTATATGCTAATTCAATAATTGCATTTCTGAGTAATTTCCTGCCTGCTTTGAAGTAATCCCATTGAATCGGGCCAGTAGCTTTTCTAGTGCGCAATTGTATAGCGTGCGAAAGATTGCTTTCGTAACGCCGTTCACGAATTTCCTTTGCCAATGCACTAACGCCAGGGTACGCTTTTTTACGACGCCGATTATTAAGGTTCCCACCGAGGTTGCCTAACCGATATTGACCAATACTCGTATCATTTCTGTGGAGTGCATAAAGAAGCCAATCATTGAAAACATCCATCCCATTAACCCAAGCTGTAACATCAGTATCGTTGTAGCCTGCAATACAGACTATCTGTCTTTCAGCTTTTCTGTAATCCGACCTAAAGAATGCCCGCCAGTTAACGTTCGGGACCGGCCCTACCATCCTCTCCATACTTAAATTAATCCCACAAACCGCGCCGGCATGGCTTTTAATAGCTCCCCCACGTTTTAATGCTATTTTCGCACTCCGGTTGATGTTACGAATAGGCTTAGAAATTGAGATATTCTCGTTCATTGACAGCAGTGCGGCGGCAAGCGAAACATCCATACAAGAATCTCGTAACAACAGATTAGCCAATTTCTCCAAGGGCTTCTTACCCAAGTACTTCTGCGACAGCGCAAGTACTAACTGAGTTCTACCCCACCAAGAACGAGGATGCGAAGTTACGCTTTTTATTTGATCATAAGTCAACATCTCCTCGGCAATCAGCCATCTGCCTGCCGCTGCGAGGAGATCGTGCTGCATGTTATTTGGCCGCCATATTTTCTTAATCTTATCTGATATCTCGGACTTATAGCGTCCTTCGATGCGACCATTAGCCACATCAATGAATGCCGCCGTCACTGACGGGTATAAAGGATCCTCACGTAAGCGCGCTGCAATCTCTCTGCTGACTGACTGGGGGAACCTAGGGTAACGCTGCAGATATCCAATAATATTCGAGTAAAGCTCGGGGTAACGAGCATATATTCGCCAGAGCCGATTTGTAATGGAAGCATGTGGAGCTGCATGAGCAAGAACATATTTGAACCTTGTGGGGTTCATAATCTTGAGGCCCTTCGAAAGAAATGTGATGCGTAGACGAAGCTTCTTTTGGTCGATGACTCTCGACCTTATCGTATCTTCAGGTGGACGACTGATAGATTTAAGTTCGTGCTCGATATCGATTACTTTATGGATCTCTATTTTACTAGTCTGCGGGAATAAGCCGATATCTTTGCTTAGCTCATCCAAGCGGACCAACATCCGGAGAAGATCAGGTTTCTTTTTTGCAAACAACCGGATGTCGTCGACATACCTAAGATAACGTACACGTTTCGGTTTGCCTCGATTTTTATCAAAGTAATGTAAGACTAGTTCCGAAAGCAACCCGGAACTGAGCGGACCTTGAGGAATCCCATGATTGTGGAAAATACCCTGATCCGTTGAAGTCCATTTAGAAAGCCATCCCGCCAGAGCATCACAAAATTGTTTGTCACACCCGCAATTCCGAAGAAAATACCTAAGCACTCCATGATCAACGCTATCATAACAAGCCGTCAGATCGAAGCTCGCCGCATATCTAAACCCATGATCGAAAGCATCACGACACGCTTCATTAAACGCCTGATATCCCTTGCTCCATTTTCGATAGAACCACGTATTTGTCTTGCCGGCATAAAGGTGGGCAAATGTTTCTTTATAATAATTACCGCGAACGCGGTTAATAAATCGCTCTGCAACGACATTTATGGCAGCCTGGTACACGATCTGATCTTCGACAGTAAGAAGCGTGTATGGCCGAAGCACACCAGACGGTTTAGGGAGGAAGACCTTGCATGCTGGTGAAGGAACATAAATATTCCGTTTTAAACGATCAGAGAGATCTTTTAAGAGTTCGTCCGCACAAATAGCATAAGCAGAATACATGATTCTGAAATAGCCCTTGTACTGAGGATCCGGATTTGATCTTATCCATCGCCAAGCACGATTTAGGTTGTCAATATCCCGTATAGCTCGAAGGCAGTTCATCAGTTAATTCCATATGGTGAGCGAATATATGGGGGGCCACCATGAAGATTATTGTCGGCCACACGTCGTTTGCCTATTGGCTGACAAATCGCATACCGATATTGCTCGATCATGAGGTTATTATCCCGGGAATGGCTTTTAGGGTTTTTGGACTTCATGATAATGCATGGCTTTCTCGGTAAGAATGAGTGCCGTCCTTATTGTATTCTCAAGAGAAATGCAGCTAGCTGCATCAGATATTAGGGGACGAATTGGGTGCATAACCTGGTTACGGACACCAGGAAGATGACCGACTACATCCTCAAAAGAATTTCTTGATTTGTAGCCAAGCTTCGAACGCATCTTTTCGTTCTTAGATATAACGTTCAATAGGTCAGAAAGCATAGCGCCTGCCACAGGGCCCACGTTTACATTTTGCAGTTTCGAGAGTTCCCAGTATCCGAGAATCCTTGCTTGGCTATCTTCGTTCAATCGCCTGATCCATTCAAGATGATCAGCAGTTGACCTAAGGATAAGTTCGGCGAGGGCTATTTCGAGCTTTGCAAACACCTCATAGACGAGAGTGCGAATCGGATGCTTATTAAGGTCCGACTTCGTGACCAGCCCATAGACCATATAATAGCTCCCATATTGTTCAGCATCGCCCTCATGAGTAACAAACCAGGCCGGGCGCCCTCCCATTTGGTGGAGCAGTAATCCCAAACTTGCCCGGACATCGATCTCGGCATATTCAATAGGCACTATGCTAGCATCGTCCGCTGTCAGAGTTCTTTTTTCTTCAACCAGTTTTTCCAGGTGCGCTCGCGAGATTATGCCAAGGACGCCAGCTCTTGAATCACTTGACGAGAGAACAATTGCATAGTCAAAATCATTCTCGTTCATTGCTCTCACCTGTTCTGTCAGCTCCGCTCCTACGACAACTCCCAAGCATTGAGAACAAGGGACAAGAATCTGCTCTAGATCTACCTCCGGGAATTTCACGCCTTTTAGCATCGATTCCATCTCGGCTCCTTGCATGTTCCTCCCTTGATCCCCCACGCTTTTCTGCCGCAATGCACTATAGCTTCAAGGCACGAAAAAGTTGGCGGTCATCCACTAACTTTCTGCCCACTCCTGTGACAACACTTCGGCCTGCTCCAGCACCGTCTGAGTCGCCCTCTCCTGTTTATCCGGCGGGTACCCGTGCTTCCTCAGGATTCGTTTAACCAATACCCGCAGTTGTGCTCTTACATTCTCGCGCACCGTCCAGTCGATCGTCACGTTGGCCCGCACGGTCGCCACGAGTTCCTGGGCGATCTTCCTTAGTGTCTCATCCCCAAGAATCTTCACAGCGCTGTCGTTTGTCTCAAGCGCATCATAGAAGGCAAGCTCATCCTCCGTCATTCCCAATTGCTCGCCCCGAGCATTGGCCTCGCGCATTTTTTTCGCCAAGCCGATCAGCTCTTCAATGACCTGTGCCGCTTCGATTGCCCGATTCTGGTACCGTCTTATCGCTAGCTCCAACATTTCGGCAAACGATCGGGCCTGCACGACATTCTTTCTCCCTCGTGCCTTAATCTCTCCCGCCAGCAGCTTTCGTAACAACTCCACGGCAAGATTCCGCTGCGGCATATTTCTGACTTCAGCCAAGAACCCCTCGGACAAGATCGAAATGTCCGGTTTCTTGAGCCCCGAAGCAGCGAAAATATCTACTACGCCCTCAGATGCCACCGCCCGAGAAACAATCTGCCGAACGGCCAGATCGAGTTCTTCTTCTGGCCTTGCATCGGCCGGGGCCCGCTTTGCCAGCACAGCCCTCACTGCCTGGAAAAAAGCAACGTCGTCACGGATTTCAAGAGCTTTCTCGTGCGGGACTGCCAGAGCGAACGCCTGTGAAAGCTCACGAACTGCGACCAAAAGACGATCCTTGCCGTTCTCCAAAGCCAGGATATGTTCTTGTGCTTGTGGTAGCAATCCCAACCTCTGTTCGGCGGTTCCTGATATCCACCTCGACCAATCAAATCTGTGGAACAGCCCGCAACACACCTCATGCTTCTCCAGCATGACCGCGACGGCCTCCTCCTGGTCTATCGCTGTCTTCCCCGTGCCCCCGCTCTCTGTATAGGTCGCCAGAGCCTGCTTCAGCTCCGCCGCAAGCCCGAGATAATCCACAACCAAGCCTCCTGGTTTATCATGGAAGACCCGGTTGACCCGCGCGATCGCCTGCATCAGCCCATGCCCGCGCATCGGCTTATCCACATACATCGTGTGCAGCGAAGGTGCGTCGAAGCCGGTGAGCCACATATCACGCACGATTACAACCTTAAATGAGTCGTTTGGGTTTCTGAATCGCTTCGCCAGGATCTCGCGACGCTGCTTATTTCGAATATGCGGCTGCCAATCCGGCAAGTCGGACGCCGATCCGGTCATCACGACTTTGATCATTCCCTCGTCGTCCTCGGCATGATTCCATTCCGGCCGGAGGGCGACGATCTCTCGATACAACTCCACGCATATGCGGCGGCTCATGCACACGATCATGGCCTTGCCGTCCATGGCTTCGAGCCTGTTTTCAAAATGCGAGACGATATCCCGCGCGATGAGCTTCAGGCGCTTTTCGGCCCCGACGACGGCCTCTAGCTGGGCCCACTTCGTCTTGAGTCTTTCCTTGCGCTCGATTTCCTCGCCCTCGGTCACGTCTTCGAAATCCGGGTCTATCTTCGGGCGCTCCGCTTCATCCAGCTCGAGCTTCGCCAACCGGCTTTCGTAGTAGATTGGGACCGTCGCCTTGTCCTCGACAGCCCTTTGGATATCGTAGATGCTGATGTAATCGCCAAAAATAGCCCTGGTACTTTTATCCGTCAACTCGATCGGCGTGCCGGTGAACCCAATATAGGAAGCATATGGCAAGGCGTCATGCATGTGTCTAGCGAACCCGTCTATAAAGTCATACTGGCTGCGGTGTGCTTCGTCAGCGATGACGACGATATTGCGTCGCTTAGAAAGAACAGGATAGCGATCTCCCTTTTCCTCAGGCAGGAATTTTTGAATGGTCGTAAAAACAACTCCGCCCGCGTTGACTCGGAGCTTTTCCCGAAGATCAGCCCGACTTTCGACCTGGACCGGCGGCTGCCGCAAAAGATCCTGACAGCGAGAGAACGTGCCGAAGAGCTGGCCGTCGAGGTCATTGCGATCGGTGATCACTACAATCGTTGGATTCTCCATCGCGGGCTCTCGAATGATCCGCCCGGCATAGAAGGCCATGGTGAGGCTTTTCCCCGCGCCCTGGGTATGCCATACGACGCCGATCCTGCGGTCTCCCAGCTCGCCTCCGGGTTGGTGACCTGATTTATAAATCCCCGCTAAGTGCCGTATTTCTTTTCTCCCCGACGCACGCAATGTCTCCTGAATTGCGACGTTGACGGAATGGAATTGGTGGTAGCCGGCCATCTTCTTGTTGAGCGTTCCTCCGCCGTAGTCTTCGAAAACGATGAAATAGCGGATCAGATCGAGAAACCGTCGCTTATTAAAAACACCTTCGATAAGAACCTGCAACTCGGGTGTTTTTGGGTCAGCGAGGGTTCCACCTTCGATCGTCCGCCATGGTTTGAACCATTCGCGTCCGGCACCCACTGTTCCAATGCGCGCCTCCATGCCATCAGAGACCATGAGGGCGGCGTTATAAGCAAAAAGAGATGGGATTTCTTGCTGATAAGTTTGGAGCTGATGGAAGGCAGTCCAAATCGTCGCATTTTCATCAGCAGCGTTTTTGAGCTCGATCACGACGAGCGGCAATCCGTTGACAAAGAGCACGATATCCGGACGGCGGTTATGCTTGTTTTCAGCGACGGTGAACTGGTTGACCGCCAACCAATCGTTGTTGTCAGGATCTTCGAAATCGATAACGCACGCCTGTGCGCCGGCAATTGAGCCGTCAGCGCGGCGATATTCAACCGTTACTCCGTCTACGAGCCAACGATGAATCGCCCGGTTGCGCACATCGAGCGACGGCCCCTCAGGCCGGATAACCCTTCGGAAGGCATCCTCGATGGCTTCCGGGGGAAGCCCAGGATTCAGCAGAGCAAGTGCCTGGCGTAAGCGATCCTCTAAAACGACCTGCCCATAGTCCACACGTTCGGCGAACAGCTCACCCGACGCAATTTCCGGGCCGTGTTTGACCGCCCATCCAGGACTCTCGATCCATACGAGAGCTGCCTCTTCGACAGCAGATTCCGTGATCCTCTTGTTCATCAGGTAGTCCTACCTCAGCGTCTCAAAACCACGTCGTATGATTCCGGCCATCAATTTTCGGCGCTCATGCAGAAAAGTCTCATACGGCATCTGGTGCCAGTTCCCCGGCAAGGCATGAAGCTCACACATTCGCCCCCATTGGTCGGAGGAGTTGGGGGGGAAGCGTCCGTCCCGGATCTTAGGCACATATTCTGCGGGCGGCGCGTCGCTGATACTGATATTCTCTGGCCATTCTAACAAAGCGAAATTTGCCAATTGATTTATCTTCTTTAAGTCCTTCACGCCTTGTTTTTCCAACCAGCCGCGTGGGAAGAGATGATGCCGTTCCAGCGGCTTCTTCTTGCCCTTAATGGCCGGGTCGAGCAGGTCTTGAACCGTTTTATGTGAAAATAGTACGGGTGCGCCTAAGCGGTTCTGTGCCGCAATGTACGCAAACAACTCGGGATTCCGGGCCGATGAGCTATCCAGGTTCGCAGGCAAGGTTACCGTCCAGAAATCATTGGTTAGCTCATTTGCCATCATCTCTTCGAGAACAGCAATAAATAATTCCACGTCCTTCGCATCTTTCAGCCGGTTGAGATCTCCATCCATTATGGTCTCTGGGGATCCCGTGTATCGCCCCGTTAAACTCGATGCAAAAAACCAGCGGCCTATCAGCTTCTGGAGATGATGCTCCGCCAATCCGAATCGCTTCCGCCCGATTAGATAGAACGCATAGGCGTAAAGCAGGGCGTTCTGGGACGAGATCATCTCCGCGCTGCGGAAACCCGCCCCGATGAGGGACGATAGGAACTGGAGCCAGTGCGTCAAATTGAGCACCTCGGCCTGCGCGTCCTGGAGCACCTTGAACTGAACGTCCCGCCGGCCGCTAGAGAACTCGCCAGTCTCTAGGTCCTTTCCCCGGAGTATCTGATAGACACTTTTTAACCGACCGCGCCCAAAACCCAGTGCCACCGCCACGCGCAAGAGCTGGTCTGGATCCGGCTGGATGAAGTGATTGAACGGCGAAGCCGGTGCGGTCGACTCCGGCGCTTTGCGCGATTGCCGGCAGAATGTCTCTAATGCCATGCGCCCCTCGTCCCAGAAAACAGACATAAGAGTCAGAATGAAATCCGCTTGATTGAGCCGCACCCCTTCGCTGTTGATACGTACGAAAATGTCGGCCACTTGCTCCTCGTCTACCGTGGACGCTATTTCCAACGCGGTAAAGGGATACTTCTGGAGGTCAAATAACAGGTCGAGGTTGTGCTCGATCCGCTCTTGATCCGTCGCACTCAGTGGCCCCTTGGCCTCGATCTGTTTGAGGAAGCCCTTAACTATCTGGTAGCTGGACTTTCCCGACGCCCAGATATCTGAGATATTCGCGATCCACTCCGGGTCACGGCGGATAGCCGCATCAGCAACCTCAAATTTGCCGTCGCGCGGTCGGAACGCTACATCGATCTGTCGTTCCCTGAAGTCCACATCTAGGACTTTCTTCCCCCGAAAAACGGCGAACAGCGAGGTTAGCCGTTGCTGTCCGTCCACTATCAGGCGTGACGGCACCGTGTGCTGCTTTCCATCCAAACCGATCTGTTTCGTTCCATTTCCGCTGGCATTCTCCCAGAACAGCAGATATCCTACCGGGAAACCACGGTACATCGAGTCAAAGAGGTCGCGAACCTTCGTGTTCGACCAGACGAACGGCCTCTGGATATCAGGCAAGCCTATATCTCCAATATCTATGTAATGGAGCAGCCCGCCAAGGTCGTAGTCAACCTTTTTAAAACACGTATTAAGCTCACTCATGTAAACCCCTTATATATTTATTAGCCATGAACTGGGCAGACGTAATCTCGGGCCCTTGTTTGACAAGGCAAGCAAAACTTTCCAGCCAGTCGATGGCAGCTTCTTTAACGACGGATGTGAAGAAGGTAATCATTTGATTTTGTCGATAATGTCCGCCTTGAGCTTCTTATAGGTCGGCATATCCGGAACAATTAGAGGAGCAAGAGTATCCCGCATGAATGCGTCCGCGTTATTTCCTGGGTGCTGAAGGCCAAGCGACTGTTTCAGTTTGGTATAAATTTCGCCAGCTGCAGACTTAAGGTCGTCTGGCGCATTGCCCCTGGCGACGCTGCGAGCGAGTGCTTCAGCCTTTATCTTCAAAATTTCATCGAGAAGTGACCGCCTTCCCTCGCGCACCCATAAGGCTTCCATCACATCGTCAGCGAACAGAAACGACTCTAAGTTGCGTTCCGTGAGCACGATGTCGCCCTTTACCTCCCACTCAGCTACCTCGATGGGCGACTTGTCATCGCGATCTGCAAGAACAAGGATCCTCGTGGTCGGCAAGATTCGGCTCAACATTTCTCTCACTGAAACCCCCGTAGCTGCGACCTGCCGTGATGATCCGCCCGACACGAAGAGAATTTCGGGCGCATGAGTGCCCAAGATTCGGTTGTAGATCTCGGCATCGAAATCCTTGCGCCGAGTTCCGACAGACGAACCCTCACATACAACCACGACCTTAGGAGCGATTCGCGTGGACAAGTCGTCAAGCGTGATAGCCAGCAGCTTTTCCCACGACACCCTGCCGAGAGTGGCTGGCACCAGTTCCATGGGAACGTCTGGATCAACCCCATCGAAGTCAAAAATGCAGACAGATCCCGGCGCAGAGGCTTCCATCTCTTGTGCGGCACGAAACACGCCGAGCGAATGGGTTGTCACCCAGAGTTGCGACTCGCCGGGGAGGATATCCACCATCTCGCGCACTACAGCGCCTTGTATTCGCGTATGAAGATGAGATTCGACTTCATCGATGCAGTAGACGGCATCAGCAAAGTACTTCTTCTTAACATGCAGATCCAAGAGGAGATCAAAGACGGCCTTCTCCCCGCCCGAAAGATTCTTGTAGTGAAATGACATCGCTGTACCCTTCTCGAAGTAGAATGCTCCTGAACCAAGCGGGTCCGAGATGTTATTCAAGACCAGATCGCCAAAGACACGCCTCATAGAAGCACGAACTTGACCAATCAACTCTTCGCGAAGCGCCCGAACCGTCTTCGCATCATTCATCGAATCGTAGACGGCAGCTGTCGTATCATAGACAAGTCTCTGATAGTTCTCCGATACGGTTTTATCATTCTCGATCATCCGGCCAAATCGAATGGTATTAGAAGGAATGTCCGATCGATTGAATGCAGTGATCGAGAAATCAGGGTCATTGCGGTAGGCTGTTCGGACATACAGGCATCCTTTTTTCAGAGCTACGCCTCCATGCAGTACGACTTCTACGCTGTCGTTCCATCCGAAGGGTTGTTGAGGATCCTTCCGGAAGTAAACCTCTTCTGAATGGATTCCGAATCCTACCTTTAGTCGATACCAATGAAGAAACGCATCGAATAATGATGACTTTCCACAACCGTTCGGCCCAACGATAACGACGAGCTTTGCTGTGTTCGGAATATCACGAACTAGCAGGTCGGAGAATCGTTTGAAGTTCCTTAAACGGACACTCTTAATCTTCATCGGCACTGCTCCATATATTTCACCCTTATCTCACCGGAGATGAGCTTTGGCAGCAACGTGTCGCGCAGGGCGGCGAGGGTGCGGGATTGTTTCTGCGATCCTTGCTCCATAAGACGAAGTGGCCTGACCAGCGAGCAGAAAGCGTCCAGCACCTCATCCGGTGGACGAACGACCTGCAAGGAAGCCAACGAGCTGTTTGGGATGAACGGTTGAGCGGAACCGGTGCGCATCCCTACAAAGTCTGTTCCCAGCATCGACTGCAGAACGAACTCTGGCCAACGGCTTGGCACAACGGAACTTGCATTGTTGTTGATCCACGCTCCAGAGTATGTCCAGTGAACAGAACCGCAGTACGCACCGACTCGGCCGAAGGCGATTACGAACTCCGCGTGAGTCGTACGCTCCGCGTAACCCATAACGCCGTTCGCCCCGAATACGGGAAAAGTTCCAACGGGCATACACTCCTCGGTGGGGAGTTGTTTTCCTCCCTGTATCGTAGCGAGTTCTACAAGCGCCGCGACCCTCCATCCCTCCGGTATCTCCCCCAGCTCGGAGTCCTCAAAGCGGTCGGGGAAAAGGTCGGCGATGGGTTTAGGGAGGCCGGGGCCTTTAGCTTTGGTGCGGACGGGATCGAAGTCCACGAACCACGACTTGAAGATCGCCCGTGCCATCGCCTCCAGCGTCTCGTTCACCCGTCGGTTCAGCTCGATTTTATCGTCCAGCGTGCCGAGGATATGGGCGATGGCGCGTTGTTCCAGGAGTGGAGGCACTGGCGCCTCTGTGTTCTCGACGAACTTGGTGAACTGGAAACGAGCAACACCAGTGTGCTGGACCTGGTGCGTTTCCATTTCTCCTGATGCATAAAGACTCTGCAGCCACCAGTACATGAACCCTGGGTCAACCTTACCGCGATCAAACCTAAGGAAACGAGCGAAGCTCGCACAAGTGATAGGAAGCCCAGCTCGCTCGAGGTGACTCTGCTTGACGAGCGCTGTACGCCCTGTCGACTGGTCCTTCGTGCCTCCTGCTGTTTCGATCACGACATCGCCAGCCCGAAGCTGTTTCCGTTCTGCTGCTGTGCGGTCGATGAACCGTCTTGGGATCTCAGTTAGGGTACCGAGTCGAAGTCGAGCGAAGTCCGTTCCACGGACAACTAACATTTCCAGGCGGTCTTGGCATGGCTGATCGTTTCCCCATTCTCCGTCCCGAGTGAACTCGATCAGGTCACCAAGGGACACCTGCTGCCACTCACTCGCCATATCCAAGCTCCTTCAGGTTCCGTGCTATTGCTACATCCAGCTGTCTTGCCTCGGCCTCCTGCTCGCGCAATTGCGCCACGAACCGCTTCATCTTCTCCTCGAACGGCTCGCCGTCGTCCACCTGAGCTTCGGCGCCCACATAACGGCCGGGCGTCAGCACGTGTCCGTGCTTGCGAATTTCCTTGAGCGTCACGCTCTTGCAGAATCCTGGCACGTCTGCGTACTTGCCCGAGTCCTCCTCCCCGCGCCAAGCATGGTAAGTGCCGGCGATGCGCGCGATATCCGCGTCGGTGAGCTCGCGGTGAGTGCGGTCCACCATCCGGCCAAGCTTGCGGGTGTCGATGAAGAGCACCTCGCCGCGACGGTCACGGAAACGGCTGTTCTTCTTATCACGTGCCAGAAACCAAAGGCAAGCCGGGATCTGCGTCGAATAGAAGAGCTGGCCGGGGAGCGCCACCATACAATCCACAAGGTCGGCCTCCAGAATATTCTTGCGGATCTCGCCCTCGCCCGATTGGTTGGAGGACATCGAACCGTTGGCAAGGACGAATCCCGCCAGTCCCATCGGCGCGAGGTGGTGGATCATGTGCTGGACCCAAGCAAAGTTGGCGTTGCCCGGGGGCGGCACGCCATACCTCCAGCGCTTGTCGTCTTTGAGCAATTCGCCTCTCCAGTCGCTTACATTGAAGGGCGGATTGGCGAGGATGAAGTCGGCCTTGAGATCCGGGTGGCAGTCGTTATGGAAGCTGTCGCCGTGAGCGATCTGGCCTTCGATGCCGCGGATGGCGAGGTTCATACGGGCCAAGCGCCAAGTCGTGTAATTCGACTCCTGGCCGTAGATCGAGATGCCGGCCTTGGCCTTGCCGGCGTTGCCATTCCCGGTGGCATGGGCCTGGATGAACTCGATTGACTGCACAAACATCCCGGAGGAGCCGCAACAGGGGTCATAAACCCTCCCCTTGTACGGCTCAAGCATCTCGACGAGCAGGCGCACAATGCAGCGCGGGGTGTAGAACTCGCCGCCCTTCTTGCCCTCGGCGCTGGCGAACTGAGAAAGGAAGTATTCATAGACCCGGCCGAGAGTATCCTTAGAGCGGTTCTCCGCGTCGCCGACCATGATATTGCTGATTAGGTCGATCAACTGACCGAGCCGCGATTTATCCAAGGCCGGGCGGGCATAGTCCTTGGATAGAACGGCTTTGAGAGTCGGGTTATCGCGCTCGATGGCTGCCATCGCGTCATCCACAAGTTGGCCGATCGTGGGCTGCTTGGCCTGAGCTTTGAGGTTCGGCCAACGCGCTTCGGAAGGCACCCAGAAGATGTTTTTAGCGCGGTACTCGTCGGGGTCCTCCGGTTCGGCCCCCTGGTAACGCTCGGCCAGAAGCCTGGCGTGATGCTCTTCGAATGCGTCCGAGATGTACTTGAGGAATATGAGGCCGAGGACGACGTGTTTATATTCGGCGGCGTCCATACTGCCGCGCAGGGCGTCGGCCGCGGCCCAGAGCTTGGCCTCGAAGCCGAGAGTGGCGCCGTTCTTGGCGTTTTGGGCTTTGGGTTTCTTTTGTCTAATGGACATCTCTATCCTCTCTTTGCAAAACCTTCATCACGCTCTAAAAATATTATCATTATGCCAGATCAGTAGTTCATTGCGGGGGCGATCTTCGGGGAGCGCGGGAAGATGGCCCAGGGGCTTGCCATGGAATGGATAATACGACCGGCCATTTTCGAATTCGTCTTTGAGGCGACGGCTGACTTCAATGCGATATTCCGGGGTAACGGTGATATAGCCGCGGTCGAAGAGGCGGTGGAAATCGCTGCGAAGGAGGATGCCGTTGTTTACGGCGTGCGGCCCGCTCTCGTTAAAAGGCTTGATGTGGGCGGCTTCGAGCGCCGGGAGGGAATGCTCCTCTGTTATCGCACATGCACGGAGGTAGGCATCCGTTACAAGGACGCGGAAAGCCCCCTGGCCCAAGCGCGGCGTGATCGTGGTCTCTTTCCCATAACGGGCTCGATCTTCCTCGACAAGCTGGGCTTCCCTACCCAGGTCAAAAAGTTGTTGATGCCCCCATACGCGCTGGAGATTCCTCCAAATGAACTGGCCTGCCTCTTTGTCCAGCTCATAGCCTTTAGCCTTGCCCCGGACGATTGACGCGCTCCAATCCGGGGCGGAAAACCACATAAATTCGTCGAAAAAGAACGGCTGGGTCAGGATAATGCAGCCGATCTTGAAGTCCTCGTGCGGCGTGTCCGCGATCTCCCTGTATTGAAGGAGCTGGCGCCGCATTTCCGAATATGTTGCCGCCCCGTTCCGTTTCTCGAAGGATTCCCAAGCCAGACTTATGGGCAGAACAGAAAATGAGGCGAAGACCCCTCCCCCGGCGATCAAGTCGCGGTTGTGGGTTCGCGGGCCGCGGTGAAGTTTGAAGAGGAAGAGGTCGCCCTTGCTGAGGGCCTGGAATTGTGCGTTCGGCGACGGCTGCCAGAAGTTGACCTCGTCGATGGCCGGAAGACTTCGTAAAAAATCGAACCAGTCATGATCCGTGACGCCGGCGTAGAGCTTCATCGCCTACTCTTTATTCCTATATTTATCCCTACATTAATGTGGTATTACCCTTTTTCCTCTGAACGACGCCATTTGGCATCGCGTCCCCGGCCCATTATTTCGAGTCTTCCGGATCTCCGCCGGCGGTTCATGACCAAGCGGATGGTGTCACGGCTGACGTTGGGACAAAGCCTCTCGACATCCGCGATTCCGAAGGGGCTCACAATAGTATCCAGGGCGTATTCTACGAGCTCCGATTTGGATCCTTTTTCGGGACGGGGCCGGCCAGCACGTTCTTCAAACTCGCGGTAGGTTCGGCGCAAGGTCGTCAGCAGGTAATTGAACCATGGCTGGAAATCATGCGCTCCCTCGTGCCAGCGTGCTGAGCTTTTTTTCAGCACCTCATAGTAGTCTTCCTTTGTCTGCTCGACAATCCGCTCGTAGCTGATATATCGCCCGACGTCGTAACCATGATGGTAGAAGGCGAGCAAGGTCAACAATCTGGAAACGCGGCCGTTGCCGTCGCGAAAAGGATGGATGCACAGAAAATCGAGAACCAGGCAAGCCGTTGCCAGGAGCGGCGTGACCTTGAGTTGGTCAATAGCGTCATGATAGCCCAAGCAAAGCTCGTCCATGGCTTTTGGAACGAGGTCTGGAGCGACGGGCCGGAAACGCACCTCCCGCCTGCCGTTTGGGAATATCTCGATGATATCGTTTGGACTTCTTTTCCATTGTCCGGCATCCCCCGTCGTCCCCCCCTGGGCCAGAGCATGGAGGCGAAGGCATGTCTCCGGCGAGATAGCTATCTTTTGGAAATCGGTGTGAATCCAATTCAGGGCCAGGCGATAACCGACGATTTCCTCCTCGGATCTGTCTTTGGGGGACGCATTTCCCAAGACCAGAGGCCGTAGTCTGCTTTTGTCGACGGTCACTCCCTCTATCCTGTTGGACGATTCCGCGCTTTCGATAAGCGCCATCTCTCGGAGTGACTTGAGGATCTGTGGTGACTGTTTTTCGAAAAGCTGCTGGCGGCCCTTAGACTCGGCCAGGCTTTCTAAGAGCCATACAGTGGAGAGAGGCAGCTTCGTATCTTGGAGGCGAGTCCCTCGAAAGGTCATCATGTCGTTTTTCTCCATGCTGTGTCTTCGTTCATCAGCAAGTTATG
>Ga0299912_10002414_pt1 | contig 15280 bp, 14 predicted proteins | sample RVTome_2_FD_207667 | JGI IMG/M metagenome (GOLD analysis project Ga0299912, IMG submission 207667) | Soil microbial communities from uranium-contaminated site in the Upper Colorado River Basin, Wyoming, United States - RVT95D214 (version 2) ... | reverse complement strand
GTGCTTATGTAAACAATACGGGAGTGCGTATAGATGCTGCATTCGGAATTAAGCTCGTAGAGGTTGAGGAAAATATGCAGGCATTTTCCGTCACCGTCAATGACCAAATTGCTGAAATAGGCAGCATAATCCGAACGGGAACCGATTCAAGCCACATAATTTTTAATTTAGCCGAAGCAATCCAGGCAGGACAAGCCGTGAAGCTTTCGTATACTCCGGGAACAATAAAAGGTTACAATGGAAACAGTATGGCAGCCTTCGAAAATGAAGTCGTTCAAAACAACTCGACCGTAACAGGTCTCGAACAAATAAGTTTTGGAGAATTAAGGATATATCCGAATCCTGCTGATGGTGTTATCAATATTGATGGAAACACAGATTCGTACACATTACTTATCTATAATATCCGTGGCGTGCTGGTGCAACAACATCTCGCCGTCTCACAGATTACTTCAGTTGATGTATCATCTTACCTGAGAGGTACATATATAGTTCAAATTATCGATAATAGTGGCGCAATATCTACCAGAAAGATAATTCTGCAGTAGTCACTATTCCTTAAGTAAAAACCGGTTACTCATATAAGATAAGGGTAACCGGTTTTCATTATACCTAGGCAACAAATTCTACATTGTTAGACGAGAAAGTGGAAGGATTGATTTAAAAAGATTGGTAACTTGATCAACCATTTTGGAAAGTAATATAAAAAGCATAAGCACATGAGAAAGGTTATAATTAGATGGACAAAGCAGATTTTTATGCTTACCGTAGCATTATTTGTATCCGCATTTGTTGCGGCCCAATCGCCATCCTTTAATTCATATATGAACCCGGTTATACCCGGCGATCACCCCGATGCAACGCTTACCCGGATCGGGAACGATTTCTATACAACAGGGTCATCCTTTAATGTAACCCCGGTAATCTTCCATTCCACCGACCTGGTGCATTGGGAAGCTATCTCACAGCCCGTGAAAGCCTCATGGTCGAACTATGGCGACAATCCGGGTGGTGGATGCTGGGGGGGCCATATTGTGTATTATAATGGCCAGTACTGGGATTTCTTTTCAAGGGCAAATACCATGTATTTCGTAACGGCCGGCGATCCTCGGGAGCCCTGGTCAGAACCGGTAAAGGTGAACAATCCCACAACACTTACTTACGGATTGGGATATGACAATTCCATTTTCATTGATGACGACAACAAATGGTATCTGGTAGTCAAAAACGGGCAGCCGAACAATGGCATCGTGGAACTGGGGAACGACGGTCAGGCAACCGGTGTGGTCTATAATCTCGACTGGCTGAATCCGGCACCTTCCTATCCATACAACTGGGCAGAGGGACCTGTGATGTGGAAATACAAAGGTTATTATTACTATTCCTTTGCCCGTGACCTGGCAGGCGGACAGAAGGTCATGAGAAGCGAAGTACTTACCGATGATCAGGATTCATGGGAAATGCTGGGTGACTTTTTCAATGAAAGCGATCCGTTAAAACCGGGTTCAAAGTTTACCAGTCCGAATCATGCCTCTCCTGTTGTGGCACTTGACGACAGTACTTTCTGGGTGATACATCCCTTATATGCAAAAGGGGAATGGAAAGGACAAGGCAGGCAGGGATTGCTGAACCAGGTTCGTTACGACGAAAACCTCAGACCTGTTGCCGATTATCCCATCAACAGCTCATTCACTACCCCCGTTCTACCGAGCAGCAGTATCCCCTGGATGGTCCCAAAATCGGATTTCTTTATATCGGCTGAACTGGATCCCGAATGGTCGTTCCTCGGGTATACACCCGATAATACATGGTCGCTCACCGACCGCCCCGGATGGTTACGACTGTCACCAAAGAGCAGTTCAAAACCCAACTCGGTCATTAAAAATGACGGAGAACATAATTATTCACTAATAACCCGCCTTGAATTTGATGCGGGATCAACCGATGAAGAAGCCGGGTTGAGAATCATGAGAGGAGATGAAACGAGTTTTGTCAAATTGGTCAGTACAGTCAACGATTATGGGCATAAGGTTATCGCATTCAGCTTCAATACAGTCAGGCATGAGGCGGAAAATACGATCGGGTCAACAGTATGGCTCAGGATCATACGAGTGAACCACAGCATCACAGGATATTTCAGCAGCAACGGTGTCGACTGGTTGCAGTTCGGCCAGGATTTCGACGTATCCTCCATAGATCAGTATTCCGATTTTTCCTCATTTACCGGTACCAGGCAGGGATTGTATATTAAAGGAAAGGAGGCCTATTTTGACCTGTATATATACCGCGATGCATACACACCTATCCTTGCAGAATGCCCTGCCAATCAACAGGGTACCTTTCCTACAACAAAAACAGATGGAATTTATCAGTTGGATAGTATTCATCATAACGACTGGGTCCTTTATGCCGGTGTTGAGTTTGGAAACGAGGAATACCTTAAGGAGCCAAAATACTTTGAAGTAACAGCCTCCAGCGCAGGCTCCGGAGGAACCATCGAAGTTTGGCTCGATTCGATTGAAACGGGAACAAAAATTTCCGATTGTATTGTTACAAATACCGGCGACTGGAACACCTTTGAGACATTCTCTGCTTCTGTTGGTCATGTTGAAGGCAGACATGATATGTATCTGCGTTTTACAGGTATTGAAGGAGAACGGCTATTCAAGCTGAAATGGATACAATTTGTTGCTGAACTTGGTCCCGAGTTCGTTTCAGCAAGTTTAAGCGATGATGATACCTTACACGTGAAGGTAAATCAGTCGTTGATCACGCCCACTTTGCCTTCGGGCCTGACAGTTGAAATCAATGCTTCACAGGACATTCCGATCACGGCCATGTCACTTGCAGAAAGCGATTCCGGCGAGCTTGTTGTTACTCTCGGCTCGGCAATTGCATTTTCAGATTCAATAACTATCTCATATACGCCGGGGACAATAGCAAATCCGGCGGGTATCAGCCTTGTGCCATTCAGTGGCCTGTTAGTCAATAACCTGTTACCAGGTGCAGTCCCCAGAATCAAATTATTGGAAACCAAACATGAAGGAGATACATTGTGGGTGTATCTGAGCAAAAAAATGCGTTCACCGGCCTCCTACGCAAATGACTTTACTGTTGAGATTGAGGGAAAGGAGGATATCCCGATCGGTACAGCCAACCTGTTGGAAGATGATTCGACTGTTATAATCCTGCTCCCCGAAAGCAGGATTTATTATGAAGATATGGTATCCCTTACCTATACTGGTACCGGCCTGGAATCGGCTAACGGGGGTATGTTGGCCACATTCATGTCCAAACCTGTTCAGAATACGGCTGATGGTTATCCCCCGAATATCTTATCAGCATCGACCAGAAATTACGGTTCGAACTACAGGTACATCGATCTGACTTTCGACAAACCTTTGCGCGATGCCAGCGACGAGAAAGAATTCTTTTCAATTACATTAAATGATGTACCTGCATCTATTGGATCAATCGCTACTAATCATGACACTCTTAGCTTTGCTTTTACTCCCAATGTCCAATATGGAGATGAGGTTAAAATTAGTTATTCCGGCGGAGATGTAAGAAGCCTGTATAATGGAAAACTTCAGGATTTTACTGATTATCCGGTAACAAATACTGTTCCTGAACCGCAACTAGTTAATCCTTCAAACACGGGTAAAACTTCTGATATTACTGTATTCCCGAATCCGGCCTGTTCCGAAATACAGATTTCCTCTGGATTCTTATTCAATACATTGACTATCTTAAGTATCGAAGGAAGGACAATGGTTCACAAAGAATTTAGTAAACCTCTCCAGACTATACATATGTCATTGAATCTTGTGGCTGGTGTATATGTAGTAATACTCAGGAATGAGAGAACATACGGAATGAAGAAAATTATTATTAAGTAAATATTCCAAAATGATTACATGCAGCTGAAAATATACAGCCAGATTTGTATAAAACCTTATATAAAAACAAGCTTTGAAATCTATATGATACCTCAATTACAACATAACATCGCGATCTCATGAACGAAGTGAATAATCGAGAATATTTATCATGTAGGTTTCCTGTCCGAAGGGACTGGCGGGCATCAGATCATTAAAAAATGATCGGATGAAATGTCCATAAAAATTACTGATCGATGAAAAAAAGAAACCTCACAATAGTATTATCTGCACAGATTTTTGTCAGACTTTATGCCTAGTAAACTCAGAATACACTTGTGGCATATACCAATAACTACCGGAAGAGGAAAATGCGACTCCAACAGTTATCTTTTTACTACACGTAATACTCTTGCTGTTTATTTGTATTTTTATTCCGGATTATATAATCAGTATGTATAATGAAAAACAGGACAAAGTTTCCCTCCGTATTCTGGATTGCCAATTCCATTGAAATACTGGAACGGTTTGCCTACTATGGTATTTTTATGGTATTTTATGCCTACATGGAACACCTGGGCTTTTCCCGTGGTGATCTGGGTCTGGTACAAAGCATATTCCTTTTCATCTCCTATTTCATCCCCGTGTTTGCAGGCACCTTTGCTGACCGTTTCGGTTTCAAACGTGTCCTGATCATCTCTTACCTTGCATATATTCCTTCTATTCTTCTTTTACTGGTCGCAAAATCCTTATCGGGCATTACCCTTACCATGCTGAGCATTGGTTTTGCAGCAGGTATTTTTAAACCACTGATCTCAGGCACGGTACGTCTGACTACCGACAGCACAAATAAAACTCTGGGGTTTGGTATCTTTTATCTGATGGTCAATATCGGTGCCTCGGCGGGGCCTATTGTTGCAGGCAAATTAAGGGCCATCTCATGGAATTATGCATTTATTATGGCAGCAGCTGCAATTACGGTAATGTTTGCAATCACACTCCTTTTTTATAAAGAACCGGCAAAGGAAGTAGTGAAAGTGAATGTAGGAAACAAACTGCGGGAGATCCTCAGCACACTCACCGATGTAAAATTCCTGGTATTCCTGATCATTCTGGGTGTATTCTTCTGGTTGCCTTTCTGGGCCTTTTTTAATATTTGTGCAGCCTATGTAAATAAGTATATCGCTACCGATCAGTTGTACCTAGGAATTGAAAAATTATTTGGAAGCTGGTTTGCTCAAATCTTATCGAGGAACGAGAATGGTGTCTGGATGGTCAATGGTGAAGCCATCGCACATACAGGGTATATCATCCTGATATTCCAAATCTTTATATCGAGACTTTTCGAGAAGAGAGCCGCCATGCCGTCGTTTATGTTCGGTCTGGTAGTGGCAGCGGTTGGGTTTGTTATGCTTGGTTTCTCTGTCAATTTTGCTCCTGCAACTGTACTTGTGGGAATATTTATTTTTGCCCTGGGTGAAATGATCACTTCCCCCCGAATCCAGGAATATATTACATGGATCGCCCCAAAGGAAAAGGCCGGACTGTATATGGGCTCTAATTTCCTGGCAACCTGCATTGGTGCGCTGATGAGTGGTTTGTATACAAGTTTATTCGGACGATTCGAGGAGGCACAGAATCCTGAATACATCTGGTATGTCCTTGCCATTCATACTCTGATATCAGTAATAGCTATTTATATTTTTGTAAAAATTGCAGGTGAATTTAAGGAGATGCAGACGTAATGAATTTGGCTTATTTCTGCCGGTCAATTAAAATTTATCCTCTCTGCCCAAACTTCCGGTCAGTCGTTCAACAACTGAATAGAAATGCGTAATCTCGAATGGTTTTTGTATAAAACAGGCAATATTGAGTCCTGCAAGTTCACTTTCAACCCTTTCCTTGCGGACTCCGCTCAATACAATCACAGGAGTATATATATAGCGAATCATATCCCGGATTTTTGCGATCAGTTCGGCTCCATTCATATCAGGCATATCGAAATCGGTAATCAGGAGATCGATCTGGGTACCATCGAAAAATTTCAATGCTTCCTCACCGCTCGAAGCTTCCAGAACCATGAATCCTTTTTTTACCAGGGTTTCCCTCACTATGCTCCTTATTCCTGTAAAATCATCGACAATCACTATTTTTTTCTGCTTCATTATCTGTAGTATTTCAATACGTCTGGGTCAACATTCCGTTTATCTATTCTTTTATATTGTTATTGAGGTCCATTCTCCCCTAAAAAACAGGTTATTGAAGTTATAAAAACAATTGTAATATATGTTTACTTCCCCATTGATTTTTATCATCGCATTATATTCGACAGTAGAAGAATGATACTCATGTAAAGGTTATATTGTTTCAAAATGCGATTTTTTTGATTTTTATTTTCTACTGACATAGGGTTGTCAGTAATATATTTTATGTTTGCCAGTGACAATTGTAATATTCATCTTAAATTATTTATTATGAAAACCAGACCATTAAACTTTGTGGTATTGTTCTTGATCCTTCTTATATACCTGAAACCCGTTTATACGCAGGATAATACTAGTACTTGCCAGCATACACCCATTGAGGTCAAGGAAATCGATGCACAGAAAAGCCTTGTCATAAAAGCCGATGTACCCATGAGTGCCATCGGAGAAAAGATGGGTGAACTTTATGGTAAATTGTTTGCTTTTATCGGAGAAAAGGGCATTCAGCCGGCAGGACCGGCATTTGCTATATACTACTCGTGGGAACCTGAAGGAAATGTTGTGTTTGAGGCAGGAGTACCTGTAGTATCGGAAGTTGAAGGATCCGGAGAAATAGTTTATAAAGAATTCCCGGTAATGAAGACGGTTACAACCTTATACTCCGGAGCCTATGAAACTATGGAACCTGTATACACTCAGCTCCAGAAATACATGGAAGAAAATAAACTGGAATCGACCGGATGTTCATGGGAAGTCTATCTTACCGATCCGCAAATGGTTAAAAATCCGGAAGATAATAAAACCCTGATCTATTTCCCGCTGAAATAATCATCCGGTTTTTCATTCTGAAAGCTGCCCTACGCACCTTGCAGAAGGCAGCATTTTTTTTCAGCTATTTGTGCCTACTATAATGAACCAGATATATACCAGTTACCACAATTGTCCCTCCCAGAATTTGCCATAACGTGAGCCGCTCACCCAGGAAGATCACAGCAAGAAAGAATGTTAATACCGGCTGACCCAGAAGTGTCGGAGCAACAGTGGATGCAGATATAAAACCCTGAGAATAATTGATAAGAAACCATCCGCAAACCTGCACAACAATTGCAATACCAAAAAACATCAGGTAGGTGAATTTATCGTATCCTGTGAATTTATAACCAAACAATATCATAAAAAGTCCCAGCAATGCAGCCGATGAAACTGTGCTGATAAACAAATACTGAATGGTACTCAATAATTTTCGTCCCGGTTCGCTGATCAGATAAAATATGCCATAAAACATACCTGCTCCAAGTCCGAGCAAAGCGCCAGTTGGTATATTCGAATTTCCTGAAATATTGCGACGAATCAGCATAATCATGCCTCCAATTGCCACCATAAGGCCAATCCAGAAACCTGTTCTCAGCCTTTGTTTGAAGATAAGCATCGATCCAAATCCAACCCAGAGAGGTGCCAGGTTAGCTGTAAGTGTGGGAATCGTTGCATTGCTCATCACAACCCCGGTTGACCATAACGACATATCACAAGCAAAACACAGTCCTCCTGCGACAGCCAGTAAAATGCCCCTGCCCGGTAACCGATATGTAGCTTTCCTCAGTGAAAGCAGAAAAGGTATTGAAAGAATGACAGTCCCAATTGCCATGCGATGAAATGCAGTAACAATACCGGGTGCATGGGAAGCTTTTATAAAAATGGCAGAAAAGCACATGAAACATAAACCTCCGAACAGTGCAAAATAGGCTTTAAAACGAGAATTCACGAGTTCCAGTGTAAAAATTAATATTGTGGCGAAAATAGCGTATTGTTTTCAGGTTTTATAAATGACAAACCTGATATTTTAAAGATGACAAAATGTTGAACTTAATTACCCTAATTCATGTAATCAGGTATTGTTATAAGTAAAGACCAAAATGAAAAGGCCTGTTAAACCACCAGACCATAAAGGTTGTTTTAAAAAGTGATAGCGGAGATCCCGATGAATTTCATTATCGGGACTTTTTCGGCCTTCAGATTCTACTTCGCTTTGCTCGTAGAATCCTGGTCTCAATAAGGAGAGGGATTGTTCGCTTCCTCAGGTCGACTCACGAGGGCTTCACCGTTCGAGCCCTGCCTTCCCTTCTGTTCGAATTATTTCAATAAAAAAAGTCCGGCTCATCCGAACCGAACCTTTGAGGGTTGTTTCATTTTGGGTTGCGGAGAGGGGGGGATTCGAACCCCCGGTACCCCTTTCGAAGTACGACGGTTTAGCAAACCGTTGGTTTCAGCCACTCACCCACCTCTCCAAATTTTTTTGGTGTCAAGTATCTGAACTCACATCCCGCTTATATAGGGATTATCGATTTATACGTATCTGCAACATGCAGATAACTCCACTTAAAATATTGTACTGAATTTTAAAAGTCCGACAAAAGTATAAAATCAAATCAGAAAAGAAAAGCCAATTAAATCTCTGTTTACGATTTCTTCTTACCTCCTTTATCTCCCGTTCCCGTAATGGAATCCCGCATATGTGTATCAGCTTCAATATTCTTTAATCTGTAATAATCCATAATTCCCAGATTACCGGCTTTAAAAGCTTCAGCCATAGCCAACGGAATCTGAACTTCGGCTTCAATCACTTTAGCCCTGGCTTCCTGTGCTTTAGCCTTCATCTCCTGTTCAACTGCCACAGCCATTGCCCTTCGTTCCTCAGCTTTTGCCTGTGCTATGTTTTTATCGGCATTGGCCTGATCCATCTGCAATACAGCACCTATATTTTTCCCAACATCTATGTCAGCAATATCTATCGATAAAATCTCAAAAGCAGTCCCGGCATCCAGACCTTTTTCTAATACCACACGCGATATGAAATCCGGATTTGCTAGCACCGATTTATGCGATTCCGCCGAACCAATAGAGGAGACAATACCCTCTCCAACTCTTGCCAGAACAGTATCTTCACCTGCTCCTCCAACCAATTGTTTAATATTCGCCCTTACAGTAACCCTTGCCTTTGCTATAAGCTGAATCCCATCTTTCGCTACGGCAGTTACAGGCGGAGTGTTTATTACCCGAGGGTTCACCGACATCTGCACAGCTTCCAAAACATTTCTGCCAGCAAGATCAATTGCAGTGGCTGCTTTAAAATCAAGCGGGATATTAGCTTTATCGGCACTGATAAGTGCAACAACTACCGACCTGACATTACCGCCTGCAAGGAAATGTGCTTCCAAATCGTCGCGGTTCAGCTTTAATCCTGCTTTTGTTGCACTAACAAGCGCATTGATAATGATGGCCGGAGGTACTTTACGTATACGCATACCGACCAGCTGACCTATAGGAACATATACACGGGCAAAAACAGCACTGAACCATAAGCCAAGCGGTATAAAGTAAAGAAACATCCAAAGAACAAATATTGCCAGTACGATAAGTACAAGAATTAATCCAAAACCTTCCATGAGTTTAGTTTTTAGTTTCTACAAATATTTTATTACCCTCAATACGGATAACTTTAATTTCAATATCAGTATTAACATATCCACCTTCTGAACTTACTTCCCAGAGAATATCATTTATAAGCGCTTTGCCCATTGGAGCAAGACGCGATACGGTTTTACCGATATCCCCCACATGTATCAATTCCTTATCAACGGTACCAACCCTGCTATCGATCTCTGATTTAAGTCCGACATGTTGCCATGTTTTCAATTTCAAAACAACAACAAAGAAAATAATCATTCCGATACCTGTACCCAGAAGTATGTAATTACCTGTAGTGACTCCATGATAAAAATATCCTAAAAAAACTCCTGCAGCTACCAGGAGAAATGCCGCAATTCCAGCAATTGAAATACCCGGAATGATGAAGAATTCAACAAGAAAGAGAAGAAAACCCAGCAGAATTAAAAGTATAATGGTCAGGATCGACATGTTTTAGGGTAGGTGAGAGTTAATCAATCGATTGTCGCTTGAAGACCTTTATCAATAAGGCCTTGCTTATATGGCTTCAGATAGGTGTAATTACCTTTTTTCACATCGCATTTTCCTTTGTAATGAACCAGATACGTGCATTGTTCAGCCTGGACAGGTTCCAGTTCGCATACTTTAATCAATGTTTCAATGACATAATCGAATGTATGCACTTCGTCATTGTGCAAAATCAAAAACCTGTCCTTACTGGTCTTCTCTTCAATTGTTTGCTCCAGTTCGGGTTTGTTCTCAATGAAATGTTTTTCTGCCATAATTGTTTATACTATTCGTGAATAGGGAAATCCTTTGATACTCAAAGTTAGGAAAAAAATCTGTTCCATAAATAACGATAATTACATAATGCAAGTTTGTAAACGATAATACATGAACTGTATTTGTCGAATTATAAGTCTCAGGCAGATAAGTCGTTCCTTGCAGAAATACCATTTATCTTTCGGCAAATTCTATCTCTCTGGCTTCCTGGACTGATATTTTCCTAGCGTCGAAAAACGATACTAGAAAGGCATCGGGATATCCGTATTCTTTTACTTTTTCAAGTGCTTCCCGGGCCTCCTTTATGGAAGCAAATTCACCAACATAATATTTTGTATTCGAATCTGCATTTTCTTTCGAAACAGGTATCAGACCACCGAATGTATTTTCGGGGATCGAATTTGAATAAGATCCGAGCTGTATTTTATAAACTAGACCGGAAGGTATGGATGCAAACGGTATCGGATTGCCTTCGGAATAAGGAGAGGCTGTCAGGATATTGAACGCTAGATTGACTTCCTCAACAACCTCTTTTGCGGCTTGTACTCCCTCATTATAAGCACTAAATTCTGTTGAAATCGGTGTTGAAGGTAAAGTATTTGTACCTGTTTCATACTTGTACAACGTAATTCCAGAATGAGCTTGTCCGTAAACCGGATCGGATGCCCTAACAGCTAATAGACCGGACTGATCCTTGCTCCTTAACTGTTCGGCGATGGCAAATTTGTTATCGGCCATTCGTTGTACCCGTTTCGATTCCTGGTCGAGTGTTGTCAGGTTGGCCACTATATCCTGTTTCTTCTGAAAATCGTGCTCATTCTGGGCAGTCAAACGCATTCCCTGCACAATGGATTTCAAAGAGTCGCTCTGCGATTGAAGTTCCAACGCTTGACTGATCAGTTGTGAATATTCATCCGATTGATTTATTTTCTGAACCGGCATAGGTGCTTCCTGATTGCTGGCAAGAAGTATTACATCTTGCTTATTACTTTGAGAAGTTCCTTCCTCGTCAAGTGTGATTGAAGCCGGACTCAGCAGGGCATATGTCACAATTTCATCATAATTCTGTATTGAAAGGTATTCCCCTGTAAACGGATACTGAATTCTATATGCTTCATACTCCCGGAACCCAGAATTTCTGTCGGTCAGGAAAATGACTGCACTACGGTCGGCAGTAACCGAGAACATAAAGTCGTTGCAGACCGAGTTGATTGGAAAGTCAAGCTTTTCAGGAATACTCCATACCTTCTTCTGATTGTCATATTGTGACTTGAAAATATCGTACCCTCCAGAGGTATTATGACCCTTTGAGCTAAAATATAATGTACTGGTCGATTTCTCATAAAAGGGGAAAGCATCGTCATAAACCGTGTTGATCGTATTTGGCAATGGCTCCGGAATGCTGTACTCCTTTTTGTTCAGTCGTTGAACCCAATAGATCTCTTCTCCCTGCTTTGCCTTGTTCGACTGAGAGGTATAAAACAAGAAATCACCGTCATTGAGATCATCCGGAAGGAACATCAGGCACTGATAATTGGCTTCCCTGTCGGTTTCCGATCTGAGCTCTTCGGGAACATTGATAAATTTTCCGTTAAAATCTCCCTGAAAAACACTTTCGATGGAACTGGCAGGAACTGTTGTTAGATTTTCAACCCTGAGGTTTTGTGCAACAAGCACCGATTGTCTGGCATTGTCCGTTACCGAGATCCAGTACTCAATGTCGTATTTCTTCTGTTTATTTTCGCTGGCAGTTTTCTGAAATGTTATAAAAGCCAGGGCTGCATCTTCAAACTTATAAATGGTATGATATGCCCGACCCAGAAAAAAATATGTATCGTCGCCATAGTTGCGGGTCGCTGCATACTTCAATAGTTCTGCCGAACGATTGATATTTTTATTGGAGTGCAGATAACTTCTGCCCAGATAATAGGAATATCTTGCATCCTTGGGAAACATGGTGTATAATAGTTCAAAATCGGCTGCAGCCTTATCGTACCGGTGATTCTCAAAATGATGAACTGCACGTTGTTCCAGATCGTATTTGGAAATCTCCTGGGCCATAGCAGGAGTGTTATAACTACCAAATACAATTCCGACTGCCAGTAAAATACCTGTTGCGCTATATGTATTCGATCTCATGACATTGCAGATTTAAGACAGCCGAAATATACGTAAATGAAGAAAAGGGTAAAAGAAGAGTTATTCACAATTCGAATTATCCCGAAGTTTAGTTTATCTTCGCGGTTCATTACATTAATTTTAAACCTTAAACTGATGAAAAAAGTTAAAACAATAGTTCCAATTGTCCTCGCACTCCTTCTGATTCAGGCATGCAATTCGATACCCTTTAAATCGACAAAGGCAGATAATAAAGCCGATTCGGCAAGTTATATGATCGGTATCTCGGTAGGTTACAGCCTGAAAATGCAGGATGTGCCCGATGTGAATGTTGCATTAATTAGTAAAGGAATTAAAGATGTTATGGAAAAAGATTCAACAGTATCGATGCAAGATGCAAATATGTTTTTAAGTGCATATTTCAATGAGCTCCGCGAAGTGAAAGCGCAACAAAACATGGAAAAGGGACAGGAATTTCTGGCTGAGAATAAAATGAAAGCAGGGGTTATTGAAACTGAAAGCGGCCTGCAATATAAAGTGATCCAGGAAGGAACAGGAAAATCCCCGGTTGAAACAGACCGTGTGAAATGCCATTATCGCGGAAGGCTAATATCGGGTGAAGAGTTCGATAGCTCGTACGACAGAGGCATGCCGGCAGAATTTTCTCTGAGAGGTGTCATCCGCGGCTGGACCGAAGGTCTTCAACTCATGAAGGAGGGTGGCAAATACGAACTTTATGTTCCTGCCAGTCTTGCCTATGGTATTCGTGGAGGCGGACAGAAAATTGGTCCGAACGAAACCCTGATTTTCGAGATCGAATTACTGGAAATATTGCCTCCTCAACCTGAACAGAAGGGTAATATGGATATGAAAAGAATGCCCCGGTAATCCAAATAGAAATTCTTTTAAAATATTTTAGAGATATGCATAAGCAGTCCTTCTGGATTGCTTTTCTTTTTAATTAACTTCAAATAATTTGAAATGAATCTACTGGCAGGAATTCGTAAAATCTTTAAAATAACTTGAGAAAAATACTACTTTCGCTAGCTCAACATATAAAATATAATCAGATGCAAAAACATAATTCTATTTGTACTATTCCCGTCATGGTATGTCTCATCTTTGCATGTTTAACTCCATTGCAATCATGGGCACAGGGTAAAAACAAGGATAAAGCAAAGGGCAAGGATGAGGATAAAGAGATGACTCTTGTCTCACCTGCGGATTCATTCAGTTACATGATAGGTGTTGCCATCGGGTACAGCCTCAAAACCCAAAAGGTCGACGATATTAATTTTGACCTGGTTTCAAAAGGTATAGAAGAAGTCCTTAAGAATGATTCAGTTACATCGATGCAGGATGCAAATATGTATCTGAATAAGTACTTTATTCAGCTTCGTGAAAAATCGGGTACAAGAAACATGGAGGTAGGAAAAAAATTCCTTGAAGAGAACAAAAAAGTAGCTGGCGTTACTGAAACTGCCAGCGGTTTACAAATAAAAGTCATACAGGAAGGCATAGGAAGATCACCTGTAGCAACCGACCGGGTAAGATGTCATTACCGGGGACAACTACTAAACGGTGATGTCTTTGATAGTTCCTATGAGAGGGGACAACCTGCAGAATTTGCACTACAGGAAGTGATCAGTGGGTGGACAGAAGGATTACAGCTTATGAAGGAAGGTGGTAAATACGAATTGTATATCCCGGGCGATTTAGCATACGGGTCAAGGGGTGCCGGTCAAAGTATTGGGCCTAATGAAATCCTGATTTTTGAAATAGAACTATTGGAAGTACTTGAATCAACTGAAGTTTTGCCCTTTGAGGAAGATGAGCAAGGCAATTATTAATACAGCAAAAGGAGCAATGAAAATTGATCTGTATGACGATGATGCTCCAAATACAGTTGCCAACTTTATTAAACTCGCTAAAGAGGGGTTTTATAGCGGACTGGCCTTCCATCGTGTGATTCCTGATTTTGTTATCTAAGGTGGATGTCCCTATTCGGTCGATATGAGCGATTCGCGAGTAGGAAGCGCGGGACCGGGTTATAAAATTCCCTGTGAGCTCGATGGTAACAAACAATATCACGATCGTGGCGTACTCAGTATGGCACATGCCTGTGAGAATACCGGTGGGTCACAGTTTTTTATCTGCCACAACAGACAGAACACAAAACATCTCGATCGCAACCATACCTGCTTTGATAAAGTTATTGAAGGACTCGAAATTGTCGATCAGATCAGAGCCGGCGATAGGATTCTTGAAATCAATATCACTGAAGAATAGTAGGAAATATCAGGCATTATTAAGGCTGTCGTTCAATACGTCAGCCTTTTTTATTCTGCACAGTTGAAACGAATCATTCTTTCGATTGCCCTCCGGCAAACAGGACAGAATGATGTATATGTTTTCGACTTCATGGCACAGTCGAATGCCGGACGATAAACTCCTTTTGCTTTATACATCGCTCCTTCGAATAAACCTACAGTTCCTGCATAGGTTTCACAGTTCGGGGTCGGAACCGGAATTGTATCGGGTATCATATCTTCCCATTTGTCCTGAAAGTTCACTCTTGTAGTTACATTAGGTTGATAAGGTTCGACAGTTGTTGACACACTGTCTTCATAAGCAATCGGCGAGGTATAATATTCATCGGCCAGACCCGCAAAGGCATGACCAAATTCATGCAGAAAAAGAAATCCTGATAATTCATTTTTCGCACTGAATACCGTAAAGCTGTTGTACACTCCTCCTCCGCCGTATTTTTTCGTATTGACCATTACGCATACATGGTCGTAAGGAACTTCTGAAACGAATTCCCGCATGCAAATCATATCGGGAATTGTCAGA
>Ga0299912_10002413_pt1 | contig 15280 bp, 12 predicted proteins | sample RVTome_2_FD_207667 | JGI IMG/M metagenome (GOLD analysis project Ga0299912, IMG submission 207667) | Soil microbial communities from uranium-contaminated site in the Upper Colorado River Basin, Wyoming, United States - RVT95D214 (version 2) ... | reverse complement strand
CAGAAGTTGAACGGCTGCTTAAAGAGTTTAATCTTGTTGAACTCTCAAAAAAAGATGGTTATAAACTCTCCGGAGGAGAGAGGAGAAAGACCGAAATAGCGAGGGCTATTGCCATCAAACCCAGGTTTTTATTGTTTGACGAACCATTTGCCGGGATCGATCCCCTAGCGATGATAGAATTAAAGAAAATGCTCAGTTATCTCAAGAGCAGGGGGCTTGGTATATTGATAACAGATCATAACGTAAGGGATACCCTGTCCATTACAGACAGGGCTTATATAATCAGCAATGGAGAGATACTCCGGGAAGGAAGTCCTGACATAATTGTATCAGACTCCAGGGTCAAGGAAGCATTCCTCGGAGAGGAGTTCAGACTGTAATGGCACTTGAAAGCAGACTTGAGCTGAGATTAACCCAGAAGTTGATACTTACGCCCCAGCTTCAGCAGGCAATAAAACTGCTTCAACTGCCGCATCTTGAACTTTCCCAGTTTTTGAATCAGGAACTTATGGAAAATCCGCTTCTCGAAGAATCTGTCGACGAAGTATCTATGGAAGAACTCACCCCGGAGGAAAGGGATTCCATGGAAACAGAAGATGTATTTGAAGATGAGGGAGTCCCCCTGGAAAAGCTTATGAACTTTGCTGTAGATGAATACTTTGAAGAGAGAAGTTCTGACGGAAGAGATATGGGGTATTTCAATCCCGGTACAGTGACACCTCTGGCATACGACCAGTTCCTCTCCAAAAAGCCGGATCTCCATGATCATCTCTTATGGCAATTAAGACTTTCAAATGTGCTTGACGAGATTAGGCAAGTCGGGGAGATCATAATCGGCAATATAGATGAAAACGGATATCTGAAGGCTTCTCTTGAGGAGATAACAGAAGCAGCAAAGACACAGTTTGAAATAACCGGGAAAGCTCTTGATTTGGTCCAGAGTTTTGACCCCTCCGGAATAGGGGCAAGAAGTATCAAAGAATGCCTGCTGCTACAGCTTAGGGCATTGAATCTTCAGGGCAGTATCGTTGAAAAAATAGTTGCCAACAACATGGATGAACTTGAGAACAAGAAATATACTTCTATTTCCCAACAGTACAATATTCCCTTAAAAGATGTCATGGCTGCTGTTAAGATTATCGAAGGGCTTGAACCAAAGCCGGGGAGAATTTTTTCTAGTGCCAGCACAAATTATATTGTTCCTGACGTATCCCTGATCAAGACTGCGGACGGGTATCAGATTATTCTTAATGACGAGGGACTCCCGAGGCTGAGGGTCAGCAGCTATTACAAAAGACTCATTCAGCAGAATAACGCCTGTACGAAAGAAGACAAGCAATTCCTTGTAGAGAGACTGCGGTCTGCGATTGGACTTCTCAAAAGTCTTGACCAGAGAAACAGAACTATCTACAGAGTGACCGAGACTCTTCTCGACCTGCAGAGTGAGTTTTTTAGAAAGGGAATACACTATCTGAAGCCCCTGACCCTCAAGGATGTCTCCTCAGTACTGAACCTGCATGAAAGTACAGTCAGCAGGGTCACATCAAACAAATACCTCTCCTGCGAGCACGGGGTCTTCTGTTTCAGGTTTCTCTTCAGCAGTGCACTTCACAGCGGCCTGGGGAGTGTCTCGTCAACCTCTGTGAAAAATACTATAAAAAAGATTGTTACAGAAGAAGATCCCCAAAAGCCCTTCAGCGACCAACATGTATCGGAGATGTTAAAGAGGAGTGGTATCATAATCGCCAGGAGAACCGTTGCAAAATATAGGGAGGAACTGGGAATTCCACCGCAAGCTCAGCGAAAGAAAATTGACTAACTGAAAGGAGGACTTATGAATATTATTGTTACAGGAAGACACCTTGAAGTGACTCATGCTCTGAAAAGCTATGCAGAAAAGAAGATCAAGAGATTCGACCGTTACCTGTCGAATATATCAGAGGCTGTTATTACTATCAGCGTGGAAAAGTACAGGCATAAAGTAGAGGTCTTATTGAGGGTTAACGGCGTCTTGATACAGGCAGAGGGAACAACGGGCGATGTGTATTCATCAATCGATGAGGTAGCAGAAAAACTCGAAAGACAGATTAAAAAATATAAAGAAAAACTCGTTTCACACAGAAAATCTGAAGGGAAAGCCGGTTCCGTAGCTCTGGAGGTTGAAGTCGCTCCGGAAGTCGGCAGGATCATAAAAAACAAACGTTTTGAACTGAAACCGATGAGCCCGGATGAGGCAGCCATGCAGATGGAACTTCTCGATAAAGATTTCTTTGTTTTTACGAACGACAATAGCGGGGACATTAATGTTATCTATCGCAGAAGAGATGGCAATTTCGGGCTCATAGAGCCGGTAAAATAGAAAAGTAAGCCTAAGAGCTTAGCAGTCAGTGTTCCCTGACCGCTGATCTCCTGTTGGCCACCTCATCTTAATTATGAAACCAAGCATTGTCATAATTACCGGATTTTCGGGCTCCGGGAAGACTGTTGCTTTGAGAGCTCTTGAAGATTCCGATTTTTTTTGTGTGGATAACCTCCCTATCGCACTCATTAACTCGTTTGTTTCAATAGTGTCAAAAAACCGGGAGAATAAGAAGATAGGAATCGGCATTGACATAAGGGAAAAAGGCTTTTTATCCGGGATCAGTGATGTCCTGAAAGTTCTCAGGAATCGATACAGGACAGAGATACTTTTTCTCGAGGCAGAAAAGGATGTCCTGATCAGGCGGTTCAAAGAGACACGCAGACCACATCCGCTCGGAGGAAATCTTGATGAATCAATCCAGATCGAAAAGGAAAGGATTTCTCTTCTGAAGGAGGCTGCTGACAGAGTCATTGATACGTCTTCTCTTACACCGCATCAGCTGAGACAGCTTGTTACCTCTCTCTATAAAGTACAGACGGGGAAAAGGGCGATGACGGTTGTTCTTATATCCTTTGGTTTTAAACTCGGTGTGCCCCAGAATGTTGACCTGCTCTTTGACGCAAGATTTCTTCCCAATCCGAACTTTGTCCCCCAATTGAAACCCCTGAGGGGGACGGATAAAAAGGTCTCTGACTATGTATTCAAAAACCGGACAGCAAAGGCATATGTGAAGAAAATAAAGGAGTTCATAGATTTTCTCATCCCGCTCTATATCAAAGAAGGCAGATCTTACCTGACAATCGGTGTTGGCTGTACAGGTGGTAATCATCGTTCTCCGGCTATTATCGAAAAATTGCAGAGAGACCTGAGAAGACATCCAATAGATTTGAATGTTATTCACAGAGATTTTAGCTAACTTGTTGTTCCGGCTCGCAAATTGCTTTTTTCAAAATCACGGCCTCTGATTCAGCATGCGATGTTTACAAAGCTTATTTTAAGCTGTTAATATATAAATCTTTAAGGAGAGGTGGCCGAGCTGGTCGAAGGCAGCCGCCTGCTAAGCGGTTGTGGGGGTAAAACCTCACCCAGGGTTCGAATCCCTGCCTCTCCGCCATTATAAACAGTAGAGAACTTAAAAGTGAAGAGTTAAAAGTTAAAATCCAAAAAGGAGGAAATGATGAAAAAATATTTCGTATTAACAATGTGTTTTCTTATTCTGTTTTCATTCTCTGCGTGTAAGAAAAAAGAAGCCCAGCCGCCTGCACCACAGACGCAGGAACCCTTGGTAACCGGACCCATTATGCCTCCGGGTCAGATGCCTCCGGGTCAGATGCCTCCGGGTCAGATGCCTCCGGGTCAGATGCCTCCAGGTCAGATGCCTCCAGGTCAGATGCCTCCAGGTCAGCAAATGGCAAAGCCCGGCATGATGATGCCGAAGGGACAAACAAAGGTAGTAGTGCCTGAAAAAGTTAAGGCGCAATGGGTTGGGGCGAAGATAATTTTCGAAGATAAGGTTTTAAAGACAAAGCAGGAATATACTGTGAAATTAAACAGTGATTTTAAAATCCCGAATACCAATCTGCGGATCCACATCGGGGATTTTCTTCCTGATTTTAAAATGGACGGTCTCTCGCTTACTTCAGGGTCGAACGAGCCAAAAAATCCGGCTCTCGGCATCCGGGTTCTTGAGAACGATAAACAGATATTCCCTGGACCCGGCAGGCAGTGGGGCTGGTTGTTTTCGAAAGTTCCTTCGATACATCCATTTGAACATCCGAAGTATGGCGTTACTTTAAAAGAAGGTGTAAAGAAAGGATAGAAGGATCAGCTCAGATTAATTGAAAGGAAGGTAAGGCCTTAGGGCACCGTCATTTATCTAACATTTCTCTTACAGTCCTTAAAAGGATATCTGGTGAGGCAGGTTTTGAGATAAAGTTGAAGCCTTCTTCAAGAATTCCTTATTTTTCTTCACTATCGCGAAGAGCTTCCTCAACACGCTTACGGTCAGAAATATTCCTTACTATACATAGCGTCATAAATAATGCGACATTATTTATGACGCTATGTATAACTGCGTGGTATCGTCTGCTTTTCGGGCAAAACCGGGCGTCCATCCTTCTTCTTCTGACCATTTTTTTTGCTCGATATTCATTGTAAATTAATATAATGATTTAATGAAAGAATTCCTCGATGCTCTGCATCAGGGTTAATATTTTCCTTATTCTGTCATTCCCGCTTGTCGGGAATCCTTCTGGGGTAATGCGTTATACACAACAATACAGTAAAGCAAAGAAAGATTCCGGACAAGCCGGAATGACATCTTTGATACCTCGCAGCTCTGCTGCGGGGTTGTTCATTAATAAAGCAAAAGCTTATTAGGGTAGAGATATGATGTCTTTTGCTTATATGTATATGGTATTATATCAAAAATTCTTTTGCGCCCATAGCTCAGCTGGATAGAGCGTCGGACTACGAATCCGCAGGTCGGGGGTTCAAATCCTCCTGGGCGCGCCATTATGAATATCGTCATCAATCTCAATAAACCTGAAAATATCTCTTCCCAGCAGGCGGTTCTGCAGGTAAAGAAACTTCTTGCTGCAAGAAAAGCAGGACATGCTGGAACACTCGACCCGATAGCGACAGGGGTACTTATAGTCTGCCTGAACGAGGCTACGAAGATAACGAGGTTCCTGTCGGATCTTGACAAGGAATATCTTGTACGACTGAAACTCGGTGAAAGAACAGATACATATGATTCAACCGGTAGGATCCTCGAGAAAAAAGATTATCAGGCAATCAAGGAAGAAGACATCCGTTACGTCCTGAATAATTTCACAGGCCATATTGATCAAACGCCACCGATGTTTTCAGCAATAAAAGTCGGGGGTAAACCCCTCTATAAACTTGCAAGAAAGGGGATCAATATTGAGAGACCTGTCAGATCGATTCATATCAGCGAAATAACCCTTTTATCTTTTACCCCGCCTTATATTGATCTGAAAGTAACATGTTCAAAAGGTACCTATATTCGAACGTTATGCGAAGATATCGGTAAGACCCTTGGTGTAGGCGCTCACATGGTTGCGTTACAGCGGACAGAGATAGGAAACTTCAGGATAGAGGATTCAATATCCATAGAAGAACTGAAGCATAAGGAGAGCGCATTCTTTTCGGTGGATTTCGCACTGTCACACCTCGGAGAAATAATCCTTGATGAAGACTCCTACCGTAAAGCCCGAAGCGGCATACCGATAATTTTTGCAAAAGATAATCGCTTTTCCTCTCAGGCGGAACAGAAAGACGAGGAAGGACTTCAATATCAATTAAGAATAAATGAGTATGTCAGGCTCAAGGCCCCTGATAAAAGGTTGTTTGGAATAGGAAGAATAGAAAGTGAAAGAATAAAAATAGAGAGGCTTCTTGATATGTCTTTTGAGAAATGATGTCCCTTTCACGGCACAAAATCTACTCTCTCTATTTTTGTGACTTGGATCACAAACTTAAACTAATTTATTAATATTTGACCTCCATCTGCCTATTAAGATTAAAAAAAACTTGACAAGATAATTTTTTTTTGGTATTGATATTCTATGTTCTTCGGTACAAGGGCTTCTATTGGTTTAGACATAGGCTCAGGATATCTGAAGGTTGTACAGCTCAAAAACACAAAGGGCGGGTATGAACTTGAGCTGTTTGATATGATACCTCTTCCTCCTGAACTGATCGTAGACGGTGCAATAATCGATTCCCTCCGTCTTGTAGATTCCCTGAAGGAACTTTCGAGAAAGGCAAAGATAAAGACGAAAGACGTTACGATCAGCATGGCGGGTCATTCCTCCGTAATAATTAAAAGAGTCTCTTTGCCTGACATGACAGAGGAGGAACTATCCGAATCCATAAAATTTGAGGCAGAGCAGTACATTCCCTTTGATATTGAGGATGTAACCCTGGACTTCCAGATCCTTGGTCCGAAAGAAGAGCCCGGGCAGATGGACGTCATCCTCGTCGCAGTCAAAAAAGACATCATTAATGAATACATTACTGTTGTTAAGGAAGCAGGGTTTAACTGCCAGATCGTTGATGTCAATTCATTTGCACTTGAGAATATCTATGAGATAAATTATGAAATCGAGACGAATAAGAATATTGCCCTCGTAAATATCGGAGCAAGCACAATAAATATGAATATCCTCAAAGGAGGTATATCTGTTTTCACGAGAGACAGCGCAGTCGGCAGCAATTTGCACACCGAGGTGCTTCAGAGGGAATTCAATCTGACTTACGAGGTCGCTGAAAGACTTAAGAGAGGAGAACCCGTCGAAAATGTATCTCCCCAAAATGCATATTCGGTAATGGAATTGGCATCTGAAGAGATCATTGGAGAGGTCAACCGCTCCTTGGAATACTTTCACGAGGAAATCAATGAAATCGTATTGAGCGGAGGCTGTGCGCTGATAAAGGATTTCCCGAAGCTCATCGCAGAAAAAATAGGGGCTGAGACGAAGATCATGCAGCCGTTCAAGAATATTAAAGTACCCAAGAAATTTGATGCAACTTATATAGAAGAGATGGCTCCCATGGCTGCCGTAGCAGTGGGTCTTGCCCTCAGGAGGCCTGGCGATAGATGATAAAAGTTAATCTCTTACCAGTAAAAAGAAAAAAGAAGTCGAAGCCGCTACCGTCTTTTATGATTGCAACGATTCTGGGAACAATCGTGGTGTGTATTATCATGGCGTATCTGGCTTTCTTTTTCACCTCACGGCTTTCTGCGAGAAAGACTCAGTTTGCAACTAATGAAAGAAAGATAGCAGAACTCAAGGAGCAGATAAAAGCTGTTGAGGATTTTGAAAAACGCAACAAGGAATTCAAGGAACGGAACGATATTATCGAACAGCTCAGCAAAAACAAGAGTGTGCCGGTAAAAATGCTGGATGAGATCAGCGCTCTTTTACCGAACGGGATATGGATTCGCGGGATGACATTTAAAGGCGGAGATATAAATATAGAGGGCTATGGTTTCACAAACACCGATATTGTTGCTTATGTGGATAATATCAAGAATTCGCAGTTGTTTACCGAGGTTTACCTGCAGGAATCAAAAAGTACAGAACTGGAAAAAGTTCCATTATATTCGTTCAAATTAACATTTAAAATAAAGGTTTAACATGGCTCTGAAAGTCAATATCAATATAAAAAATTTACCTCTGTATGCGAAAATCTTAATAGCCTCCCTTCCTGTCTTAATCATTATCATCGCCGTTTATCTCATTTTTATTTCACCTGCGAGAAAAGAAATTAAGGCCCTTGAAGTTAAAATAGCAGCTCAGGAAAATGAAATTGCAAAAAATCAGGTTAAGGCTGAAAAACTACCGGAATTGACCTTCGAGAACGAGAGACTCAGAAAAAAACTTAATGAGCTAAAAGAGCAACTGCCAGAGGAAAAAGAGGTCACAACATTATTGAAACAGGTTTCTGACCTGTGCATCAGGTCAGGACTTAAGGTATCTCTCTGGAAACCAGAACAGAAAAAGACCCACCCGAGTGGTATCGTTTATGAAATACCGGTAAAGGTTGAGCTTTCAGGCAGCTATCACAGTCTTGGATATTTCTTCAGCAGTCTGACAAAGCTAAGCAGGATAGTAAATATCTCTGATATTAAACTCAGCGATCCAAAACCGGAAAAAGGGAGCTCTGTTGTTAAAATAGCATTTATTGCAACCACATTTTCATCAGTCCCTGAAGAAGAGATAGCTAAGCAAAAAGAAGAGAAGCTTGAAAAAGGTAAGGGTAAGGGTAAATGAAGATGAAAGAAATAGCCGCTTTTCTTACGATATTCTTCATACTATTATCTTTTGGAGCTTGCAAAAAAGCGCAGCAACCTGCTCAAAAGCCTCAGGCAGGACAGGTTAAGCCAGTAGAAGTCCAGACAGAAACAAAGGTGGCAGAAGAGGTCAGGCCGGTTGTTCCAGATGAATATAAATACGATGCAAAAGGCAGGAGGGACCCTTTTCTCTCCCTCGTGGTACCCAAGCAAAAGAATTTAAAGAAGAAGGGAGCAAGCCCTTTTGAAAGTTATGATCTGGATGAGATACAACTGATGGCAATCGCATGGGATAAGAATAAGTATTTTGCACTCATTAAACTGCCTGACAAAAAAACATATACGATTACAGAAGGGATGATTTTAGGACTTGAGGGCGGAAAAGTGGAAAAGATAACTCAGGACAGAGTCGTTATTAAAGAATATATAAAGGATTACAAGGGTGAAATAAAGGAAAGGGATTCAATATTGAAACTCCACAAGGGGGAAGAAGAATGAGTCATAAATTAAAAACCAAGAGATTCGGGTCAATGAATAAAGGCCAGCATAAATTCCGGGACATGAGGTTGTATAGTTCATATTTTCTGGTCCTGTGCTTTTTATTTTTTGCTTGCTGGGGTTGTGCGTCAACAGGCAGCGGTAAGGAGTCTTTGCAATCTCAGGAACCCACAGTCATAACAGGCATCGATATTCAGGACAATATGATTACGGTAACAGCAAATAAGCCTTTTATTTATACCATTTACAAACCAGGTGACCCTTACAAGATGGTCATAGACCTTCCCGATGTGAACGTAGGAGCTTTCAATAAAAGGATTGTATCCAACGAAGCCGGCATAACAGAAATAGTTCCTTCGCAGATTGAGTCGCCGTCTCTCATGGCAAGACTCGAAATGCTTCTCCAGAAACCTTCTTCGGTTGAACAGGAATATAAGAATAACGTACTGACAGTCAAGATAAAGGAAGATCTGTCTCAACAGAAAACGGCAGATACTTCTCAGGAAGTAAAAGTTGCAGATTTATCGAGAGAAGAGAGGAAATTGTCTGCCCGGATGAATAATCCAGAACCTGATCCACCCATGCAATCACCGTTGCCCAGGGCATCAGAGATATCAGATATTTCATTTGACGCATCCGGAGGGGCGGTTAGGGTATTAATTAAAGGCAATGGCTCGATGATCCCAAATGTTTTCCCCTTGGATGACCGTATCGTGATCGATATAGCCGATGTAGTCATGAATGCTCCTATTCCGTCCACAGTTGTTTCACCTGTCAAAGGGATACGTTCAGGAAGGCACGATGACAAGGTAAGACTTGTTCTGGATCTGAAAGAGAAGACAAGCTTTGATGTCGCAGCAATCGGCGACTCCATTGTTGTAACTTTGAAGAGATCTGAAAAGGAACTGTCAGCCATGGCTGCAGTCCGAATGACTGAGGCAGGGGCAGAAGATATAACCGAACCCGCGGAGATGAAAGAGCCCGGAATCCCCGTGGAGGGCAGATGTAAGGCATTCCTAGAGGGTAAAGAAAATGTTAATTTTGATTTCCAGGATCAGGATATTGTACCGATCTTCAGGTTATTCGCTGATATTAGCGGATGCAACCTTTTTATCCATCCTGATGTAAAAGGCAAAGCAACCATGAAATTCAGGGATGTTCCGTGGAATCAGGCACTTGATACCATGCTGAAAACCTTTAGCCTTGCTAAATCCATTGAAGGAAATATCATAAGAATTGCTCCTCACACTGTTTTTGCAAAGGAAAGTGAAGAAAAGACAAAGGCACAGGAAGCCCTTGTAAAGGCAGAACCACTTGAGAGCAGGATGTTCCCGATAAGCTATGCCGATGTCTCTATTGTGGAAACTGCTGTAAAAACCTCAAAGCTTCTGACACCGAGAGGAAGTATCAGTGTTGATAAACGTACAAGTTCCATGTTGATCAAGGATGTTGCTTCAGTTTTCCCTGAGGTTGAAAATCTCCTTGCTACCCTCGACAGGCCAACACCGCAGGTGCTGATAGAGGCAAGGATTGTTGAAGTCAATACGAATAATGAGAGAGAATTAGGAATACAATGGGGTATCAACGTCTCGACAACAAATACCCTTACGTCTATCGGAGGTTTATCCGGTGTTCCGTTTACATCAACCGGTCCTCTGTCAGGCGGCAACTATCTGGTCGATTTCCCGGCTAAAGGCGTAGGCCCATTATCCGGTTCAGGGTTTACTTTCGGGATTATTGACCCTGCAAGAACAATAGGGTTGGACCTTCAGCTCACTGCTATTGAGACGATGGGTAACCTCAAGGTTGTTTCAAATCCAAAGATATTGACAGTGGATAACGGAAAAGCAAAGATTCTGCAGGGCAAGAGCATCCCAGTCCGGAAGTTAACCACAGAGGGAACCATCTCGACAGAGTTTAAAGATGTAACCCTGGAACTTGTTGTAACTCCCCATATAACACCTGACAAGTCCATCACAATGGCGATCGAGATCAAGAAAGAAGAACTCGACCCCACCGTCCCTTCAGTAGAAGGTGTGCCGGGGACTGATAAAAAAGAAGCAAATACCAATGTAATTATAAAAGATGGAGAGACGATCGTTATCGGAGGGATGTACAAGATAACAACGAATGATTCTGAATCAGGTGTTCCCGGTTTAATGAATATTCCGATTCTTGGATGGTTATTCAAGAGCAACAAGACAACATCGAGCACAAGCGAGCTCTTGATATTTATTACACCAAGAATTGTGGAGAAACCATAAAGAAATGATATTTATAAAAAGAGTTATGAATATGAAGACAGGGGGCAAGATGAAAAGAAATTATTTTTTACTGCTTACTGCTTACTGCTTACTGCTTACTGCATTTATATGGGGCTGCGGTGGAGGCGGTCCGGGTTCTCCCGGAAGCAGCGGGACAGAAGACACCGGTGTCAAGATAGACGCAACAATAGTACCGGAATATTTAGGGGACAGTACCTATTCAGTAGACGTATTTCAGGACATATGCGATCCGGGTCCCCCGCCGGACTATGAGGAATTTACAGACCATGGTGCAACGCTGACAATCCATGCACGGCTTCTGAACCCGAATGCAACGTTTCAGGCAGGTGATCTTTACATAGAGAAATATACCGTTGAATACAGGCGCTCACCAGACTCCATAGGTACACCACCCATACTGTCTGATACCCGTTATAAAACGATTGTAATACCGGCTCCTTCAGGAACCGGTGAGACTACGGTAACAGATACGGTGATATTTGTTGACCTTATAAGAAAAGACAAGTATGCATCTGATATACTGTCTGGCCAATACAGTTCTTCACTTGCATATATTAACAATTATACTGCGACGTATACATTCAAGGGCAAGAATGAGTATGGAACCGAATTTTCATTCAAGACCCAGACGGATTTTCAGATTGGCTGGTTTGATTATTGTGATTAATCATTGCTTTGGAGGATAAGATGAAGAAAATCATCATAGTATTTTTTTTGCTGGCTCTATCCTTAAGTTCTTTCAGCTGCGGAGGGGGATCGGGATCTTCAGAAACACCGTCAGGGGAAAATCCAGGGACTCCATCCATCACGCAGCTTTTGCCTTCTCACTATATAGCTCACACTAATTCGGACATCACGCTCCATGCCAGGGTTCTTGATGGCAACGGAGTGCCTGTCAGGCATGTCCCCGTCAGATTTACCAATCTGTCTCCTGTAGGTGTTTTAAGTGCAACATCTGATAAAACAAACGATATCGGGATAGCAACTGTCATTCTCCATTCTCATGTTGAAGGCTTTGCAACAATCCAGGCAGAGGTCAATAAAGGAGTAGCAATCGTAAGAGACAGGAAAACCGTTTATTTTTCAATGTACAATACTACGCAACTGACACCAACAATGACCCTTGAAGTATCTGGTAACGGTGATCCATATACCCTTTTTGAAACTGGAGTAATCAATGATAATGAAGTGAATGTTACGGCAACAGTATCTAATGGAACGTTTCTCGTAAGTGGAAGCGTTGTCGCTTTCGGAGCTGACCGTCCATATAAGGTAGGCACTAGTGACACATGCAGTGACGGAAGCGTTACCTGTGATGTTATTTTTCCATTTGGGAATACAGCGATTACCAATGACAATGGTGAGGCATCTGTTCTTGTAAGGGTAGTGCCAACTTCTTTAACATCTTTAGAAACAATCCTGAATATTTATGCCCAGTCAGACACAGGTGCATTTAGTATGGTAACGTTATTCTTAAAACCAGTATCAATTAGCAACATTACTGTCTATGCTAATCCGTTAACTGTTGACTCTGGAGGAACATCCAAGATAACAGCCTTTGTAACTACCACTGCAGGAACCCCTGCTCCTGACGGTACTACGGTAACCTTTACAGCAAATAAAGGTGGAATTGATCCGTTCAGCCAGACAACAGATGGCTTGACCGAAGAGGTTACATTTACAGCACCTGAGGTAACTTCAGACACCACAGCGACCATAACTGCCAAAGTTGGTGAAAAATCTGGCACGGTACTGGTAGGTGTAACAGCACCCGTGATACCGCCGCCTCCAGATACAACCTCGCCAACAGTAAGCTCGACAATCCCTGCTAATGGCGCCACAGGCGTTGCGCATCCGACCACCACGGTAACGATAAACTTTAGTGAGAATATAAATTGTTCCACAGTGACCACAACAACAGTAACTATCACGCCGAGTGCTACGTGGACTCTCACGAGTTGTTCTGGAAATAAAGTGGTATTTAATGGGACAACTACTGCGGCCAATACATTATATACGGTAAATGTTGGTACTGGAGTGAAAGATCTAGCAGGTAATGTGGCTGTTGCTTCCGTATTCTCGTTCACGACAGGGCCATAAGTATTCATGAATTTAAGAAAGCAAGCAGACAAATTAATTTAATTAACTTTTTCGGGTGAGCAAGGGCGCACCCCCAAAACTTTTGAAGGATTCTGAACGGAGATGGAAAGATATGAATGATAAAAGATTAGATAAAGGAGTAAAACCATGAAGAAATTATTATATCTTTTGATGAGTTTCATTCTTGTTGCGTGCGGCAGCGAGAAGGCTGCAAACATCTCTTCAGATACTTCAAAAGTGACAATAAGCAGCGCTAAAATGAGCGCCCAGTCCATCATTTCCCAGATGGAAACGGGAAAGTACAGAGAAGGAGAATTGCTTGTCAAATTTAAATCAGGCGTTGTCAAAGCATCAGCTCAGAAAGTGCATCAGGCTGCGGGAGTCTCTGTCATCAAGAGTTATGCGATCATACCTAACCTTGACCATGTCAGACTGTCGAAAGGCCTGTCTGTAAAAGATGCAATAACCCAGTACATGTCCGATCCAAACGTTGAATATGCCGAGCCCAATTATATCAGGCGTGTTTCCGCTATAGTTCCGAACGATACCTTTTTCGGGAATCAATGGGCTTTATTAAATAAGGGACAATATGCATACGGCACTGCTGGTGCAGATATAAGGGCTACCGATGCATGGGAGGTTTCCATAGGTAGTCCTGCTATCATTGTTGCGGTGCTCGATACCGGGATCGATTACAACCACAGCGACCTCACATGGAATGTATGGAGGAATTTAGGGGAGACAAATTGTCTCGACGGAATTGATAATGATGGAAACGGCTATGTCGATGACTGCATAGGATGGGATGCTACCACATGTGCACATTTCAGTGAGAGCGGCAGTTGTACTGCCATAAAATTGCCGGGCAATGACCCCATGGACGACTCTGGACATGGCACACATGTGGCAGGGATAATAGGTGCTAAAGGAAATAACGGTAGCGGAATAGCAGGTGTCATATGGATGGTGAACATGATCGCTGTAAAGGTCCTTAACTGGGACGGCGAGGGAAGTGATGCTGATATAGCCTCTGGTATCCAGTATGCTGTGGTGAATCATGCAAAGGTAATAAATGCAAGTTTTGGCGGTCCCGGGTATTCGAATACGGTTTACAATGCAATATCAGCGGCTAACAATGCGAGCGTTCTCTTTGTAGCTTCAGCAGGTAATGGCGGTGACGACGGAGTAGGAGACAACAACGACATGATGCCGGTTTATCCTGCCAGTTACGCGCTCCCGAATATCATATCTGTCGCAGCCACTGATCAAGACGATAGAAGGGTTTCTTTCAGCAATTATGGACCTACAACTGTTGATGTAGCAGCGCCAGGTGTATATATTCTCAGTACGGTACCAAACTGGTGGAGTACTTATTATGGATATGGAAGTATAGAATTCTTCCAGGGTACTTCAATGGCTGCTCCACATGTTTCAGGTCTTGCAGGGCTACTGAGCAGTTACTATTACCATTTTGAACCTTCTCAGATTCGGAGTATGGTTTTAAACTATGTTGATAAAAAACCGACTCTTGAAGGTTGGATATTAACAGGAGGAAGGATCAATGCGTATAAGGCAATGTCATCTCTATGGGCTCCGACCGACTTTGTCGGTACTTCACCATCTCCTTCTCAGATTTCTCTTACGTGGACGGAAAGAGCGAATGATGCGCAGGGCTACAGGCTTGAGCGCAGAACCGAAGGAGGTACCTATTCTTTGATAGCAACCCTTGCTGCCAACTCAAATTCATACCTTGACGGTGGTCTTACAGACGGGACGAAATATTATTACAGGGCAAGGGCATATAATAATATCGGTGATTCCCCGGCATACCTGACAAATGAGACATCCACTGTAACACTGCTGAATCCGCCGGCAGGACTAAGCGCTTCTGCTCTATCGACCTCTGAAGTGAGGCTTATCTGGAATGACAATTCCAGTACAGAAGGGGGTTACAAGATAGAAAGGAAAGCTCTTGAAGGAACGTTTGTTGAGATTGCCCAGGTTGGCCCAAATGCTACCACTTTTACTGATTTTGGTCTCAGTGCAGCTACACGTTACTGGTACAGAGTGAGGGCTTTCAGTGCGCTGGCAGGTAATTCCGCTTATTCTGAAGAGGTTTCAACGAAAACGTTAAGTTCCAGACACCACGGTGGAGGCGGTGGCTGTTCCGTAGGCGCAAGGCAGAATGCCCCAACAGCAGTCGCTGATCTGGCA
>Ga0299912_10002411_pt1 | contig 15283 bp, 18 predicted proteins | sample RVTome_2_FD_207667 | JGI IMG/M metagenome (GOLD analysis project Ga0299912, IMG submission 207667) | Soil microbial communities from uranium-contaminated site in the Upper Colorado River Basin, Wyoming, United States - RVT95D214 (version 2) ... | reverse complement strand
CTGGGCGGGGTTTTGTACGGTGAAATGAATGTCGAAGCGCAAGAACTGCTGAGCTATTTCAATACCGACGACGATGGGGAAATTTGGAAAGAAATTGGCAAAAACGACCGTCATAAGCGGTTCGCCTACAATATTCTCATTCGCATCTTGCTGAAGTTTGAAGATTTCGAATGGGCCAAGCGCAATTTTATTTCCATCCTCAACAATGTGACCGAGCGCAAATCGGGCTTTTTGTTCGAAGATCAGCACTTCCAGTTGTTGTTCACGGCGCTGTTTTCGGATTTGTTCAAGGCGTTATGGGACGACGGGGCCAGCATCAAACTCGACTTCATGTTCGGCGAAGGCACGGCGGATCGCATCGATGGTATCCGCGACAATTTTAAGGCCTATAAGGAACACGTGGCCGCACGGGACCGCGCCAAAGCGGTTGGAGCACGCGCCGCCGGATAGTGGACAACGGACCAATGGCGTGACTGCGGCGGATTATTCTTCATCCGCCTTGATTTCACACGGTGTTTTACATTCCGCGATCAACGTCAGCACCGGGCCGTGTTTTACCGGCACGATTTGCAGCGGTACGAAGCGTCCGTCGCGCGATAGGTAAAAATCATACGTTGATCCGTTCCACAAAACTTTTTGGCGCTCTTTGAATCCCGCCACCGGATTGGGCGTGATGCGGACATGGTAGGTGTCGTGTTGGATGCCGTTTACGGTGCGGGACGCCAGCCCTAAGTAAGTGACGTCCATATCGAAGCGCCGCCGACCGTCAAACCCTTTGACGACCGTCGAGGAGGGTCCGCCGTTTAGGTGCGCTTGCACCATGGCCATCATCTGCGGAATAATGGTGATTGGGTCGTTGACCCCGATGCGGTAATTTTCTTCAACTTTTTCAAGAACTTCTGGACCTTTTTCGGCGGGGTTCCAGTTTTCTTCACGGCCCGGAATGGGCGACGTTCCGGTGGACGCATGGGCGGGTTCGCCATCTTCGCCAAAGTCGATATCGACCCAGCGGAAGTGTCTTTTGTTGGTGTATTCGGTGCGATACGTTTCAGCCAGATAGGTATCGGCCAAATGCGCCCCGGCGGCGTTATCGACTGTGGTGGCGTTGCCGGGATCGTCGGATTCGTCGGTAGCGGGCGGGGGGGTGATGATGCGTCCCCGGCTTTTGGCGGTGACGGCCATGTTGGTGAAAAACCGCGTAACGCCCCGTGTTTCCAAATGGAAGCGGTTTTCGTATGCATTTCCGCCATTGATCAAGCTAAGGCTGAAATCGGCGACGTGCAGCCCGCCCCAGTTGGCCGCGTAACTGAGATGCAGTTCGCGCGCGTGGGCGATGGTGGCTCCGGGCAGAAGAGCCCAAGCCGACAGTGCGGCGACAAATAACGATGTGGTGCGGCGAAGGGCGCTTTTTTTCATCATGGTGAGGGATCATACTCAAGCAAATTTTGGGCGAAAAGATGGCGCATCATATCGTTGTGTCGTTTTCGTCGTTTCACGTAAATTTCCAAGATGACCTTGAAACCGCCGACGCGGGTTATTAACGCGTTGTGTGAAATGGAGTTTTCGCTTGTTTTTGGAGAGAATGAAAAGGTTTTCTTTATTTGTCAGGTAAACCTTGAGAAACCCGCTTGAAGCGGGCATAAACCTTAGACGGCAATTGCTTTGCGCCATTGCCAGGATATGACCCAGGATATGAACGGTTCACGCATGAAAATCGCGATTCCCAAGGAGAGCCGCCCCGGCGAAAAGCGCGTCGCTGCATCGCCCGACGTGGTGAAAAAGCTGGTCGGCTTCGGTTTTGAAGTCACCGTGGAAAAGGATGCCGGTTTGCAGGCCGCCATCACCGACGATGATTTTAAGGCCGCTGGCGCCGCCATTGCCAAGGATGCCGCTGCGGCGCTGAAGTCCGCCGATGTGGTGCTGAAAATCCAGCGTCCCGATGCGGATGAAATAAAGCTGATGAACAAAGGCGCGGTGTTGTGCGCGCACCTATCGGCCCTGACCGAGAAAAAAGACGTCGAAGCCCTGGCTAAGGCGGGCATTACCGCGTTCGCCATGGAGCTGATGCCGCGCATTTCCCGCGCGCAGAGCATGGATATTCTGTCGAGCCAGTCCAACTTAGCGGGTTATAAGGCGGTGCTGGACGCGGCGGGCGAATACGGTTCGGCCTTTCCGATGATGATGACGGCGGCGGGCACCATTGCGCCGGCCAAGGTGTTCATCATGGGCGTCGGCGTCGCGGGTCTGCAGGCGATTGCGACCGCCAAGCGTTTAGGCTCCGTAGTCACGGCCACCGACGTGCGCCCCGCCACCCGCGAACAGGTGGAAAGCTTGGGCGGTAAGTTCTTGACCGTCGATGCGGAAATGGAAAAAGACGCAGAAACATCAGGCGGATACGCCAAACAAATGCCGCCGGAATATTTTGAAAAGCAAAAACAGGTGGTGTCCGAGCATATTAAAAAACAAGACATCGTCATCACCACCGCCTTAATTCCGGGCCGTACCGCGCCGATCTTGGTCACCAAAGAGATGGTGGCGAGCATGCGCACGGGGTCGGTCATCATCGATTTGGCGGTGGAAGCGGGCGGCAACGTTGAAGGTTCCAAGCCGGGCGAGGTGGTTGTCAGCAAAAACGGCGTGAAGATCGTCGGCCATCTGAACGTGGCTTCGCGTTTGGCCAAGGATGCCAGCCAGCTATTCGCCAAGAATTTGCTGAATTTCCTCACCCCGCATGTGGACAAGGAAGCCAAGACCCTTAAATTCAATTTCGAAGATGAGACCGTATCCGGCACGTGTGTGTGCAAAGACGGCAAGGTCGTGCATCCGATGCTGAGCGAGCAAAAATCAACCGAGAAGGGGAGCTAAGTCATGGACGCGGCTTCGATTGCTGAACAATCGCGTAAACTGGCCGAAAGCGCTGCCGACATTGCCGTTCAAGCGGGCAAGCTGGCGGGCGATGCGGCCCAACTCACGGTATCGAGCGGCGGCGGTGCGGATGGATTTTCGTTCATCGCGTTGTTCACCGTGTTTGTGTTGGCGTGTTTCGTCGGTTATTTCGTGGTGTGGAGCGTTACGCCCGCGCTGCATTCGCCGTTGATGGGCGTCACCAACGCCATTTCGTCCGTGATCATCGTCGGCGCGCTGATTGCGGCCGGTCCGGCGGATTTGAATTTTTCCAAGGTTATGGGCTTCATCGCCGTGACGCTTGCTTCTGTGAACATCTTCGGTGGCTTCATCGTCACCCAGCGCATGCTGCAGATGTTCAAGAAGAAAAAGAAATAAGGGGCGCCAAGATTATGTCTGCCAATCTAAGCGCGTTTGCTTATCTGATCTCGTCGGTGTGCTTTATCATGGCGCTGCGCGGTCTTTCGCACCCCGAAACGTCGCGTCGCGGCAATATTTTGGGCATGATCGGTATGGTCATCGCCATCCTCACCACCTTGGCCGATCCCGATGTGGTCAGCTATCCGATGATTTTGGTCGGTCTGTTGATCGGCGGCGCCATCGGTTCGGTGGTGGCGTTGAAGATCAAGATGACGGCGTTGCCGCAACTGGTCGCGGCGTTTCACTCGCTGGTCGGTCTGGCGGCGGTGTTCGTCGCCACGGCGGCGCTTTACAACCCTATGGCCTATGGTTTGGGCCTGCCGGGCGACGTGCCCGCTGCATCCTTGGTGGAAATGGGCTTAGGGACAGCCATCGGCGCGGTGACGTTTTCGGGCTCGGTGATTGCGTTCGCCAAACTGCAAGGCATCATGTCGGGCGCACCGATCACGTTTCCGATGCAGCACAAACTGAACGCGGCGCTGGGCATCGCCTTGGTGGTGCTGTTTTTCCTGTTTGCGACGACCGAGTCCTACACCACGTTTTGGGCGCTGGCATTCCTGGCCTTCGCCCTTGGTTTCTTGATCATTATCCCCATCGGCGGCGCGGATATGCCGGTGGTGGTGTCCATGCTCAATTCGTATTCGGGCTGGGCGGCGGCGGGCATCGGCTTCACGCTGGGCAATCCGCTGTTGATCGTCACCGGCGCGCTGGTGGGCTCAAGCGGCGCGATCCTGAGCTACATCATGTGCAAAGGCATGAACCGTTCCATCTGGAACGTGTTGTTGGGCGGCTTCGGGTCCGATACCGGCGTGGCTTCGGCCACGGCGGCGGCGCATGGCGGTTCGGTGAAATCCGGTTCCGCAGACGACGCCGCGTTCATCATGAGCAACGCGTCCAAGGTCATTATCGTGCCGGGTTACGGCATGGCGGTGGCGCAGGCCCAGCATGCGTTGCGTGAAATGGCCGATTTGTTGAAGGCCGCCGGGGTGGACGTCTCCTACGCCATCCACCCGGTCGCGGGGCGCATGCCCGGCCACATGAACGTTTTGCTGGCCGAAGCCAACGTACCCTATGACGAAGTGTTCGAGTTGGAAACGATCAACAACGAATTCGCCACCGCCGACGTGGCGTTCGTGATCGGCGCCAATGACGTCACCAATCCCGCCGCCAAGACCGACCCCAAGAGCCCGATTTACGGCATGCCGATCTTGGACGTGGAAAAGGCGGGCACGGTGCTGTTTTTGAAACGCTCCATGAACTCCGGTTATGCCGGTGTGGAAAACTCTTTGTTCTTCGCCGACAACACCATGATGCTGTTCGGCGACGCCAAGAAAATGACGGAAGAAATTGTGCAGGCGCTTGGACATTAAGAGGCTGGGGCATTAAGAGAACGCCTTAACGGCATAAAATGTAAAACGGCGGCTCTGCAAAGGGTCGCCGTTTTTGTGTTTGCGATTACGCCTGCGTAAGGGTGTTTTGGATACGCTGCACGGCGGATTTAAGCGGCTCTAAATCCTTGCGGCAGGTTTCCCACAGCACCGTGGGATAGCTTTGGTGGTAATCGTGCCGAAGCACGTTGCCGATGCCCGCGATGGCCTTCCACGGAATGTCCGGTTCATTTCTCTTTAACGCATCCGGCAGGCGGCGGCTGGCCTCGGAGACGATTTCGAGATTGCGCTCCACCAGTTGACGCGCGCGGCGGTCGTTGCGGAAGCTCTCGAAGTCGTGCCCGGCGATATCGGCGGCGATGTTGGCGATGGCTTCGAGGATATGGCCGATGGGGACCGTTGCGTCCTTGTCCATCAAAACACGCGCTCCGCTTCTTCGATGACGCGCGCACGGATGGTGGGTTCGAGGCCTGCCCGCGTCACCACATCCACCGGATGGCCTAGGCGTTCTTCCAAGAAGTTGTTGAGCGCCGCCAAATCGACCAAGCTGAACGGGAAACCCGGGGCGGTCTCGATCAACACGTCGATGTCGCTGCCCACGTGCGCTTGTCCATGCACAGTTGAGCCGAACAGGGCCAGCATTGCGACCCCGCGCTTGCGCAAGGGGGCCTCCAGGGCTGCAAGCTGCGAAAGCAGTTCGGCTTTGCCGGGTGGAGCGGTTGTTTCCGGCGCGGCGCTTAGGCCTTCGCGTTCGAGCAAGAGCCTCAGCGCTTCGCGGATCACTTCGCTTGCGTTGTTATAGAGCCCGGAGGCGACCTTGCGCCGGATGAAGCCTTCGAGCTTCGGGGTCAATGAGACGTTCATAGGGTGGCACCATAACAAAAAATAACAATCTTTGTTATTGTAATGCCTGCATCCCCGTTTCGTCCAACAAAAAACCCGCGACCATCTCTGGTGCGGGGTTTTCGCGAACTTAGGGCCTGATCGTTTGGGATCGAAGCGATCACAAACGTTTCTCAGCCCCTAATAATAGTTCTTATGGCGTGTGAACGGTGGGCTAGAAGCCTTCGCGTTCCAGGCGTTTGCGCTCCATTTTACGAGCGCGCGAAACGGCCTCGGCCTTTTCGCGTGCGCGTTTCTCAGAGGGCTTTTCGAAGTGCTTGCGAATTTTCAGCTCGCGGAAAATACCTTCCCGCTGCATCTTCTTCTTCAGCACTTTCAGCGCCTGATCAACGTTGTTATCACGGACGATAACTTGCACGTTAATCACATCCTTTCAAGTTTGGGTTTAATGCCGGAAGGTCTTGCCTCCCAACGGATTCCACCCCACAGTGGGGAAGAACGAGGGCGGGTTGTAGCATAACCGCCCGTTAATGTGAAGGGATTCTAAGGAACCACCGATGGCTTTGTTAAAAATCGCACGCATGGGCCATCCGGTCCTTAAACTTCCGGCCAACCCGGTTTTAGACCCGAAATCCGATGAAATTGCCCAACTGGTCGAAGACATGGTCGAGACCATGATCGACGCGGGCGGCACCGGCTTGGCCGCGCCGCAGGTGCACGTGCCGCTGCGCGTGGTGGTGTTTACCGTTTATCCCGAACGCGATGAGGCCGAGGGCGGCGACGGGTCGGGGGTTCCGCTGACGGTGCTGATCAACCCCGAAATCGAGCCGTTGTCCGAGGAAAAAGCGTTTGGCTGGGAAGGCTGTTTGTCCATCCCCGGCATGATGGGCGAGGTGCCCAGGTTTACCCATATTCGATATAAGGCTTTGGATTTAAATGGAAAACCGTTTGAGCGTGAAGCCCGTGGCTTTCACGCCCGGGTGGTGCAACATGAATGTGACCATTTGGACGGAATCTTGTATCCTGGGCGGATCGTCGATATGAGCACTTTTGGTTTTACCGACGAAATGATGCGCCAACGGGATCGGGAAACCGATCGGGAAGATAATTTGAGCGAGTGATGCCGATGAGCGAAAAACAAAAAATCAGCCGCGAAGCCCAAAAAGACGCCATCGTGTTGGCGGCGGCTTCGCACGTCGCTTTCGACGGCTGGGGGGAAGAAGCCCTGGCGGCGGGCGCGTTGGACGTTGGTTTCGACGCCAAGACCGCCAAGCGCCTGTTTCCCGACGGTGCGGTGGATGCCATCGCGCATTTCGCCACGCTATCTGACCGCGCTATGATCGACGCCATGCAGGCCGCTGATTTGGGTTCTATGCGCGTGCGTGACCGGGTGATTTTCGGCGTGCGTGCGCGGTTGGAGTTTCTTAGCCCCTACCGCGAGGCGGTGCGCCACGGGCTGGGCATTTTGATGCTGCCGACGCATGCGCTATTGATGGCCAAGATCACCCATACCACGGTCGATCACATCTGGTATCAGGCGGGCGACCGTTCGGCGGACTTCAATTATTACACCAAGCGCGGCCTGTTGGGCGCGGTTTATGCCGCCACGGTGCTGTATTGGCTGAACGATAAAAGTGAAAATTGTGCGGATTCCTGGGATTTCTTGGCCCGGCGCATTGACGATGTGTTGAAAATCCCGCCGCTGAAGGCCAAACTCTCGGACATGGTGGAACAGTTTGTTAAGGGCAATCCGTTAGCATCGAAATTTCGCGGCGCGCAAATGCGCCCATAAGCAAAATCAAAAAAATCAAAATGCTTGCTTGAGGCGATAGCGGAAAGGAAAAGGAAATGGTTTTACAACCCGGTAGCTTTCGCGCTCCTCAGGCAAACACGCATCAGGCCAACGCTCAAACCACGGTGATCAAAACGGTCGGTCCGCTTCAAGGTTTGGGCATGGCGGATCACTTCGTAACGTGCTCCAAGCTTGGCCGGTATTTGACGTTTCAGGGCAATGGCCGGTTTTTGATCTCCGACGATTTCCATTCCACCAAGTTTCGCATTCCCAAAGACGCCCAGGCCATCGCCGCCATTTATTCACGCGACGATTTGGTGGCGCGCGCCGCGATCATGCCGTTGGCGCACCGCGCCGCCAGCATGGATGACGCCCGCCGCGAAGCGTATGAAGAACTGTTTGAACTGATCGAACGCCAAACCCTGAGCCCGCGGGTTCGCGCCGGGGCGGCGGAAGTTTTGAAATCGGGCTTTCGCGAAGCCCGCATCCGCGAACTCGAAGCGTTGTTTACCGACGATCTCAACCCTGCGCGCAAGCGTTACCGCGCCTTTTTGGAAACGGTGCGAAATCTGATCGAACAGCGTCTCTCAAGCGGCGCGTTCATCGACGATTTTCTCGATTTCACCCAGGCCGTCGCCGGGCGGTTGGATTTTGGTATCTATAGTTTTTGTCTGGACCGCATCTTCGCCACGCCGATGATTCCGTTGCAGGTGAAAAAGCTGGTGACGATTGAGTTGTTGAACTTCCCTCCGCTGGTGCGCCGCGAGTTGGTATCCAACGCCCTAGCCAACCCCGGCGTGGACAATCAGGCCAAGGCTTTTATGCGCCACGCGGTGGCCATGCACCTGCCCAAAGAACAGGCGGTGGAAATCGATCTGTTGGAAGCGGTCAAGGAACGGCGCATCACCGAGCGCGAAATCGAACAGCGTTTTACGCAAAGCAAATCCGCAGCGTCCTACAGCACCCAGGCCGGACGGGCTTAGGCCAAGGGCTTAATCATAAAGTCAGGCGAACAGATCGATGATCGTGCCGCGGGGTGGCGCGGTTCTCGATTGAAGGGCGCGGTCGGCCACGTCTTGGCGCTGTTGCTCGGCGCGCTGCAAATCTTGATTCAGTTGTTTGTCGCGCAAGCGCTGCTCGGCGTCCAGTTTGCGGGTGTCATCCGTTGCACGGGCGGCGCGGGCCTCCTGCGCCTGCTGGGTCGCACGCGCGGCGTCAACCCGTTCGGCGGAGGAAGTATCTGCCGTGTCGCGGCCATCTACGCGCCGTTCCAGGCGCTGGGCATAGGCCAGATCCTGCCGTCTTGCAAGCTCAACGCCGGGTGAGAGATCCGCCATACTTATTCCCTTTTAAGGAACCTTGAAATTCCGCGCGATTATACCCGAAAGCCGCCCTCTGGACAATCCATCCGTTGCCAGCAAAATCCGGGATTTAGGCGGTTTGGAATTAAGCGTACAAATCGACGATCACGCCCCGATTAGGGTTTTCGGCGGCGCGCGCCACCTGTTCGAAGGCGGCTTGTTGGATAGCGGCCTGATTGGCGATGAGCCGATTTTGTTCCAGACGATCCAGTTCGACGGTCAACTGTTGGTCACGCAGACGCTCTTCAGCATCCAGGCGACGCGTATCTTCCGCATTTCGGGTGGCTTGATTTTGTTGGGTTTGCTGGGCGCGCCGCGCCGCTTCAGCCTGTTGGGCGGCCACTGTTTCTGCAGCCTGACGCTCCGACACACGACGCTCTTGAACCTGTGCGTAACGCTCGTCAAGCCGTTTGGAAACTTCCGTACCTAGAGCGATGTCGGCCATTTTGGCCTCCTATCCCCCGACAGTGTTATTATACACCCAAGACCCAAATCGGGCAATTTTCGCCGTGTTCAGCGATCTTCCTTGCCCTTAGGCCAAGGGGGCGATACACACTCACCCCATGGCTCCACCGCTTCTCACCTTGCGCGATATTCATTTGACCTTCGGCGGGCATCCGCTGTTGGAAGGGGCGGAATTTTCCGTTTTTGAGGGCGACCGCATTTGTTTAGTGGGGCGTAACGGTTCGGGTAAATCGACCTTATTGAAGATCGCTGCGGGCCAGGTGGAACCCGACGATGGTGAGCGCTTTTTAAAGCCTGGCGTGTCCGTCGGGTATTTGCCTCAGGAACCGGATTTGTCGGGCTTCGCCACCGTGCTGGCCTATGTCGAAGATGGTCTCATTCACGGCGACGACCATTCGCGCGCTTATTATCTGTTGGCGCATTTGGGGCTCAGTGGCGATGAAAACCCGGCCCACCTTTCGGGTGGTGAAACGCGCCGCGCCGCGTTGGCGCGCGCCCTTGCCCCGGAACCCGATGTGTTGATGCTCGACGAACCCACCAACCACTTGGACTTGCCCGCCATCGAATGGCTGGAAAAAGAACTTAAATCTATGCGCTCGGCGCTGGTCTTGATCAGCCACGACCGGCGGTTTCTGAGCCAACTCACGCGGGTCACGCTGTGGGTGTATCAAGGCGAGGTGCGACGTTTGGCCGAGGGCTTCAGCGCCTTTGAGGCGTGGCGCGACGAAGTGCTGGAAAACATTGAAACCGAACGCCATAAGCTGGCTCGCAAGATCGTGCGCGAACTGCATTGGCTTAGTCGCGGCGTGACTGCGCGGCGCAAACGCAACATGGGACGTTTGCGTGCGCTGGACGATCTGCGCCAGCAGCGCCGTAACCAGCGCGCCCTGATCGGCGCCGTGACCCTGGCCGTGACCGAGGGTCAATCGTCGGGCAAGCTGGTGGCGGAACTGGAACACGTGTCCAAGGCCTATGGCGATAACGTCATCGTCAAGGATTTAAGTCTGCGTATCCAACGCGGCGACCGTCTGGGACTGGTTGGCCCCAATGGCGCGGGTAAGACCACGTTGATCAAATTGATCACCGGCGAACTGAAGCCGGATACGGGTACGGTGCGGATGGGGACAAAATTGGAAATGGTGACGCTGGATCAAAAGCGCGAAAGCTTGGATCCGCGTTGGACGTTGTCCGAGGCGCTGACCGAAGGCAGCGGCGACAGCGTGCATGTGCAGGGCGAACCCAAGCATGTGGTCGGCTACATGAAAGATTTTCTGTTTGGGCCAGAGCAAAAAAACACCCCCATCGAGGCGTTGTCGGGCGGCGAGCGCGGACGTTTGATGCTGGCGCGCGCGCTGGCTAAATCGTCGAACTTGTTGGTGCTGGACGAGCCGACCAACGATCTGGATTTGGAAACGCTCGATTTATTACAAGAAATGCTCAACGATTACGCCGGTACGGTGTTGCTGGTCAGCCATGACCGCGATTTTCTCGACCGCGTGGCGACGTCGGTACTGGCGTTCGAGGGGGACGGTGCATGGCAGGAATATCCGGGCGGTTATTCCGATATGGTTGACCAGCGCGGTCGCGGGGTGGAAACCAAGGTCAAGGCTATAGCCTCGGCGGAAAAGCCTAAGGATATGCTTGCAGATAACGTCTCAGCCGTGAAGCCATCCACCAAGAAGCTCAGTTACAAAGACAAATACGCGCTGGAAACTTTGCCGGGTGAAATGGTGGTGCTGGAAAAAGACATCGCCACGTTGCAGGCCACCCTGGCCGATCCCAGTCTGTTTGCGCGGGATGCAGCGGCGTTCAAAAAAACGGCGGAAAAATTAGAATCCAAACAAACCGCCCTTGCCGCCGCCGAAGAACGCTGGCTGGAATTGGAAATGCTCAGAGACGAGATCAGGGGCGGTTAGTCGTTCCAGCCCTTCGGCTGGCTGCCTTTGGGAAATAGCCGATTGATGTGGCCCATTTTGCGGCCTGGGCGGGCTTCGCGTTTACCGTAAAGATGCAGTTTGTTGTCGGGATTAGCGAGGATGTCCAGCCACGGGTCGGCATCATGACCGATCAGGTTTTTCATTACCGCGTCCGAATGGCGCTGGGTGGAACCGAGCGGCAGCCCGGTGACCGCGCGCACGAACTGTTCGAACTGGCTGGTGGTGCAGCCGTCCTGGGTCCAGTGGCCGGAATTGTGAGGACGCGGGGCCATTTCGTTGACCAAAATATGGCCGTCTTTGGTCACAAACATTTCCACCGCGAGTAGGCCGATCATATCCATGGCTGCGGTCAGCTTTTGCGCCACGGCGCGGGCGTTGTCGGCCAGGGCTTCGGAAATTTTGGCGGGCGCGATGGTGACATCCAAGATGCCGTCTTTGTGGCGGTTTTCCACCACGTCGAACGACGCCATAACGCCGGATGGGCGGCGGGCGGTAATCACCGAAATTTCCATCGTAAAGTCGATAAAGCCTTCCAACACGCCCTCATCTGCGCCCAGTTCAGCCCATGCGCCTGCCGGGTCGGTGTCGGGACGGATGCGCACTTGGCCTTTGCCGTCATAGCCCAAGGTGTTGGTTTTCAATATGGCGGGCGCGCCAATTTCTTGGATGGCTTGGGCCAGTTGGGCAGCGCTGCGCACTTCTCGCCACGGCGCGGTTTCAATACCCAGCTCAGCCGCAAAGGTTTTTTCCTTCATCCGGTCTTGGCAAATTTCCAGGCACTTCCAGCCTGGGCGCACGGGGGCGTGTCGCTCCAGTTTTTTGACCGTCTCGGCGGGGATGTTTTCAAATTCGAACGTGATGACATCGACGCTTTTTCCGAACGCTTCTATGGTGGTTTCGTCGTTATAGGGGGCGACAAAAGCCTTTTCGCACACCTGCTCGGCAGGGCTGCCGGTTTCGGGCGTGAAGACATGCACGCGATAGCCCAATTCAGCCGCCGCCACGGCGGTCATGCGGCCCAACTGGCCGCCGCCGACGATGCCGATAACGGAACCCGGCGCGATGGGGGCTGAAGCGTCGCTCATGTCAGTCGATGGGCTCTGCATCGACGGATTCGGTTTGGGTGGCGCGCCATACATCCAACGCCTCGGCTATGGTGTCGTCACTTAACGCGATGATGCTTGCCGCCAAAAGGGCCGCGTTGATCGCGCCAGCCCTGCCGATGGCCAGCGTGCCGACAGGGACGCCGCCCGGCATCTGTACGATGGACAGTAGGGAATCCATACCCTTCAGCGCTTTGCTTTCCACCGGCACGCCCAGCACCGGCAGCGGTGTCATGCTAGCCGCCATGCCTGGCAGGTGCGCCGCGCCGCCTGCGCCTGCGATGATGACCTTGAGACCACGATCGCGAGCGGATTTGGCATATGCCACCAGACGATCCGGCGTGCGGTGCGCGGAGACGATTTTGGTCTCAAAAGCGATGCCCAGCTTTTTGAGCGTTTCGGCGGCATTGCGCATGGTCTCCCAGTCGGACTGGCTGCCCATGATGATGCCGACGACGGGGCCTGAGGCGGATCCAGAGGCGGATCCTGCGGCGGATGCGGTGGCGGTCATTGTTCAGGCTCCATTGGCGGGCGCGATGGCCCGTGAGAAAGCGGGCAATTATAGGGATCGCGGGAGTTCTGGCAAGTCCCGGCTACCGTGGGGCTTGGACCCCAAGGTAGCCGGATTTAGGCGCTAATCTTAAAAATTAGTGAGAATGGTCCTGTTGCGTAGCGCTTCCGAGCCCAGGCAGAGAAATCTTAAACTCGACTTCGATGTCGCCCGCTTGTTCGAAATGTAATGTACCGGGGATGTGATCGCCCAGTTTGAAGGGGGCGTGGACGTGCTGGAATACGATATGCCCGCCGCCCGGCTGTAGCGTCAAAACGTCCCCGGCGGGAACGATCAGGCCCTGCGGAGCTTCTTGATGATGAACGTCTTGCAGGATGATGGCTTGGGCCGATGGTGAAGAAATGCCGATCAGTCGGTCGTCATTTTTGCCTGAGTTGGTGATGTTCAAAAAGCCGATTCCGGTCTCTTCATCGGCATGCATGACGAATGCGTAAGGATGGCCTATTTCGAGTTGGCCGATGGTGTATCCATGGCTGAACGCGGCAGTAACGCCCGCCATTGTCATAATGGCGTATGCAAACAGAAGTTTAATGCTGTACTTCATGGGAAATTCCTTCCGCATGGAGGTTCATAGGAATTGGGTTGGGAGTTCGCGAAAGCGCGATCAGATGAACGCGGGCGGTGCGCGCGGTGAATCCGGCGTGCCGGGAAAAATGCCGGGATGGGTGTGCTGAGATTGGCGTTTGATGGCCGTTGGTCGGTATCGTGGCGCATTGGCGATGATCGTGGCGCTGTCTGGGACGAACGCGTTGGGGGCGCTGTGGAGCACACATAAGGGACACATGACCGCTTCGGCAGGATCAAGAGGCTGGCCGTCTTCACCGATCAATACGGTTTTTGCGCTATTGACGGCGCAGATGACCTGAGGCTCTCCGCCGCCTAAGCGGTGTTCAAACGCCCATGCTTGGGCCAGGGGGGCTAGGGCTTGTATGAAAAGGGCGGCAGCAATCGCCCACGCCAAAAAAAAGCGTGGGTTTCGGCTTAGGCTGAAAACTCTATGGCTGGAAATCGCCACCTGCTTCTATTCCCCCTGCGGCATTCGTGAACGGTTGCGGCTCTTGTCGGGTAAGCTGACGTTCTGGTCGAGAACCTTACGGACTTTGCCGGAAGGCTGCAATGTTAACAATAAGCACCATATAAATATGCTAGGGAATTGAGCATTGCACACGGGATTGGGGCGTCGTGATCGGACACGTTTCAAGCTGTAGGCATAATATGTTAGATTTCTTAGGGAATCAGGCGCGCGCCAACGTGCGCCTTGAGGGAGTTGATTATGGCCGAAGACGCATCCGGTCCTGCCGCACCGATTGTTTCCGTCCGTCCCGGGCGCAACCGCCTGCCGGATGAAGACCGCGCGTTATTGGAAGCGCGACGCAAGCGCCAACAAAGCCAGGAGCACGGCCATGGCGGTACGGGCGGTCAGGGCGGTGGTCATGAAGAAATTCAAGACGATGTTACGGTATTGGGCATTCCTAAAGCGGAAATGACCGAAAGCGTGCGTTCGGCCATCAACTTGCTGTTGGATGAAATCAATCGCCTGCGGGCGGAATTGATGCACGCCCACGGGCATGAAGCCTATTTGGAAGAGCAGGCGGAAAAGGACCGCTTGTTGCACGTGATGCGCCGCCGGGCATTTTTGGCGCGTATTGTTTTGGCATCGCGCCGTGTCGCTGAAGAACAGGTGCAGTTCAGCTTTATTTATATCGCCGTCGCCAATGCCGCCGCCGTGCGCACCCAATTTGGACATGGCGCAGCGGAAAATTTGATGATGCAGGCCGCCGCAGTGCTGCGCGAAAGCATCGAGCCGGGTGATGTGGTGGGCAGCTTGGAACAGTTCGACTTCGGCGTATTGCTGCCCGGCACACCGATTGCCGACGCCGAAATAAAGGCCATGAAACTGGTCCAAGGACTAAATGGGCGCACGTTTATTTGGCAGGGCGCCGAAGTTGGCGTCAAAGGCGTTTTTGGCATAGCGGAAGTTGCCCCGCTTGATGGCGGTGATGAATTGATCCTACGCGCCAAGCGTGACAAAGACGCGCGCAATGCAGAAGTCGGGCAAGTGACCCCATAGCGTTTAGCCGTCAGGTTGAACCCTTTTGCAGGGCGCGCTCCAAAAAGTCCAATCGATCTTGTCCCCAGAACAGTTCGTCACCCAGTGCATAGGTGGGATAGCCGAAAACGCCGCGTGCGATGGCGTCCTGGGTTTGCGCGTGCAGTTTGGCGTCATAGGCCTCGTCGGCTGATTTTGCGAGCAGCGCCGCGCCGTCTAGGCCGCATGCGGTGGCGATGGCGGTAAGCGTGGCAGGGTCGGAAATGTCTTGTTCCTGCTCCCACGTGGCGCGACCCAGCGCATGGGTTAACTCTGCAACGCCGAGGCCCAAGTCTAGCGCGGCTAAAATCAGTTTCGATGCGGGGGCCTCGGAGACGGGGAAGAATTTAGGTTGCAGGTTAATAGAGATACCCAAATGCTTGCTCCAGCGTTCCAACTCCATCAGGCGA
>Ga0299912_10002410_pt1 | contig 15284 bp, 13 predicted proteins | sample RVTome_2_FD_207667 | JGI IMG/M metagenome (GOLD analysis project Ga0299912, IMG submission 207667) | Soil microbial communities from uranium-contaminated site in the Upper Colorado River Basin, Wyoming, United States - RVT95D214 (version 2) ... | reverse complement strand
TTCTGCAGAGTGTGCTCATGGAGGAACTCCAAACTCAGTCATGGTATGCCATTACCTGGAGTACCCTGCTAGGAGGGGAGACGATCGTCGACCTCCAATAATCAAAAGCATCTTGTGTGGGCAGATACTTAGAAGCCTTTACTTTGACCTAAGAAATTCTTACCGTACAGATAGTAACCGTTAGGGGTGTCCCGACAAAAAGCGGGACTGAGATTACACCCTGTAACCTGATCTGGATCATACCAGCGTAGGGAAACGGAAAAGTCTTTCGCTCTCCATTTCCTTCCAAGCCGTCCTGCACTGGTCAATGTCCAGATGCAGAACGGCTTTACGTTTTTTGGGGAGGAGGCGGAGTTATGAAAGCCTTGTTTAGTATGCTATTCGTCGTGTGTTGTACGGTCACGGGATACGCTCAAGAGCGCGGTAGCATCTCGGGAGAGGTGATCGACCGTGAGTCATCGAGTCCGCTGGCGGGGGCACATATCACGATCAAAAACAAAGCGGGTGGGACAACAACAGACGCCAACGGGAGCTTTGTCCTGACGGACATCTCTCCCGGCTCATACGAGCTGATCGTGTCGTACATCGGTTATGCCGCCCAGACCAGGCAGGTGGAAGTACGCGACGGCAGGCCGACCACGGTGACATTTTGGCTCTCCGCATCGGCAATTCCCACGCAACCCATCACCGTTACTGCAACGCGGGGACGTGAGCGGGAGACGCCCGCGACGTTTTCAACTCTTGAACAACGGACAATCCGTGAACGCTACACGACGCAAGATATCCCCGTGCTGCTCTCCGAGCTGCCTTCCAGCACCTACTATTCGGAGGCCGGAAACGGCATCGGCTACACATACCTCAACATCCGCGGCTTCGACTCTCGACGCATCGCCGTGATGGTGAACGGCATACCGCAGAATGATCCCGAAGACCACAATGTGTACTGGCTTGACTTTCCGGATATTGCTTCGAGTCTCGAAGATATTCAGGTCGAACGTGGTGCAGGCAGTGCGTTCTACGGACCACCGGCGATCGGCGGATCGGTCAACCTTGTCACATCGAACTTCGGGAGCGAGCGCAGGTTGCTGCTTTCCTCGGGTGTCGGAGGCTACAACACGCGCAAGTATTCGGCATCGTTCGCTTCGGGCCTCATCGAGAATCGCTACGCGCTGCACGGCCGGCTCTCGAAGATCCTGAGCAGCGGCTATCGTGACCGGTCATGGGTTGATTTCAGCAGCTACTTTCTCGGCCTTATTCGGTATGACGAGTCTATGACGACACAGCTCAATTTCTACGGTGGACCGATCGCTGACCACCTCGCATACTACGGCATCCCGAAATCCGACGTGAAGGATCCGGCGAGGCGCAGAGCGAACCCGATTGCGCGTGAGGAAGAGATCGAGAATTTTGCTCAGCCGCATTATGAGCTATTCCATGAGTGGCGGGTGAATCCTTCAACGACACTCAACAATACTCTCTTCCTTGTGTTCGGTGAGGGGTTTTTTGACTACGACGGATCGTGGGCACCGTATTCGTATTACCGCATTACCCGTGAGAACGGATTCGCTGTGAGCGGTGATCCCGACACAATGTATCTACCCGGTGCGCTGATCAGAGCAGACGTTTCCAATGAGCAATATGGCTGGTTACCGCGGGTCACCGTAAAGCACGACCACGGTGAGTTCATCGCGGGAGCTGAAGTGCGGATTCATCGGTCTGACCACTGGGGACGCCTGCAATGGGCACAGGAATTGCCGCCCGATGTGCCGCGGGACTACCATTACTACGAGTACAAGGGGGCGAAGGACATCATCTCACTCTACGTGCACGAGCTCTACTCACTGCAGCCTGATCTCAAGCTGATGCTGAACCTGCAGTATATCTACAACAAATATCGACTGTACGATGAGCAATTCGTGCATACAGACTTTTCGGTCCCGTATCACTTTGTGAATCCGCGCATCGGCATCAATTACAATTTTGACGAGAAGTGGAACAGCTATGTTACCTTTGCCTATACCTCCCGCGAGCCACGGCTGAAGAACCTCTACGACGCTGCGGAAGCGAGCACACCGACGTCATGGGGTGTTGTTGCGCCGCAGTTTCGTGTCGATTCAAACGGCAAGTTTGACTTTAACTATCCTCTTGTGCGACCGGAGTCGTTGCTCGACATTGAACTGGGAGGCGCATACTCGGCCGAGGCCGTTCGTCTGTCGATGAACATATACTGGATGGATTTTTCGCACGAGATTGTGAAAAGCGGGCAGGTGGACCGCTTCGGCCAGCCAATCACCGGCAATGCGGACCGGACACGGCATATCGGTGTTGAATTAAGCGGGACTGTACGGCTCCTGCCAGGACTTGAGCTCGCCGGTAATGCCACAGTCAGCCGGAACAGGTTCATCCGCCACACGGATTATTCGAGCGGCATCCCGAACAGTCTTGACGACAATCCAATTGCCGGTTTTCCGGATATCCTGGCAAACCTCGGGGTCTCCTACCGGCTCGAGAATTTCACGGCGTCCGTCAGCGGCAGGTACGTTGGCAAGCAGTACACGGACAATTTCAAGAATGAAGAGAACACTGTTGATCCGTTCTTCGTGAGTGATGCGTGGGTTTCGTACAGACTTGTCAACCTCGTCGAGAATGTGAGCATCGAGGCGAAAGTGCAGGTGAACAACATCTTTGACAGGTTATATGCTCCCTACGGTGAGGGGGACCGGTTCTTTGTCGCTGCCGAGCGCAATGCATTTTTCAATCTCAGCATCAATATATGAAGGAATCGAAAACTGTCTGAACGAGCGTTGATCATCTGCAACGGGGAAGCCCCGTCGCGTACACTTGCGCGGCGCCTTGCACGAAAATCGGACTACATTGTCGCCGCAGATGGCGGTGCAAATGTTGCACGACAGTACGGCCTCCGCCCGGATGTCATCATCGGCGACCTCGATTCACTTCGGCCGTCGACGCGGAGGCACTTCCGGACCTCCACCATTGTGCACGTAAACCGTCAGGACAATACCGACCTGGAAAAAGCGCTTGACTTTCTTGTCGGCGAAAAGTGCCGGAGCACAACAATTATCGGTGCGACAGGAAAGAGGCTTGACTTCACACTGGGTAACCTGTCCGTGATGTGGAACTACACCCGCCGTATCAGCCTTGCATTTGTCGGCGATGGCTGGACGGCACTGCCGGTCGGACGCGAGCGAACAGTTGCCGCAAAGGTTGGTGCGACGGTGAGCCTGATCCCGTTCGGGGTATGCTCGGGCATTACACTGAGAGGACTTCAGTACCCGCTGACGAATGCGACGATGCGCGTCGGTCAAATCGGCGTCAGCAACGTTGTCCACACGTCGCCGTTTTCCATCCGCGTGAAAAAGGGAGAGATGTTGGTGATCATCCTGGATGGATCCGGTTTAACTCTCCGACCACGCGTATGGTGACCCTTGCCGTTGCAGACCAGCTTATTATTGTCGCGTACTTTGCAGCGGTACTTGTCATTGGGTTCCTCACCACGAAGAAGACCTCCGACACAAGTGACTACCTGCTGGCCGGCCGCTCGCTCACCTTGCCGGTCTTTGTCATGACCCTTGTGTCCACCTGGTACGGCGGCATTCTCGGCGTCGGAGAGTATTCGTACCTCTTCGGGATATCGAATTGGGTGGTGCAAGGCGTGCCGTACTACATCTTCGCGGTTGTCTTTGCCTTTCTCCTCGCCAAACGAATCCGAGCGTCGAATCTTCTCACAATACCGGATAAACTCCACCAGGCGTACGATCTCAAGACCGCTGTGCTCGGTTCGTTTCTCACATTCATCCTAATGACCCCGGCTCCGTACATCTTGATGCTTGCTGTGCTCCTCCAGCTTGTCACAGGGTGGAGCTTGCTCCTGTGCATTCTGATTGGCACAGGGGCAACGACGCTGTACCTCTTATTTGGAGGGTTCCGTGCAGACGTGCATACCGATATTTTCGAGTTCGTTCTGATGTTCATCGGTTTTGGAATCATTCTTCCATATGCCTTCATGAACTTGGGAGGATGGGAATTCATTCGTCAGAACGTTCCACCTCGTCACCTGACGTGGAACGGAGGGAATTCATCGCAGTTTATCCTGGTCTGGTTTTTCATTGCGCTGTGGACGCTCGTTGACCCTTCGTTCCACCAACGCTGCTACGCGGCGAAGTCGGGAGAGGTTGCCCGGAAGGGAATCCTCGTTTCAATTATCTTCTGGTTTCTCTTTGACGCGATGACGGCGACTGCAGGCTTGTATGCGCGGGCGGTGCTTCCATCGTTGGGTCAACCGGTCATGGCCTATCCGCTTCTGGCAGAGCTCACACTTCCGTCGGTTGCCAAGGGATTGTTCTATGTCGGCATGCTTGCCACCATCATGTCGACGCTGAACACGCTGGCGTTCGTCTCGGCGACGACCATCGGGAGAGACATTGTCTGGCGACTTCAGGGTCGCGGGGACGCGCCGGACGTTGCGCGGTACATCCGATGGGGGCTGGCAGCGACCGCAGCATTGTCGATTGTGCTTGCATGGCTGATTCCATCGGTAATTCGGCTCTGGTACATCATTGGTACGGTTATCATCCCGGGGCTGCTGATCCCGCTCGTTACGAGTTACTTCGATCGATGGAAGGTCCCAGCGGGGTTTGCATTCGCGACGATGCTGTGCGGTTGGGTCACGTCGCTTGTGTGGTTGTTGCTCGGTTGGACAAAAGAGCTAGGCAATTCGCAGTACTATCCGCTGGGGATTGAGCCGATGTACCCGGGACTGTTCGTGTCGCTTCTCATCTGGGGGATCGGCAAAGCACACATGTCGCGGCACCATCCTGCTACGTGACCAGGACTTTTCCACTGGAGGAGACTGCAATATATCGGGCCATGCATCACGGTGGACAATCTCTGAAATCTCAGGAAGCAAATCCCAAGAAAGCCCCAACGACCAATTGACCAAGTTCCAACAGTTGTGTTAGTCAAGGCTTAATTCTCTTCGGCGTGGTTAGATGTTGAGGCTTGGAAGGTGTTTGAGATTTGCCTGTTGGGCTCTGGGTTTTCCTGAGATATTCATGGGAGTTGCACCCGGCTTGCGTATCATGTTCTTTCAAGGCACGCTCCTTCACTCACTTGGGCGCCGAAGCGTGCGGTATGGGCGAAGCTCGGGCAGGTCGAGCGTGGTGATTGTTCTGATGTGTTGTGAAGGAGTCATGAATGGCGAACACTGACGATATGATATTCGGTTCCGCGCTGGTGCCGTTCAATAATGGCCAGGCCTGCGTTCGTGATGAGTCGTTCGGCGTCGAATGGAGAGTCACCGAAGAGCTGCAGGACGCGGGGATGGACTTCACAGTACACTGACCTTAGGGAAGGATGGCTGAGAATTGAGCTCATTCCCGCAAGCACTCGGCACTCTGCGCCCTCAACATCAATCTTCAGCATATGCGGAGCTAACGCCATTGCTTCCTGCAGGATAGAATCTCCCCGTCGCTGATCCACCGGGATTCCACGCGCTTTCAGCCTGAAGTCGGTGCGTTGGACAAGTGCGTGTGTCCCGACGTTTGGTGAATCCGACTGATACATGGTGACGACCGAGTCGGCATCGCCAAGTGCGAAGGGAAGTATCTCAACTCTCGATGTCCCGTTCAGCCTGAGGTTGCGCTCGAGAAGCGTGCGAGTGCGCGGCTCGGGTTCAAATGCATACACCATGCCTTGTTTCATCATTTTCCCGGCAAATACAGTATATAAGCCGAAGCCAGCCCCCACATCCCATATAACATCGTCGGGTCGGACTTGCTGGAGAAAATGGCGGAGGATCTCACGTTCGCCGGTGAGAGTCTCGACATGCTCTGCGATCGTGTGCGTTGGTGTGCGAAAGGTGCATATAATTCCATTGATCTCCGCTGTTCGTGTGGCTCGTGACATGGACGTCAGGTTGTAGAGAAAGCGCGTAGGCTTGTTGAGGCCGAGACGTGAAACGAAGACCTTTCCAAGGGTAAAGAGCCGATTCTTCATGGTCAGCTCACGAACGACGGGATCATGTGGTGATGGTGGCGGAGGTACCGGGGCGGGCGCGGGCCTACGGAAGCTTGATCTGGTATTGTTGGATTTTTGTATACAGCGTCTTCAGACTGATGCCGAGCACTTTTGCCGATTCCGTTTTGTTGCCGCGGAAGCTGCGCAACACTCCCTCAATGTGCATATGCTCGATCTCTTTCAAGGCAAGTGCTGTGCCGATCTTATTGTCACCGGCGGCGGTCGCAGGAAGTGACAGGGATCCTGTGGGTAGGGACAGGTCCTCGGGCTCGATTGTGTCTCGCTGACACAGGATTGCGGCACGCTCGATGACATTTTCCAACTCGCGGATGTTTCCGGGCCAGTCGTACTCCATCAACATGGCAACGGCTTTAGGAGAGATGGACTTCTGAACCTTCGTCTTCATTTTGGTGCTAAGGAAGGATGCCACGAGAAGCGGGATGTCATCCTTGCGGTCGCGAAGCGAGGGCACATCAATAGTAATGACGTTGAGTCTGTAGAGCAAATCCTCTCTGAATCGACCTCCCTTCACCTCGTCGCCGAGGTTTCTGTTGGTGGCCGAAAGGATTCTGCAGTCTGCCTTCAACAACGTGTTCCCGCCCACACGCCGGAATTCACCGCTCTGAACAAACCGGAGGATCTTGGGCTGGACAATCGGGCTAATGTCTCCTACCTCGTCGAGGAACAGCGTCCCGTTGTTTGCGATCTCGACGATACCCTGCTTTGTCGCGCGAGCATCTGTGAAAGCGCCTTTTTCGTAGCCGAACAGCTCGCTTTCAATGAGTGTGTCCGGGATGGAGGCACAATTTACCGTCACGAACGGCTTCCCTTTTCGTTCGCTGTTCTGATAAATGAAGTTCGCAACAAGTTCTTTCCCCGTGCCGCTCGCGCCCTGGATCAACACGGTCGATTCAGTTGGGGCGACCTTGGCTGCGATGTCGAGTACCCTGCGTAACGCCTGGCTCTCGCCCACCATTTCAAATGAGCCCTGGAGCCGGTTGAGCTCGCCCTTCAACACTACGTTATCGATTACGAGTCGGCGCCTCTCCAGCGCACGTTCGATCGTCGTCAGAAGATCGTCGCTCGTCGTGGGCTTCGTGATGTAGTCGTAGGCCCCGATCTTCATGCACTCGACCGCGAGCTTCACGTCGGCTGCTCCCGTAAGCATCACAACTTCAATCCCGGGGAAGGTCGATTTGACAAACTTCAGCACTTCAATCCCGTCCACTTTCGGCATCTTCACGTCGCATAGAACGACATCAAACAGTTTGGTCTGCACGGCATTGATCGCTGCAACGCCATCGTCAGCGGTATCGACGCTGTAGCCTGCCCCCGAAAGGAGGGATGAGAGCATATATCGGAAGGCTTCCTCATCATCGACGATGAGGACTGTGGAGTCTTTCTTCGGCATGCGTGGGATATATAGAAAAAAGTGTCCTCAAAGTCAACAATTGGCGTTTCCGAGCCTGAGACGGTTCGTTGATTTTGTAGGCGGTAGTTCTTACTATTACAGAAACTAAGGCTACTGACCATGCGCTTTGTGAAACTCTCCGAACGATTTCTCCGAACACTTCCCAAAGCCCTTCTCCATGATCATCTCGATGGCGGTCTTCGTCCGACGACGATCATCGAGCTGGCCAGGGATATCAAGTATAAGAAGCTGCCGACACAGGATCCCGGCGAACTAGCCGAGTGGTTCCACAGAGGAGCGCGGCGGGGCAGCCTTCCGCTCTATCTAGAGGGCTTCGCTCACACCTGCGGCGTTTTGCAGACCGAAGAGGCTCTGGAACGGGCGGCGTATGAGATGATGGAAGACATGCACAAGGACGGCGTTGTGTACGTAGAAACCCGGTTTGCACCTGTCTTCCATACTAATGCCGGGCTGCACTGGGATGAAGTGGTGAATGCCGTGCTCAAGGGATTGGAGCGGGGAAAAAGCGAATTGGGGGTGGAGTATGGGCTCATCATCTGCGCGATGCGGAACATGAAGCTGTCCCAGGAAATGGCCGAGCTTGCAGTTGATTTCCGTGGGCGCGGAGTCGTCGGTTTCGACCTTGCTGGCGAAGAAGGCGGATATCCGCCGAAGAAACATGTCGATGCTTTCCATTATATTCAACGCGAAAACTTCAATATCACCGTCCACGCAGGGGAAGCCTTTGGAAAGGAAAGCATCTGGCAGGCAATCCAGTGGTGCGGTGCCCACCGCATCGGCCATGCGACGCGACTGATCGAAGATATAGGTCTGGACAAGCACGAGCCTAACAAGATCGTTACGATGGGTTACCTTGCGCAATACGTACTTGACAAACGTATCCCCCTCGAGATCTGCCTGACAAGCAATGTCGACACCGGTGCAGTGCCAAGCGTCGAGGGGCATCCGTTCGGACTGTACTACAAGTACAAGTTCCGGGTAACCGTGAATACCGATGATCGCCTGATGAGCAACACGACCATGACCAGGGAATACAAAGTTGCCCATCAGGCGTTCAAGCTGACGTTGGACGATCTGGAGAAGCTCACGATCAACGCGATGAAGAGCGCGTTTATTCCCTACAACCGCCGCATCGCTCTGATCTATGATGTGATCAAACCTGGCTACGCAAAGGCGCGGCAGCAGTTGAGGAAATCGAAAGCGTAGGAACCCGGCAACACTACTCCTGAGGCGGGGTCTACCTCATGAACGCCTCGAGTGTCCTCTTCCGTTCGTCCGGGGTCTTCCATCGTTGAGACATCCGCGCGGCATAGTGCATTCTCCGCCACGTACTGACAGCGAGTGCCGAATGAAAATCTATCTTGTGCGACATGGTGAGGCAATGTCGGTAGGCGGCGCGGTCAACCGTGATACTGACCGAAAGTTGACCGCGCGCGGTGAAACTGCGGCAAAAATGATGGGACAGGTATTGGCACACATCGACCCTGAGGTCCGAGCGATTTTGACTAGCCCGCTCGCTCGTGCGGTGCAAACGGGGAAAATCCTGAGACACGAGCTGAATGATCGTCCGGTCCTGCATGTGTCGGAGAACCTTTCTCCGGGCTTTCGGCCAAAGGCGCTCCTCGATGAGATTCTTATCGTGGGTTCGGGATCCAGTATTGCTGCTGTTGGGCATCAGCCGGATCTCAGCCAGCTCATCGGCTACTTGATCGCTGACTCGCAACGCGTCGCGGTTGCGATGACGACTCTTGCCATTGCGGGCCTCGAGCTCGACGGGAGCGCGCCTCATGTTCAGGCGCAGCTGAGCTGGCTGCTCACTCCCGAAACAGTGCACTTCATCCACTCGCTGAGGTAAGGAGAACTGGCATGAACATCTCGGTCCTGCCGATTATCAAGCCGACTGACATGAACTTCATACTCGGCCATTCTCATTTCATCAAGACGGTGGAGGATCTGTACGAGGCTATCGTGCAGACAAACCCCTCCATACGATTCGGCGCTGCGTTTTGCGAGGCCTCCGGCCCTTGCCTCGTCCGGTATGTGGGGAACGACCAGGGGCTCATCGACCTTGCCCAGAAGAATGCCATGGCGATTGCGGCCGGACACACGTTCCTCATTTTCATGGAAGGTGGGTTTCCGGTCAATATCCTCAACACTATCAAGAACGTGGCGGAGGTGTGCCGCATCTATTGTGCGACGGCAAATCCAACGGAGGTGATCATCGCCGAGACAGACCTGGGACGAGGGGTTCTGGGTGTCATCGACGGTGAGAAGGCCAAAGGCATCGAGACAGAGGCAGATATTGCGAAGCGCAAAGAACTTTTGAGAAAGATCGGGTACAAACTATAACAACGCTGAAGGGGTGCACCATGGTCACAGTACGATTCATCGGTCGACGGAAGTCTCTGTTGGTGGTTTTGGGCGTCATTCTGATCTGTGCGAGCGTGCTTGTTGTTGTCGGTCCGGCCACTGCGCAGAAGTCCAAAAAAGCCCAGACAACGCCGGTCGCTCAAAACACACTGAGGGATGTTCTGGCGCGGTACCAGGGACAGACCACCAATCTGGGCGTGCTGAAGGAGGTTGCCGGTGATTATTTCGCAGTGGAAGAAGAAGGAGCCACCGCACTTCACCCGTTGTCTGCAATCCAGTCGTTCAAGATTCTGAAGCCTGAGGAAGGCGTCTCCACTCTCCTCGAGATCAAGCTGGTGGCAAGAGATTGACCACTGCTGGCGAGGGATTTCCGGCGGGGAGAACAATCATGGAACAGACAGTTGAAAACATGACGTTTGACAAAAGGGGCATCAAGGCCCCGCGCGGAGACCGGATCACGTGCAAGGGCTGGTTGCAGGAAGCCGCGTTGCGGATGCTGATGAACAACCTCGATGCGGAGGTGGGCGAAAGGCCGGAAGAGTTGATCGTGTACGGCGGTGTTGGGAAGGCCGCGCGCAACTGGGAGTGCTATCACGCAATACGGAAGAGCCTCCTGCAGCTCGAGAACAACGAGACACTTCTCGTTCAGTCGGGGAAACCGGTGGGTGTATTCAGAACCCACGAGAATGCGCCGCGTGTCCTGATTTCCAATGCGATGCTCGTGCCGAAATGGGCAACGTGGGATGAATTCCGCCGCCTTGAAGCGCTCGGTCTTACGATGTACGGCCAGATGACTGCGGGGAGCTGGATCTACATCGGCACGCAGGGAATCCTGCAAGGCACGTACGAGACCTTCGCATCATGTGCCGAGAAGTACTTTGGAGGAAGCCTGGCGGGAAGACTTCTTGTAACTGCCGGTCTTGGCGGCATGGGGGGGGCACAGCCTCTCGCTGCCACAATGAACGGTGCCGCATGCCTTGCCGTTGAAGTAGATCGCTTGAGGATCGAGAAACGCCTCTCAACGGGCTATGTAGACGAGATGACGGAGACGCTCGATGAGGCACTGCTGACACTGCAGACCGCGAAGGCATTGAAGCAACCGAAGTCCGTCGCGCTGCTCGGCAACGCCGCTGAAATCTTGCCCCAGCTGTATGCCCGCAATATCGAGGTAGATGTGCTTACCGATCAGACCTCTGCACACGATACGTTGAATGGGTATGTGCCGGCACACATCGCGTACGAGGAGGCACTTGCGCTGCGGAAGAGCGATCCGGAGCGCTACGTAAAGCTCGCACAGGAATCGATCGCTGAACATGTGCATGCGATGCTCGCCCTTCAAAAGAGGGGTGCCGTGACGTTCGATTACGGCAATAACATCAGAGGTGAGGCATTCGCCAACGGTGTGAAGAATGCCTTCGACATTCCAGGCTTCGTGCTGGAATATATCCGACCGCTCTTCTGCGATGGCAAAGGACCCTTCCGCTGGGTTGCGTTGTCGGGCGATCCTGAGGACATCTATCGAACGGACCGGGCGGTGACGGAGACGTTTGCCGATAACCTGCCCCTCTGCCGGTGGATCGAGAAGGCACAGAAGCATGTTCACTTCCAGGGACTGCCGGCACGCATTTGCTGGCTCGGTTACGGCGAACGCGCAAAGATGGGAAAACTTTTTAACGATCTCGTCGCGCAGGGAGAAGTGAAAGCGCCGATCGTGATCGGCCGCGACCACCTCGACTGCGGTTCCGTGGCATCACCCTACCGCGAGACCGAAAAGATGAGGGATGGCAGTGATGCGATTGCGGACTGGCCGATCCTCAACGCTCTGCTGAATGCTGTGGGCGGTGCGAGCTGGGTGAGCGTGCATCATGGCGGCGGTGTCGGCATTGGACTCTCTATCCATGCGGGTATGGTCGTTGTCGCCGACGGCACGAGAGAGGCGGAAGCACGTCTGCAACGGGTATTGACATACGATCCGGGACTGGGCATCATGCGCCACGCGGATGCTGGATATGAACGGGCGATCGGGAACGCAAAGCGGTTCGGATTGGATATTCCGATGTTGAAGTAAGGGGAAGGGAGAAATTCCGGGAAGCGCGCTTTGAGGGTTTTAGGCTTATTGGGCAAAAGGCGCATGGCAGCCTTGATGCGACGGGCTGCTCAACATATTGTCGTTTGAAACGTATAAGTCTGTACACGGTATATTAAAGAAGGAGACTCCTCATGCATGGTTTCGGGCACGTAGAGATTCCCACGACCGAATTCAAAAAGGCAAAGAAGTTCTTCGGTGCGGTGTTCGGATGGACATTTCAGGATATTCCCGGGATGGACTATGTCCTGTTCAAAGCGGGGTCTCAGCCGAATGGCGGATTCTACAAAGTGAAAAAGATGCCGAAAAAAGGACAGGTCAACGTATACATCGAGGTCGAAGACATCGACGCGAAGCTGAAGGAGATCAGGAAAGCAAGAGGCAAAGTGCTGGTGAAAAAGTCTCCGGTCGGCACCATGGGATCGTTCGCGCAGTTTGCCACTCCCGATGGCTGTAACCTGTCGCTGTGGCAGGTCGCCCCAAAGGAACCTGCAGCTCAGGTAGCAACGCCAATCTGACGTCGTGATGTGCGAGGCGCGTGACAGAGCGACGGTGCATCCCCTTGTCTGAGAGAGATGTAAAAGATCGTGTCGGTCTCTGTCTGAGTTGCAGGCATAGCGAGATCGTTGAGAGTGCACACAGCAGCACGTTTCACCTCTGTGCGCTCTCGAGGACGGACCGGACGTTTCCCAAATATCCCCGTTTGCCTGTGGTCTCGTGTCCTGGCTACGAAAACGTCCCTCAGGGTGGTGTACCTCGAACTGAGGTGGTTAGAGTGAATCAATCGAACACATCTAATATGCGGACCGCAGTAAAGAAGGGACTCGACAATCTTGCTTCCAGCGTGCGGGACGCCGTTGATTCGGCCAAGGATTCCTTAAATAAACCTTCGGTCACCACCGTCAAAAAGAACCTGGATGAGCCGCCAATGATCGATCCTGTCAAGTTCAAAAAATTTCTTCTTACGCTGCTGAAAATCCTGGTCATCGTCGAACTATTCAGCGCGTTTTCGCAGGGCATCTTCAGCAAGTCGTGGGGCAGGTTCGGCATCGACCTGATCGGCGCGGGCATTCTGTACGTCATGTGGGACCGGATCAGGGTAATTGTCCGCGACAGGAAGGATGAATACAAGCGAAAAATGGAGACGGCGACGGATAAGGTCAAGATCTGGGATGCACTGATCTTCTCTCTCCTCTGGAGCGACGAGATCTACAGCGACATCCCTCTCGATCGCAGGCGATTGGTGGTTATCTCATTCACCCTCATTGCACTCGGACTGGCTGCCGCTTTCATCGGGATCGGCAGCGGTCTGATGCCTTTCGTGATTTCCGGAGCCCTTGTGCTAGCGGCTGTGAACCTCCTTGCGTGGGTCGTTTCGCTGGAGCGCGAGCAAAAAGAGTCCCTGCAGACAGAACTCAAGCTTGCCCACGATGTGCAGGTTGCGCTGATGCCGAAAGAGCGGCCGAAAGTCCCTGGCTATGACATTTCTGGGATGTCCCTTCCCGCGAGAGAAGTCGGCGGCGATCACTTCGACTACTCTTGCCTGGGCAACGACAGCGGGAGGTTTGGCATTTCTGTGTTTGACGTCTCGGGAAAGGGGATGCAGGCGGCAATGTCGGCTGTGTTCACAAGCGGCGCATTCGCAAGTGAGGTAAAGCAGTGCGCGGATCCATCGGCAGTGCTCACACATCTGAACACGTCGGTATATACCCACAGTAAACGGGGTCATTTCGTTGCCTTTCTCCTTGCTGTGATTGATGTGCAGTCAAAGAACTTTGCATTTTCCAATGCCGGACAGATGAAGCCACTGCTGCGCTCGAATGGGTCCGTCCGATGGCTCGACTCCAGAGGTGTGCATTTTCCTCTCGGGATGCAGGAATCAACGTTGTACAAGGAGGAGATTGTCCAGCTCCGGCCTGGTGATGTGATCTTTCTGTTGACCGACGGCTTCACCGAAGCGATGAACAACCGGGGCGAGCTCTACGGAGATGATCGCATAGAACAGGTGGTCGGACGGCTCGATGCCAGCGGGATGACTGCCGATGAACTACTGAACGCAATTACAGTCAACGTTCGCGAGTATATCGGGGATGCACCTCAGCACGACGACATGACAATGGTTGTGGTGAAGGTACTCTGATATGGTGCGCACCTCTCTGGTCGTATTGTTCCTTCTGGCCCTTCCTGCGTACACCCTGGGTCAAGAGTCTCGCATTAACCTCATCCTCTTGCTGAACACCGAGTCCGCCGACCGAGCCGTCGCACTGTACGAAGGCCTCTCGGGCAGCTCGCAGGAGATTGCGCAGCTCCGCGGGAGCCAGCTTGCGCTTGCCACGACCGCTCTGCTTGCGCAGCAGGAACTCAGCACCCCCGACCTTGAGCGCAATCTCGCGGCGGCAAAGTATAACCAGACCATCGACAACGATATCTTCCGGATGAAGGAGGCACGGGGGAGTGTAGGAGCGATCAAAGATCTCCTCGTGGAAATCAGGCAGCGGAACTTCGCACAGAAGGTTATCAGCACAGTCGAGCAGCTCTTTCCTTCGGATACACAGCTCAGCACAACGATTCCGATTTTTTTCGTTGCATTCGGGCATGCCAACATCGACGCCTATGTTCGACGAGTGGTGTGGCGTGGGAACGTCCCGTTGTTTGTTGGGGAGGGACAAGGAGAGCTGACGATCGTTGTGAATCTGGCCAAAGCGATCAGTTACGGCCGGACAACGGACGAGCGGTTCATCGGCATGATGAGTATCGTAGCCCATGAGGTGTTCCATGCAGCCTTCGGCGCGTACAAGGATCGCTCTCCCTTCTGGCGGCAGTACTATGCCACACGACGAACATATCTCGATCAACTGCTCGACCTTGCGCAGAACGAAGGCATTGCCTATTACCTTACACTTGTCCAGCGCTCCCGGGGGAGGCTGCAGTACGACGAGATCGGACGTGTCAACGGGGCGTTTGCGGAGTTCAACAGGAATGCTGCGGAGCTTCTTTCAGGCCGGTTGACTGACTACCGGGCAAATGAGATCCTTCGGCTTTCAAATACGTCGGGCTACTGGCAAAGCTTTGGCGCAATCACCGGGATGATCGTCGCACGGCAAATTGATCAGACGCTCGGCCGTGAGGCGCTCATTGAAACGGTTGCACTCGGTCCGAAGGTTTTTTTCGAAAAATACTCCGAACTCATGAAACGAAACAACGACATTCCTCTCCTGTCCGACGATGTTCTCCGCTTCCTTGCAAGGACCCGGTAGGATCATACCCTGCCGATTGTTCTGTTTCCGCCTCGCACGGCATAGTTGAGTTTGCTCAAATTCCCCCGATTTCCTATATTTAAAGTCGACCTTTTTACACAGC
>Ga0299912_10002409_pt1 | contig 15287 bp, 12 predicted proteins | sample RVTome_2_FD_207667 | JGI IMG/M metagenome (GOLD analysis project Ga0299912, IMG submission 207667) | Soil microbial communities from uranium-contaminated site in the Upper Colorado River Basin, Wyoming, United States - RVT95D214 (version 2) ... | reverse complement strand
GGCCATCAGGGTGGTCACGCCGAGGGCGACGCCCAGCACCACGAGCGCCGAGCGGCCCTTGTTTGCGCGCAGGTTGCGGCCCGCCATGCCCAGGTTCTCCCCCAATGCCACCAGCCGGGCGTTCGGTCTACTCATGGCGCAGCGCCTCCACGGGATCGAGGCGAGCGGCGCGGCGGGCGGGGTAGAGGCCGAAGCCGACGCCGACGGTGACGGCAAGTGCGAGGCCCAGCACCACCGACCAGAAGCGCACGGCGTAGGGCAGGGGGCTGAACGCCGCGACGCCGGCCGCGGCCTGGTAGCCGAGCAGGATGCCGATCAGGCCCCCGATCATCGAAAGCGTGAGCGCCTCGACGAGGAACTGCCAGAGGATGTCCGCCTCACGGGCGCCGATCGCCTTGCGCACCCCGATCTCGCGGGTGCGCTCCTGCACGCTGACCAGCATGATGTTCATGATGACAATGCCGGCCACCACGGCGCTGATGCCGACGATCAGCAGGAGCACCGAGAGCAGCAGGCTCTTGATGCGGCCCCAGAGGTTCTGCAGGGTAGCGCTGCCGACAACTTCGAAGTCGTCGCGATCCCCGGGCCGCAGGCGGTGGCGCTGGCGCATCGCCGCCTGCAGCTCCTCCTCGAGCGCCGGCATGTGGTCCAGGTCGAGGGCCTTGGCCTGGATGGTGAGATCGCGGCCGTGGCGCCCATAGTGCTTGAGCACTTTGGTGATGGGAATCGCCGCGAAGGTGTCCTCATCCTCGCCGAGCACCCGTCCCTTCTCGGTGGCAACGCCGATCACCGTGTAGGGCCGGCCCCCGATGCGCAAGCGACGGCCGAGGGGATCCTGACCGGGGAAGAGATCCTGCGCAATGCGGTGGCCGATGACGGCCACCGCGCGACTGTGCTCGGTCTCGAATTCGGTGAAGTGGCGGCCTGCGGCCAGGTCGATCTGCTGCCAGTAAGGGTAGTCCGCCGTGAAGCCCTGGATAGGCACGCCCCGCAGGCGCTCGGCGCCGCGCGTCACGTCCTCGCGCACGCGGCGGTTGGCGCCCACGACGGAGGCATTGACCAACCGCTCGCGCAGCCAGTCCCGATCGTCCAGGGTGAGCGGCGGGTTGTAGATGGTCTCCATGAAGGCATCCAGATCCGTGAGGATCTTCATTTCATCGACGCGCTGCACGGCGAGCAGTCCGCTGCCCTGCTCAAAGACCTTCTCCTGGACGTAGGCGTTCATGCCGTCGACGATGGAGACGACGGCGATGATGCTGGCCACGGCGATCACGTTGCCCAGCATGACCAGGGCCGAGCGCAGCTTGTGAGCGCGGATGGCCGTCAGTGCGATGCGGATGCCCTCGAGGAGCGGCACGGCGGACTCCTAGTCGGTTTCCACGGTCACGCTCACGCCGTTGCCGCCGCGCTCGGCGGCCGCATCCTTGGCGGCGGCGGCCTTGATCCGCTCGCCGTGGTGCAGCGTGCGCGCGGCCTTCATGGGCCCCGAGACGATCTTCTCGCCCTCAGCAAGCCCTTCGATCAACTCGAAGTGCTTATCGCCGGCGATGCCGGTGCTGACGGCGCGGAAGAGCGCCCGTCCGTCCACCACGATGAAGACACCCTCGAGTTCCTTGACGCCCTCAGCGAAGACAAAGGGCGTCGTCTTCACGCCGGCCTTGGTCATCTGCGGCCCGAAGCGCTTCTCGTCGTCCTCGAGGGCCTTGCGCGTGCGCAGGATGAGGGCCTGGATGGGAATCGACAGCACGCTGTCGCGCTGGGCGGTGGTGATCTCGGCCGTGGCCGACAAGCCCGGCCTGAGGCCCGTCAGGCCCTCGGTCAGGGTGATCACGACGCGGAAGTCGACGCCCTGGCTGCCGCTCTCATTGCGCGGGCTGTTGGCGATCTCGGTCACGTGCCCGGGGAAGATCGAGTCGGGGAAGGCGTCGATCTCCACTTCGGCCGCCTGGCCGATGGCGACCTGGGGAATCTCGGTCTCGTCGACGTCCACCTCGACCTCCATCACCGAGAGGTCGGCGATGACCATTAGCACCTGAATGCTCAGGCTGCTCTGGATGGCGATCTCGCCCGGATCGGCGTTGCGGCGCACGACGACGCCGGCCATCGGGGCGCGGATGGAGGTCTTGGCAAGCTGGTCGCGCTGTTGCTCGAGAATGGCCGCCGCCTGGTCGACGTTGCGCTCGGCCGAGACGAGGCGGGCTTCGGCGAGCTTGAAAGCGGCGCGGCGGGATTCGTAGTCACGGTCGCTGAGACTGGCCGAGGCGTGCAGGCCCTGGGCGCGCTGCCACTCCAGCTCCTGCTGCTCGAGGCTGGCTCGCGCCTCCTCGAGACCGGCCCGGGCGGAGAGGTGCTGGGCCTCGGCGCTGCGCATGGCCTCGCGGAACTGGGTGGGGTCGATGCTGATCAGCAGGTCGCCCACGCGCACGGTGTCGCCCTCTTCGGCCGCCACGGCGATGATCTTGCCCGTGACGTCGGCGCTCACGTCCACGGAAACCTTCGGCTGGACCTTGCCCGAAGCGCTGACCAGCTCGATGAGGTCGCGCGCCTCCACGGCCTCGACCTGCACCTGGGTGGCCTGGCCCTTCTGCTTCTTCACGTTGAGGGCCACGAAGACGGCGATGACGGCCAGGATTCCCAGCCCGATGAACAGCTTCTTCTTCATCTCGATCCTTCCGCGCAGCCCGGCGCCGCCGGGACGACGTGAGCATACGAAGCACTGGCGCCGAGTTACAGGAAAAAGCGGGGGCCGCCAGCCGTGCCCGCCGCGCAGACTGCCGCTGCACCCCCGGCCCGAATGTGCTAGGGTCCCCGCCGGGCGGGCTACCGAGTGGCGGCGGGGTCCTGGCCCGCAGTGGGGAATCCGCCAGTGCGTCGCTCGGAGGTAGTGGAGATGAGTCGCCTGCGCATCGGCTTCTTGCTGACCCTGGTCGGCAGCCTTGCCCTCGGAGTGCTCTTCGGCTGGATCTTCTATCGGCTCTACCTGCTCCATGTGCCGGAACAGGTGATCACCGCAGCCCAGAAGGGCTTCTCGCCCGTCAACTTCATCGGCACCGGGTTTCTTCTCGGCGTCGTCATCTGGCTGTGGGCCCTACTGGTGGCCTGGCTGGCGCCGCGCTTCCGGGGCGGCGCCAAGCGCTAGGCGCCGCAGGGGAATCACCTTCGCGATCGATTGGAGGAAGCCATGAGCTGGCTGGATGATCTCGCGACCAAACTGCAGGCCAAGTACGGCGTCGGGGCCGAGGGCAACAAGGTGGCCGCCCAGGCGCTCAAGATGATCGAGGGCCTGGACAACGGCATGGACGGCCTGGTGGCCAAGTTCGAGCAGGCGGGCCTCAAGGAGCAGGCGCAGTCCTGGGTGAGCAAGGGCAAGAACCTGCCCGTGACGCCCGCCCAGGTGAAGGCCGCCCTCGGACCGGAGCTGGAGAAGTACGCCCAGAAGATGGACATGACCGTCGATGCCGCGGCGGCGAAGATGGCGGAGATCATGCCCGAGTTGGTGGACAAGCTCACGCCCGACGGCGTCGCGCCGAAGGTCGCGGAGCTGAAACAGAATGTCGGCCAGCTCGTGGCCAAGCTCACGCACAAGAGCCCGGGCGCCCCCAAGGGACCGACCACCCCATCGAGCGGGCTCTAGAGGTCAGCCGCCCATCGTGCTACACTTCTCGTGGCGGCGCCGGTGGTGCCACCACGGGAGGTGTGATGATGAAGCACGGATTCTTGGGCGTTTGCCTCTTTTCGCTGCTGCTGATCGCCGGCGCCATTCCCCTCGGCGCCAGTTTTCTTTTCCATCCCATCACGACGGGTGAGCGCGACGCCGGCGACTGCCGGGTCGCGGCCGCGCCCTGGGGGACGACCGTCGTCGCCTGGGTGGAGGCAGACAGCGTCTGGACGCGACGCTGGACCTCCGCGGGACTCGGTCCCGCGGTCAATCACGGCCGTGGCGAGACGCCCGACGTGGCCTATGCCGAGGGCGATTTCATCCTTGCTTTCGACTGCGACGGCAACATCGTCGTGCGGGAGGGCAACGGCGCGGTCTGGGCGGATGCCGTCACGTATGGCTTTGCCCTGGAGGTGAGGCTGCCGCGCCTGACGGGTTGGCTGAAGGAGTACTGGTGGGAGTACGGTGTCTACCTCTGCTTCCAGACCGACTACGGCACGGTGCGCTTCGCCGAGCGCGCCCAGGGCGAATGGCAGCAGGCCGAGAACGTCTTCGAGTCGAGCATGATCGGCATGCCCTGCTTTGCGCAGGCCCTGCCCGTGCCCGACACGCCCGGCCTCTGGCGGCCGCGGGTCTACATGATGCAGGAAGTGGATCTGGTCTACAGCGAGCGCGTGGGCGGCGTCTGGCAGGAGCCGGTGGGCCTGCATCCGGACCTGTTCACGTACGGCGGCGAGTTCGCAGTGGCCGCCGGCTACGACGACGAGCAGCATGTCCTCAGCAACGGGCCGCAGCCGGCCTGTCCCTGCAATGTCATCCACTACTCGCATGGCAGCCTGGCCGGGCCCTGGAGCGAGCCGGAGGACCTCACAGCCGAGGCGGACTACTACACCTGGCCGCAGGATCCGGCCATCGCGGTGGACGCCGCCGGCGCGGTGCACGCAGTCTGGTTCCAGCAGCACTACGACTACATGATGATGCCGAGCTGGCGCGGACTCTTCTACCGCGTGCTGGACGATGGTGTCTGGACTGACTACAGCGACCTCTTCTGCTGCATGCGCGGCGAGCACGCGGACATGGACCTGCGCTTCAACTACTCGCCGGCCATCGTCTTCACGCAGGCCTACGACGCGCCGAGCCAGGTGATCCTGGCCCTGGACCCGGGGGCGACGGCGACCGAGAGTGCACCGGCGGCGACGCTCGCGCTGAGCGCGCAGCCCAATCCCTTCAACCCGAAGACCACCCTGCGCTTTGCGCTCGCCGCGCCGGCGTTGGTGGAGCTTGCGGTCTGCGACGTGAGTGGGCGCCGGCTCTGCACGCTCTTCAAGGGTGCGCTGCCTGCCGGCGAGCAGCGCTTCGACTGGGACGGCCGCGACGATGCCGGCCGTGAGCTGCCCAGCGGCGTCTACCTGGCCCAGCTCGCCGGCGACGGTCTGCGCGCGACGGCCAAGCTCGTGCTGCTGCGTTAGCTTCCCACCAAGCGACCTCTTTACAGCAAGTTGCGAAGGGCCGGCACATTTGCCGGCCCTTTGTCGCGTTCTAGGGAATGCGGACAGAATGGGCGCTGGGTGCAGATGCCTCAGACCGCTGTCGGCGCTTCCCATCGCTACGCCTGCAGGAGGTCCGTGCCCATGTACCGTCCATCCCTTGTCTTCGTGGCCCTGTTGGCCGTACTGACCGGCTGTAGTGCCGACGGCACAGGTCCGGATCCAGCGCCCATCGGTGCTGTGCTGCTGGAATCGGCTGCGGCCGCGACGGTGACCGTCGGCGGCGAGGGGGGATCGATAACGACCACCAGTGCCGATGGGACGGTCTACACCCTCGAGATCTCGGCGGGCTCCCTGCCGATCGAGAGCGCAATCACAATGACGCCAATCGCGAGCATCGCCGACTATCCGCTGGCGGATGGAGTGAGCGCGGGCGTCGATCTCGCGCCTTCGGGGCTCGTGTTCACGATCCCGGCGGTCCTGATCATTGAGACCGCCGCAGTCCCCACCGCCGGCTTGTCTGCGATCGCCTTGAGCTATCAAGGCGACGGGGAATCCTTCACGCCTGCGCTGGCCGGGTTCGCCAGCGGAGTGCTCACCGTACCGATTCTGCATTTCAGTGGCGCCACGGCTGGCTTCGCGACGGCAGACGAGCTGGAGGAACTCAGCGCGTCGTCGGCAGCAGATTGCCTGATCCCCGCGATAGCGCGCCTGGCTGCTACGCCGCAGGATCTCCCCGCGGCGATCGCGGTCTATCGGTCCTGCTTTGCGGGCGAGGTGCTCCCGGGCCTCGAGGATGCTGCCACGGACGCGGACCTGGCCCAGGCCATCGGTCAGTTCAATATGTGGAAGACGGTCTCCCGCGATGCGATTGGCATGCCGCCCTTCGACGATGCGACCGAGACGGCCCAGGCGATGGCGGCGTTGGTGCCCAGGCTGCAGGAGGCGATCCTGCGCAATAACGAGCTAGGCAGTCAGCAGCAGAGCCTGGCAGCCGTGGCCAAGGTTCTGTTCTGGCAAGGGCAGGCCGCCCACTTCGACCTCGACACGGTGGCCAATCTCCTCGATCGCGACACGGTGCTGAGCGGCCTCTGCGTTCGCGCCGTCGTCGATGCCATCCAGTTGCCTGAGGACATGCAGGTGGGATTCCCGCACTCCCTCGACATTCGCTTTGGTGTGATCTTCACGGGACAGCCCGCTTCACAGGGCGCTCCCTTCGCGGTGGAGATGTCGGCAAGCGGGCTCGACATCCAGAATCCGGGCGGGTTCACCGATGCGCATGGGCAGTACACGACGGTCATCACCGCCACGCAGGCCGGTGATCTCTCGGTGACGGCGAGGGGATGCCTCGTTCTGCCCGGAACGACGACCCCGACGGATGTATGCGTGGAGGTGCAGAGCGAAGCGAGCGGCGAGGACCTCACCGGTCAATGGGGCGGGACGGCCCATGATGACGAAGGAGCCTCCGAGGAGATCCTGTTGATTCTCGTTCAGAACCAGAATGCCGTGAGTGGAACCGCGAACCTCTGCCCGCCATCCACGGGCGTGCTTGGCTTCTCCGCAACCCTGGTCGGCAACGAGCTCATCGGCGTCAGCATCGACGGGGTCTGCAACGAAGATGGCGACGTATGCGCTCCCCTCCGCGGAACGGGCACCGTGAACGGAGACGAGTTGGTCATCTCCGCCTCCGTCAGCGGTGACGAATGCGACTGTGGAGACATTGCAGTTTCGATCAGCGTTTCGCGCGGAACTGACCCCTGTCCGCCAACGGAGCCCAGGTAAGCTGCCGGCATTCCCAGCGCGGGCAAGGTTGATCAGCTCACAGCCGGCGGGCGCCATCTGCAGTGAGCAATAGCCTGGCGGCCCTTGACATCCACGCCCCCGGCGCCCAGCATGGCTCAGCTTGGCGCCCGGGGGTGTCTCATGTCCGGAAGCCGATCGACCCTGCTCGCACCGCTCGCGCTCCTCGTCTGCCTGGCCGTGGCGCGCTGGCTCTCCTTCACCGTCGCGGCCTGGCTGATGGCCCTCGTCAGCTTCGCCGGTCTGCGCGAGTACCTATCCCTGGCTGACCTGCGCGCCGAAGACCGCTGGGCCATGCTCGCGGCCTACCTGGCCATCCCGCTGCAGTTCTGGCTGGTGGTGGTGGACTGGTACGGCTTCTTCATCGTCGCCGTGCCGGTCTACGTGTTCGTGCTGCTGCCCTTCCTGGTGGCGCTGGGGGGCAGCCCTCGCGGCGCCGTTTTCTCGATGGGGGCCCTCGACCTGGGGCTGTTCCTCTTCGTTTACTGCCTCGGCCACCTGGCCTACCTCGCGCGCAGCTCCCTGCTGCTCGCCCTGCTGCTGCTCCTGACCGCCTATCTCACGGACCTCCTCGAGCGCGTGGTGCGCCACGCGGGCGGCGGCCCCTGGCTGAGCTATCTCGCCGCAGCGCCGCCCTGCTTCCTGCTGTGCATGCTCGTCGGACTGCCTGCGGGGCTGGCGCGCCCGGAAGGGCTGGCCCTCGCGCTGATCCTGCCCCTGCTCGTGCTGATGGGCAACTTCACCCTGCGCGCGGTGGAAACCGATCTCGGCATCGACCCCGCGCAGCTCGAGCCCGGCCGCGGGCGCATCATCGACGGCCTGCGGCCGCTGCTCTTCGCGGCTCCGGTGGGCTTCCATCTGCTTCGCTACGCCACGGAGATCTTCTGAGGCCGCCATGGACGGGCGCACCGCCTTTCACGTCCTCCTCCTCAGGCCGTTACTGCGCGGCCTCTTCGGCCTGCACGCTCAGGGGACGGCCCAGCTCGCCGAGCTGCCCCAGTTCCTCATCGTGGCCAATCACAACAGCCACCTCGACGCGCTGCTTCTGATGAGCGTCCTGCCGCGGCAGCGACTCGCGCGCACGCACCCGGTGGCCGCCGCCGACCATTTCGGCCGCTCGCGGCGCCTGGCCCGGCTCATGGATCGTCTCCTCGCGCCCGTCTGGGTGGATCGTGCGGCGCCCGCCGCGGAAAGCGTCGCCGCGATGGAGCGCGCGCTCGCCGCGGGCGAGAGCCTGATCCTCTTCCCCGAGGGCACGCGCGGCGAGCCCGGCCAACTCGCACCCTTCAAGAGCGGCGTCGGGTGGCTGATCGAGAAGCACCCCGAGCTGCCCGTGATCCCGGCCGCGCTGAGCGGACCCGAGCGAGCGCTGCCACGCGGTGCGGCGCTGCCCCTGCCCGTCTGGAACCGCGTGCTGCTCGGTCCGGCCCGGCGCCTCTCCGGCCCGCCGCGCGAGCTGGCCTACAGCCTGCGGAGCGAGGTGGCCGAGCTGGTGGCCGCCGAGCGGGGGCGCCGCCAGACGCGTCACACGCCGCGGCGCGCCGCCCGCGTGCTCGCCGTGCTCGGCATCGACGGCTCGGGCAAGAGCACGCTCGCGCGCCAGCTCGCGCTCGCGCTTTCGGCAGGGGGGAGCAGCACCCTGGTGGGGGATGAGCTGCAGCTTTTCGCCGGGGGTGAGGCACGGCCCCTACAACCCCTGCCCGCCGAGCGCCTGCGCCAGCGCCTGAGCCACCGCGCCAAGTCGGCGCGCAGCCTGGGGGGCTACAAGCTGCCCAAGCTCGCGGAGCTGCTCCTGCGCGAGGAGTTGGCGCGCGAGAGCCGCCGCTGGTACGACCCGGACTGGGTGCTCCAGGACGGCTCTCCCCTGATGAACCTCGCGGGTTGGCTGGCGCTCTATCGCGAGGGCGACCTCGACGCGGACTTCGCCGCCGCCGCGCTCCTGCAACTCGCCGGCCACGGCGACGCCGCCGCGCGGCGGCGCTTCCCGGAGCTGCGCCGGCTGCGGGCGCTGGTGCCCTTCCGGCTTGAGCTGCCCGCGGCGGCCGTGTTCATCGCGCTGCCGCCAGAGGCAGCGGTGGCGCGCATCGCGGCACGGGGCGAGGCGCGCCAAGTGCACGAAACGGTGGAGAAGCTGGCGCTCCTGCAGCGTTCCTACACGGCCGTCTGCGACGCCGCCGAGGCTTGGCTCGGCCTGGCTGTCCTGCGCCTGGACGCCACGCGGCCCATCGATGTACTCACGGATGAGGCGGCGCGCTTCGCGCGCGCCCAGGGGGAGGGGAAGGATGGCCACTAGAGATGCACGCATCGAAGTGATCGCCACAGCGGTCTCGGGTTCCATCGCGGACTGGGGCAAGGTCCAGCGCATCGAGCCGCTCTTCCGTGAAGCCGGCTGGACGGAGGTGCGGCTCTCCGCCGTGGAAGGCCATCGCGAGGCGCGTGCCCGGGCGGCCGAGCTGGTGCGCGAGGGTGCACGCATCGTGATCTCCGCCGGCGGCTCGGGCACCTTCAACGCCGTGCTGGCGGGGATCCTCGACGCCCAGCCGCCCCTGGCCGAGATCCGCCTGGGCTTCCTGCGCAAGGGCTCGGCGGACCTGATCGGCAAGGTGCTGGGCATGCCCGACGAGATCGAGGCTGCCGTGCGCGTCTTCTCGACCGCCCTCGAGCGCGACCAGACCGAGCCCTGCGATCTGCTGCGCGTGGAAGCGGTGGACACCGGCCTGCCCGTGAAGCACTTCGTCGGCTACGGCGGCGCGGGCCTCTTCGGGCGCATCCCCTACTTCACCGAGAACCGCTTCATGAAGTGGTACAAGGGCGTGCTCAGCCAGGTCTTCGGGGACCTCGGGCCCTTCACCACGGGCATGAGCCTGGCAATCGGCGAGCGCGTGCTGAAGGCGCCCTTCACACGACCGCGCCACTGGCAGCTCACCGTAGACGGCGCCGAGGCGGCCAGCGGTCGCTTCCAGGCCCTGATCCTGGTGAACGGCTATCTCGGGCCCCAACTCGCCTACAGCGAGGACACCCTCGGCTCCGGCCGTTTCCACTGCTATGCCCTGCGCGACCGCGGCGGCTTTGCGCTGCTCCGGCAGGCGGCCGCCGCGCGCAGCGGCGCCATCCGCCACAATCCCGCCCGCTGGGGGATGGAGCACTACGCCTGCACCAAGAGTCTCGAGATCGCCTGCGACCGGCCCTTCCCGCTGAACGTCGACGGCTCGACGCTGCTCTGCCGGGAGACGGTGCGCATCGCGCGCGTGGGGGCGATCCCGCTGCTCAGCGCGCGTCCGGCCGCGGGTGGGCGGGCCAAGGCCGGCGCCTACAGCGCGTAGTCCTTGATCTTCTTGTAGAGGGTGGACTCGGCGATGTCGAGGCTCTTGGCCGCCCGCCGGCGGCTGCCGCCGCACTGCGCGAGCCGCCGCGCGATGGCCTCGCGCTCGATCTCGGCCAGGCTGAGGCCGCCGTCCAGGTAGTCCGTGGCCGCGCCGCGCGTTTCGGGGAGCAGGATGTGCTCGGCGCCGATCTGCTCGCTCTCCGCGTAGAAGACCGCCTGCTCGACCACGTGCCTGAGCTCGCGGATGTTGCCCGGCCAGCGGTGGGCCCCCAGTTTGGCGAGCGCCGCCGGCGTGAAGCGCAGCCCGCGCCCTTCGGGATCGGCGCGCAGGAAGTGCTCGGCGAGCAGGGGAATGTCCCCCGGGATCTCCCGCAGGGCCGGCGTCTGCAGGGCGATGATGTTCAGGCGATGGAAGAGGTCCCCGCGGAAGCGCCCGCTGGCGATCTCCTGCTCGAGCACGCGGTTGGTGGCCGCCACGATGCGCAGGTCCACGCGAATGGGCGCGTTGCTGCCCAGGCGTTCGAACTCGCGCGTCTCGAGCACGCGCAGCAGGCGCGATTGCAGCTCGAGGTCCATCTCGCCGATCTCGTCGAGAAAGAGCGTGCCGCCGTCGGCGGCCTCGAACTTGCCGGGCCGGTCGCCGACCGCGCCCGTGAAGGCGCCGCGCACGTGCCCGAACAGCTCGCTGCTGAGGAGCTGGCGGTCCAGCGCCGCGCAATTGATGGCCACGAAGGGCCGCTTCGCTCGCGGCCCGTAGCGATGGATGGCCCGCGCGACCAGCTCCTTGCCCGTGCCCGTCTCACCGCGGATGAGCACCGTCTTCGCCGATGGTCCCAGCTTGCGGCACTTGCTGCGCAGCAGCTCCACGGCGGGGCTGGCGCCCACCAGTTCCTCGCCACCCGGCTCGAGCGCCGCTTCCAGGCTGCGCGTCCGGCGCAGGAGCTGCCGGCGGCTGAGCGCCTGCTCCACGGCGAGCTGCAGGCGCGGGCCGAGGCCCCCGTGCGCGGGCTTCTCGAGGAAGTCCAGCGCGCCCAGCTTGAGCGCTTCCACCGCCGCTTCCACGCTGCCGAAGGCGGTGATCAGGAGCGCGCTCACCTCGAGCCCCTCCTCGCCGAGCTTGCGCAGGAGGCCGAGGCCGTCCAGGCGGGGCATGTTGAGGTCGGTGACGAGCAGGTCGAAGGACTCGGCCTTGAGGCGGGCGAGGGCGTCCAGGCCATCGACGGCCGTCTCCACGCGGTAGCCGCGCTCGACGAGCAGCTCCGCCATGTACTCGCGGTTCAGCTCCTCGTCGTCGACGAGCAGGATGCGGGGCGCTTCGGCCATGGCCTCACCTTTCGCCGCGGCGGAGTGTAGCGCAAGCGCGGTTCCCTGTCAGGAGCGCAGCTCCTTGAGCGGTAATCCCAAACGGAAACAGGCGCCGCCCGCCGGGCGGTTTTCCGCGCGCAGGCTGCCGCGATGCTCGGCCACGAGATGCCGGCAGATCGCCAGGCCGAGCCCGCTGCCGCCCGGCTTGGTGGTGAAGAAGTCCGCGAAGATACGCTCGAGATCGGCCGCCGGGATACCCGGGCCCTCGTCTTCCACGAGCACCTCAACCCAATCCGGCGTGCTGGCCAGGCGGCAGAGGGTGCGCGTCGACAGGCGCACTGTGCCCCGCTGCTCGGCCATCGCCTGGGCCGCGTTGACGAGCAGGTTGCCCACCACCTGTTCGAGGGCCTCGGCGTCGCCCATCACGATCAACCCGCGCGGGTAGTCGCGCTCCAGGCGCAGGCCCGTTTCCTGGAAGCGCGGCGCGCTGTCCACGGCCGCCGCCGTGAGCACGCGGGCGAGGTCGATGGCCTGGCGCTGGCCGCCGCCCGGCCGCGCGAAGCGCAGAAGGCTGTTCATGCGGCCTTCGGCCTTGTCGATGCCGGCCAGCACGCGCTCCAGGCGGGCGCGCAGGTCCTCGTCAGCGAGGCCGCCGGCGGCCAGCTTGGCGAGCAGATTCTCCGTGGTGCCGCGCACGTTGTAGAGCGGATTCTTCAGCTCGTGCGCCAGGCGCCCAACCAGCGTGCCCAGCAGGGCGAGCTTCTCGGCCCGCACCTGGGCGGCCTGGAGCTGTTCGGTCTCGATGACCCGCGCGGCCTGGGCGGCCACGGTCTCGAGCAGCTCGCGATCGGCTTCGGCGAAGGGGCCGGCGCCCGCCGTGCGCCGGTCCACGTAGAGGGCGCCCAGTCGCCGTTGCTCGGCGGCCAGCAGCAGGGGCACGCAGACCAGGCTCTGCACCTGCTGCGAGTGCAGGCTGGCCGCGCCGTCGAAACGGGGATCGGCCGCCGCGGCTTCCAGCGAGACGCTGCGGCCGCTCTCCAGTGCTTCGCGCAGGACCGTCTGACTCACCTGCCCGATGGCGCCGGCGTCCAGGGGCGGGCTGGCCGCCGCGGCGGCACCGGCGGCCTGCCAGGCAGCCTGGGCCTCGGGCCGCCAGCGGCCGCTCTCCGCGTCGTAGAGCAGGATGAAACCGCGCTCGGCGCCCACCGCCTCGCCAGCCAGACGGATCACCCCGGCCAGGATGGCGTCCAGGTCATGGCCGCCGGCGAAGAGGTCCAGGATGCGCAAGAGCACGCGGTAGCGGCGCTCCTGAGCCCCCGCGCCGGGCGGCGAGGCGGCCGCAGGATCCTCGGTGAGCGGCAGGCTGAGCAGGGTGGCGTCCGCGTCGGCGCCGGCGAGATCGCTGGCGGTCACCCGCAGCTCCAAGCGGCCGAGGAGGAGCCGATCGCCGGGCGCCAGCGGCGCCGGCGCGGCCAGGGTTTCCCCATTGCGCTGCGTGCCGAAGCGGCTGCCCAGATCCTCGATCCACCAGCCCGCGCCGTCCCAGACCAGGCGCGCGTGGCGGCGGCTCACGCTGCGCTCCTCCAGCGGCAGCGCGCAGCCGGGCTCGCGGCCGAGCAGGAACTCCCGCCGCTCCCCTGGCCCGCAGGGCCCGAAGCTGGCGGCGCGCTGCTGGCCGCCGAGCGCGAAATGCAGAACGAGGGGCGTCATGGCTGAGCGCGATCCTAGGGGCTGGGCGGCGGCCTGTCCAGGGGCCGACTTGGGGTCGCGGGACGAACTAGGGTATAATGGACGCTGGCAAGCCCGGCTGCCGAGCCGGGGCAGGAGGATCCCCATGCTCCGCGGCCGCGCTGCGCTCGCCGTCCTCATCGTCTTGTCGCTCGCCGGCGGTGGGCCCCTGGCTCTGCACGCCGACGAGACGCCGGGCTGGGAGCTATTGGCCGAGCTCAAGCTGGGCAGCGAGGTCGTCTACCTGCGCGATCTGGCGGACAGCCTGCGCGCCCTGGGACTCCACGAGCTGGCCGTGGAGCCCGTGCCGGGGCACGGCTACCGCATCGATCCCTTCCTGACCGGCACGGATCCGCTCTTCGAGGCCCGCTACCTCAGCCCGCGGACCTTGACACCTCTCGCCGCGGGCGAGGCGCTTGCCCTGACGCACGACATCGGCCTGGATGCCGCGGGTTTCGCGCGCGAGTTGGCGGGCGTCGCCGATTCGCTGGCGGCCCTGCTCGGCGAGCGCCCGCAGTCCTTTGCCTATCCCTACCACGTGCACACTCGCGAGTTGATGGACCGCCTGCGCTGTGAGGGCTGGCACTGCGCCCGCGATGGCGCGCCTCATGGCACGGGGGGGGGCGAGCCCACGGCGGCTTTCCTGTTCGGCTACCACAGCTCGCCGCAGTGGCGTCAGAACTGGGAGTATTGGACGCCCTGGGAGCTGGTGCTCAGCGCGGGCCTCACCGAGAAGGCCATCCAGGTGGCGGCCTCGCCCGAGGAGATGGACCTGCTCCTCCACGACACGGCCGCCTTCAATGTCCTGCATGCCGCGCCGCCGCAGAGCGTCCACGTCTACACCTATGACTTCGCCAATCTGGCGGACCTGTGGGCGACCGGGCGCTGCTGCGCGCAGCTCTACGTGCACGGAGTCAGCGACGACGAGTACCACCTCGACCCCGCGCATCTCGCCTGGCTGATGGACGCGCTCGCCGCCGACGGCCGCTTCTGGATTACTACCGTCGGCGGCGCCGCCGCCTGGGCCGCGGAGCGCCATGCGCCCAGCACGGCGGACTCGCTGATTTGGGCGCCGCTGCCGGAGTACGCGGCGGACCCCGCGCCCTGGAACGGACACCCGGCCGCCTTCTGCTTGTCTACGGACGACGGCCGCCTCGTCAATCTCGCCTACGCGGATACGCTCGCGGCCCGCGGGCTTCAGATGACGAGCTTCATCACCTGGACCTACCTGGGCTGGCCGGGTGGGGACCACCTGAGCCGCGAGGATCTCGTCGCCCTGCACGCGCGCGGCAACGTCGAGATCGGCGCGCACAGCTTGAGCCACCCTCGCCTCGTACCGGATCAGGCCCTCCTGCTGCGCAACGAGGGGGCGGCCACGCTGGCTTGTGAAGTAACCGGCCGGCCCGAGCTGCGGCAACTGCGCATCTACGCGGCCAGCCCCACGGCCGCGCCGGCGGCGCCCCAGGCAGTGCCCGAGCTGACCCTGCGCTGCCTGCCCGCTGCTGAGCGCGGGGCCTGCCGTCTAGAGTACAGCCTGGCGCACCGCCAGCGCGTGCAGCTCGAGCTGCTCGACTGCGGCGGCCGCCGTCTGGCCCGTCTCGTCGCGGGCACCCGGGAGGCCGGCAGCGCCAGCCTGCGCTGGGACGGCCGCGACGACCGGGGCCGCCGCCTGGCCAGCGGCCTCTACCTCGTCCGCCTGCGCGGCGAGCGCGCGGAAGTGACCGCCAAGGCGCTCCTCCTGCGCTGATCCGCGGCTTGCAAGGCCGCGCGGCGCCCCCTATGCTGGGCCACGAGGAGTGGCGATGCCCGAATCCATGGGTCCCTACCAGCTCAGGCGCCTGCTGGGCGAGGGCGGCATGGGGCAGGTCTACGAGGGCCTGGACCGCCGCAGCGGCGAGCGCGTGGCCGTGAAGCTCCTGCGCGGCGGCGCGCTCGCCACCGCGCGCGAGAAGGAACTCTTTGCCCGCGAGGCGCGCGTCGGCAT